>FWPU01002541.1_pt1 | contig 49991 bp, 46 predicted proteins | sample 2228361 | NCBI WGS metagenome assembly FWPU01 (sample SAMEA103939777, study PRJEB20133) | metagenome | reverse complement strand
AATCCTCCCCCCGCCACCACCACCGGCCCGTGGGACCTTCCCACGGGCCGCTTCACTTTTCCCCCTTCTGTTGACGGAGAGTCTCCGAGCCGCGTACAGTCTCCCCGATATGCGCGCTCTTGGTCATGAGTCTGCGTCTTGGCGCATACGGGAGAGATGGTTTCGCGATCCGAGCCTTGGGAACTCGGCCGCTGTCAGGGGTGCTATGATGGGATCTGAGCGGCTGTGGAGAACACGTTCGACGGGTGCCCTGGCTATAGACCGTCGCCTGATTGCGGCTGGGTTACTCGCTGGCGCTGCTGTCGGCGCTTGGGCCAGCGGCCGGGTGCGCGATTGGTCTGCTCGAACGACCGAAGCGGCGCCGGGTTTGATCGATTGGAACCAAGTGCGCGGCATTGCCATCAATATGAACCGCGGCTTGGCGCTGACTGGCGTGGAGCGGAGCCGCCTTGACGCCTATTACCGAGATTTGGTCCACCGCTGCGTGCCGCTTGTATCGGAATACACGGGGATCCAATTACCCGAGTCGGTGGAGCGGACGTACGCCTTCGATCGCGTTGACTGGATCAATGCCAACATTGACGCCTTCAAGCTCATGCTCGCGCCGCTTGAAGCGCTTAACGCTCATCCGGGCGGGCGGCGCACGGTAGCGGCCGCGCTATGGGGTGGAATTAATCGAACGGTCCTCAGTGCGGAGCTTGGATTGCTCCTCGGCTATTTGGCTCGCCGGGTCCTGGGTCAATACGATCTGGCGCTTCTCGGACGCGAGCCGGTGCCAGCGGGAAAGCTCTATTTCGTTGAACCCAATATTCGAATGGTCGAGCAAATGCTACGACTGCCTCCGGAAGAATTCCGCATGTGGCTCGCGCTTCACGAGGCCACTCACGCATTCGAGTTCGAGGGCTTCCCCTGGGTTCGCTCCTATTTCAACGAATTGCTTGAGCGCTATTTTGCCTTTCTGCGAGAGGATGCCGAGCAATTGCGCCAGGGTTTGCGTGGCCTCAAGGTGTTCGTCAATCGGGTGCGTTCCCCTGGCGGCGAGCGCGCAAGCTGGATCGAAGCGCTGATGACGCCCGATCAACGCACACTGTTTGCCAAAATGCAAGCCATGATGTGCATCATTGAGGGCTATTCTAACCACGTTATGAATGCTGTTGGCCAGCAACTGCTTCCTGGCTATGCAACGATCGCCGCCAAATTCGAGCAACGACAACGGCAGCGCACGGCAGCCGAACAGCTCTTTGCGCGTCTGACCGGACTCGACATGAAGCTCGAGCAGTACCGCTTGGGTCAGCGATTCATCGACACGATTGTTGAACAGCGCGGACATGACGTGGCGAAGCGCGTCTGGGAAAGCCCGGAATCCCTGCCAACGATGGAGGAGATCAAACAGCCAGAGCAATGGCTGGCCCGCGTGGTTGATCGCTCCGTCCCGGTGGGGTAGGGCGGCGTGCACCCGTAATGGGCGCCGGCCGCCAGCAGAGCGTGCGACATCCGGATGGCAGGAGACTCTTCACGCCCCTCGGGACGATAGCGGGGTTGCGGCCCCGATCGCGATCGTTGCCACTGCAGCGCGCTCTAATGCCGGAAATGACGTGTTCCGGTGAAAACCATAGCCACGCCCGCCTTATCGGCCGCAGCAATGACCTCCTCGTCCCGGAGTGACCCTCCTGGTTGAATCGCCGCGGTGACACCGGCTTCGATGGCAACCTCCAAGCCATCGGCAAAGGGGAAGAACGCATCACTCGCTAATACCGCGCCCGAAGCGCGCTCGCCAGCGACCCGGACAGCCAAGCGCACACTTTCCAGCCGGTTCGGCTGCCCGCTGCCAAGGCCAACAATTGCCCGGTGCTTCGCCAGAACGATGGCATTGGATTTCGCATGCCGAACGGCTTCCCAGGCGAAGTGCAAGTCTGTCCATTCGTCCGGCGTTGGCTCTCGCCTGGTGACGACGCGCCAGCGTGTCGGATCATCCGGACGGTCGTCCGCCTCCTGGACGAGCCAGCCGCCACGGATGGCACGCACATCCCACAGCAACGGATCGTGAATCGGCTCGCTGACCGGCCCTGCCATCTCAAGTAATCGGAGGTTCTTCTTCTTCGTCAAGGAGGCGATTGCGTCCGGTTCAAATCCGGGCGCAACCACAACTTCAAAGAACGAGCGCGCAATGAGCGATGCCGTCACGCTATCGACCGGCCGGTTCGCGGCAATGATCCCGCCAAACGCTGAAACCGGATCTCCGGCAAGCGCCGCTTCAAACGCCTCGGGCAACGACGCGCGTTCGGCCAGGCCGCACGGAATCGTGTGCTTCACGATCGCGACCGCCGGCTCGTGAAAGCGGAGAATCGCACTCCAGGCGGCGTCCGCATCGAGCAGGTTGTTAAAGGACAACTCCTTACCCGCAAGTTGCCGCGCATCCAGGACACCGCTATGGCGGGCGCCCCCAGTGAGCCGGTAATAGGCAGCCGCTAATTGCTGAGGATTCTCACCGTACCTAAGCGTGGCCGCTTGGCGACCAGCGAAGGTAACCTCCCTCGGCCAGTCGAGGTGGGCGGCAGACTGGCGTCTCAAGTAGTCAGCAACGATGGTGTCATAGGTGGCGACGTGAGCAAACGCCTTTGCGGCAAGCTCGCGCCGGCGCTCAATGGGGAAGTAGTCGCCGCCTAGCATCTCCCGCACCGAGGCGTAATCGCCCGGATCAACGACAACAACCACGTCCGGGAAGTTCTTGGCGGCGGCGCGAATCATGGCTGGCCCGCCGATGTCGATCTGCTCCAGCGCCTCGCGCTCGGTCGCATGCGGCTGAGCAATGGTCGCCTCGAACGGATAGAGGTTGATGGCGACAAGATCAATCGGCCGAATGCCATGCTGTGCTAGCGCTGCCATGTGCGCCGCGTCGTCCCGGCGAGCCAAGATGCCGCCGTGGATCGCCGGGTGCAATGTCTTGACTCGCCCATCGAGGATCTCGGGAAAGTGAGTGACATCCGACACAGGCGTCGCTGGCACGCCGGCCGCTTGGAGCGCCGCGAGCGTGCCGCCCGTGGAGACAATTTCCCAGCCAAGTTCAACCAAGGATCGCCCAAACTCCACGATCCCTGTCTTGTCGTACACACTGAGCAGTGCGCGCAAAGCTGTCCTTCCTTCGATCTACCCGCCGTTAATCTGAGCCGGCACACGACGTGCCATGGTGGATCATACCAGCGAGCCGTTCACGCACGCGGCGCATCAGAAACGCTTGCCTGATCGATGAGATTCCGTTGGGAGAACGTTCGAGAGGAAGGGCAACTGCGGTCAAAGACGTGCTCCGACAATCCGGACGTCCTCAGCGCATTACGGGATTAACCGTAACCGCTTGAGTTCGTGCCGAATCATCGGAGCACAGCATTAACGTACACCCTCGGTGCCTGTTTGTCAATACAGATTTGCCTAGATTACGAAACTTCGCCGCGGAACGAGCCGGGCGAGGTGATGTGCCCCGCCCGGCGCCAAGCTCATGCCGAGCTTCGCGACATGCGATAGAAGGGGTAGGCGCTGAGGTACAGCGGGTTACCGACGAAGCCCTGAATGTCCTTCTGCATGACCGTGTACCACAACAGTTGCCCGTAATAGATCACCGGCGGGTCCTGCTCGGTCAAGATGTTTTGCGCCTCCTTCATCAATTCGAGCAGCCGGGCCTCGTCGGTGTAGTGCTCCGCCTCGGCCATAATTTCTTCGAATCGCTCGTTGACGTAGTACCCGCCGTTGCTTCCGCCGCCGCCTGTCGCAGCCTTGGTGAAATTCGGATAGAGCTGGTTCCAGGGGTCGTTATAGTCCGGCCACCATCCCCAGCCGCCCATGAAATGCGGGCGCTCCTCCGCGGGTGAGCTGCCGTACATCATGTCGATGTACGAGCCGCGCTCCATCTCGCTGATCTCCAGGTTGAAGCCCATCTTTTGGACATTGGCCTGGAACAGTTGGGCCACCGTGCTCTCGACCTCATCGCCACTCTGGAAGACGTATTCGAAGGTGTCGCCTTCGGCAAAGCCGCCCGAGAGAATCAGTTGCTTCGCCTTCTCGAGATCGGTTTGATACAGGAACACGTCCGGGTCATAGCCGCGCACAGTCGAGGGGATTGGCCCGGAGCGCTTGATCAGCCCGCGGTAGGCGCCATTCATCACGTCATCATAGGGGAACGCATACGAGAACCCCTGCCGCACTTCCCTGGTGCGCAAGCGGGGGACATTCATGATCGTCCAAAAGACGGCCGTCGAGTAGTAGGTTAGCACCTGAAGATTGGGATTCTCCCGCAGGGCCTCAACGTCTTGCGGAGTGAGGTTCTGCGTGGTGGCGTCCGCTTCGCCAGCCTCGATCAACTGCCGGCGAACCGCGACCTCTTCGACAATCCGGCAGACAATCTGGTCAAAATGATTGCCTTCCCAACCGCCGTGGTAATCGTCAAATTTCTCGAGCACTACCCGCTCCGTCGGGTTGTTTTCCTTGAGCACGTAGGGCCCGGTGCCAACCGCGTTCTCACGGAACCATTCGTGCGCCCACGGATCTTCGTCTGTTTTGTGCTCTTCGACGTATTTGGTGTTGACGATGAAGGGGCCGTACGACGACGCCATCGCAGCCAGGAATAGTGGCTGCGGGCGCCCCAAGTTGAAGCGCACCGTCAGGTCATCCACGACCTCGATCATGTTCGGGTCGGGGACGAACCGCGTGACGACGTTGGAGACCGCGGCGCCCATCAGAATGCAGCGCGTAAAGGAATCCTTGACGGATTGTGCCGTACAGGGATCGCCGTCATGGAACCTGACGTTCGGAAAGAGCTTGAAGGTGTAAACCGATTGATCCTCGTTGACTTCCCAGGATTCAGCCAGCATCGGCTCGTATTCGTCAGTGCTGGCGCCCTTGTACTGGATTAGCATTTCATAAGCGCCCAGGATGATCGCTTGGGCAGCATTGTCATAGGCGTAATGGGGGTCGAGATCCGGGGCGCTGCCGTCGCGAAGGTAGGTGAAGGTTCCACCGTTTCCGCTCTGGGGACGGGGCAGCGTCGCCCGGCGCAGCGGACGAGGAGCCGCGCTGGCCGGTGCCGCCTTCATCAGCGCGGCGATGGTGGGCAAGGCAAGACCAAGCTGGAGGCCGCGCGTCAGCACGTCGCGGCGGCTGAGGCACCCTGCCCGAATCAATGCCATGAGATCATCGACGCGTGGATCGTCCATCATCATCTCTCCGCTGCTGGCCCGTCCCTCAATCGAGACGGAAGCTCATTTGCCGATGCGAAGCGTATTGTAGCCCGACTTGCTCATCCCGCGATGATCATCATGGGCGACATGGACAAGGGGCGGAGCGCCACCAGGAGCGACGACCCGCGTTTCACCGATCGTCCCGGTACGGCGAAGCCTACGGGGTTTCTGTGAGTTTGGGTCCTCGTACCAGATCGCCCGCCACGATGCGCCGCACACTTCCGTCGGCAAGCTCAAGCAGCAGGGCGCCGGAGGTGTCGATCCCGCGGAGGCGGCCTTCGATGCTTCGCGAGCCATCCTGGACCTCGACCATGGCCCCCAAATACGCAGCGCGGTCCATCCACGCTGCCAGATCCGGCCGCCCTGCGGAGTCAAGGAACTCCTGGTAGCGCGCGGCAAACCGGGCCAGGAGCTCGTTAAGGAGCTGGCGGCGATCGAAGGCGGCCCCGGTGGCGGTTAGCAAGCTGATCGCGCCGGGCGGCAACGCATCGGCAGGGGTTGTGACGTTGATGCCGATGCCAATGATGACCGCCGCTCCACCAGTGACACTCGCCTTGGTGGAAATGAGGATACCTGCGAGCTTCTGGCCATTGAGCAAGACGTCGTTGGGCCACTTAACTTGGCACTGCACATGTGCGAAGCGCTCGACGGCCTCAGCAACCGCGACGCCGGTAACGAGGGGCAACGTAAGGAGGCGATCGGCAGGCAACAGAGGCCGCACAAGGATGGAGAGCAAGAGCGACGTTCCGGCCGGGGCAATCCACGATCGCCCTGCCCGGCCTCGGCCTGCCGTTTGCTCGTCGGCAACGACCACGAGCCCTTCGGGAGCGCCGTCGGCGGCCAACCGCGCGGCGTCATCCATCGTGCTGGTGGTCGTCTCTAGCCAGAGGATCGGCTCACCGATCGTCATCACCGAATGCACATGTCAATGGGGCGCTGCTCGTCCTCACTCGCCTGCTCTCGCGAGCGATGCTAGGTGAACAACGCGCTCACGCTGAGATCCTTGTGAATTCTCGTAATCGCCTCTGCCAGCAGCGGTGCGACAGTCACGACCTCCACGCGGTCGCGCGGACCCGTTTCTGGCAGCGGAACCGAGTCGGTAACGAAGACGCGCGAAATCGGTGACGCGGCGATTTTCTCAAGCGCATTGTCAGCGAAAATTCCGTGCGTCGCAGCCGCGTGCACCTCGGCCGCTCCTCGCTCTTTCAGCAGATTCGCGGCGACAATCAACGTCCCCCCTGTCGAAATCATGTCGTCAACGATCACGGCGATCTTCCCCTCGACGTCGCCAACCATTTCCAGCACTTCCGTGGCGTCGGGCTTGGGATGGCGCTTCGAAATAATCGCCAGCGAGCCGCCGACGCGTGACCGGAAATCATCGGCGCGCGCCACGCCGCCTGCATCGGGACTGACGGCAACAAGATTGTCGCCCGATTGCCAGCGGAACCGTCGCGCGAGCAGTGGGGTCGCCCGCAGGTGATCGACAGGAATATCGAAGAACCCTTCGATTGCCGGGGCGTGGAGATCAAGGGTCAAGATGCGGTTAGCGCCTGCCGTGACAAGGAGGTTCGCCACGAGCTTCGCGGAGATCGGCTCGCGGCCGGCTGTTTTCTTTTCCTGCTTAGCGTACCCATAATAGGGAATGACCGCCGTGATGCGCGCTGCCGATGCCCGCCGCAGCGCGTCAATCATGAGCAGCAACTCCATGATGTGATGATCAACGGGTATACACATGGACTGAATGACGAAGACGTCGGAGCCACGTACATTCTCCTCGAGCTTGACCCGCGTCTCACCGTTCTTCCATGCGCCCACGATCGCCCGCCCCAGCGGAGCATCGAGCTCACGCGCAATCGCTGCCGCGAGCGCAGGATGTGAATTCCCAGCAAAAATCTGCAACCGTCCGTCCATTAATTCCTCACTTGGTGTCCGCTTCCGGCGGAGTTGCCGCCTCCTCGCCGGCCTCTCCTGGCGTTCGCTGGTGGGGCCGCAGTGGACGAGCAGGAACCCCAACGACGGTGATTCCAGGCGGCACATCTCGCGTGACGACCGACCCGGCACCGGTCCTGGCGCCGGCGCCAATCGTGACAGGGGCGACGAGCATCGTATCGCTGCCGATAAATGCGTCTGGACCAATATCCGTCCGGTGCTTTGTTGTCCCGTCAAAATTACAGGTTATCGTGCCAGCACCGATGTTCGTTGCCGCACCGACGCGCGCGTCCCCAAGATAGCTGACGTGCCCGATCTTCACACCAGGCTCGATCGTGGCGTTCTTAAGCTCAGCGTAGTTCCCGATATGAACGTGGTCGGCAACAACGGTCCCCCCACGCAGGTGAGCGTACGGACCAACATCGGAAGCATCGCCAACGACCGAGTCAACAATGGTCGAGGCGCGCACCTGAACGTCGTTGCCGACCCTCGCGTTGGTCAGGAGCGCGAACGGGCCGATGACACAGCCCCGGCCGATCACGGTCTGTCCTGCGAGTATCGAATGCGGCATGATGGTGGTGTCCGGCCCGATCTCAACGTCAATGTCGATCATTACCGTCTCAGGAGCAACAATCGTGACGCCGTTCAACATATGACGCTGGCGCACGCGATCCCGAATAATGCCGTCGGCACGGGCAAGCTCCACCCGGTCGTTCACGCCAAGCACGACTTCAGGCGGCGCGGTCACCGTCGCCACTGGCCAAGGTCCCTTCGCCGTTGCACGTTCGAGAACCGCAAGCTCGACCAAATCGGTCAAGTAATACTCGCCTTTCGAGGGACTTGGCAGAAGCTTCGGGATGGCCGATCGCGCCCATCCGGCATCAATGGCCATCATGCCGCTGTTGATTTCAACACGGCCACGCCGGCGCGCCGGATCATCGTCTGAGCGCTCGACGATTCGCACCGGCCGGCCATGCCGGTCTCGCTCGATGCGTCCGTAGGCTGCCGAGTCGTCAAGCTCGCAGGTGAGAAGGGTGATGAGCGCCTTGCTGGTTCGTGCCCCCGCCACCAGATCGCGTACCATCTGCCCGGTCAACAGGGGATGATCCGCATACAACACAACCAGCCAGCGCGCGGAGCCAGCGTGTGGCAACGCCGCTCGCACCGCATCCCCTGTTCCCAGGGGAGGATCCTGAACAACCGTCGTAATGGCGCCAGATAGACCAAGCTGCTCAGCAATGTTGGCCAGCGGCGGCGAAACCACGAGCGTGGTGGTGGCAGGCGCTACCGCGGCGCCGGCTCGGAGTACGTGGAGCACCATCGGCAGGCCCGCAACCGGATGAAGCGGCTTTGGCAGCACCGATTTCATCCGCGTTCCAGACCCTGCCGCAAGCACGATCAGCGCAACGTCGTTGCCGGGCGAAGTCTCGTCCGTGTCACCGCCGGGAACCATGCTCATCTCGTAAATTGACCGCCCAGAGGATGCATCGTTGGCTGGCGGGCCAGGATTCGAACCTGGAACAAGGGTTCCAAAGACCCGTGTGATACCATTTCACCACCCGCCAACAGGCCGACCGGCCCGGCTCCAGGCCCGTTCCCCGATCGTCTCGCTCAATGATAGCACGTCCGTTCGCTGGTCCGTCGTTCCATTGGTCTGCGCGCCTTCGCAGCGTTTTGGGACGTTAGTCACCTTGTCCATGGGCGGCCAGCGCCCTACGCTGCGATCGGCACCACCCGATAGCTGCTCGTGAGGTGCCGAATCTGAGCGCTACCTGACTGAACGCCATCTGGGAGAACGGATCGCATGGCCCTGCCGCCGCCACAAACGAGGGAATTCCGAGACCGCATTCTCGAATTGGAGGAGGCCTGCCGCCGGGAGCTGGAGCAGTCAATCCAATCAATGAGCGAAATCCAGCTCCTTCTCCAGAAAACGAACAGTGAGGTGGAGAAACTGGCGAATCGGGAGCTTCAGTTGTCCAACCGCGTGCGCGACATGGAGATGCATCTGGAGAACTATAGCCGGGAGGACATCCGCGACCTGTACAACAACGCCCACGAGTTGCAGCTCCGCCTCTTCATGATGCGCTCGCAGGCGGAGCAGTTGCAAAGCCGGCAGCAGCACATCAAGGAATACCAAGAGAAGCTGCGGTTGCTCATCGATCTGCTCGGGATTCAGGCTATGACCAGCGAGCAGGGCGAAAACCCCGCACCCGCGGCGCGGGGGATGACCGGGGCGCTGCCGGGAACGCAGGTGATTGCCACTCCCAGTATCTTGAGCATTATTGAGGCGCAGGAGGACGAGCGTCTCCGTATCTCGCGCCAGATTCATGATGGACCGACGCAGGCGCTCACGAACCTCATTCTTCGCGCGGAAATCTGCGAGCGCCTCTTGGACCGCGATATCGCCGAGGCACGGACCGAGCTCAACGGGCTCAAGGCCATGATCGGCGCATCGCTGCAGGAAACCCGCCGCTTGATTTTCGATCTCCGGCCCATGATTCTGGACGACCTTGGCTTGGTTCCGACGTTGCGGCGCTACCTCATTGAGCTAGGCCGGATCAAGGGTATTCAGACGACGGTCAGTGGCCCCGAACACGATATCCAGCTCAATACTACGATGCAGGTGGCGCTGTTCCGCATGGTGCAGTCGATTCTCGCGGCAATCCTCGCAGAGGGTATTGCAGAAACGATTGATGTGAATGTCGAGCGCGAGGCGACCGTTGCACGGATTCGCGTTGATGCCACCGCCGTGCAGACCGATCGCGCGGTGATCGATGACCGCCTCCAGGAGGCGCACTTCCAGCATCGCCTCCAGCTCCTGAGCGCCATGATGACGGTTGAGCCCAGAGGCAACCGGGGAGTTTCGGTCGAAGTCATGGTCCCAGTGCCGCAAGAAGCCGTCGTCTAGCCCAAGTGACTCGCCACTCGTCCTGGTTGTGCCTAGCCGCAATCTCACCCTGCCCCGCTCCCTCGTCAGGGAGGCGACCGGCTGCAACCACCAGTATTCCGTCCGACCCACGATCCTCCCAACCGTAGGGGAGGGACCTGTGCCCTCCCGGACCTGTGCCCTCCCGGACCTGTGCCCTCCCCGGGACCTCCGCCCTTCCGGACCTGTGCCCTCCCTGGAACCCGATCCGTGCCTCCCACCACCGTCCTGACGACTGATCGCCGACCGCTGATTTTTGACCGCTGATAGCTTCCTTCCCAGCACAATGTGGCATCCCCTGAACGTCTCATTGGGGGAGCGGGCGAAGCGACCCTTGTACCGGCCGGCGTAAGAGAAGCGTGTGATTCCCAAACGTCGCTTCGGCCTCTAGGCTTAGGCATAAGATCGGACAGGTCTATCCTCGTGGAGGCGGACCACCCGTCCGATGCTGGTGGCTCATCTCGTGAGCGCGGTGGGACCGGCTGGGCACACTCGGCCGGTCTCCAAGAAGAAAGGAGGAGACCGCCAGGTGGAGGGTTCGCTGGCGGAGCATGTCTCGGGACGGTGTGGTTGCTGCGGGCTTGGTTATGCATTTGTCTGGACGCCGGCGTGTGGCGTCGTTTTCCCCGCTCACGGCGCACCATGATCCCGACCCTGCCGAGTCGCTCCCGCTAACTGGCGGCAATCAGCGATGACATGGTATCAGACGTTGTTTCTCTGGCTCCGCCAGATGCTCAGGCGCCCGGAGCAACCGGGTCAGGCTCTCGTCGAGTATGCGCTCATTTTCGTGCTGTGCATCATCGTCTGCCTCTCAATCCTTAACGTGCTGGGCAATACCATCTATGAAAACTACTGGAAGCTGATCCAGGCGATGCCATAGAGAGCGCCTGGTCCGTTTCCGGAGCCGCCAGCTACGCCAGCAATGCATTCGCGGCGCTGCGCGTGAAAGCTGGCGGCTCGTGTATTTCCGCTGACCAATGGGTGATGCCACCCCTGGCTCAGGCACCGTATCATGCACATGCCAAACGCTGCGATGCCGGCTGGATTCAGGGGTGCGCCACGTGATCGAGGTCCAGGGACTCGCAAAACGCTATCCAACCGGGGAGGGCGTCCACGGGCTGACGTTCCACGTCGACGCGGGCGAGCTTTTTGTCTTCTTGGGACCCAATGGCGCGGGAAAGAGCAGCACCGTCAAAATGCTGACCGGTCTCCTCACTCCGGATGCTGGCTCGGCGCGCGTTGCCGGTTACGACGTTGTCCGCCATCGCCTGGCGCTCAAGCGCGAGATCGGCTACATGGCGGAGCAACCGTTTCTGTATGACAAGCTCACCGGGCGGGAATTTCTCCGGTTCGTTGCCGATGTCTATCGTGTGCCGCATGCCATCCGCGATCGCCGGATCCAGGACTTGCTACGCACCTTTGAGCTCGGCAATGCGGCCGATAGTCTGATCGAGACGTATTCGCAAGGTATGCGGCAGAAGATCGCGCTGGCCTCGGTGCTGGTGCATGAGCCCAAGGTCTTATTCCTGGACGAACCAACCAACGGGCTTGATCCACGAAGCGCCCGCCTGGTGAAAGACATCCTCCGGCATATCTGTGATCGCGGAGCAACTGTCTTTTTGACCACGCACGTGCTGGAGATTGCCGAGCAAATGTGCGATCGCGTCGGCATTCTCAACGAGGGCGAGCTCATCGCGCTCGGGACACTCGATGATCTCCGCCAGCAACAGGGGTTGCCCGCCGCATCACTGGAGACGATCTTTCTCCGCCTCACCGGCGCAGCCGATTTGACCTTCCACGATCTCTACGCTGGAGTGCGCGGATGATCAGCGCCCTGGCGCTTCGCCGGCGGACCCCGGCTTCCCTGGCTGTCCCAGTCTTGGCCGTCCTGCTCCGGGCACAGGGCCGGGTTGCCTGGAACCGCTTGCGGGCTGGGGCCGCGCGCCGCCCGATGCGCCTCGCCTTTCTTGCTCTGTTCGTCTTGCCCGCCTTCGTTGCCCTGGCGCTCGCCCTGCTCGTCACGTTCGGTGGTGGCTTTGGCGTCGCCGTCAGCGAACGGGAAGCAACGGTCGTGCTCGGTGTTCTCCTCACGCTGGCCGTGCTCGGCTCGTTCATCGGCGCCACCACAGCGGTGCTCCAGTCGCTCTATCTCGCTCGTGACGTCAGCTTCCTGATGACACTGCCCATCCCTTTGTATTGGGTGTTTGCCACCAAGCTTGTGGAGGCGATGGTCGGCACCCTGCCTGGTGTGGCGCTTGCCGGTATCGTGTTGATCGCCTATGCCATGACGCGCGACGCGAGCTGGCTCGTTGGCCCCGCTGCGCTCGCCGCGCTGATTCATGTCGCGCTGATCGCGATGGCAGCGGCAGCCTCAATCGTGGCTCTCGTAATCGGCATCATTCCTGCGCGTCGAGCCCGGCTCTCTCTCTTCCTCGTCAGCCTGGCCATCGTCGCGCTGACGATGATCGCATGGACCACCCTCGCGCCCGATCCCAGTGCTCGTCGCGGCTTCATCACGCAGACCTCGCTTGCCTCCCTTGACGCCAGCATGCAGTGGCTGCCGACGGGGCATGCTGCTCGCATGGTTGCTGCGGCGTCACAACGTGAGTGGCACTCACTTGCGCGCGAGGGCGGCATCACCGCTGCCTGCACGGCCGCCGCGTTCGGCCTCGCCTACGCGATCTTCTCGCGCACCCTCGCTCGCGGGCGTCTCCTCGCCGAGACAGCCGGAAGCGCGCGAACTGGTCTCGTCACCGCTCGCTGGATGATGGTGCTGGCTAAACCTTTGCCTGCCACGGTCGCAGCCTTCGTGGTAAAGGAGTGGTTGACACTCACTCGGGACCTCCGGCGCCTCAGCGGCGTCGTCTGGCCATTGGGCGTCATCGTCTTTTACGCCGCGTCATCCATCAGCCAGACACCGGCAGTGGACGCGCCAGCTTATCGTTTCTGGACGGAAATGGCGGCGTGCGCCTTCTTGCCCTGGGGATTCTCGCTTGGGACAACCATCTATGCGCTCGGCATGGAGCAACGCAACGTTCATCTCCTTCGGCTGCTTCCCACCTCGTCCTGGCGGTTGCTGCTGAGCAAATTGATCGCGATGCTGGTGCCCATCCTGTTGCTGAGCGAGTGCCTGACACTAGTCTTCGCCCTCTGGCGTGGGGCAACACCGGGAGAGCTCGCCGGGATCCTTGCGCTCGTCCTGTGGACGTCAACTGGGTTTGTCACCATTGACCTAGCAGCCGGCGCGATCGCCCCAGTGTTCGACGCGGCGCATGTCCAGCGCTCGATTGCCCTCGTGGGGCGTGCGTTCGGCTTTGCGGCGGGCACCGCCTTCGGCATGGTAACGGCGACAGGCGTTACCCGGCTCGTCGTCTTCTCGACCGGGGCGCCCCCGCCGTGGAACGAGATGCTCGCCTGGCAGGTCGGGGGCGTTGCGCCGCTTGGCTGGCCGCTCGTGGTTGCCGCCTTTGCCACGGGCGCGCTGATCTGTACCGGAGCGTTCCTGCTCGCCAAGCGGTCGTTCGACCGCACGCTGCGCGATGGCCCCTAATCGCGGGAGACCGGCGCCGGGACCGGTCGGCGCCCCCTCGCTGCCTACACGCCGAGCGCGTCTTTCACCTTGTCAAAAAAGCCACGGTGAGTGGGTTGGGGCGCAACGTCATCCCCAAACGTTTGCGCCAGGCGCTCGACGAGTTCTCGCTGCTCGTCCGTCAGATGCTTCGGGATGACCACGTGCACTGTTACGATCTGGTCACCGCGCTCCCCGCCCCGCATGTCTGGCACGCCTTTGCCGCGCAGCCGGAACTGCTGGCCAGATTGCGTGCCGGCCGGCAGCGTGAAGGCCACCGGTCCGTCCAGCGTCTCAATCTCGATCTCATCACCGAGCATCGCCTGCGCGACATTGACACCGATCTGGAGATGGATCGTCTTCCCTTGCCGCGTGAAATGCGGATGAGGCTTGATCCGGACTTTGACGTACAAGTTCCCAGGCTGACCGCCCTGTGGCGAAGCCTCACCCTGCCCGCTCAGCCGGAGTGTGGCGCTCTCATCAATGCCAGCAGGAATGGTGACGGTGATGGTCCGCGTTGTGCTGACCCGGCCGCGGCCACGGCACCGTGGGCACGGATCGGTGATCTGCACCCCGTCGCCGCGACAGGACGGGCATGTCGTCGCGGTCATGAACTGGCCAAGAATCGTTTGCTGGACCCGGCGCACTTCGCCGCTGCCGCCGCAGGTGGGGCAGGCCGGCGGAGTTTTGCCATCGCGCATCCTGGTGCCCTTGCAGTCTTCGCAGGTTTCCAGCCGGGTGATCTCGACCTCCTTGTCGGTGCCGAAGACGGCTTCCTCAAAGGTCAGATCAATCGTGATCTGGAGATCCTGCCCGCGCGCTGGCGTGGTGCGCCGCCGGCTGGAGGTTGCCGCTCCGAAGAAACTCTCAAAGAGATCGGTGAACGGCGACGCGCCAAACCCAAACGGATCGCCGCCCATACCTCCCATGCCGCCCATGCCATTGGCAGCATGCCCGAAGCGATCATACGCGGCACGGCGCTCCGGATCGGAAAGAACCTCGTACGCCTCGTTGATTTCCTTGAATCGCTCCTCGGCGCCATCGCTGCGGTTAACATCGGGATGATATTCCCTGGCCAGCCGCCGATACGCGCGTCGCAATTCCTCAGCCGTCGCGTTGCGACTGACGCCGAGCACCTCATAATAGTCGCGCTTCTGCGTCATCGTTTGCGGAGCACCTAGATGTCTCGATCGAACAGGTTGGCGTCGCTGCCGAGCCAGATACGTTGGGCGAAAGGCTCACTGCTAAGACTATCGCAAGTGAAGTATAGCCGCGTCTTCCCAGCCGTCAAGGAGTCTTAGCACTCTTGGTACGAGAGTGCTAACCAGCCGAGCGGGCTGTGCTATCGACCGCCGGCTCGCATCATGAGGTGAGACATGCTCATCGAGCGCCGTGTCACCCTCCGTCCGATTCGCGCCAGCGACCTGCCCCTGCTGCTGCAATGGCTGAATGACCCGCACCTCATGCGGCACTGGGCGCAACCAGCGCCATTGATGACGGAAGAACAGCTTGCCCGAGATCTTCCTGGGCGGTTTTCCCGTTTCGATACCGCCGGCTATTTCATGATCGAGCGCGAAGACGGGATACCAATTGGGAGAATCGAGTTCGAGCATCTTGACGATCGGAACCGCTCAGCCGAGGTGATGATCCTCATCGGGGATGCAACCGCCAGGGGCCAGGGGTATGGCACCGAGGCAATGGTGGCGCTGCTGCGCTATCTCTTCCACCAGCGAAACCTCCACCGGGTGTACCTCACGGTGCTCGCGTGGAACATCGCTGCGCAGCGGAGCTATACGAAGGTAGGCTTTGTCGTCGAGGGTCGGCTCAGGGACGATCTGTACTTCGATGGCACGTTCCATGACCAGTTCATCATGGGAATTCTCCGCGAGGAATTCGATGCCAAATGGCCCCCAAGCCAAATCGGCATTGCTGCCGGCTCTCCCTGATGCGCGCCGTATACTCACTCAAGAAGCGCGGGCGTGGGATGGCAAACGTCGTCCGTTGACTGCCGCATCGTTGCCGCACCGCATCGGAGTAACGAGGATGGTATTTCGATCACTTGGACTGAAACGACCCAAATACCCGCCGGAGATCGCCCACCGGCTCCCCCCCGGCCAGTACCTCACCGAGCGCTGGCCGGTCCTGCACTATGGCGCCGTGCCTTCCTTTGATCCGGCAACGTGGGATTTCCGCGTCTTTGGAGAAGTGGAGCAACCACTTCGCTTGACCTGGGAGGAGTTTCAACAACTGCCACGCATCAGCGTGACCGCTGATATGCACTGCGTTACCCGGTGGAGTCATCTCGATAATCACTGGGAGGGCGTCGCGTTTCGCACGATTCTTGACCTCGTCAAACCCAAGCAATCAGCCCGGTTCGTTCTGTTCCACTGCGACGGCGGCTACACCACGAATCTGCCACTGGCCGTGGTGAACGACGACGATGTCCTGCTGGCCCTCAAGCATGACGGCGAAGATCTCACCCCCGAGCATGGATTCCCAGTTCGGGTGGTGGTGCCGAAACGGTACGCCTGGAAGAGCGCCAAGTGGGTGCGGGCCGTTGAAGTCCTCTCCGAAGACCGGCCAGGATTCTGGGAGCAGTACGGCTACCACAACAATGCCGATTTCTGGAAGGAAGAGCGCTTCGCCGAGTAACCCGGATCGTCCACGGGGCTTCCGCGTTGGTTCGTAGTGGCGTTCGGCGCCGCAAGGCAGGCTCGGCCAGGGCCGGCTCATCCACAGCGGTTGTCCGCCGGAACAGCATCCATTGCCTCCCACCGCGCGAGGAGCAGGGCTGAAGCCCGCGTGATCAGGCTACGTTGTGGACATTCAGGGGCAGGTGAGCCGGATGAGCAGGCCGCTCGGCACGGTCGCGAAGCGGCGCGCGGTTACCGGATCTCGCGTAGGTGAATCAGCAGCCCAGCCCGCCGCTGGGCCGTCCGAAAGAACCAGGGGGCCGCAAGGGAGAGGTAAATCCGGCCCTCCAGATCGTCAATCAATGGCTGGGGAATGCCGCTGGCGCCAAAAAAGGCGCCGGCAAGCGCCCCGGCAAGCGCGCCCCGCGTGTCGGTCGCTCCACCGGCATTGACCGCCGCGAAGACCGCCTCCTCGAAGACCCCCGCGGTCGTGGCCGCCAGGCAAGCGGTGGCAACCACGCTGGCAGCATCCAAGCCTGTGCCGATCGCCTCGATCGCATCCAGAACCGGCGCCTCGCGCTTAATCGCTTCTGCTGCTCGCCAAAGCTGATCAGCGACCGTCCCCGCGCCGGTGAAGCGCGCGGCCTCCTGCGTCCATTGCTCGCGAGGCACGGCTTTCCGCACGGCAAGGTGAACAAGAAACGCGGTGGCCGTGGTCGCCGCAATCGCCAGTGGACTGCCATGACTCAAGCGGGTGACGACTTCAGCCTCGTGGCGAAGCGCGTCTGGATCGAATCGGCCAACGGCGTGCGCGAGTCCAATTGCTATGCCGCGGGCAGCCACGTCACCCGTGGCTGGCTCATCCTCGTTCAAGGGAACGTGGTAGCCCATCTCCCCCGCCCGCTCCAGTAAGGACACGGTCGACGGGATCATCCAGCGCCGTGACTCCCCTCGCGCGAGGAACGCAAACCGAGCGCCGATATTCTCCGGGTCAAGGACGCCACCGTTGACCGTCAGAGACTCAACGATGCAGAGCGCGGCCTCCGACTCATCCGTGAACTCCCCTGCCTTGATGGAACCACCGTCTGGCAATTCCAGGGGCAGAAAGCGATCGACCCGCCCAACGGTGCTCGCGATACGCTCCCGTGTCCATCCTGATACGGGCATGCCAAGCGCATCGCCGATGGCCATGCCGAGAAGGGCGCCCAGAAACTCGTTCTCAGATCCGCTCTGTCGTGCTCGCTCATCCACGGTGGTGCTCCTGGCTGGCGACGCTGTTGTCCAGCCTGCAACGCATTGTGCGCGACGAGTCCGGTTCGATGCCACCCGTGCCGGCATCTCCTCGGCGCAACCGCCTGATCTCCGCGCCCGGCCTACCCAGTCGCCACCAAGTCCTCCGGTGCCTGCGTGGGCTCAGCGGCGTGGCGCACCGGCCCTGATCGGAGAGTCCGCTCTTCGAGAAACAGGGAAACTATCAGCGCTACCGCAATGAACGGGATCGACGACAGAAAGACGTCATCAATGGCCTTGGCAAAGGCGCTGAGCACCAGATCGCGCGCCGGCTCGGCAAGCTGCCGTATTGCCTGGATGTTCGTAAGCTCAGCGGAGCCGGTGGGAAGCCCAGCGGCGCCGGTCAGATCGCCAAGGTAATGATCGAGCCGCATGCCCAGCACGGCGCCGAAGATCGCGGTTCCAACCGCTCCACCGAGCGAGCGGAAGAATGTTGTCGAGCCGGTTGCGGTGCCAAGGTCGCGCAGATCGACAGCATTCTGCACGGCGACGATGATCGGTTGCAGGGTCATGCCCAGCCCGAGGCCAAGCACCAGAGCAGACAGCGCCACCTGCCAGTACGGTGTATCGGCGTGCACGCGGGAGAGAAGCAACGACGCGGCAATGAGGATGACCGAGCCCAGCGTGGGAAAGATCTTATACCGCCCTGTGCGGGAGATGAGCCGGCCCGAAGTGACTGACGACGAGAAGAGCCCCAGCACCACCGGCAGCATCGCCAGGCCGGACCGGGTGGGCGACATGCCCTTGACGGCTTGGAAGTACAGCGGCAGGAAAATGATCCCGCCGAACATGGCCATGCCCGCCAGGAAGCCGAAGGCATTCGCGACGCGGAAGACACGGTTGCGGAAGAGGCGCAAGGGGATAATCGGCTCGGGAGACCGTCGCTCGGCTATCACAAACAGCACGCCAAAGATGACGGTCATCATGACGAACGCCAGTGCGGTGGGTGAGCCCCAGCCAAACCGGTCACCGGCCCAATTGAGGTACAGCAGGAGCGATGTGACTGCTGCAACCAGCCATGCGGCGCCAGCATAGTCGATAACGTGGTCCCGGCGAATGGTTGGCAGCCTCAACGCGACGGAAGTCACCACCAGCGCCAGGGCGCCGATGGGAAGGTTGATGTAGAAAATCCAGCGCCAGCCTGGGCCATCGGTAAGCCAGCCGCCAAGCAGCGGCCCAGCGACGCTCGATACGCCAAAGACCGCTCCAAAATATCCCTGGTACCGGCCACGCTCGCGCGGCGGAATGATGTCCCCAATAATGCTGAGAGCGATGGCCATCAGCCCGCCGCCGCCGAGCCCCTGAAACGCCCGAAACGCGATCAGTTGGAGCATGTCCTGGCTGAGCCCGCACAACGCTGAGCCCAGGAGAAACACGCCAATCGCGGCCTGAAAGACGCGCCGGCGCCCGTAGAGATCGGAGAACTTGCCCCAGAGCGGGGTGGCGGCCGTGGATGCCACGAGGTAGGCCGTGACGACCCAGGAGAGGTGGTTGAGTCCACCCAAGTCGCTGACGATTCGCGGCAACGCGGTACCCACCACACTCTGATCGAGCGCGGCGAGAAACATGCCAGCCATGACGCCCGCCAGGACGACGAGAATCTCTCGGTGACTGAGCGACACGGATAAACCAGGATCCGTGGCCGCGTCGTGCTGGCTCGCGACCCGCTCTGGGCTCGTCGCTGTGCTCGCTGTTGCCGGACGATTGCGCGCCATGACGGAGTGCTCCCTTCCCTGCGTGCTCGTTGATCAGATCGGCGTCGCTTCCTGCCTATCTGCCAGCGCCTGCTGCAAGCCACTCCTGATGCCTGTCAGCACAGCGACGAAGCGGCTCAAATCCTCCAGCGTGCTCCCCTGCAAAAGGGACGCCAGATCCTGGCGCCGCTCTGCTTCCACCGCCTCGACCAGACAGCGGCCGCCATCCGTGATCGCCAGCGCGACCGAGCGCCGATCTGCTGGCACCGCATCGCGCACCGCCAGCCCTCGGGCCACCAGGCGGTCAGCAATGCTCGTCAACGAGCTCGCGGGGAGTTGCAGTGCGTCGGCAATCTCGCCCAGCGTCATCGGGGAGCCGCAGCGCTCCAACTTCAGAAGCACGACGAATTGCGGCAGGGTGAGGCCATGCTTGGCGACGCGGCGAGCCTGCAACTGGCGCCCTTGCCAGGTAATCTCACTGAACAGCACGGTGATCTGGTCAAGAAGGTGGTCGCGCTCTTCCATCCACGGAGCCTTATGAAAAACTTCGATCTCGTAAAATACGAAATCGTCACAAGCCGGTGAGTGTAGTGCCGGCCGGGCATGCTGTCAACTCCCGCGGTCCCGCCAGGCGGCGGCCCGGACTGGTCCTTGCGACGGATTTGACCCGTCCCGGCTGTGCCAGTCCGTTCGCGCAATTGACGGACTACCGGCTCCCTCATAGACTCCCGGAAGGCACATGGGTGGGAGGTGAAGGATGACGGTAGGGGTGAGCGAAGCGATCGTTTCAGGCACTGAAGCACGCTTGCACATGGTGCGAGAGCAGCTTCCGGCGGTGCAACGGCAGGTCTATCTCAATGCGGGAACGAACGGACCATTACCACGGATCGTGACGGAAACCCTGCAGCAGGTCGCTCAGGAGCAACTAGAGCGCGGCCGCATCGGCCCTGGCCTCTACGAGGGTCTGCACGAGCACTGGACGTCGCTGCGTTGCCTTATCGCTGGCATCTTCGGCGCCTCCCCTGACGAAATTGCTCTGACGCGCAGCACGACCGAGGGACTCAATATCGCCCTGATGGGTATGGACTGGCACCGGGGTGATGAGATTATCACCACGAATCTGGAACACGGGGGCCTGTTCGCGCCACTCGGGCTTGTCGCTCACCGGTATGGGGTGCGTGTGCGCATGGTGGACATTGGCCATGGCGAAGGTGACGTGACCGGCACGATCGCCGCCGCGTTGTCGCCCCGCACCCGCGCCATCGCAATCTCTCATCTCCAATGGTCCTCTGGCGCGGTGATGCCGCTTCGTGAGATCGCCGCCCTCGCGCGGCAGCATGGCGCGCTCACGATCGTCGACGGCGCGCAATCGGCCGGACACATCCCGGTTGACCTTCACGACCTTGGCGTCGATGCCTACGCACTCTCCGGCCAGAAATGGCTATGTGGCCCCAATGGGACTGGCGCGCTCTTCCTGCGGCGCGATCGCTTCGCCGATATCAAGCCGGCCTATTTGCGCTGGGGCGTCTTTGATCCGGCAGGATTTGTCGTCCCGCCCGCCGGGGCTGCCCGCTACGAAATGGGCGAGCACAACGCGCCCGTGACGAAGGCGCAAGAGGCTGGGCTGCGCTGGCTGCGCGATGTCGTCGGGTTCGACTGGATCTTCCACCGCATCGCTCAGTTGGGTCGCCGTTGTTATGAGGGGCTCGCGGCCGTGCCTGGCGTCACCGTGACAACCCCTCCCGGCCGCATGGCCGGCATCATCTGCTTTACCGTTGCTGGTTGGAGCGTCAAAGATCTCTCCGGCGAGCTGTGCCGGCGCGGATTCACCATTCGCCACGTGGACCAGCCACCATGCCCACTGGTTGCCCGTGTCTCAACCGGCTGGTGGAACAGTGAGGATGAGATTGATGCGCTTGTCGCGGCGGTGGCAGAGCTGGCCTCGCACCAGCGCTCCGCTCCTGCGGAGGCTCACGGGATGACGACCCATGCCTGAGCCGAGCAACCGTGTCCCCCTCTGGCCGGCAGGCCACCGGGCCGCGCTATGCCTGACGTTCGACGTCGATGGCCGGTACGGGGAAGCGAACTATCGCCAGCCTGATGACACCTACTGGATCTCGCAGACCGCGTACGATCCCGTTGGCACTGAGCGCATCCTCGATCTTCTTGCCGATGCGCAGGTCCAGGCAACGTTTTGTTGGGTCGGGCGCGTGGCGGAAGAGCGGCCAGATCTCGTCCGGCGGGCGGTCGCCGATGGCCATGAGCTTGCGCTTCATTCCTGGGACCATCGCCCATACAACCAAATGACCGACGACGAGCAGCGCCAGGATATGCTGCGCACCCGCGAGACCCTTGCGCGCATCAGTGAAACGACGCCGACCGGCCACAAGACAGCGAGCTGGCGCTTCAATGCGGCCACGTTCGCCATCGCGCAGTCGCTCGGGTTAACCTGGGTTATGGATGAGCCGGTTGGAGATCTTCCGGCACTCCTGCGGCCGGATCCCTCCCTGCCGCCGGTGGTCCAGCTTCCACCGTCGTGGCTCTACGACGATTACACCTTCTTCGTCGACCGGCTCATGACCCCGCAGCAGGCGTTTGAGTTCTGGCGGGAAGATCTGGATGTGTTGCGGGATGAGGGAAAGCTGATGTGCTTGACGTTACACCCCTTCGTCACCGGCCGGCCCGGACCATCCCGCGCTCTCGCCCGGCTGATCGACTACGCGATCGATCTCGGCGATCTCTGGATTGCCCGCGCCGATCACATCGCACGCTGGTGGTTGGAGCGGGCTCGTGATCTCGATGGCCTAACAGAGTCATAAGCGGAGCGTTCGCTCCTGGCACAAAGCGAGGTTATGCATGAGCGGGGATCTTCTTCTTGTCAACGGCCGGATTCTGACAATGGATCCGGACCGGCCCGAAGCAACCGCGATCGCCATCCGCAGTGGACGTATTGCAGCGGTCGGCACCGATGCAGAAGCGCGAGAGGCGGCAGGCCCGCGGGTCGAAACCATTGACTTGCGCGGCCGGACGGCCACACCTGGCTTGAACGATGCGCACGCCCATCCGATGGGCGTCGGCCACGCACTGGCGGACCTCAATCTGGCCACGCCGCCGAATGCATCAATCCGCGATATCGTTGACCTGGTCGCCGCCGAGTCCCGCCGCCGTGCGCCAGGTACCTGGATTATCGGCCGTGGGTATGACCAAGCGCGGCTTGCTGAGCAGCGCCACCCGACCCGGCACGATCTTGACCCGGTCTCGCCCAACCATCCTGTGCTCTTACTTCGCGCTTGTCACCACATCGGTGTGGCCAACAGCCGGGCGCTTGAGCTGGCCCGCATCACCGCCGCGACGCCGGATCCGGACGGCGGAACCATTGATCGTGACGAACATGGCGAGCCGACGGGCGTCGTGCGCGAGGCTGCCCTGCAGCTCGTTCGCGCTGCCATCGGCGAGCCAGCCGAAGATCAAATTGCCGAGGCGCTGGTGCGGGCAGGCGAGGCCTTCCTCGCCAGTGGCGTGACCAGCGTGACAGAGGCCGGCATCCGGCGGCCCGAAGAGATGCGCGCCTACCAGCGCCTGAATCGCGATGGCCGCCTGCCTGTCCGCACCTACCTGATGATGATGCTCGACGAGACGCTTGAGCCCATGGTGTCCCTCGGCATCCAGACGGGCTTTGGCGATGACTGGCTGAGAATCGGTCCGGCGAAGCTCTTTAGCGATGGCAGCATCGGTGGGCGCACCGCGCGCATGCACCAGCCATTCGTTGGCGAGCCGGACAATGTCGGCTTGTGGATGATGCCCCCTGAAGAGCTCAAAGCCAAGGTGCTCCGAGCCCATGCCGCCGGCTTTCAGGTCGGCATCCACGCCATCGGCGACGCCGCTATTGACCTCGTGCTCGATGCCTACGAGGAGGCAATGTCCGCGCACCCCCGCCCGAATCCCCGCCACCGCATCGAGCATTGCTCGATCATTGACGAGCGGATGCTGCGCCGGATCGCCCAGCTTGGCGTCATCCCGATTCCAGGCACGTCGTTTCTGTACTATTTCCGCGACGCGTATGTGCAAAACCTGGGCTACGACCGGTTGCGCTACGCCTATGGCCTGAAAAGTTTTGCTCAGCATGGCATCGTTGCTGCGGCCAGCAGCGATGCGCCGGTCGTGCCAGTGACCGCAACCATTGGCTTGCAGACGATGATGACCAGGCGCGACGTCAACGGCCAGAGCGTTTGGCCCGAGGAGGCCATCGGTCTCATGGACGCGCTTCGCGCGTACACCGTCAATGGTGCCTACGCGTCCTTTGAGGAGCACAAGAAAGGAATGCTGAAGCCAGGCATGCTCGGCGATGTCACGGTCTTCGAGACGGACCTCCAGCGCGTCGCGCCAGAGGACCTCGGCGCAGTCAAGGTTGATCTCACCATCACGGGGGGCCGGATTGCCTACAACCGGCTCGGTTAACGGAGCGAGCGAAAGCCCGTCGTGGCGGTATGGCGGATGGCTGATTCGCTGGATAGAGGAGGAAGCCCATGCGACTCACCTATATCGCCCATGCGGCGTTCTATCTCGAATCGGGGGACCATCGTGTTCTGGTCGATCCGTTCATCTCTGGCAACCCACTCGCCAAGCACAAACCAGGAGATTTTCACCCACAGGCGATCTTGATCACCCACGCCCACGGTGATCACGTGGGCGACGCCGTGGAGATCTCCAAGCGGACAGGAGCGGTGGTGATCTCGACCTTCGAGCTGGGTGAGCTTTTGGCCAGGCAAGGGGCGCACACGAACGCCGGCAATCATGGCGGAACCCTGTCCTTCCCAGGCGGCTCAGTGAAGCTCGTGCCGGCCTGGCATACCTCATCGTATGGGGAAAACTTCCTGGCTCCAGGCGTTCCGGCCGGCCTCGTCGTCCGGTTCGGCGGTAAAACGATCTATTTCGCCGGTGATACCTGCTTGTTCAGCGACATGAAGCTGATCGGCGAGGAAGGTTTGGATATCGCCGTGGTGCCTATTGGCGATCACTACACGATGGGTCCTGCCGATGCGGTGAAAGCAGTGCGGTTTCTTGAGCCAAAGATCGTGATTCCTTGCCATTACAATACTTTCCCGCCAATCAAGCAGGATCCGCACCAGTTCAAGCAGATGGTTGAAGAGCAAACCAGCGCCACGTGCCTCATTCTGGCTCCGGGCGAGTCGCGCGATTTCTAAACGAAAAGTAGGAGTCAGTCACCGAGGGTTAGGCAGCTTGAGGCTCGTAGCCGGGAAGACATGTCAGGAGCACGTAGGGGAGGGGCCTGTGTCTCACGAGGCATCACACGCTCGTAGGGGAGGGACCTGTGCCCTCCCCGGGACCTGTGCCCTCCCCGGGACCGGTGCCATCCCCTGCTCAAACGCATGACCCCCGGCTCCCTCATCTCCCGGAACCGGCTTCTGAGGCTGGCCATGGAGCGCTACAACGAAGAGCTGAAACGAACGGCCTATCAGAAAAAGGCGGTAACACGGCTCCCACCAGAGGAGGTGCTCGACTACGCAATCGCCTTTTTCCGGGAGCGGGGCTACCGAGCCGGACGCACCGGGCGGCCGAATCAGGTCTTTGTCATGGGTGGTCCGGAGGGTGGTCTTCCCCGCGTAACCGGCGAGATCACCGCGCGTCCCAACGTGGGCAAAGCTGGCACGACCCTTGTCACGCTGGATGCCGCGGGTGAGCGCTTAGGTCCGGCCATGGCCGACTTCTATGCAGCCTTGCGCCGCCTGCGTTCTCAGCGGGGCGATTCCAACCAGCCTGTGGGAGCGAGCACGACATAACAATGGTCTCTATCGCAGCTCGCGGCGATGGTGGCCCGGTTCGACCTGCCACACCCGGACCTTCCTACGCGAGGGAAAGGAGCTATGCGTCGTCAGAGTCAGACGGACTAAGACGGAATCTCTTCCGCATCGAAGATGTTTTTCGCAGCCGCGATCCGCTCTTCGTCGCGGCGGTCAAGCGCCGGTGTGGCATCCTCCACCCGCACGGAGCGCTCACCAGTTCCATCGTGTGCCTGCGTGGGCGATGCCGGGGCTGATGCTTGCCGAGAGAGTGGCGTGGGTTGGCTCGGCGCGGTCGCTGGCGTCTCTCCGCGAAGCACGCAGCTCACGCGAATCCGCCGGCGGACAATTCTGCTCATCACGTCTTCCACCACGGCGCGCACGTCATCGGCGTTCAACCGGTCACGATGAAACGCATAGGCCGAAACGAGAATAACCTCGTCGCCGCGGACAGCGAACGGATCAACGGAGCTCAGCAGCGCCTCGATGCGGCGATTAATCGCCTTCACCTCCAGCCGGATTCGCGGCCACAGCTCGGCAATCTGCTCGACTGTCAGATCACCGGCACCACCAATCGCCTGTGCGCTGGCTGGAGACAGCGGCGCTTCCTCCCGAGCCGGTCGCGTAGGCGCATCGACCGCCGGCCGGGCCGCGGGAGTGCGCGTCCCACGGACGCGATCGCGCAGCGTTGTGACCGGCGCTTGTGCTGCCACGCTCGGAGCGCTTCCAGGCGAAGGCGCGGCAACGCTCGCCGAGGTCTCCTGCCTAGGGGACACGCGGCCAGTCTCGGCTCCCGCGGGCTGGCGCAGAATGCCTTCAACAAGGGCGATTTCGAGAGGAAGGTGCTGATACGCAGAGTGCCGGATGCGGTAGTCCGTTTCGGAAAAGAGGCGCGCCAGCTCAGCCAGTTCGAGCACGTCGAAGCGTGCGGCAAGCTCGCGGGCGCGCTCATCCGCGTCGGGGGACTGCCCCGCCCGCGCATGCATGAGAACCCGGAGATATGCGACAAGCTGCCGATTGAGCTGCCGCGGATCCTCCCCAGCTTCCACGGCCGCGTTCACCGTGCCCAGCGCCAGGGCTACGTCCTTCTCAGCCAGCGCCCTGGCCAGCGTTTCCACGCGGTCGTTGCGGCTCACACCGAGCACGGCCAGGACATCGTCCGTCGTGATGACGTGCGGCTCACCAGCCTCGCTTTCCTGGCCATAGACGGCAAGCTGATCGAGAAGCCCGAGCGCATCCCGCAAGCTGCCGCTGGCATGCCGCGCAATCGCGCGCAGCGCCTCCTCGTTGGCGGCAATCCCCTCGGCCTCCGCAACGGTCCGAAGGCGCGCCACCATCGCGTCTATGTGGATCCGGCGAAAGTCGAAACGCTGGCAACGCGAGACGATCGTCGGTAGCAACTCTTCCGGATCGGTCGTGGCGAGGACGAATTTCGTATGCGCTGGAGGCTCTTCGAGCGTCTTGAGAAAGGCGTTAGCGGCGGCGCCAGTGATCTGATGCGCCTCATCAATGATGTAAAACTTAGTCCGGAGTTGCGCTGGCGCGTATTTGACGCGCTCGCGCAGATCCCGGATATCATCTATGCCTCGATTGCTCGCCGCATCAATCTCGATAATATCGGTCGTGGATCCCGACGCAATCGCCTCACAGCTTGTGCAGGCGTTGCACGGGCGGCTCAGCGGATCGGGATGGAGGCAGTTGACGGCCTTAGCGAGCAGGCGGGCTGTGGTGGTCTTGCCGGTTCCCCGAGGTCCGCAGAAGAGATAGGCATGCGCCACCCGGCCCAGGGCAATCGCATTTCTCAGCGTCTTGACCACATGCTCTTGCCCGACGAGCTCATCGGCATCAAAGCTCTGGGGGCGATACTTCCGATAGAGTGATTGCGTCTGCCCAGCAGACAACGGGGCTGCCGCCGCCTGCGACGCACCCCCCAGATCGTCAGGAAAGAGCGAAGGATGATTCATACCGCCTCCGAAACGCCGCGCTGAGCCATCCCGGCCGCGCCGGACTGTACGAACGGACAGTATACTCGATCGATCATTTGTTCGACAATTCCTATCGTGAAGGATAATCGCGGTGGGTACCTTATATCTCGTGGCAACGCCGCTCGGTAACCTTGAGGATCTTTCGCCACGTGCCGTGCGTATCCTCCGCAGTGTGTCGTTGATTGCCGCGGAGGATACTCGCCGCACCGGCAATCTGCTGCGGCACTTCGGGATCACTACACCGGTGATCAGCTATCACGCCTTCAACGAGCGGGCTCGCCGCGAGCGCCTGCTCCAGGCGCTGCGAGACGGTGATGTGGCCCTCGTCAGCGATGCCGGGATGCCAGGGATCTCTGATCCTGGACGGGATATCGTCGAGGCGGCCGCGGCTGAAGGTTTCCCTGTGACCGTCATTCCCGGTCCATCGGCAGTGACAGCCGCCGTGGCGGTGTCCGGTCTGGTCGAGGGACCGTTCGTCTTTCTCGGATTTCTTCCCCGTGAAACGAGCGAGCGCCGCCGCCTCCTGGTGCGCGCCAGCGCCACAGGATTCCCCCTTGTCCTGTTTGAAGCGCCTTCCCGGACCGCTGCCACGCTCCGCGAGCTGGCTGATCTCCTCGGCGACCGGCCAGCCGTGGTTGCGCGCGAGCTCACGAAGCTGCATGAAGAGGTGCGGCGTGGCACCTTAGAAAACCTGGCGCGAGAGCTAGCACGCCAGGAGGTGCGAGGTGAAGTGGCAATCGTCGTCGCTGGTCGCCAGGAGGCTGAAGAAGAGAAGGAGCCGCCAGAGGAGCTCGTGCGCCGGCTCCTCGCCAGCGGGTTGAAGCCAAGTCTTGTAGCCAGGGAGGTAGCCGCGCTTCTCGGAATCTCCCGATCAGAGGCCTATGCATTGGTGCGCCGGATCCAAGAGCAAAGCGGGCATCAATCGCAGGTTGCGGCGCGTGACGGCCAAGCGAAGGAGGGAAAATCCTAGGCGCCGCTCGCTGTCACTCCGGCTGGAACGCGAGTTTCCGGTGATGCATCAAGATGCTCTGCAGCAAGCCCAGCGAGAGAAGGAACGTCCAGAGTGAGGACGACCCCTGGCTTACCAGCGGCAGCGTGATACCCGTCACGGGCATGATGCCCATATTCATGCCCATGTTCACGAATGCCTGATAAAAGAGCGTGGCGGTGACGCCGATCGCCACACACTGGCCGAAGGTGTCCCGGGCCGTCTCCACCACGCGCAAGCACCGCCATAGGAGCAGAACGTAACACGCAAACAGACCCAGAATGCCCACGAAGCCGACCATGCCGCTCGCGTGAGCGAAGATAAAGTCGGACTCGCGCACTTTGAGCAGTTCCAGGCGGCTCTGCGTGCCGCCTTGCAGTCCGAACCCGAACAAGCCACCAGAGCCGATACTCATCCGGGCCTGCAGAATGTTGTACCCGGCTCCAGTTGGATCGGCTTCCGGATTGTAAGAGATCAGCAGGCGTTCCCGCTGATAATCATGCAGCAGGAAAAACCAGGCCACCACGGCCGACGGAATCGCTAGCAGCGCTAACCCGGCCAGGTGCACCCACCGAACCGCGGCCACCAGCATCATCGCGGCCCAAATCGCGCCGTACACGGTCGTTGTCCCTAAGTCCGGCTCGCGAAACACGAGCACTGCCGGCGCACCGGCAATCAGAAGCGAGACGATAAAGTTCCCAAGCAGCCGCATCTCCCGGCCGCGCGACGCGATGAAGCTTCCAAGGCAGATGATGGTCGCGAGCTTGCCAAACTCGGAGGGTTGCACGGTGAATTGCGAGCCAATCTGGAACCAGCGCCGCGAGCCCGCAATTTCCACGCCAATGCCAGGAATCAGCACGAGCGCAAGCGCGGCGAGCGCCACAAAGTACAAGATCCATGACAACGATGCGAGGAACCGGTAATCCATGCTGGCGATGATCAGCATCAGCGCCACACCGACCACCCCGAACACCGCCTGCCGGATACCCTCATTGGCAAGCGTCAGGTCACCGCCGCCGCGGGCGCTCCAGATCGCCACCACGCCGAAACACATCAGAACGATTGTCGTGGCGGCTAACGGGATGTCGAAATCTCGCCAGCGATGGCTGACCAATGGCGTGCTCCAGCAACCCTAGAGAACGACGACTTCGTTGATCGTGATATGGAACGCGCAGCCGAGAAGCTCAGCCGCGTGCCGGCTCATCAGCATGCGCGGCAGAAAGATCTCGAAATACTGCATCACCGGCGCGATCGAGGTATCAATCGTGAGTTCGAGCGTAATCGTCTTCGCCTCCGGCGCCACACGCAAGAACGACGACGTCGCCGCGAAATTCACCCGGTCATGCTGGTCAAACGTATTCGGATCGGTATTGCGAACCCGCGACCGGTGCACATCAGACTTGTCGGCTAGGATCAACGCTGCCGAAACCGGATGCACGGGCTCGCCTAGCCGCCCACTATCGTCTCCGTGCGATCCAATCGCTCCCAATACGATCGCCACATCCTCCGGGGCCATCCCCAAGCGGTTCAGAATCGCATGCGCCAGGAGCGCCCCGGTCGAAGCATGGTTGTGCCGGCTGATCACGTTCCCGATGTCGTGGAGGTAGCCCGCGATCGCCGCCAGCTCTTGCTGCCGGGCGTCGTAATCGAGCAGCCGCAGCACATTGCGCGCGATATTCGCAACCAAGCTCACATGCCGAAAGCCATGCTCGGTAAAGCCAAGCACGCCAAGATTCTTGTTCGCCTGCCGGATGTATGCCTGAACCTCCGGGTCAGCGCGGACCACATCAAGGGTCAGGCTCGGCTCGGTCCGCACCGACGCGGCCGCGGTCTCTGGCGCCACCTCGGTCCGGCCTAAACGCAGATCAGTACCAAGCTGCTCGAGAACACTTGGCTCTTCGGAGGTATCGGTTGCTGGGACGATAGCGCCGTCCGTTACATCGTGTCGATCAGGCATGGGTCAGTATCACGTCGCTCCTTTACCGGCTCCCAGTATAGGCGGCAGGCACAAGCCGGAACAATGCAACCCCCTCGTGCACCAGGCGCGCCAATCTCCATGGGAGCGCCCTGGAAGCGCCCTGGGAGCGCCAGCCCTGGGAGCGCCAGCCTCCGGCTGGCAACACGGGAGCGCCAGCATCTTGCTGGCATATCGCATCGTGGAAGCCGCCAGCATCTTGGCTCCCAAACCGTCACCCAAAGGCACCAAGGCCGCCGAGACGGCGGCGCTCCCGAACGAACCCAAAGCTCCATCAAGAGCGCCAATCTCCTGGCAGCGCCAGCCTCCTGGGAGCGCCAGCCTCCTGGGAGCGCCAGCATCTTGCTGGCACCCTATCCCCCGCTCGCCAGCCGCTCCTCCTCCCACGGCCCCGGATCGTCGCTCAGGCTCGCCAGATAGTCATTGATCCGCGCGATCAGGGGATGCTCCGTCTCCGCGCCGATCGCGTACCGCGCCCGCTCCACCCGCGCCGCCGCCGAGATGATCCGGCTCACCCCCAGCGCCAGCTTCCCAAGATCATCTTCCTCCACCAGCAGCCGCGCCAGCACCAGCCGCGCCGCCCCAAGCTCCTCAACCAGCCCCCGCTCTTCCGCCGCCTGTGCCATCACCTCCCGCAGCCGCCCGTCCAGCAGCGCCCGGTACTCCCCTCGCGCCAGCCGCCGCTGAAACTCCGCCGCCCGTTCCCGTCGCCGCTCCGTGCCTGTGTCTTCCCCGGTCAGAACATCCCCCATTGCCCGCAGCGCCGCCATCGCCGCCTTCCCCTCGTCGGTCCCCGCATGATCCCGGCACACCACCCGCCCCGGCTTCACGAATCGCTCGCACCCCTCAACGAGGCACCGCCGCCTGCCCCCCTTCGACCACCGCCCCCGTCCCATCTGCGCTCCCCCTGGCCGTCAACACACCCGCTTGACAAGTAGAACAAAGGTTCGTATTCTACGCCATAAGCGGCACTCCTGGCACGGTGAGCGGGCCTGGGCAGCGCTGCAATCTGCCCCGGCGCGTTCGCCGGTTACCCGAACGGCCGGCGCCCACGCACGACGCGAAGCGCCAAGCACGAGACGCAACGCGGATCGCCGGCAGCGGGGCGAGAGCCCGTGGTGCATCCCTCTGTCATCGCCTCCCTGCACCGGCCGCCCCGCTCATCCACTACCTTGCTCCTCTTCTCTTAAGGCTGGGAGAGAGGCCGGGGGCGCGCGTCGCCATCCCTGGTACAATGTCAGCGCATAGGTGCCCGCCGGCAAGCGGTCAGGTCGTCCACCTTCCGGGCGACTGTCTCGCCCGGTCGCAGGTTCCTCCGGTGGGCGGAGTCAGGCCATGTTTACCGTCAATGACCTGCTCGACGCGATCCTCCTCGGCGCCTTCTTTTTCGGCCTGATCTTCTCCGCGCTCTCCCTCCTCCTCGGCATCGTCGATCTCGGGATCGACCACGGCGGCCATGACGCCGGATTGAACGGCTCCGGGCATCACCACGTAGGTCATGACAGCGTCGCCCCGCTCACCGTCGGAACCATCCTCGCGTTCCTCACCTGGTTTGGCGGCGTGGCCTACCTGGCCCGTAATGGGCTTGGTCTCTACAGCGCCGTCAGCGTCATGCTCGGCCTGGCCGGGGGGCTCGTCGGCGGCTACGCGGTCTACTGGCTCCTGCAAAAGGTCAGGCAAGCCGAGCAAGACCGGGCTGAGTTGTGGGGATCCGAGCCTGGGACGATCGGCCGGGTCAGTTCCCCAATCCGCGCTGGCGGGACCGGTGAGATCGTCTATGAGTCGCGCGGCGTGCGCCATGTCGCCGCGGCTCGCTCTGCCACCGGCGAGCCCATCCCCCGCGGCGCCGAAGTGGTAATCCTGCGGACGGACCGCGGCATTGCCTACGTTGAGCCGTGGGATCGTCTGTTGGAGAGCCGGAGCGAAATCCCCGGCGCCCACCAGGAACCGCCGCGGGTTTCTGGCCAGGCAGTGCCGGCAACCGAGCGGCATGAGCCGTCGTTGTAATGCGAGAAACATAAGGTAGAGCGAGCACCAGCCAGCGCGAAGAGGTTCGGTGCCGGACAACGAAGGAGCACAACGCATGAGCGCCGCCGGGATCATCGTCATTGTCCTGGGCCTAGCCATCATCCTGCTACTCATCGTCGCCCTCCTCGCCTCGATGTTCCGCAAGGTCGGTCCGAACCAGGCCTTGATTGTCTATGGCTTCGGCGGAACGCGGGTCGTCGTCGGTAGCGGCAAGGTGATCTACCCCATGATCCAATCCGCTCGCGAGCTCTCCCTGGAGCTGATGAGCTTCGATGTCGCGCCCCAGCAAGATCTGTACACCAAGCAGGGTGTCGCGGTGAACGTCGAGGCCGTCGCCCAGATCAAGGTGAAGTCGGACGAAGTCAGCATCAAAACCGCGGCCGAGCAGCTCCTCAACAAGGAGCCGGCCGAGCGCGAGGGGCTGATCCGGCTCGTGATGGAAGGGCACCTGCGCGGTATCGTCGGCCAGCTCTCCGTCGAGGAGATTGTCAAAGAGCCCGAGATGGTCGCCGATCGCATGCGCGCCAATGTCGCCGAAGATATGGCCAAAATGGGGCTCGAAGTCGTCTCCTTCACGATCAAGGAAGTCAGAGATAAGAACGAATACATCATCAACATGGGCAAGCCCGACATCGCCGCCGTCCGCCGGCAAGCCGAAATCGCAATGGCCGAAGCCGAGCGGGACATCGCCATCCGCCGGGCTCAGGCAATGCGCGAGGCCAAGATCGCCGAGGCAGTCGCCGAGCAGGAAAAGGTCATCGCCGAAACAGCCAGCCAGGCCAAGCAAGCCGAAGCGATCCGAGACTTGGAGATCAAGAAGGCTGAGTATGCGGCGATGGTCAAGGCCCAGCAGGCCCAGGCCGACAAGGCATACGAAATCCAGGCCAACATCGAGCAGCAAAAAGTCGTCGCCGAGCAGGTCAAGATCGAGCAGGTGCGCAAGCAAGGCGAGGTCGCCGTGCAAGAGGCCGAGATTCAGCGGCGTGAGAAGGAGCTCATCGCGACGGTCCTGCGGGCGGCCGAGATCGAGCGGCAGCGGATCGAGACGCTCGCGGAAGCCGAGCGCCAGCGGCAAATCCTGCAAGCAACCGGCCAGGCCGAGGCGGCCCGCTTAGAGGGACAGGCGCAAGCGGAAGTGACGCGTGTGCGCGGACTTGCCGAAGCGGAGATCATTCGCGCCAAGGGTGAGGCCGAGGCCAACGCGATGGCGGTCAAGGCTGGTGCCTACCAGGCATACAACCAGGCGGCAATTCTGGATAAGCTGCTCTCCAGCATGCCGGACGTGGTTCGCGCATTGGCCGAGCCGCTTAGCAAAGTGGATCGCATCACCGTCGTCTCGACCGGCGACGGCGCTAGCCCGGGCGCTGGGGTCAACCGGGTGACGTCTGATATGACGACCGTGATCGCGCAAGTCCCCGCGCTGCTTGAATCACTCACCGGCGTGCAGGTGGAAGAGCTGATGCAGCAGATTCCACGCCTGCGCAACACGAGCGATGGGGCGAATCCGGCAGGCGGCCAGGCATCGCCAGAGCGCCAGGAAGGCGCTGCTGCCGATCCCGGAGCGCATTCACGGTAATCCCTATCAGTGGCATAATCCGGACCTTTATATGGCGGTCCGTCCAGGGTGCAGGGCGCTGGTCAATCCGGCCAAAGGCCAATGAGCACGGAGGGGGATCTGCCACAGCGAGCGATACGTATGCTGACTGGTGGGCAACTGCCAGCGAAACCCGGATCTCGCGGTGCGGCGATGAGCCCGGATGGAACACGCAGTGAATGGGACGAGGAGGCATGGAGGAAGGGTCCTTCGAGCGGCGCCAGCTAGGAGACGTCCAACGGGCCGCAGTCGAAGCGCTGGGAGAGCCAGGAAAGCGGCGATTTCGCCTGCTGGCCGTCGTCGATGGCGAAACCTACATCGTGTGGATGGAGAAACAGCAGCTCGACGCGCTCGGTCGTGCGCTTGAGCAGGTGCTGGCACAATTGCCACCGGCGAAACCCGAGCCGAGACCCGAGGCGGAGCCCGTCGAGTTTGATCTCGAAACCCGCCGTCAATTTCGGGTTGGCCGCATGGAGCTCGGCTTCGACGAGGAGCACGATCGCCTAGTCGTCATTGCTCACGATATCGAGGCTGATCCAGATGATGAGCCTGAGCTGGCGTGTCGCCTCACGCGAAGCCAGGCGAAAGCGCTGAGCAGCGAAGCGGCGCAAGTAGTCGCCGCGGGTCGTCCGCGATGCGTGCTGTGCGGTGAGCCGATGGGGCCAGGTCCCCATGCCTGCCCAGAGCAAAACGGGCATCTGCCTGGAGAGCTCGGTGGCGACGGGGAGGACGTCTAGCCGCACGAGGCGCTGCGCTTGCCGGTGCTGAAGCGAGCTAGAGGAACCGTGGCTCGTATCGCGGCGTTCGTTGTTCAGCGGTCCATCGTGGCGTCAGGGCGGTGAAGCCAGGAAGGGGTAAGCGATGTCAGAGCCGTCAAACGATCGCCAGGCAGATTCGGCTTCTCCGACCGTGTGCGCGGTTTGCGATCGGCCAGTGGCGGGCAAACGGCATGAGCTTGGGGGCCGGTTGTATTGCGATGAGCATTACGCACGTGCGACGCTGGGAAGCCGGGGTACCTGGCCAGCGATTCTTGCGCTCATTGCCGGGTTGGTCGCAATCGCGCTCGTTATGCTGGCCGTTGGCGATCAGATTTCCGAAGAGCTGGGAGACACATGGCTTATTGTGATTGGCCTGACGCTCTCCCTGCTTCCGGGAATTCTGTGGCTACTCGTGTTTCGCCAGTTGGACCGCCTGGAGGCCGAACCCCACGCCTTTCTATTCAGCGTGTTCGCGCTTGGCGCGTTGCTGGCTGGCACCATCGGCGAGCCTCTCCGCCGTGGATTGCTCGATCTCCACATCTGGGAGCCGGACACCTGGCTGTGGGCCATTGTGGTCTTTACCTTGACCCAAGGGGTCATCCAATCTGTGCTGGTTTATATCGCCGTCCGCTGGACAGTCTACCTCACCGATGAGTTCGACGAGCGAGCGGACGGCATCATTTATGGAACGGCCTCTGGATTGGGGATTGCCACGCTCTTGAATTTTCATTACGTGCTCGATCACCGTGGTCTGAATCTGGACGTCGGAACCACCCGCATCATCGTCGATGCTCTGGCGCTGGCAGCCCTTGGCGGGATCGTGGGCTACGGGCTTGGCCAGGTGAAATTCGAGCGCCACCAGCCCTGGTTTGTCGCTTCTTGGGTGGCGCTGGCGGCCGTCTTGAACGGGTTCTACGAGTGGCTCCAGTCTGAGGTGACAGCGCGAGAGCTCGGCTTTGAGGCCTGGCCGGCCGTGCTGCTTGTCGGCGTCTTCGCTGTGGCCGTTTTCGGCCTCGTCTATACGCTGCTCCGGCAAGCGGTTCGGGAAACCCTTTCACGCGCTGGGCAGGCGACTGCCCTGGCGACAGGAGATCACTAGCCATGGCAACGCTCTCTGTTCCGGCGCGAGACATGCGACTGAGCCGGCCTCGTATCACGCTGAGCGACGCGATCGTGCTGGCCGGCGCCATCATCGCCTTTCTCATCGGATGGGCGATCAAAGACTGGCATGATGATCGAATCACGACAGCCTCGATCGCTGATGTAACCGTCGCCTATCCGCGGGGATGGGTGGATTTCGGAGGCACGCCACCCGTGGCGCTCCAGGCGATCTCCGACGAGAACCCGCTCATGGCTGTAATCATGTCGGTGCAGCCGACCACGCAAACGGACATCCTGCTCGCGATTGCCACCGGAGCGCCAGCGATCGGCAGCGATCAAGAGAATTACGTCCAGCTATCGAACGAAACGATCGAGATCGACGGTGTTCCCGCCGTGCGCACGGACTATGCCTATGTGATTGCTGGCGCGGGGGGCCGGAGTGTCCCCGTTGTCATCCGCGGGCGACAAGTATCCTGGATCGCCAGCGGCCAGCTCTACTCCTACGCAGTCGAGGGGCCGGAATCAGAGTGGAACCGGGTACGCGGCGAGGCCAACCGGCTGATTGACAAGATCGACATAACCGTGTAGTGCTCTGCTTCTCAGATGTCATCTCCCTCGTTGACGGGTTGTCGCTGGTCGGAACGCCAGTCGCGATGCGCGTAGGCGAACGCATGCCGGTCGACGTCGGCGGGAAGCGCTTCGTGCGCCGGCTGGGTCCCACTCGTTTTCAACCTTGCTCGGTGTGAGTTGTCTCGCTCCGTGCGACTCTCATATACTGCCGGGTTGGCGATCGGGCCAGCGAGGACTACGCGTGTCGCACCATCGCCGTGGCCGCAACGGGGCGCCGTCGTATGGCGCGAGCTCACAACACCGACAGGAAGGACGCAGAGTGGCATGAACTTCGAGCTGACCGAGGAGCAAAAACAAGTCCGCGACATGGTCCGTGAATTCGCGCAGCGCGAAGTTGCCCCGTACATTCGTGAATGGGATGCAAAGGGCGAATTTCACCGCGAAATCCTGACCAAGATGGGCGAGCTGGGGATTCTCGGCCTGCCCATACCCGAGGAGTACGGCGGTCTGGGGCTTGACTACGTGTCGCTGGCGCTGGCGTGCGAAGAGTTGGAGTACGTTGACACGTTCCTCCGGGTGATCATGAGTGTGCACGTTGGGCTCAACAGTCTTGCCCTGCACCAGTGGGCAACGGAGGAACAGAAGCAGCGCTGGCTTGTGCCTCAGGCACGCGGAGAAAAGATTGCGACGTTCGGGCTGACGGAGCCGAATGCCGGCTCCGATGCCGGGGCCATCGAATCAACCGCGGTGCGGCAGGGAGATTACTACATCCTGAATGGATCGAAGATGTGGATCTCCTTGGCCGACGTTGCTGATCATTTCCTTGTGTTTGCCAGCATTGACCGCTCGAAGAAGCATCATGGCCTCACGGCCTTCATGCTCGAGCGGGGCATGGAAGGATTCACAACCGGAACGATCAAGGGGAAGCTTGGCGTTCGGGCCGGTAACACCGGCGAGCTGGCCTTCAATAACGTCCGCGTTCCGGTCGAGAATCGCATCGGCGAGGAAGGCGAGGGTTTCAAGATCGCGATGAGCTGCATCGACCAGGGGCGCTTCACGGTCGCCGCTGGCGCCTGCGGGCTAACCCGAGCTTGCCTCGATGCCAGCGTCAAATACGCCAATGAACGGTATGCCTTTGGCCAGCCGATTGGCAAGTTTGAGCTGGTTCAGCAGATGATTGCCAAAATGGTCGCCGGTTACGAGGCGTCCTGGCTGCTGACGATGAAGGCCGCCGAATTGAAGAACCGCGGTATCCGGAACACGCGCGAAACCTCACTGGCGAAATGGTATGCCTGCGACGTCGCCCTGCGATCCGCCGACGATGCGATTCAGATTCACGGATCATATGGCTATTCGAACGAATACCCAGTTGAGCGGTTCTGGCGGAACGCGCGTGGCGCCGTGATTTACGAGGGCACGCGAGAGATTCACACGATTCTCCAGGCTGAGTATGCGCTCGGGTATCGCCAGGACAAGCCCTTGCGCTGCCCGCAGCCGCCGGCGGTGGGATACGAGCCAGCAAACGCGGTGGCCGCAGATTAATCGGAGGCAAGCGTGAGACACAGGCAGGGAGCGCGTGGCGGAACTTCATAGTGGCGCCGCCCCTGCCTCGTCGTGTGCTTGTCCAGGAGAACGCGTGATGAGCACATCAGTCATTCTTGGTGGAGTGCGGACACCGTTCGGGAAGCTGAATGGGGCGTTGTCCACCTTGCCAGCCGTCGAGCTTGGCGGCATCGCCATCCGCGGCGCGATCGAGCGATCTGGGATCGATCCCTCGACCATCGAGCACGTCATCATGGGCCAGGTGCTTCAAGGCGGCGCCGGCCAGATTCCGTCGCGCCAGGCCGCCTTTCGCGCCGGGTTGGACAAGACGGTAACCTCGGAAACGATCAATCGGGTGTGCGGCTCCGGTATGCGCGCGGTCACCCTGGCGGATACCCTCATAAGGGCAGAAGGCTTCAATCTCATCGTCGCCGGTGGCATGGAGAGCATGTCACAAGCGCCGTACATCTTGCGCGGGGCTCGCCAAGGCTTACGCATGGGCAACGCCACCCTCGAAGACATGATGATCGCCGATGGCCTGATGTGCGCGCTCGAAGGCTGCCACATGGGTGTTCACGGCGGACGGGTGGCGGCCGAGGAGCGAGTCACACGAGAGCAGCAGGATTGCTGGGCTCTGCGGTCGCACCAGCGGGCTGTTGCCGCCCAAGACCGGGGCATTTTCGCCGAAGAGATCGTCCCGGTGGAAATCGTGGACAAGCGGGGCAATCGAACCATCGTTGATCGGGATGAAGCTCCCCGGCGTGACACGAGTCTGGAAGCGCTCGCAAAGCTTCCTCCAGCCTTTGATCCCGAGCTAGATGTGACTGCTGGCAACGCGCCGGGCGTCAACGACGGGGCCGCAGCGCTGGTGGTCGCCTCGGCTGACTGGGCCCGGCAGCGTGGGTTCAAGCCCCTAGCCACGATTCTGGCGCATGCCGCAGCCGCGTGGGGACCCGCCTATCTTGCCTACACCCCACAGATGGCCGCGGAGAAGGCGCTGGCAAAAGCGGGAATGACGATTCACGACATCGATTTGGTCGAGATCAATGAGGCGTTTGCCAGTGTCACCCTGATCTCAGCGCGCCGGCTTGGTGTCGATCTCGAACGAGTCAACGTCAATGGCGGTGCTGTCGCGCTGGGTCATCCAATCGGCGCGAGCGGTGCGCGCTTGGTGCTCACGCTCGCCCTTGAGCTCCGGCGGCGAGGCGGTGGTGTTGGGCTGGCAGCGATCTGCTCCGGTGGGGGCCAGGGCGATGCCGTGATCATTGAGGTCGAGGGATAGCACCGTGGCAGCACCACACCGTGCATTGGTTCTCGCGGTCAACGGCGTGGCTCCGCGCATCGCTCCGGATGTTTTCCTTGCTCCGGGCGCGGTGGTCGTGGGGGATGTCGAGATTGGACCCGGCTCAAGCGTGTGGTTCAACGCGGTCATTCGTGGTGACGTGGCGCCAGTTCGTATTGGAGCACGCACAAACATTCAGGACGGCGTTGTCATTCACCTTGACTCGGGTGTTCCCTGCGTCATCGGTGACGACGTAACAGTCGGCCACCGGGCGGTGGTTCACGGAACGACCGTCGGCAATGGCGTCATCATCGGCATGGGCTCGGTCGTGCTGTCGCGATCTCGGATCGGCAGTGGCGTAATCGTGGCGGCTGGCGCGGTCGTACCGGAGGGCATGGAGGTGCCAGACGGTGCGCTTGTGGCTGGAGTGCCGGCCACGGTGAAACGCATGCTGGACGATGGACGGAAGCGTGCGCTGATCGCCAGTGCAACCGGATATGTGGCCAATGCCGCCCGGTTCCGAGCCACGCTCGAAGACCGGACAGAGGAGTGGTTGCGAGAAGCGGAAGGATCAGCTCGTGGCCATTGATATCGAGCGCCAGAATGACATCGCTGTCGTGATCATGAACAGGCCAGCAGCGCTCAATGCATTCAACACTGAGCAGCTCCAGGCTATGATCGAAGCACTTCGCGCAATTCACGATGATCATTCCATCCGCTGTGTCGTTCTGACCGGAGCGGGAGACCGGGCCTTCGCGGCGGGGGCCGACATCAAAGAGATGGTCAATAAAACGCCTGAGGAGGCTCGAACCTTCGCCCGGCTCGGTCATGGCGTTGCCAATGCCATCGAGGGATTGCCACAGCCGACCATCGCCGCGGTCAATGGCTTTGCATTTGGCGGTGGTTGTGAAATCGCACTAGCCTGCGATATCCGGCTGGCATCAGAGAATGCGGTCTTCGCCCAACCGGAAGTATCGCTTGGCATTCCGCCGGGATGGGGAGCGACTCAGCGTCTCCCGCGAGTCGTCGGTCCGGGAATGGCCGCGGAGATGATTCTGACCGGCCGGCGCGTGACTGCCGAGGAGGCCCTGCGCATCGGCCTGGTAAATGCCGTGGTGCCCTTGCCAGAGCTGCTACCCCGAGCGCACGAGCTGGCTCGGCAAATTGCACGGAACAGCCCGCGGGCGCTGACGGCCGCAAAGCGGTTGATGTCGCTCGCGTTCGCTGGCCGTCTCGCGCAGTCGTTGGAAACCGAGGCAGAGATCTTCGCCGAGTCGTTTGGCACTGCAGATCAGCGGGAAGGCATGCAGGCGTTTCTTGAGAAGCGGTCGCCGGTGTTCACCGGGGCCTAACGCGGAGAAGTGAGGACAGCGTCAGAGATGGGGTATTCCATTGCCGTGCTCATCAAGCAAGTGCCAGACATGAATGCCGTCCGCATCGACCGGGCGACGGGGCGACCGGTATTCAGCGGCCAGTATGTCATCAGCTCGTTTGACGAATACGCCATCGAGGAGGCATTGCGCATCAAGGAGGCGCATGGCGGCGAAGTTGTCGTGATCTCAGCCGGACCGTCTCAGGTTAGAGATGCAATTCAGCGGGCGCTTGGCATGGGCGCCGATAGAGGAGTTATCCTCTCGGTAGATCAGGTCAATGAGCTGGATACTCTAGCGGTGGCGGAGATCCTGGCGCAGTATCTCAAGAGCACGGCGTTTGACCTCGTCCTCTGCGGCCAGAACTCTGACGACTCTGCCACCGGCCATGTTGGTCCGCAGGTCGCGGAGTTCCTTGGCGTGCCGCATGTCTCATCCGTGACGAAGGTGCAGGTATCGGACCGGACGGTCACCGTTCACCGGGACACCGAGGAAGGAAAGCAGGTTGTGGAGCTGGCCATGCCTGCGGTGTTGATGGCGATGACCGGCCTCAATGAGCCACGCTATCCCTCGCTGAAAGGCATCATGGCCGCCAAGAAAAAGCCAGTCGATCAGATCGCTGTGACGGTGCCCGGCGATGGTGCCCGCCTGCGCTGGAGCGAGCCGTTCGTTCCCGAGCGAAGCACCGCGGGCATCATCCTTCAAGACGTTCCTCCCGCCGAAGCCGCCAAGCAGCTTGTGGCGTGGCTCCGGGAGCAAAAACTCATTTAGTGCATTGGCCGGCTAGTGGGAATCATTGGGCACATTGAGCAATAGGGAGCATGTGACGGTGGCGAACGGCGGAGTGCTGATCGTAGGCGAGACAACTGGTGGCGCGTTGCGCCCGGTCTCCCTGGAAATGGTTACTGCAGGACGGAATATCGCCGCTGCCCTGGGCGGACCCCTGGTTGCCGCACTCTTCGGCGCTAACATCGCTGAGGCGGCTCAGGAGCTCGCGCAAACTGGGGTCGATCGGGTTGTTGTCGCTGACGACCCCCGGCTGGGGGTCTACACGGCTGACGCCGCGACGGCGGTTCTCGTAGACATTGTGCGGCGCGTTAATCCTGTGGCAGTGCTCATCCCAGGGACGACCGCTGGCCGCGACTATGCTCCACGCGTCGCAGCGCGTCTCCGGACGGGTTTGGCAGCGGATTGTGTCGATCTGAGTGTCGAGCAGAGTGCGGTGATCGCGGTACGCCCGGTGCTCGGGGGCCGGGTGCAAACTGCCGTCAATTTCGCTGGGAGCCACCCGCAGATGGTCACGGTCAGGCCCGGAAGCTTCGAAAAGGCGGAACGGGCGGGAGCCGCCGCCGAGATCGAGACAATTCCGGTAAACCTGACGGAAGCCGAGCTGCGTGTGGCTGTGCGTGGGCTCATGCAAGAAGAGAGCGGCGGTGCGACGCGGCTGAGTGAGGCGAAGGTTATCGTCAGTGGTGGCCGGGGCCTGAAAGAGCCACACAACTTTGCGCTGATCGAGGAGTTAGCGGCCGAGCTCGGTGCCGCGGTCGGCGCGTCTCGTGCCGTCGTTGACGCCGGCTGGCGCCCTCACCAAGAGCAGGTTGGCCAAACCGGCCAGACGGTGGCTCCACGCCTGTATATCGCTGTCGGAATTAGCGGCGCGGTCCAACACCTTGTGGGCATGCAGGGGGCGGACTATATCGTGGCAATCAACCGAGATCCAGATGCTCCCATTTTCAAAGTCGCTTCGTTTGGCATCGTTGGCGATTTGTTTGAGGTTGTTCCCGCAGTCATCAACGAATTGCGGGCAGCACGAAGGTAGGTCGACCGGAGCACGCAAGGCCGGCTCCGTGGACGAGATAGCGACGAGACCCGGCGCATTGACGTAGGGAGTTAGCGATTTGGACGAGCGGTTTGACGCCATTGTCGTTGGGGCGGGTCCGGCCGGGATCACGGCTGCTAAGGATCTGGCCTCGGCGGGACTGACTACGGTCGTGCTGGAGCGTGGCCAGTACCCAGGCGCCAAAAACGTGTCTGGCGGCATCCTCTATCGCCAGCCGACGGAGGAGATGTGCCCAGGCTTCGAAACAGAAGCGCCCTTGGAGCGTCCCATCATCGAGCAGCGGTACGCCGTATTGACCGAGGACGCCTTGCTCGGTGGTATTTACCGCTCGATGCACTTTGCTCAGCCGCCATATAACGCATATTCCGTCTTACGGGCGGAGTTCGACCGGTGGTACGCGACAAAGGCGGAAGAGGCCGGCGCCGAGGTGTATCCCGAGTTTACAGTTACCGATCTCCTTTGGGAGGATGGGCGGGTGGTCGGCGTGACCACTGGGGAGCCGGAAGGTGAGCTCTACGCGCATTGCGTCGTCCTAGCGGATGGGGCGAATTCCTTGCTTGCCCAGCGTGCGGGCCTGCACCGGGAATGGGAGCCGATCGAGCAGGCGCTGGTCGCTAAAGAACTGATTGCGCTTCCCGCGGAAAAAATTGAAGATCGTTTTCAGCTTCCGCCTGGACTGGGTGCCGCCTACGAAGTCTTTGGCGAATCGACGCGGGGGCTGCTCGGCTATGGATTTATCTACACCAACAAAACCTCTATCTCTATTGGCACGGGTGCGCTGCTGCACGACCTGATCACGAGCGGTATTAACGTCAATGACATGCTCGATCATTTCAAGCGCCACCCGGCCATTGCCCCGCTCCTTGAGGGTGGCGAGACGATCGAGTACGCTGCCCATCTGATTCCGGAAGGGGGGTACGATCGCCTGCCGAAGGTCTATGCCGATGGGGTTGTCGTTGTCGGCGATGCGGCCGGTTTGGTCAATCCGCTTAATCGCGAAGGCGCCAACCTAGCGATGTTCTCTGGCCGGCTGGCTGCTCAGGCGATTATTGAGGCGAAAGCCAAGAACGATTTCTCGGCCGCGCAGCTCTCGCTATATTGGGAATTGCTCGAAGAGAGCATCGTTCTAAAGGATTTGCGCAAGATTCGCCGCATCACGCCATTCGCGCATGCCCGTCCCCACCTGCTGCGCGATTATCCCCGGCTCATGTCCGAAATTGCCCGCGAATACTTGACGGTTGATGGCACACCCAAGAAGGAGAAGCAGCAGAAGATCACTCGGATGATCCGGGCGTTGCCGAAGCGGCAACTGCTCGGTGACGCGATGGGCTTGGTGCGAGCCTTCCGGTAACGGAAGAAGCGCCTGTCTACTGCCCGATAGCGCCCTTGGCCCGATTTAGAGCGTCGACAGTCTCGCGCACGGCGTTGTCGATGATTTCTAGCCCCTCACGGAGTGCCTCTTCTACGCGGTTAAATTGCTGCATGGCGTAGACGTCGATCTCACCTTTCGCCCGGCGCCTGCGCTCGTCCGCCATCCGAAGAATCTCTTCACTCTGCTGGCGCGCCTCGTTCAGAATTCCCTCCTCTGAAACCAAGTATTCGGCACGCTTTCGGGCAGTCTCAATAATCTTGGCAGCATCTTCCTGTGCCTCAGCGATGATTCGCTCTCGCTCGCGAATTACGCGCTGTGCCTGCTTGATCTCATTAGGGACAGCGAAGCGGAGTTGCTCTACCAGATCGAGGAACTCACTTTCCTCAACCATCACGCGCCCGCTAAAGGGCACGCGTTTTCCTTCTCCGACAAGCATCTCCAGCTTGTCGATGAGATACAGAATATCAACAGTCCCGTCGTCAGTTGGCTCGTCGTCCTCGTGCATGCGTTGAGGAACTCCAGAAGGAACGCTGGGCGTCATCTGCTCAGCGCGGGCCGAGCGACGGCTGGGTCGCTCGCTGCTCGATGTGGCCGAATACGATGATCCACGATGTGCCATCCGTTTGTCACATTAACCTGGCCGATTGCCGTCGGCGCCGTGTGCTCGGAGAGCGAATTTTGTCCGGAGCGCCTCCCGGACATTCGGCGGAACGAGATCGTCCACGTCGCCCCCGAGGGAGGCGACCTCACGAATCAGGCTCGAGCTGATGAACGAATGACGCGAGGAGGTCATGAGGCAGACCACCTCGATCTCTGGCGCTAGATGCGCGTTCATGTGGGCGAGCTTGAATTCATACTCGAAATCAGACACCGCTCGCAGGCCGCGAACGATGGTCCCTGCCCCTCGCGCCCTGGCGTACTCTACGGTGAGGCCAGAGAAGCTGTCAACGGAGATGTTCGGAATATGGCGAAGCGCGTCCCGGGCCAGCGCCACCCGCTCCTCGATGCTGAATAACGCGCCGGGCTTGTCGGACTGGCGATAGATCGCGACGACGACATGGTCAAACAACCGGGCGGCGCGTTCGGCGACGTCGATGTGCCCAAGGGTGATGGGATCGAAGCTCCCTGGATAGATGGCGATCCTCATGAATTGGTTCCCCATGCGTGCCGCGAGCTACCGGCCGCGAGATTCCACGGGCAGATCCAGACAACACCGTGTCGTCCCTGGTATATCATCCACCAGATCACCGGCACCGGCGTGTTGTCATTTAGTCCTCGTTGGACCCCGGCACAATGCCGTTGTTCGATGCTCCCTCCATTGGCTCCGCCTCAACATCAGCTTCATAGATCGAGAAGCAGCTGTCGCCGTGACAGCGCAAGCGTAGCCGCGTTAGGCGTCCGACGGTGTCCGGCAGCGTAACCCTTGGCGAATGACCAACCACAACAACCGTGCCAGATTGTACCAATGGAGAGGCCGCCACCTTTTCGAGCGTTTGCAGGATCTCAGGATCCGCGTACGGTGGGTCCATGATGATGAGATCGTACGGTTCCTCGTGGCGCTGCAAGAACGTGGCTACCGGAACTTGGTGCACCCGAGCGCGGTCGGTGAATTTCGTGTGCGCCAGATTGGCACGGATCACCCGGCACGCCGCTGCGCTCTGCTCGACAAAATCGGCCCAGCGTGCCCCGCGTGAAAGCGCCTCGATGCCGATTGAGCCGGTGCCGGCGTACAGATCGAGCACCCGCTCAGGCATGACGCCAAGCGATGCCAGCGTGGAGAACAGTGCTTGGCGGATTTTGTCCGTCATCGGACGTGTTGCAGGGCTTGGCGGACCCTTCAACGTGTGCCCTTTAGCCTCTCCTGCAATGACACGCATGCGTTAACCTCGTTTTCATCTCCTAGTGCGCCCTGGATCTTCAATCCAGCGGAACTCCATCAGGAGCTTTTCACGTACCTCAGGACGCGGGAACGTCGGGCGCCGCCGTCGCCCAAAACGCGTGTAGCCGGGCCTTGAGCGCCTGGTGTTGCGGGAGATCCAGCGAGGGATCCTGAGCCAGAAGCGCCTCTGCAGCCTGGCGTGCCTGATCGAGCAACCTCGTGTCAAACCCGCCGTCAACCCATGTCATCGCAGGTAAGCCACTCTGCCGGGTACCGATGAAATCTCCTGGCCCCCGGAGTTCCAGGTCCTTTTCTGCAAGCACAAAACCATCATTCGATTTCACCATCATCTCAAGTCTGGTTTCGGCTTCAGGCGTTGCCTCATCGGCAAGCAGGAGACAGTAGGACTTCTTGCCGCCCCGGCCAACCCGACCGCGAAATTGATGAAGTTGGGCGAGACCAAAGCGGTCTGCGCCTTCGATCATCATCACCGTTGCGTTTGGAATATCGATCCCCACCTCGATCACCGACGTGGAAACGAGGATGTCCGCCTGATGATCGCGGAAGGCGGTCATAATGCGATCTTTCTCCCGGCCCGGCATCCGGCCATGCAGCACCACCACTCGAAACTCTGGAAACACGTCGCGCTGCAAGCGCTCGGCTTCGGCCAGCGCGGCTTTCGCCTCGGTGGCTTCTGACTCTTCGACTAACGGGCAGATCACAAAGACTTGGTGACCCTTGCGGATCTCGGCCCGCACCAGTTCGTAGGCACGCTGGCGCTCCTCTCCGAAATAGCGGCGAGTCTCGACCGGAATCCGGCCCGGTGGAAGTGCATCAATGATCGAGACGTCAAGATCGCCGTTGAGCACCATGTTCAGCGTGCGTGGGATAGGTGTCGCCGTCATGGACAGAATGTGAGGCGGCAGCCCCTGAGCCTTCGTTGCCAGCTCAGCGCGCTGACGCACTCCAAAGCGATGCTGCTCGTCGATGATCGCCAGACCGATACGCGGGAGCGGCACGTCTTCCTGAATGATGGCATGCGTGCCGACAAGGACCTGAATGGCGCCAGTTTCTAGTCCGGCGGTAATCGTGCGGCGTTCTGATGGACGCGTGCTCCCCGTTAGGAGGGCCACAACCGGCCGGTCCTCCTTGGGCAGCCCAGCATAGAGCCCCCGGAAGTTGTGGAAGTGCTGTTCGGCCAGAATCTCAGTCGGAGCCAGTACGCCCACTTGATACCCGGCCCTGACCGTCAGGAGCGCAGCGGCCGCAGCAACCACCGTCTTGCCACTGCCTACGTCCCCCTGAAGGAGCCGCGTCATCGGTTGGGCCTTGCTGAGGTCGGCCAGAATCTCATCTAGAGCGCGACGCTGAGCATCGGTCAGGCGGAACGGGAGACTCGTGACAAACCGCTCTAAGAGCGCATGGTCGATCGGGATCGGGATGCCTCCAGTTGCCAGGCGCTCCCGTTTCCGGCGCACATATTCCAACTGGAGCAGGAAGAGGTCCTCGAACGCGAACCGCCGCTGCGCAGCCTCCAACGACGACCAGGAGTCGGGATAATGGAGCTGCTCGTAAGCAGCGCGCAAGGGGGGCAGGTCAAATTGCCCAAGGATTTCTGGAGGCAGGTATTCGCTCACCGTCGCGCGCGTCGCATCAAGCGCGGCGCGCGTCAAGCTTCGGAGTGTCTTCTGCGCCAGCCCCTCAGTGGTGCGGTAGACAGGCGTGAGCCGTCCAGTCGAAAGGGATGGGCCGCCGACCTTTTCCCACTCGGGATTGGTGAATGAGAGCGCCCCAAAGCCAGATTCCAGCCGCCCGCTGACCGCGATTTCGTCGCCAACCGCAAGCAGCTTGGCGATAAAGGTATTGAACCAAGTGATCTTGACCCATCCAGTGTCATCGGCAAGTCTCACCTGCACGCGCGGGGGCGGCCCAGGAAAAGTCTTCAGATCCACCACCTGGCCGCGGACTGTCACATCGTCGCGCTGACCAAAGCCAAGGATGGAGCCGATCTTGACGGTGCGAGAGTAGTCAATGTGCAGTCGTGGCGCGAACCGCAAGAGGTCTTCGATCGTCTGGATCTTGAGCTTCGCGAGTTTCTTCGCGACGGCGTCGCCAACCCGTGGAAGCACATGGACCGCATCTTCCGGGTGAGCGGGAGCGGCCGTTTGAACTGGGCGTTCGCGTCGAGCGGTATTCGCTGGCTGGACACGGCCAGGCGCGATTGCGCTATTGAGCTTCCCAGTCGGCGTCACCGGCTCGGCAGCGAGCTTGAGCAATGGCCGGATTGCCTTGAGCTCGCTGGCAATGAGCAGGAGCGCATCCCGGCGCCGCTCCGCTGGCAGATGCTCATATTCGTCGAGACGCTGCTCAACGGCTGCCAGGCGGATGCCAGCCTCGTGAGAGACAGCCTTCGCGTGCAGGCGAGCGACCACCGCGGCTGTGAGCTTGATCGCCCGCCCCGTGCAGCCCTCTCGCCACTCCCGTCGCAAGGTTTCGAGCGCGCTCTCAACAAGATCAGGAGTGTCCGCAGTTGGTGTTGAGATCGTTCGCCGGTGCTTCAAGCCTCACCCTGTCTGTGAGCAACGGGCAACGCATGAGCCAGGAGGAGCAGCCACAGCATGCGTTGCGCGATCGAGGCTGGCCGGGGATCCAGCCGCTCGTGCTTGATCCAAGTGTAGCCGAACCGCTATGCGATTATCGGTCTCAGGTCGCCGCTGGCCGGGCAAGGAGAGGAACGGCGCCGACCGCTCCTGGACCCGCATACGTCGCGATGACAGGACCAGCTTGGGCAATGAGCACTTGGCCGCTTGGAAGGAGGTCTGCCAGGTGCTCGGCGATCGCCTGCGCGTCACCAGGGTTGCCTACATGCATCACGGCGAGGGATTCGAGGGGAGCATCCTGGCGCGTCAGCTCCACCAAGCGATCGAGCGCCTTCCGCCATGTGCGTACGCGCTCAAGTGGCACGACTTCGCCGTCTTGTACCGTGAGGATGGGCTTGATATTGAGCATCGAGCCCACGAGCTGTGCGGCTCGTCCGATGCGCCCGCCGCGGTGCAGGAAGTCCAACGTTTGCAAGAGAGCGTAAAGGCGACCTCGTTGGAGTGCAGACACCGCAATTGCGACGACATCGCCAGCGCTAGCGCCATCGCGCGCCGCTCGTGCCGCTGCGATCGCCCCCCAACCAAGATGCATCGTCAGTGTGTTGGAATCAATAACCTGGACGCAGGCCGCATCAACCGCCTCAGCAGCCAGGCGGGCAGAATTGTACGTGCCAGACAAGCGGCTGGCGATCGTGAGGCACACCACATCTCTCCCCTCGTCAACGGCCTCACGGAATACAGTCTCAAACGCCGTGGATGGTGGCTGAGATGTCTGGGGCAATGCTGGCGATGAGGTCAACAGACGTAGGAACCCTTCCGTCCAAATCGACGCCATCCCGGTATGTCTGTTCGTCGAACCTAACGAGCAGGGGAACGACCCGCACCCCGACCTCCTCCGCGAGATCCGGCGGGATGTCGGAAGTGGAATCAACAACGACAGTCACCGGGCGTGTGGCAGTGGCCATTCAATCGCGCTCCCCCTCAAAAGCGATGACGCCGACGGCTCCAGGTCCGGCATGGGTTGCCACCACTGGTCCGAATGTGGCGACAATTGGTGGCTTCTGGGGCGTGAGGGAACCGAGCGAGACCGCTAGCCTTTCCGCGTCCTCTGGCGAGGTGCTGTGGACGACAGCGAAGCGCTCGATTCGAGCCAGCGAGCGCACGAATTGCTCAAGAACAGCAAGCGCTCGAGCGCGAGTCCGGGTGCGCTCATGGGGCACTACCTGGCCCTCCTCGATGCGCAACACCGGCTTCAGGCGGAGGACAGATCCGGCCAGCGCTGCCGCTCGGCCGATGCGGCCGCCACGTTGGAGGTATTCTAGGGTGTCGACAAAAAAGACCAGGTGATAGCGGTCAGTCTCGTCCCTCAGTTGCCTAGCAAGATCAGCCAGACCAAGGCCGGTGGCGGCAAGCTCGGCCGCGCGCAGCACTTGCAGCCCAAGGCCCAGCGAGGCGTTGCGAGAGTCAATCACCTCAATCGGAATGCGGTCCGCAAGCTGCGTCTTCGCAAGCTGGGCTGACTGGACTGTGCCGCTGAGCTTGCCTGAAATGTGGATGGAGATAATTCCATCGTGCTCCCGTGCCAGTTCTTCAAAGACCGTGGCAAAGGCGCCGGGTGATGGCTGTGACGTGTGCGGGAGCACGGCGGACCGGGTTAGCCGCTCCATGAACGCTTCCGTGGAGAGATCGACTTGATCGCGAAATACCTGATCGCCAAAGTGCACGTTGAGGGGCACGACCGTGATGCCAAGCTCATCTCGTAGTGCTGGCGGTAGATCGGCAGTGCTGTCAGTCACGATGGCGATGCGTGGCACGGCTGGATGCTCCCTGATTCGCTCAATCTCGGCTCCTGTGTCCTCAGTGCTGAGACCATGTGTGCAACGGTGTTGCACGGCCTTACACTGCCGGTCACTCAACCGAAATGATGTACCGGTAGTGGGGTTGCCCGCCTGGGTGCACCTGAACGTCGAGCGACGGGTATTGCTCTTTAATCGCGGAGGCAAGGACGTGCATATCCTTGGAAGATGTCTCCGCACCG
>FWPU01002540.1_pt1 | contig 49995 bp, 39 predicted proteins | sample 2228361 | NCBI WGS metagenome assembly FWPU01 (sample SAMEA103939777, study PRJEB20133) | metagenome | reverse complement strand
AGGAGATGTCCACACCGTTGCCATCCCGGTCCTCCCAACGTTCGGCGCGCGATCGGTGCTGCCCCAGCAACTGCTCTTCGGAGCGCTCCCGCCGCATCCTGCGCACTGCGGCAGCGTTGATGTGGCTGCCCGATACGTGACAATCTAGCTAAAGTCGGTATTATACACCTAAAGTTGGTATCAAATGCAACCATTGCTCCTGGTGGTCAAGGAGGAAGGACACTGCTGAAAGCGCGCGAGACACGAAGAGACGTTGCATTGCAACGTCTCCGGTGTGCTGCAGAGCTGGTTGATTGACCAACTGCCTACACGATGATCGAGTCCTGCTGGTAGACGCCAAACACCTCGCGCAAGACATCGCACATTTCGCCGAGCGTGCAGTAGGCGCGAACGCACTCGAGGATCGCCGGCATCATATTCTCGCTGCCCTGAGCGGCTGCGCGCAGTTCGGCCAGCCGGCGCGCCACCAGCGCCTGATCACGCTCCTGGCGCACCCGGTTGAGGCGCGCAAGATGACGCTGCTCGCCTTCAGGATCCATCTGGAGGATCGGGATAGTAATCGGCTCGTCATCCTGGAAGGCGTTGACCCCGACAATAATCCGCTCGCCGCGATCAATCTCTTGCTGATAGCGATAAGCCGAATCGGCAATCTCGCGGTGATAATAGCCATTGCGGATTGCGGCAATCACGCCGCCCTGCGCGTTGATCGCGTCGAAGATCTGCTGCGCCTCGCGCTCCATCCGGTCGGTCAGCGCCTCGACAAAATAGCTGCCGCCAAGCGGATCGACCGTATTCGCCACGCCGCTCTCGTAGGCGATGATCTGCTGGGTGCGCAGCGCAATCGTCACCGCTTTCTCCGAGGGCAGCGCCAGCGCTTCGTCCATCGAGTTGGTGTGCAGGCTCTGTGTGCCGCCCAGCACAGCGGCCAGCGCCTGAATGGCCGTGCGCACGATGTTGATCTCTGGCTGCTGCGCAGTCAGTGAGCAACCGGCAGTCTGGGTGTGGAAGCGCATCCACCACGAGCGTTCGTTCTTCGCGCCATAGCGCTCGCGCATGGCGCGCGCCCAGATTCGGCGCGCCGCGCGATATTTGGCAATCTCTTCAAAAAAGTCGTTGTGGGCGTTGAAGAAGAAACTAATGCGCGGCGCGAAGTCGTCGATATTGAGGCCGCGTTCCAGCGCTGCTTCGACGTAGGCAAAGCCATCGGCCAGCGTGAATGCCAGTTCTTGCGCGGCAGTGCTGCCAGCCTCGCGAATGTGATAACCGCTTACGCTGATCGGGTTCCACTGCGGCACATAGCGAGTGGCAAACTCGATCGTATCGGTAACCAGCCGCATACTCGGCTCAGGCGGGAAGATGTACTCGTTTTGGGCAATGTACTCTTTGAGAATGTCGTTCTGAATCGTCCCGCGCAGTTTGCTCCACGGAATCCCACGCTTCTCAGCCACCACCAGATACATCGCCCAGATCATGGCTGCCGGCGAGTTAATGGTCATCGAGGTGCTGACCTGATCGAGCGGCAGATCGGCAAGCAGAATCTCCATGTCGGCCAGCGAAGAGACGGCTACGCCGCACTTGCCAAACTCGCCTTCAACCAGCGGATGATCGGTATCTCGTCCGTAGAGGGTCGGCATATCAAAGGCAATTGAGAGACCAGTCTGGCCCTGTTCGAGCAGATACTTGAAGCGGGCATTGGTCTCTTCGGCACTGCCAAACCCGGCAAACATCCGCATCGTCCACAGTTTGCCCCGGTAACCGGTGGGGTGAATGCCGCGAGTGAAGGGGTACTGTCCCGGATAACCGATCTGGGTGAGGAAGTGATCGGTGGGCGAACCGCCATCGCGACTCAAGTCGAGAGGAGTGTAGAGCCGCTCAATCGGCGCGCTACTGGTGGTGAAGAAGGGGCCGGGTCGCTCAGGCGCGCGATTCAGGGCGGGCCAAAGACATTGCTGTTCCCATTGTTCGTGGGCGGCAGCGAGCTGCTCGATGTCAGACATCATCGTCCCTCCTGATGGGTGAAACTGGTGATCGCGTATATCTCTATTGTACACTGTTCGCGCCAAGAACTGAACGAGCCAGGGCGAGCGCGCTGATCTGGCGCGCGCCAGCCGCGCGCAGGGCGTCGGCGCAGGCTGCCAGGGTTGCGCCGGTGGTCAGCACATCATCGATCACGATCAGGCGCGGGGGCGGCGGCGTTTTCGCCTGCCAGACAAAGGCTCCCTGCACATTAGCTGCGCGGTTGGCAGCCACCAGCCGGGCCTGTCGGGTCGTGGCGCGCACTCGCGCCAGTCCCTCAATCAAGGGCGGGCCGCCTGGCACAACCAGGCGACGGGCCAGTTCAGCCGCCTGATTGAAACCCCGTTCGCGCAACCGGTCGGGATGCAGCGGCACCGCGATCAACGCATCGGCGGTTAGCGGGCCAGCGGCAACCGCAAGCAGATCGCCCAATGGCCGGGCCAGTCGCCGCCGCCGGCCATACTTGAGCTGGTGAATGGCCGTGACCAGATGGCCTTCATAGCGGAAGGCAACCCGCGCTGCATCGAGACCGGGCGGCGGATCGAAGGGCGGAAACGGGCGTAACCGGGCGCAGCAGCCGCCGCAGAACAACGCGCCGGTCAGTTGACCGCAGCCGGCGCAGCGATCGGGAAAGAGCCAGTTAAGCAGCGAATCGAACATCACGATGATGGCATTGATGGTTCAGTCAGGCAAAGCCTGGTATGATGATCTTTGAAAGAGAAACCGTATGAGCGATGTTCGAGATTCGCTGTTGAAAGAGAAAGATTGCTCACGATGGGGCGAACCCGGCTCACCAATGCCACCAGTCACACTCCCAAACGCAAGGGGCAATTGCCGACCAAGACATGCGCTGCCTGCGGGCGTCCATTCGAGTGGCGCAAAAAGTGGGCGCGCTGCTGGGAAGAGGTGCGCTACTGCTCAGAACGCTGCCGCAATGCCGGTCGCCGGAGCGGATAGCGCCGCACCGGCGCTGGAACAACGACGACGCTTTGCCTGCGGTGAGGATTCTCCGGAGCGCTCAAGCCCGGCTGTCGCCCTCCATACCGTCAAGGGTGATGAGCGCGCTGAACACATCCTGCGCTCTGGCCGAGCCTGATATATGGCAACGAGCGCGGCAGCGAATCGCTCGCTTGCACGCGGCGTCCATCAGTGTCATGCCTGGCGCTGTTGTCAGCCGAGCGTGATATAATTGCATTATCCGGTAGTCGCCGGCATTGTCATACCATGAAAAGGACGCTTGCATGCCGCGTTTTGGCGCACACATGTCAATCTCTGGCGGCGTCTCGAAAGCCTTTGCCCGCGGCGAGTCGGTGGGGCTTGACGCCATGCAGATCTTTGCCAAAAATGAGCGTCAGTGGGTAGCCAAACCCATCGCTGATACTGAAGCGACGGCTTTCCGCGCCGAGCAGCAGCGGACGGGGATCAGGCCGGTCATTGTCCACGACTCATACCTGATCAATCTGGCTGCGCCCAACGACGAACTGCGCGAGAAGTCGATTGCCGCCTTTGCCGATGAGCTGGAGCGTTGCGCGCAACTTGACATCCCCTATCTGGTGACCCATCCCGGCGCGCACACCGGGATCGGTGAAGAGGCCGGACTGGCCCGGGTGGCCGATGCGATCAATCGCCTGCTCGCTGATGGTGTTGGCGGCGCCACAACGATCCTGCTGGAGACAACTGCTGGTCAGGGGACGGCATTGGGATACCGCTTCGAGCATCTGGCCCGGCTGTTCGAGCTGATTCCATTTCACGAACGATTGGGCGTGTGTGTAGATACCTGCCACATCTTTGCCGCCGGTTACGACATTCGCGATGCTGACCAGTATCACGCCACTTTCAGCGCATTTGACCACATTGTCGGGCTAGACCGGATCAAGTGTTTTCACCTCAACGACTCGCAAAAAGAACTGGGGAGTCGCGTCGATCGCCATGCCCACATCGGGCAGGGGTGCATCGGCGTCGAGGCATTTCGGCTACTGGTCAATGATCCCCGCTTTGCCGAGTTACCCATGATCATCGAGACGCCGAAAGGCGACGATATGGCCGAAGATCGCATGAATCTCGCGTTGTTGCGTTCACTGGTGCAAACAACCACGACAGCGCTGGCAGAAAAGACGGATTCGTGAACTGTATGGGGAGCAGACCGTTATGTGGCGTAAGTTGCTGTTTGTTGTCCTCCTCGTTGGGATCGGGTATCTGATCTGGCGTCGCATGCAAAGCAGCAGTGAGCCGACACCGCCGACATCACTAACGGCGGCGGGACAGCCGCCCGCGCCACCGGCGACCTCCGCCGCGCCGCCAGCCGCTGGCGGGCCGCGTCCGGTTGTTACCCGTGTTCATCGCGGAGCGCCGCCGCCTATTCCGCCTACCGGAGCTTCATCAGGCACGACCAGCGCCAGCAGCGGGCCGCGTCCAGTCATTACTCGCGTGCATCGCGGAGCGCCGCCGGCTGTGAAACCGGCCAGCGCGCCCGTGAGCGCTGCGACTGCTGATCCGCGTTCTACGGAAGCGACTACGGGAGCCGCGCCAGCGCCAGAGGCTGATCCCACCACTAACGGTGTGGTCGAGCCGATGGGTACAGCGCCGCGTGATAGTGAGCCAGCGATGCCGCCGGCGCCGGATACGCCGCCAACGCCGCCGGCAGGTGACGCAGCTCCAGCCGTTGCCGCGCCAGCCGAAGCTCCGGCTGCTGCTGAGGCAGGCGAGTCAGTCGGCGTGACAGACGATCAAGCTGTTGATGAAGAGGCGGTAGCTGCGGCGCTGACCGCAAACAATACGAGTAATCTGACCCCGATCGACATCAACCGCGCTGATCGCGACGCGCTGATTGCGTTGCCCGGCATCGGGCCGGTGCTGGCCGACCGGATCATTGCCTACCGCGAAGCGCATGGCCCCTTCAAGAGCGTTGACGATCTGATCGACATTTCCGGTATCGGCGAACGCAATATCCAGCTCTTCCGCAAACTGGTCTACGTCGATACCAATGCTTGAACCATTCCTGTTGCGGCGCGGCGATCATGCCTGCCTGCTCATCCACGGCTTCGCCGGCGATCCCGGCGAGATGCGCGGCCTCGGCGAGTATCTCGCCGAGGCTGGCTACACGATCTTTGGCCTGCGCTTGCCCGGCCATACCGGCACGCTCGATGATCTGCGGCTGGTGCGCTGGACTGACTGGCGCGCGGCGGTGCGCGCGGCCTACGATGCGCTGGCAGGGCGCTATGGCGTCATCTCGGTTATCGGTTTTTCGCTCGGTGGCGCACTGGCAGCCCTGCTGGCCGCCGAACGACCGGCGCATCGACTGGTCATGCTGGCCACGCCGTATCAACTGGGCGGCGACTGGCGAGTCGACCTCTTAGGCGTGGCGCGGTACGTTGTGCCCTGGTTTTACCTGCTCGCCCAGGCCGATTTCACCAGCCCTGATCTGCGGGCCTCGATCTGGCGGCGGCAACCTGGCCTCGACCTCGATGATCCGGCGATCCAGCAGATGTTGCGCCAGACGGTGCGCATTCCGGTTGCTGCCGCCGACGAGCTGCGTCTCACCCTAAACGCAGCCCGACGAGTTTTGCCCTCAATCCATGCGCCTACCCTGATCATGCACGGCCACAGCGATATGACCGCTGATCCTGCCAGCGCTGCCGCGATTGCCGCTTGCATTGGCAGTCGGCGGCTCGAAGTTGTCTGTTGGCCGGAAACCGGCCATCAACTGCTGCTCACCGGGCCTTATCGCTCGGCCATCTTCCAGCGGATCGGTCGGTTTTTGGCGGGATGGTAGGGCGAGAGTCGGGGATTCATCTGCAACCTACCCCCGCGCTTCTGACCGTTGCACGACGATCAACGTAATATCGTCAAACGGCGGCTGCCCGTGACTGTGGCGGGCAATCGCAGCCAGGATAGCCTCCACCAGCGCTCCGGCGCTGGCGGCATGGTACGTCTTGATGACGGCGCGTAACCCCTCGGTGTCGAACGGCGCCAGCAGCTCGTTCACCGTCTCGGTCACGCCATCGGTGTAACAGACCAGCACATCGCCCGGTTCCAGAGTCGTTTCGGCTTCATGGAGGGTGACCTCATCGATGACGCCCAGCGCAATGCCCGGTGTGCGCAGCTCTTCGATCACGCCGGTTGCGGCGCGGTAGACCAATGGCGGGTTGTGGCCGGCGCATGTGTAGCGCAGGCGGCCACTGGCCAGATCGAGGCGACCGTAGAAGAGGGTCACGAACATCCCCGACTCAGAATCGCGGTAGAGCCAGCGATTGGCCCGTTCCATAGCGCGCGCAGGCGGCGAGCCATCGAGGGCTGCCGCGCGCACCAGCGAGCGCGCCATCGCCATGAACATTGCTGCCGGAACGCCTTTGTCGCTGACATCAGCTATCACGAAGCCCAGCTCGCGCGGCGGATCTGCCGCCACCGGCAGCAACCAGAAGTCGTAAAAATCGCCGCCAACCAGGCGCGCTGATTGCCATGCGGCATCGATCTGCCAGCCAGGCGCGACCGGCAGCCGGGTTGGCAACAGCGAGCGCTGGATTTCGCGCGCGACGCGCAATTCCTGTTCGAGCCGGGCTGCTTCTGCCGCCTCTGCCGCCAGCAGCAGACTCTCCAGCGCGCCGGCAATCTGCGCGGCGGCGCCGGCGCAAAGATTCTGCTGGCGCGCGCTTAGCGAGATGAACGGATCGTTGTAGTCGAGCACCAGCGCACCCAACAGCGCATTGCGCGCGCTTACCGGGATGCCAATCAGCGCGCCGCTGCCGGCCACCGGGATCAGCGTCGGCCACTGATCGGGGTTGTCCTGGGCCTGCCAGAGGACGACAGGCGTCAGCCTGGTTATATCGCTTGCCTGTTCGCGGAGCCGTAGCAGAAACGGTGAACGGGTAGGCGCTCCGATCAGGGTTGTTCGCGCTGCTGACGAAAGCCCATACGCTGCGCGCAGCACGAAATCGCTCTGCTCGCGATCCCAGAGCGCTATGTAACAGCGCGGACAGCCCAGCAACAACGGCGGCAGACGGACAACGGTCGTCAGCAGATCGGGCAGCGTGGTTGCCCGCCCGATATTTTCGGCAATTTGCAGCAACGCATTGAGCGTCCACGCTTCTTCCTGCTGCGCCATGTAGGCATTGGCGCTCTCGATTGCGATGGCGATCTGGTCGGCCAGCGTGCGAATGACGAACAGATCGTCATCATCGAAGTCGTGCAGCTCATCGCTTTGCACATCGAGCACCCCGATCACGGTTGCGCCCACGCGCAACGGCACCGCCAGTTCCGATCTGGTTTGCAGCGTGTCGCGAATGGCGCGCCGATCGTTGACTACATCGCCTGCCAGCACTGGCTCACCGCGCTGCACCGCTTCCCCGACCAGACCCTGACCGATCCGCAGCGGCAGCGCGCGCAGTCGTTCGAGATCGGGGCCGTCAGACGTTGACGCGCGAAAGTAGATCCGGTCGTCGCCGGGATTCAGGGTGAAGATGTGGACTGGATGGTAGCCGAAGCGTTCGCGGATCAGGCGCACGATCGAGGGCAGCAGGCGGTCGAGATCGAGAATCGCCGTGATCTGCTGGCTCACCTCGCGGATGGCCTGCAACTGGTTTGCCCGCAGTTGCGCTTCGCGAAAGGCGCGCGCCCGCGCAATCGCCACTGCCGCCTGATCGGCGATCAGCGAGATCAGACGAAGATCGCTGGCGTCGAATGCGCCTGGCTCGTAGCTCTGCACCGAGATCGAGCCGATTACCGTTTCACCTGCAATCAATGGGACATAGATTCCCGAACGCGGCGGACGCTCGCTCTGATAGCGCGGACGGGCCGGCAAGCGATCCATTTCACGGGTGAAATCTTCGACCAGAATTGCCCGTCCTGTCTCGCGAATCCACCCGATCAGTCCGCTGTTTTCTGAGAGATCAACCGTGAGACGCGGTAGCCGCACTCGATCTTGCACGCGCACCATCAAGGTGTAGTGCTGACCGTGAAACAGGCCGAGATGAAATGACGATGTGTCGACGATCCGGCTCGCTTCACGATAGATCAGCTCACAAAGCGCATCAACGTCAAGTTCGCTGCGAATGATCGCCCGGCTCACTTCGTTCAACCGGGCCAGTTCCCGCACCGAACGGCGCTGGCGTTGCAGATTGAGCGCTGATTGACGCAGAATGGCGGCAGAAGCGACCAGCGCCAGTCCGGCCATGGTCAGATGAAGCGCGCCGAGATCGCGGGCAATCGCTGCGCCCAGCCAGGCCAGCGGCAGGGGCGCGATTTCGGCCCCCAGGATTGCCCGCCAGGCCGCGCGCCACCAGGTGGCCAGTCCACTGCGGCCACCCTGCAACAGCTCGCGGATCACGCGCCCACTCTGGGTAACCAGCGGGAAACTGAGCAGTGTCCAGCCGAATAGCTCAAGCGCGGCGCTCTCGGCAAGGATTGGAGTCGTGAGTGCTCCGGCCAGCCAGCCGCCGACCAGGAGCCCCAGAGCGCGCAAGCCGCCGCGCAGCAACGGTCGTCCGAGCAGCACGGGAATGGTGCGAGGGCGATTGCTCAACCACAAAATGACCGTCCCTGAGACCAGCCCTTCGAGCGCGGCCAGCCAGGCGGCGGTGACCGGCCCCAGCACGAGGCTGGCGCTGACCAGCACCAGCGGCGCGAGGCTATGCACTCCTGCTGGGGGAACGCGAAACGCCAGCAGATCGACGGCAAAGGCCAGCGCGGCGAACAACGCAATCAGGAACCACGGCGCCGGCGCTGCTGGCAATCCGAGCAACCAGATCCATGTCACCCCGCCGACGAGCGCGCTATACCATGTCAGCAGGTGTTCGCGATCCACTCACAGCCTCTGGCTAAACGCTGAACGGGCTTCAGCGACCGAGGGATGAATATTGAAGACCTGGGTAAAGCCGGTGAGGGAGAAGACTTCGTGAACCTGGGGCTGGAGGGCGGCTAAGCGTAACTCACCGCCGAGAGTCATCAGCTCTTTCCGAATGAGCAGCAGAGCGCGCAGACCACTGCTAGAGAGGAACGGCACATTGCTCAGATCGAGCAAAATCCGGCGCGCGCCTTTGCTGATCTGTTCGCTGACCATCTGGCTCAAGCGTGGCGCGGTTAAGGCATCGATCCTATCGGTGATCGGAATGACCACAATCTCATCAAACTGAGCCGGTTCTTCGCGCGGCAAATACTTGACCATGGTCAAGACGTTGCCCTCCTGGGGCGAAAATTCAAAGCGCACTTCATCCATCAGGCGCGTGATCAGATAGATACCGAGACCGCCAACCTGTCGCTCTTCCAGCGGCGATGTGACATCGGGCGGCGGCACTGCCGATGGGTCGAATTGCCGACCGTGGTCACGCAAGATGACGATGAACTTGTGATTGCGGCATTGCCAGCTCAAGGTGAGATCGCCGGGCTGGTCGGGATCGTAGGCATGTTGAATGACGTTGGTGACTGCTTCATCAACGGCAAGCTGTACCTGCCACGTTGCGCGCTCGTCGAGACCGCAGCGTTCAGCAGCAGAGGTGATAAACGCGCTAATCTTGGCCAGCGCGTCGAGATCAGCGGTGAGGGTGATGCTTTCCATGGCGAGCGTAGAGCCGGTCGGGCGCAACCGGCAGGGTAGTACAGCTAAAATGATCCAACTGCTTCAACGGTATCGCCATAGATTTCAAACAATGAACTGAAGCCGGTGAGATCAAAGACCTCTTTGATCCGGGGCGGCAGATTGGCAATCCGCACATCACCGCCTTCGAGATCGGTCAATTTCCATTCGCGCGCCTTCTTGCGCGCTTCGATCAACACGCGCAAACCAGGGCTGCTGATGTATTCCAGCCGGCTGAAATCCAGCACAATGCGATAGCGACCGTCGGCGAAAATCGAATCAATCAATTGCTTGAGTTGCGGCGCAGTAGCTGCATCGATCCGGCCAGCGACCTCGATCAGATCAACCCGTTGTAAACGGCGATGATTTAGTTCCATTCGTGCCTCCCTGACAGGCAGCGCCAACGCGCCGCAGTTACTGGCCGGTATTATAGCATACTGTCGCGCTGTGACCAGAGTCTTTCGACTGAGCGTGCTATAATGACGTGGCGGATACTAACCAAGAGGTGCGTATGGCTGGCTGGAATGATCTGGGCGTGGCGCTCAATACCCTGCGTGAAATCGATGTGGCGGCGATTCGCGCCGAGGCTGAACGTCCCCTGCAACTGCTCTGCGTTGGCTCACCCCGGGTTTGCCAGGCGATTGCGACGCTGCTGGAGCATGGCCCGCAACGGTATGGATCAACTGGCCCATCGCCGCTGCATCTGGCCAGTTTAAGCGCGCTCATCCCAACGGAGCTGACCGGCATTAGTCTGGTTATCCTTGCGCTCGATCGTTATGCCCGCCTTTCGGCGCGCGAACTGGCGGTTATCGATGGGATTGCCGCGCAGGCTCTACCGACTGTGGTGGTGGTTTGGGGCGCCGCGCTGCCAACAGACGCCGGGCCGCTCCATCCACGAGTGGCGCATGCCCGTCTGCTGGCGGTGCCTGATCCGACGGCGCCCGAAGTGCCTACCCATCTGGCCGAAGCGGTGCTCGATCGGCTGCCGGCTGAGCTGCATCTGGCTGCTGCCCGGCGTTTGCCTGGTCTGCGCGCGGCGCTGGCGCGTCAACTGATCAGCAGTGTCTCGTTGACCAATGCCTCGTATGTGCTGGCGACCGCGCTACCCGCGCAGATCCCAATCCTGAATGTCCCGTTTGCTGCCGCTGATATGCTCGTGCTGACCAAGAATCAGGCCCTGCTCGTGTATCGTCTCGGCCTGGTGTATGGCGCGCCACCCGATTTCCGCGAACGGTTACGCGAAGTGATACCGGTGATCGGTGGCGGGTTTGTCTGGCGGCAACTGGCGCGCGCGCTGGTCGGTCTCATCCCGGTCTGGGGTGTGGTGCCTAAAGTTGCCGTCGCTTATGCTGGCACATACACGACCGGTATGGCCGCATGGCGCTGGTTTGCTGAGGGCGAAGTGATTGATCGAGCGCGCTTGCGGGAGATTGGGCAAGAGGCACTGGAACGCGGTCGCGCGCTCGCTGCCGAGCTGATTGCCAATGCCCGTGATACCGGACAGAAACAGCTTGGCTTCTGGCAGCAGCGATGGCGTCGCCGGAAAAAGCGGCAATCCGACGCTGAGGATTCCTCACCCAACCGCGACCATTGATGGGTTTCGCTGCGCTGAACGAGGCGATCGCCGCGCAGCGGCAATTCTTGCCCCGGCGGCGCTGCTCGTCAGTGTTGCCGCCACTCCACAACGCAGCAGGATGTCGCTCGATTTCACAGTGTGATATCGCCTTCCGTCATCCACCTGCTTCTCCTCGTTGCCGGGCAGCAGAAACATTGGTTCATCAGTTATCTCAACGTTAGGTCTCTTTCCGTTAGTAGCAAGCAGGCCTTGGACTTGCTGTTGCCATGTTTCAGTAGACCACAGCGAAATACGTCAGCGCGCTTCCTCCAGACGCTTTCCCACGCCGCGCGCACCGCCATAAGGGTAACGAGTGGACATGGACGGCTGTGGACAGCGCTGGCTCATCCGCACCCCTGAGCACGCTCCTGTGCCGCGCGAAAAGGCATGAGCAGTGAGGCGTGTCGCGCGCTGACGCAGCAGTCTGCTGCGTCAGCATCCGCGCAAGAACCTGGATTGCGGCAGCGCAGCATGTGTCTGTCGCCTCCGTGTCGTGTGCTTTGCCGTCAAATCCTTTTGACGCTGTTGGCTGAGAAATATCTGCGATCTATTCAGTGTGAGCTTTGTGGACTTTGCGCCTTTGTGGCGCAATCATCCCGCAATCGCTCGCTGGCCGTGGCGCTGAATCGCAAATCTGGTAACATATTGCCGTTTGGATTCAGGGCAGATGCGCCTGATTGCCGGTATAGCCTGATGCGGCATACCGGCGCGTCAGATGCCCGATATGTTCCAGGATCGCGCCATGACTCCCGTTGTCAACTGGCGCCTCGAACATCGTTTGAACCTGAGCACGGAAAGAAGAGCGTATGGATCATTTCGTCATCGAAGGCGGTCATCGCCTCTCTGGATCGATCAGGCCGGCAGGCAACAAAAATGCTGCGCTGCCGCTGCTCGCTGCCAGTCTGCTGACCAGCGAGCCGGTTACGCTTCGCAACATTCCTGACATCGGTGATGTGCGCACCAAACTGGCCCTGATCGCCAGTCTCGGCGCGCAGATTGACCAACCGGCAGCCAACGTCATCCACGTGCGCGCCAGTCGCTTATCTGCTGCCGAGCCTGATGTAGCCCTGGCCCGCCGCATTCGCACCTCGCCTCTGCTGGCTGGCCCGTTGCTCGCTCGCCGCGGCTACGTCACTCTGCCGCGACCTGGCGGTGATGCGATTGGGCGTCGGCGTCTTGATACTCATCTGCTGGCGTTGCAGGCGCTTGGCGCGCAGATTGAAGTCACTCCGACCAGCTATATCCTGACCACTGACGGGTTGCGCGGCGCTGACCTGTTCCTCGATGAGATGAGCGTGACTGGCACCGAGCAGGCAATTATTGCAGCGGTGACTGCCGAAGGTCACACGACCATTGCCAATGCTGCCTCTGAGCCGCATGTGCAGGATCTCTGTCACTTCCTCAACCGCATGGGGGCGCGCATCAGCGGCATCGGCACCAATGTGCTGGAGATCGAGGGCGTGCCCAGTCTGCGCGGCGCCGATTACACGATTGGCCCTGATTTTATGGAGGTTGGCTCGCTGATTGGGCTGGCGGCAGTAACGCAGAGCGAGCTGCGCATTGTTGGCGCTCGTCCGTGTGAGCATCGCATGACCAAAATTATGTTTGGTCGGCTGGGAGTAACGTGGCGGGAAGAAGGCGACGACATTATTGTGCCGGCGGATCAGGAACTGATTGTGCGCCACGATTTGCACGGCGCGATCCCGAAGATCGACTCTGCGCCCTGGCCGGGCTTTAACCCTGATCTGATCAGCACAGCGATTGTGATTGCTACCCAGTCGCGCGGCACCGTGCTGATTCACGAAAAGATGTTTGAGAGCCGACTCTTTTTCGTGGATCGACTGATTGGGATGGGAGCGCGGATCGTGCTCTGCGATCCGCATCGCGCGGTTGTCGTTGGCCCAACCCAGCTTTACGGAGAACCCGACGGCTTGCCCAGCCCCGATATTCGCGCAGGTATGGCGTTGCTGACAGCCGCGCTCTGCGCGCAGGGGCGGAGTGTTATCTACAACATCGGCCAGATCGATCGGGGCTACGAGCGGATCGAAGAGCGGCTGGCTGCGCTCGGCGCGCGGATCGAGCGCGTGCGCTCGGCGTGAAGCTGGCCGTGCGCGTCGCTGGGCGCGCGTGGCTGCCCGATACGCGACAATGTATCCACCGTTAGGATGGCGCGCGAGCGCACAGTATTTCTCGCGTTCCAGCGCCATCCTCTCGCCTGAGCAGGAGATTGCCACGCCGCGCTGCGCGCGGCTCGCAGTGACATAAGGGGAGAGTGCCGCACTGTCCCGATGCGTGTCATGGCGTGGGCGCGAGAGCGCCCGCAGCAATCCCCTTCGTCAGCGGGAGCTATGCCGCATCGCCCGATCCGTGTGCGTGAGGTAGAGATTGCCACGCCGCGCTGCGCGCGGCTCGCAAGAGATGGCCCGCTGCCGCCATCCAGGTCATACCAACGTTCGGCGCGCGCTATGGTCTGCCAGAGCCACCGATATCCGTATCACTCCCGCCCCATCGTTCTCACGGTGGCAGGGCGCGCGTGGCCGCCCGATACACGACAATGTATCAAAAATTGGTTGACAGGTTGGGTGGTAGAGTTCACGCCTTACTGATCGCGCACCAACCACTCAATCTGATCGACGTAGTATTGCGGCGTCAGATCGCTGCTCGTCTTCAGATAAAATCCGGTCACATAGGCATATTCCGGCTCGTAGATTAGATCATCGAGCCAGACATAAATCTCAGCCCATTCTCCCGGTAGAATGGCGCGATTCAGGCCCAGAAAATAGAGGCGAGTCTCTGGAAAGAGCGGCTCGTCGCTGTTGGTCACTCGCCCCTCCAGGGATACCGAGTCGTCATTGGCTTCCCAGTGCGGCACGCGATTACTGCCAACAATCGCAATCGTCATGGCATCATTGGCAATCGGCGTGTCGCCGCCGCTCAGGCGCAGGCGCAAAGCAGCAGTGCGATCGCGCCGCAGCGTGATCCCGCTGTCGGGAGTGATGGTAAAAAAGAGTGTGCCCGTGCTCTCGGAAGGCGTCACCGCAATCGCTGATCGACCCAGCGCCACGACGCGGGTTTCCGTGAGCGTCAGACTCGCCAGCAACGCGCTGTTTTCGACACTCCATCCTGGGCTGAGGGTGTCACGGTAAACAGGAACAACCTGGAAGCGGCTCAGATCATCGCGTTCTGCTGATGCAGCCGCCGTCGGCGTCGTCGGCGGGCGGGTAGGAAGCGGAGTGCGCGTTGGCGGCGGCACAAACGGCGTCGCGGTTGGCCGGTCGCGGAACAATGGCGAGATGGTGGGAGTCGGCAGGCCGGCGTCAATCGCCTCAACGCGCAGCGAACGACTACAGCCAGAGATGAGCGTCACCAACACAAGCAGGCAGCAGATCAGAGATGTACGCATACGTGTTCTGAGCGGTAATGCTGGCACGCCTTCAGTATACCGCGTTTCCCGGATATGAGCGGCGATTCAGGAACGGGTAACATTATTCGACCCGCTGCGCAGCAAAGACGCGCCAGGGGCGCTCTGGCGCCGATTGGCCAGCCGCGATCTGGGGCAGCGCATTGATCACGCCCATCATCGTGCCGACAAACACCATACTGCCGCCTTCCCACGACATATCGACATAAGCGTACACAAAGTGGGTAAAGATATAGAGCGTGGCGGCCAGCGCGAAACCGCGCAGTTGACCGCGCGGCATCAGCCGCACCATGCGCGCGCCGTAGACCATCGTCAGCGCCAGCAACAACATCAGCGAGTAGAAGCCGATCACGCCGATCTTCATCCAGACCCACATAATTGAATTGTGGGTGATATACTCCCACCATTCAAAGAAGCTGATGTCGGGCATCGGCACGAGCATATAAAACTTATTGCCGAAGCCGATGCCGGTGAGCGGCGATGTGCGGATGGTGAACATAATATTGATATTTTCCAGATCGCGGTAGATGTTGGACGCTGCATCGCGGGCGCTGGGTTGACCGATCACCGAACGCACGGCGCGAGCCAGAATACCGAGCGGCCCTTGATTATTCCAGAAAACGACCAGATAGGCGACCAGCGCCAGCGCGCTGGTAGGGGCGATCAGATAGAACAGCCGCCGATTTTCAATGTATAAGAGCAAGACGATCAACCCGATTGCGATTCCCAGCGTAAGAAATCCGGCCCGGCGAAAATTGGCTATCAGGCTGAAGAGCACATACGGCGCCATCAGTATCATCGTGAAGCGGCGAGTCGCGCTATCGCGGTAGAGCCATGCGGCGATCAAAAGCACGAAAAAGAAATTGAAATGGATTGACATGGCATGTTCGGCAATCCGCTCCACGCCTTCTAGTTCCCATTTCAGCACATCGTGAACATACCAGACCCCGGCTACTCCTTTGGCAAAAAGGGCCAGCGTTGCCACCCAGACCAGGGTATTGAGCTGGCTGCGCGTCTCGATCAGATTGCCGGTCAGAAACAGCATTAGCGGAAGGTAAAAGATAGCCCGTACCTCCCAGAGCGCGATCACCCGGTTTCCGCCATTGGCCAGACCATAGATCAGGCCAATGGCATTGAAGACTAGAAAAACCGTCGCCGGCCAGAAAAGCGGCCCAAAGTGAATACGCAATCGCCGCTCATTGGCCGCGCGCGCAAACCACATCACCAGCGTCCAGACGATTGTCAGCTCTAGCGGGCTGAACGAAAACGAGTCAGAAAGGTACATAACTGACTCAGGGCTGGAGAGGTTTTTGGTGAATGGATACCACGGGTGTAGTGAACGATCGCCAAACAGAGTCAGGCCGAGGATTGCATAAACGCCAATGCGGGGTTGCAGCGCGATTGCGATCAGCAACGCGATAAATACGAGCAGAGCCAGCGCCGTTTCGGGCATCATCTGACGGCGCAGCCAGAACATAACCAGGCCGGTTGTTGCGCAGACCGCCAGAAAGAGTGCCCACCAGCGCCGTTCATTGCGCCGGGCAACGGTGGCTACATCGGCATAGCGCGGAACGATGAGATCAAGCATAACGACGTGCCTTTGCCCCGGAACAGGACAGCGTTGGGATTAAATCAGGTTAAACAAATAGTAGGCGGTCACCAGCGCTGCGCTTAGCCCAATCATCAGCAGCACGACATCGCGCAACCGCCAGTGCGGGGTGAGTATCCCGATCAAGAGACATACCACCAGAAATGCAGTGAAGACCTTCATAGTTACTCCTGAGGGATCAGGCGCTGGATCCAGCTCGGTGTAGCCAGCCGCGCCTGATTGAGGATGACCCCAAGCAGCGGCATGTGGGCCAGATCGCTCAACGCGCGCTGAACTTCAGTAATCTGAGTTACCCCTTGCCTCACTACCAGTGCGCAGGTCTGGGCGAGCGTCGCCAGCGCCAGGGTATCACTCGTTGCCAGCACTGCCGGCAGATCGAGAAACACATGATCAAACTGGGTTGCGATCTGATCGATGAGCGCGCGCAATTCAGCGCTACGGGCAAGCAAAGGACGCTGAGCAATCGTGGCTGTACCCGCCGGAATCAGTGCCAGCCCTGGATGGTTGGTTGACAGTAGCGTTTCTTCGAGGGACGCCTGGCCCTGAAGCGTCTCCGCTACTCCGGGCAGGATGGGCAACGGCGGCGTTGCCGGTGGTGTTGCGCGTCGTGACTGGCGAGATGCCGGTGGCGGCGCCGGGTTCAGGTTGGTCAGCATGCCGGGCGCCAGCCAGTTCAATTCCACCACGCACACGCGCTTGCCGGTATCATGGGTCAGCGTCAACGCAGCAGCCAGCGTGAGATAGCTCACGCCTTCACCACGCAGCGCCGATGTAAACCCGATCCGCGCGGGCAGGCGTTGATCAACTGCCAGATCGGTCAACATCCGGCGAAGCTGGCCGATCTGGTCGGCAGGAAAGGTTCGCCGCAATGATCCAGCCGTTTCCAGGGTGAGCGGGAGATCGGTGATCGGAGCAGGTTGTTTGCGCAGTCTGAACATGGATAACCTCACATCGGATTAGATTTAGGCTGAAGCGACGACGATTCTGCTTCGACACCGATAACGACTGGCGCAGGCGCTTCCACCGGGCTGACACTGTGGGGCACGACGGCGAGCAAAGGCAGGTTCAGCCCGTTGCGAACATCGATCGGAAAGCGCAGGCTGCGATCGAGCAGCGCTGTTCCGCCGATCAGGCTCGCTGACAACACCACACCGATCGCCACAAAGATGATCATATTCTTGACAAAGCCGGTGAGCGAAAACTCTGGCTTGATCGGCACTTCCGGCTGATCGACGATCTGATACGTCTGCCGGATCAGACTCTCGTTCTTGACCAGCGCCAGTCGCGCGCTCTCCTCATTTTCGCGCGCCGCGCTCAGGCGTTCTTCGGCGCGCGCCAGCGCCGAGCGCAACTGGTCGAGCTGGAATTGTTCGCCTGGCGGACGATCGCCGCGCACCGGTTCCGGATTCGCGCTGAGGAAATCGATCAATGCCTGGCGCGCTTCATCGACTTCGACCTGATACGGCGCAATCAGGCTTTCAAAGAACTTCTGCGCCGCCACACTCTCTTGAAAGTCATTGTTCATCTTCCACTTCAGATAGGTGTCCATGGTGGCGACTACCATCTGATAAGAGAGTTCAGGATCATCGGTGGTGGCGCGAATCTCCACCAGTTTGTCGCCAATCGGGTTAATACTCACCTTTTCGCGGAAGAAGGTGAGCGTCTCCCAAACCATGTCAGGGCCGCCTGCCATCAGTGGTTCCAGCTTTGTCTGTTCGATTGCCGAGCGCGCAAAGGCGTTGGTCGCCATCAATTCAGACAGCTCATTCGCTGTAGCCTGTGCCGGTGTCACCCACCAGGATACATCTGTCGTTGATGAGGTCAGCGATGCCAGCAGGCTGTCTTTCTCAACGTAGATTTTCCCGCTTGAGAGATATTCTGGCGGCGAGAAGAGAATGTAGCCGATTCCCAGCGCTATCGCCAGCGTGAAGGGCGCGAGGCTGAGCAGGGGACGGCGAAAGAAACTTTCCAGCAGGCGCAGAATGATCAGACGAACCATGAAGTTATCCTTGACGTGCTATGCTTCCTCAAGTAGCCAGACAACAATCTGACGCGTAACGTGTTTCAGGCATATCTTACCAGGCCTGCATCGCCAGATAGGTGAATGCTCGTTATCCAATTCGTCATCAGTGATTGATAATCGAGTTTGCGGCAAGGCGAGAATATCTCTCTAGAATAATGAGAATGTTCTGGTTCCGCCAACAAGTGCTGTCCTGAAAATGGTTAACAGTTTTTTCAGACTACCGCTATCTTATAGCATCAGCCTAACGAATCTGGCACAATAGGGCGCAGGCGTCGCCTGTTCACGCAAACCGGCCCAAACATAAGGCGGCCAGGCCGATTGGCAGGCTTTCAGCGCGAATTATATGGCAGTAAAGGAGCCTGTGTCATGTCCGAACAGTCTTTCTCGCTGGTGGCAGCAAAACTTCGCCGTGTTCTGATCGAAGAGTTGGGCGCTCTGCAGCCACGCCTCTTGCTGATTGATGGCTTGATCCGACTGATTCCGCGCTACACGGCTGCGCGCCTGCGTCCGCGCCTGTTGCGGCTGGCCGGGATACAAATCGGTGATGGCACCGTGATGATGGGGCCGCTGCGCCTGCACGGGTACGGAGCGATTCATCAGCGATTACAGATTGGCGCTTGCTGTGTGATCAATACCGATTGTTTCTTCGATCTCAACGATCAGATCGTGATTGCCGATCACGTCGGCCTTGGTCATGAGGTGATGATCCTGACTGCTTCGCATACCATGGCAGATAGTGACCATCGGGCTGGTCCCCTCACCACACAGCCGGTTCACATCGGCGCTGGCGCCTGGATCGGCGCTCGCGTCACGATCTTGCCCGGTGTCACCATTGGCGCCGGCAGCGTTGTTGCTGCCGGCAGCGTGGTGAATCGTTCCGTGCCCACGAATACTCTGGTTGGCGGCGTGCCTGCGCGCCCGATCCGTGAACTGCCCTGACCTCAGCGCAGCACAATCGGAATTCGATACACGTAGGGCGTAATGATGCTCACAGTGACATCATTGGTGTCTTTGGGATCGCCGGTTTCGTTCGGATCGGGATCCAGTCCCGGCACCGAGAGGTCGGTCACCAGCACATTGCCTGAACGCGCGGTCACTTCGACGCTGTTCTGAAAGACCACCGCGCCGGATGGCGGTTGCGCCCACACGACCAATCGCAGGCGGGCCAGTTGGCCGGCAGCGAGACTCTGGTTCTCTGCCAGCAAGTTGAGGTCAGATTGACCGTTGAACGCCGGATTGATGCTCAATGTCACCAGACCGCTCTCGTTTACCGGTTCAAGCGTGAGCAATTCCCAGGTCACGGCCTGAGCAAATACTGCCGCTAAATTGTCGGTGACCTGTAGCTCGCTGACTGGATCTGCCCCCATGTTGCGCAGCGTGATCAGGTATTCGATCCGGTATCCATCCTGGTTGTTGTGGCGGAACACCTCAGGCGGAAAAGCATATTTTGCCGCGCCGACGCCGGTAACACACTGCTTGAGCGAGATCTGAGTCATGGCGAAATCGTCGCCGAAGGTATTGTTGGTCAGGCTGTCTATCTGTAGCCAGATTGATGTCGTCGTCGCATTCGTGGTGAACGCAAACTGAATTGGCACCCAGTGGTCAGGTGTTTTCGGAACGACGGTTGTGCCCACCGACTGATTGTTGACCCGCAGCTCAATCATCGGATCAGCGGCACCGTTTGCGCTCTTAACCGGATCGAGCAGGTTGTCGAAGTACGCAAAAAAGTTGTAGGTCGTGTTAGGAGCAACGGTTACCTGCTGGCGCCACAGGTTCACTCGCCCGTTGCCACGCTGGTAATCGTCGGCACTAGGATTGGAGTAGAAATAGGAGTTCGTCGCTGGCGCGTCACGCTGCAGATCGCCGGGGAAGGGGCGACCGAAAATGAAGGGATTGGCCTCGAAAGGCGGATAGACAACCGGTCCTTGCTGAATCGAGAAACCGCCACCGCCTGTATCATCAGGATAGACGCTGGCGCCACGATTGATCAGATCAGTTTCAAAATTGGTTGCGCCCTGGGAAAAGTCGCCATTTTGCACCAGGTTATCACCGCCAACCACCGTGTTGCTTGGGCAGCCGCCTGCGCCGAGCGCGCGAATCGCTGCGCTGACCGGCTGGCTCCAGCTCAGATTACTGATGACAATCGTGAGCGCACTGCCCAGTGTGAGAATCCAGCGTGAAAGCATGTGCTCCTCCGAGTGTTTTACGGGAGATCAAACGTGAGCAACGAGATCGCATACGGCGCAAACGTGATCTCCATCTGATGGCCATCGGTCTGATTCATGGTTGAGGCGTCGTTCACGGGCGGCGTGGTGGTAACCGTAACGGTTTCCGCCATCAGATCATCGGCTGTCACCACAGTGCTGCCGCTAAGTTGCAACTGTGCCGGCAGCGCAAGGGTCACTGCGATCGGCTGCGCTGTTTTGTTGATGGCAAGCAGCGTAATCGCGCCATCAGCTCGCCGTCCGGCGTAGACGCTCAGTGTTGTCTCCGGATCAAGGCTGGATTGCGCGTTCAGCATCTCATTGCCAAACTGACTCCAGAGCATCAGCGCGTAGTACTGGGGATTGGGTTCAAACGAGTCGGCATCGAGCAGACCGTAGTCGGTGCCGTTGTAGGCTCGTCCATTTGCGAGATCCCACTGATTGGCAAGCGCAACGCCGTGGGTTGCCATCTGCCCGATCGTGTCGGCCAGGAAGAGCATATTGACGGCGCGGCGCATGAGCTGGTTGTTGTCCATGTCTTGAAACGCGATCAGGTTGTATTCGGTGACTGCCACCGGCACCTGGCGACCGAGATGCCGCTCGAAGGCCGCGCGCAATCCGGCCATCAGCTCCGGCCAGCCTCGTTGGGGCTGGCGGAGCGCACCTGCCGGACTTTCTGGCGGCTGGAAGTAGGGATAGTAATGCACGACGTAGAAGTCGAGTCTGTCTCCTGCGCCTGCGATGACCCGATTTCCCCACTCAGTCCACTCAGACGGCTTTTCCACGCCGACCGCGCCAATCTGGATGGTGGGATCGACTGCTTTCATCGCATCGTAGAAGGCCAGATAGCCATCGTAGCGCGCGCCGTTGATTGTTGCCCCTTGTAGATACTCATCGGCATCGCAGGTCCATACGTCTTCCCATCCCCATTCCGAGCAATTCGGCCCCACGCTAGCCTTCGCGCCGTAGACTTCATTGCCAATCTCCCAATACCGGACAGGGAATGGCTCGGCGCTTACCCGCTCGGCGCGCAAGCGCGCCCAGTGCCCAACCGTGCGCCAGTCGCGCCCGCGCGCATCAATCCCTATGGGTCGTTCGTCATTGACATCGCCGTTGAAGAAGGCGACCAGCGCGGCTGCTTCCTGCGCCGAACCATTGATCGAGACCGTCCAGATAATTTCAGCATTGACTGTGCGAGCGAAACGGAGAAAATCTGACGGTTTGGCAGCCCACGGCCAGTAGCACTCCTCTTCACCCAATTCACAGGCTGCCCATGCGTAGCTATTGCTCCAGCTTCCGCCGGGCATGCGCAGCAATGGCGAACCGAGATCGGCAGTTCGGCTAAGAAAGGTTTCATCGTTCAGGCGAAAGGGATTCAACCAGGCTGGCACATTGGTTCCCAACAGCTCGCGCGGGAAGGGTCGCGCCTGCGTGGGATCGATCACAATCACCGGTCCCTCTGGAATAGGCTGCGCGGTTGGCGCTGGCAGCGTTGTCGATTGCGTTGCTGGCGCAGTCGGCGCTGTCGCTGTAGGCGCCGGTGGGGAAGCGGGCGCGTTACAGGCAATGAGTAGTCCGATGATACTGATGGCAAAGATGCGCTGCACCATGCGGATCATATATGGTAACCTTTCAATATCTGGCTCGATCACAAGCGCAGGAATGGCAATACTGTGGCGGCATTGTAGCAACGTAATCTGAAAAAGAGATGGTTGCCGCAGCGATCGCTGCGCAAGAGCGAAATAGAGCGTTTCTATCAGTGATATGCCTTCACAAAAGCAGCGCTAAATGACTGTTTGTTTAATGCGCTTTTAATGCAGAATGACATTTTCCATGCGGTTAGCCATTTCGCCATGCGCTATCGCAGTTTTAGCGCAACGCTGCCGATCTACGGCGTGACATATTCTTCACGCGCGCATCTGGTGCTGTTAAGGTTTCTGTTCGCTCAATCGCCTATAGTATGAATGGACGCCATACCAGAAGAGGTTCACTATGAGCGCAGATAGATCGATTCAATCCCTCGACCCCAAGAGTCAGCGCATGCTGGAGATCTTTGCCGAACGACGTTTCCAGCGCGCGCGCGCTAACCAGCGCCTGCGCTTCACCCTGTCGCTTTGGGTGATTCGCACCAAACTTCTCGCCCGGATGAAGCGCGCGCTTGATGTGACCGTAGCATCGATTGCAATTGTGCTCACAGCGCCAATCATGCTGATAACCGCCATCTTGATCAAGCTGGAGTCGCCCGGTCCGGTGCTCTTCAAGCAGGTGCGGGTGGGTAAAGATGGCGAACATTTCTACTGTTACAAGTTTCGTTCGATGTACGTCGATGCCGAGCAGCGTTTGCGCGAGTTACAGGCCAAAAACGAGGCCGATGGACCGGTCTTCAAAATGAAGCGCGACCCGCGCGTTACTCGTGTCGGGCGTGTCATTCGCAAATTGAGCATCGATGAACTGCCGCAACTGTTTAACGTTTTGAAAGGTGAAATGAGTCTGGTCGGCCCGCGTCCGGCTCTGCCTCGCGAGGTGGCGCAATACACCTACGAGCAGATTGGACGCCTGCATGCCATTCCCGGCATTACCGGCTTGCAACAGGTCTCCGGGCGCAGCAATCTCGACTTCAAGCGCTGGGTTGAGCTTGATCTGCAATACATTGCCGAACAGAGCATCTGGAAAGACATCGAAATCTTGCTTCGCACCATTCCCGCGGTCATCCTGGGGCGCGGCGCGTATTGAGGGAGAAGATTGTATGCGGAAGTTGCTCGTTATTCTGGGAGTGCCGGTTGACAATCTCACTATGGCCGAGGCGCTTGACCGTTGCGATGAGTTTATTGCCATTGGGCGGGCGACTGGTCGCCTGCACCAGATCGCGACAGTGAATGCCGATTTTGTGGTCAACGCGCTGCACGATCCTGAGCTGCGCCGTATCCTGCAAGAGGCCGATATGGCCACCGCCGATGGCATGCCGCTGGTTTGGGCATCGAAGTTACTGGGTGGGCCGTTGCCCGGTCGGGTGACTGGCGCCGACATGGTGCCAGCGCTGGCCGAACGGGCCGCGCAGCGCGGCTACTCGATCTTCTTTCTGGGCGCGCGCGAGGGAGTGGCGGCGAAGGCGGCTGCTATCTTGCAAGAACGTTATCCCGGCCTGAAGGTCGCCGGCGTGCTGTCACCGCCGCCCAGTTCCGTGCTTGAGATGGATCGCTCGGTGGTTGAAACGGTCAAGGCGGCCAAACCTGACATTTTGCTGGTCGCGTTTGGCAATCCCAAGCAAGAGAAATGGATTCGGATGCACGCGCCGGAATTGCAGGTGCCAATTGCGATTGGGGTTGGCGGCACGTTCGATATGATTGTGGGCGTGACCCGGCGCGCGCCCCTCTGGATGCAGCGCAGTGGGTTAGAGTGGGTGTATCGCCTGATCCAGGAACCGCGACGCCTATGGAAGCGTTACGTGCATGATTTTGCTTACTTCGGCTACTTTTTTGCCCGTCAGTGGTGGGCAATGCAGCGCGGCAAAGCGATGAATATCATGCCGCGCGAGCCGGCAGCGCCGCCGCCGCCATCGCCGCTGCCGGCGTCGATCGCCTGGCCGGTGTTGCCGGTCAGCGGACGACTCGAAGCGGCCAATCTGGAACCATTCACGACGGAAGCCAATCGTTTGCTAGAGACGCAGCGGTATCTGATCATCGATCTGAGCGCTGCCACTTTTCTCGACAGTTCGGCGCTTGGCGCACTGGTTGCGCTGGCGAAGCGCGCCCGCACTCACGGCGGCGATCTCTTCTTGCTCAATGTGCCAGAGGAGATTCGGCGCGTGCTCGAACTGCTTAAACTCGATCGTTTCTTCGAGCAATTTACCGATCTGGAGGCAATTTCGGCCTGGGTCGGCCACGATCAGCAGTCACAGCCGACAGCCGCAGCTTCCCATGGCTGGACAGTGATTGCCGCGCCGCGGTTGTTCGATGCCGCCACTGCGCCGACGTTTAGCGAACAGGCGAGCGCCTTGATCGAGCAAGGTGAACAGGTCGTCATTGACTGTAGCGCGACCATCTTCATGGCCAGTGCTGGCATGGCGGCGCTGGTCAAACTCAACCGGCTGGCGCAAGAGCGCGGCACGGCGCTGCGTATTGCCGGTTGTTCCGCCGACGTGCTGCGAACCTTGCAGTTGGTGCGGCTTGATCAAGTGCTGGCGCTGTATCCAGATGTTGCTGCGGCCACGACTGCCCCGGTTGGATCGGCATCGCTTGCTGTCAAAGGAGCCTGAAGAATATGACCATTGCGTTCATCGTCGCCACTGCCGAAGTGCGCCGCCTGCCACCGCTGACAGATACGACACCCGACGTCTTGCTTCCGGTGGTTGACCGACCGGTGATGGCGATGACGATTGAAATATTGGCGCGGGCCGGTATCAAACGCATTTTGGTTGGACTGCACGAACAGAGCGCGCCGATTACCGCTACGTTCGCCAGCGGCAAGCGCTGGGGCGTGTCAATCGAGTATGTGACTCTGAATGAGCCGCTGGGCGACGGTGGCCTGCTGCGCTGGGCAGCGCCGCTGATCACGGAAACGTGTCTGGTGTTGCCCGGTGATGCCATCATTGATCTGCCGATTGAAGCGGCGCTCGATGCGCATCAGCGCTATGGGGCGCTGATGACGGCTATCACTCATCATGCGCCCGATCACGTTCCTTTCCCTCGTGTCATCGTGACGGCTGACAATCAGATCGCAGCCTTGCAGCCCGCCGCGAGCGGAGCGTCTGATCTGGCGCTCACCGGGGCGTATCTGGTCGAGCCGAAGGCGCTGGAATATCTTCCCCTGCGAACGCGCTGCGATCTTGCTGCGGATCTCATCCCGCGTCTGATCAGCCAGCAAACGCCGGTGTATCATTTCACCTTCACCGGCTACTGGAATCCGCTGACGACGCTGAACGAGTATCATGCAGCCCAGCAGGTGGTGCTCTACAGCGCATATCGCGCGCGCGCCGGCGAGGCAGTGACTGACGGCCCGCCTGAGACGATCCGTTATCCTTCGATCAGCGGGCGGCAGATTGCCCCTGGGGTGTGGGTCGGACGCAACGACTCTATTCATCCGAGCGCGCGGATTGCGCCGCCGCTCTACATCGGCGATCACTGCTGGATTGGGCGAGAAACCGAGCTTGGTCCAGGCACAGTCATCGGCAGCGGCTGCATGATCGATGATGAAGCTACCGTGACCGCAAGCGTAATCTGGGCTGACACTTACGTTGGCCAGCTCGTCAACATCAACCATCGGATTGTCTATCCAGGGATGATCATCGATCCGGTGACCGCAGAACAAACGCCGGTCGTTGACTCGTTCCTGATCGGGCGTGTTTCGGCTGTGATGGCTGAAACCGGTCGGTTTGCTCGCCTGCTCAATCAACTGGCAGCGGCGATCCTGCTGCTGGCGCTTAGTCCATTGCTGTTGATTACAGGGATACTGGCCATGATTGGCAGTGGCGGGCGCCCGCTCATTCGGCTCGCGCGGGCTGGCGAGCGAGTATTGCAGGCGGATGGACGCGAAACGTTGCGCCAGTTTTCGCTCTGGCGCTGGCGCACCCGTCACGCCGATGGGCGCTATCTCTGGTTTGGAGCATGGCTGGAACGGTATGGCTTGCACCGCTTGCCAGAGCTATTCAGCGTTCTGCGCGGCGACTTGCGGTTGGTTGGCGTCAAACCGCTGCCGCCAGAACAGGCGCTTCAGCTCAACGCGGAATGGCAGCAACGGCGGCATGATACTCCGCCCGGCTTGACCGGTCTGTGGTACTTTCAGGCGCCGGATGGCGATCTCGATGCGGTTGTGATTGCAGATGTATACTATAGTGCAACACGGACATGGCGGGGGGATCTTGTTCTCTTGCTGCGCACGCCAATCACCTGGTTCCGTCGCGCGCGCGCAGTGCGATCTGCTGCGGTAACCAGCGAGCTGACCGCAGAAGCAGTGCCGCCAGTGCAATAAGGAGTATGTTCCATGGAAATGAAGCCGCGTACCGACGGTAAAGTCGCGATCGTTGCGCTTGAGGGACGATTTGACGCAAACACAGCGCCCGCAGTGCAGCGCTGGCTAGAGCAGGCAACCGCTGTCCCAGGCGCCAGAGTGCTGGTGGATCTGACCGAGACGACCTTTGTAGACTCAACCGCGCTGGCAACGCTGGTTTCGGCGATGAAGCGTTGCCAGCAAAGTCAGGGTGAATTTGCGCTGTGCGGTCTGCGTCGCCCGGTCTTGATGATCTTTGAACTGACTCGACTCGACAAGGTTTTCACGATTTTCGTCGATGCCGAACATGCGCTGGCGGTTATGAACGCCTGAAATGATGACATCAATGCTCATCTCACTGCTCAGCTCCCAATATCATCGCATTCAGGCGATCGCCGAAGCCTGGCTGGCTCAGGGCGCAACTTCGTTTGGCGTATTTGTCGATGGTCGTCCACTGGCCTACTGGCCAACGGGGCAGCGGTTGCTCGATGCGGAACTCACTGCTGCGATCCAGCTCTACGATAACGTAGCCGGCGAGCTGCGGTTATCGGGTCTCACCAGCGACGCGGCCTGCCTGCAATTGCAGGCACAGGCAGGCTTGCTCAGCTACACCTTGCAGCTCGAGTACGAACTCCAGTGCATGACTTCTGATCTGGTCACGAGTCAGGATCAGCAACTGGCGCTTTACCGGCTGACACAGGCGATGCGTGATCTGGTAACGATCCGCGAGTCGCTGGCGGCGGTTGCCGGTGAAGCAAAGCGCATCCTGAAGGGAAATGCCAGTTTTGTGGTCTATATGCCGACCAATGGCGGCGAACCGATTGTCGTTCAGCATCCCAATGCCGTGATCGGCAGTGAAGCGATCTGGAATCTGCACTGGCAGCTTACCACTGAGGAGCGTCCGCTGCTGCTTGATGAAGAGAGCAGTGATCTGCGGCGACCGCCCGGCATTCGCAACCTGTTGATCGTCCCGGTGCGTGTGCGCGGCATGATCGTGGCCAGCCTGGGCGTGCTTGAACGTGACGATGGGTTTGGCGCCCCTGAGCTGAAATTGTTGCGGGCAATTGCCGATCAGGCCAGCGCGCAGATCGAGCGGATCTTGCTCTATCAAGAGATGGTCGAACAGGCTCGTCTGCGCAGTGAGATGGATCTGGCGCGGCGCGTGCAAACCGATCTGCTGCCGCACACCTTGCCGAAGGTGGCCGGTCTCGACATCTATGCCTTCTCACGTCCGGCGTTGCAGGTTGGAGGTGACTTCTTCGATTTCATCGTGACCGAAAACCATCCGTTCATCTTCACCATCGGCGATGTGAGCGGCAAGGGAGTCTCGGCGGCGCTGTTGATGTCGATGACGCGCACTGCGCTGCATAGCAAAGCGCAATTCATGCCCTCGCCCACGCCAGCGCTGGTGATGCGCCAATCGAACGAAGATCTCTACCACGACTTTACCCGGATCGGTGTCTTCGCAACGGTGTTCGTCGGTCAATATGATGCCGGGCGACGTGAAATGCTCTACGCCAATGCCGGTCATGCGCCGGTGATCTACCGTGAGCGCAATGGGCGGGCGCGGTTACTTCTGGCCGATAATACGGCGCTGGGGATTTTACCCGAAAACCATTTCCAGAATAGCCATCTACTTATGCGCCCCGGCGATCTGTTGATTATTGCCACTGATGGGTTTAGCGAAGCGCGGAATCCTGATAACAATTTGTTCAGTATCGAACGTTTATTGATAACGATAGATCAACTTGCTCACCAATCAGCCAAATCGATCGCTGACGGATTGTTTCAGGCCATTGATCAGTTCAGCGCCGGACACCCGCAAGATGATGATCAGACCCTTATTGTGATTAAAGGAGTAGAGCCGTGAGTCTACAGCACAGTGAAGTGATACGGCTCGACATGCCAGCTCGCTATGCCTACCTTCATCTCTTGAGTGAAGCGATTGCCGAGGCGCTGCGTCAGGTCGGCGTGGGGAACGAAACGCTGGTCTACAATGTCCAGCTCGCGGCGCATGAAGTCTGCACCAATATCGTCGGCCATGCCTACCGCAGTCGGCGGGACGGCGAGGGCCGTATCCAGGCAACGATTAGCCTGCATCCGCGTCCCCTGCGGATTGAGATCGAATTGCTCGATACTGGTGAACCGTTTGAGCCGGAACTGGTGCCCCAACCCGATCTGAGTCAAGCCCAGATTCACGGGTATGGCCTGTTTCTGATCCGTCATCTGATGGATAGGGTGAGCTATTCTGTTCATTCCGATGGGAATCGCTGGCTGCTGTTGAAGCATCTTGCATAAGGACAATGACTATGGCAACTATCATGATTGTTGACGACTATGTCCCCAGTCATCGGTTAATGACGTTCGTGCTTGAGCAACACGGTTACGCGGTCGTTACTGCGCTTGACGGCCAGCAAGCGTTGAAACGTCTCTCCACTGTTCCGGTAGATCTGGTAGTAACCGATCTGACGATGCCGCACATGGATGGGATCGAGCTGGCGCGGGCAATTCGCAGCAACCAGCATCAGGCCCATCTGCCGATCATCATGGTTACCGGCAGCGTCAAAGAGCAAGATGAGGTGAAGGCGGCAGGTGTTGGCGTCAACGCCTTCCTGACCAAGCCGGTCGACTCTGATGATCTGGTGCGGGAAGTGGAGACTCTCCTGCATCGGAGCAAGATCAACCGCGTGGCGTAAATGGAGCATGCCACATTGACAGCCTGCTGGTGAATGTCTCGTTAACTGGCGGTTGGGCGTCATTCAGCAAAGTGTCAACTGCTTGTCTTACACTGCGGTCGTGAACGGCAGCGTCGCGGTAGCGCAGGATGGTGGTATGGAAGCGCAGGCGGTCGATGTGGTGATTTCGACCTACGGACGCGGAGCGGCAATCGATGCGACGATTGCCAGCCTGCGTCAGAGCAAGTATCGCAATTTTACCCTCTGGATTCTTGATCAGAGTGAGAACGATCGCACAGAGCAGTGCGTTCGCGCACACGCAGACCTCGATGAACGGATTCGCTATTTCCGGCAACCGGTGCGGGGGATTTCCGCCACCCGCAATAGCGGAGCCGTGCTGGGCAATGCGCCCTACCTTCTGTTCACCAATGACGATTGCGTGCTCGATCCTGGCTGGATTGGCGGTCTGATCGATGAATTGTGCGATGAACGGGTCTGGCTGGCGTTTGGCGCCGTGGCGCCGGGGCCGCGTTCGGCGACCGAGAACGATCTCGTGTTAGGCACGTGTGGCGGGCCACGACGCATCTTTCGCGATAACCGGTTTGATCTGTCGTTTGGTCACGGCCACAGCATGGGGGCGAGACGTGACGCTTTCATGCGATTGGGCGGTTTTGATGAGCTGATCGGCGCTGGCGCGCCGTTGGGGGCCTGGGAAGAGCGCGATCTGGGCTATCGCGCTTTGAAGGCTGGCGGATGGATTGTCTTTACGCCACGGGCAATTGCCTATCATCACCACTGGCAGAGCTGGCATGGCGCGCGGCGTAGTTTTCGCGCCTACGGTATCGGAGCGGGCGCTGTCGCCGGCAAATACCTGCGCTGCGGTGACCTCGGCGGGCTGGTGTTGTTTGGTGAGTGGCTGTTCAGTCAGGGCCTGCGCCAGATTGCTTCTGGCATCTTCAAATGGCATCGACGCGACAAGGTAGTGTTGGGATTGGATCAGCTCTACTACCCGTTTGTTGGCTTCATGCAGAGCTGGCGGTATCAGATTGATCGAACGACTGGCTGCTATGTCTCTCCCTTTCGTTCAGGGAACATTGTTTCAACGCAGAGAGGAGCTACCCGGTGACGGCTGAAACACCTCGCGCCACTCCACCACCGATCAGCGGCGCGCGCCTGGCGCGCAATGCCAGCGCAATGATGGCCGCGCAGTTGCTGACCTGGGCGATGGCTTTTCTGGTGGCGATCTTTCAGCCGCGCATCCTTGGCCCGCTGGCGATCGGCCAACTCTCGATCGCGCTTTCGATCTGGATGATTGCCGGCGTGTTGATTACATTCGGCATGGACACCTACCTCACTAAAGCCATTGCGCGCGAGCCGCAGCGCACCGGCGCGCTGGTGGGCGCCAGTCTGCTGGTCAGAGTGGTTTTGTGGGCGATTGCGTGTCTGGGTGTGCTCGGTTACGACCTGTTTGCAATTCATGCTGATCCGACCCAGACTGCTCTAATCTGGATCATCGGTCTGATGACGCTTTGCGCCGTGATCAGCGGTGGCCTGATTGCTGCGCTCAATGGTCTTGAGCAGGTTCATTACGTCTCGCTGGTGACGGTTGGCAGCAAGCTGGTGCTCACCGTGGTCAGTCTCGCCTTGCTCTTTGCCGGGTTTGATGTGATCTGGATTGGCTGGGCCAATGTGCTGGCGGCGGTGGTGGCCGTGCTCGGCGATGCCTTCTTTCTCTTTCGCCAGCATCCGCCGCGCTGGAGTATCGACCTGGCGGCAGCGCGAAGCATGTTGCTCGATGCCAAACAGTATCTCGTCACGGCGCTGACCCTCATGGTCTATCAGCAGATCGATCGGCTCTTCATCGCGATCTTTGCTTCCACGGAGGCAGTGGGTTGGTATGGCACGGCGGTCAATCTGTTCGGCACGCTGATGTTCTTCCCCATGGCCATCGGCACGGTCATCTTTCCCACCCTCACCCGCCGTTTTGCCGCCGGACAAGAGCATCTCACCATGGCGGCCCGGCCAATTTTCAACATCATGCTGGCGCTGAGCGTTCCCATCGGTTTGGGGATGCTCACGCTGGCCGATCCCGTCGTGCTGTTGCTATACGGCGATGCCTTCCGACCTACCGGCATCGTGTTGGCAGTGCTGGGGATCGTGTTGATCTGCACCTACCTGAATACGGTGCTGAGCCAGTTGTTGATCGCGGCTGAGCGGACGGCTGCGCTCAATATGATCATGATTGCCGCGACGGCGGCGACGCTGCCGCTCGATGTGGTGTTGGTGCCCTGGACGGATCAGGCGTTTGGGAATGGCGCGCTGGGCGGCGCGCTGGCCTACACGATCACCGAGCTGGGGATTTTGATCGCAGCAATCAAGCTGTTGCCGAAGGGCACGCTGGGCGCGCCTAACTGGCGGGTAGCGCTGCTGACCGGCATCGCCGGCGCAGGCATGGTTGCCTCAATCTGGTGGTTGCGCGATACCGCCTTCTTCTTCCTCGGTGTTCCGCTCGGCGCGATCGTGTATCTCGGCCTGATCCTGCTCTTGCGCGCGCTCCCCGCCGAAGATATGGCGTTGATCAAAGAAGCGCTGGCCAGAGTTCCCTTCGCGCGGCGCCGGTTTGCCCCCGCGCAGCCGAAAGCCTGAGATGCCTTTCTGCTCCATCCTTCTGCGATGCTCCCGCTCGCTGCCGATGCCAGGTTGCTACTGGCTGGCCGCGAGCAACAGGATGCAGGGGAGCATGAACGTGATAGACAATCTGTCCCGCTGTGGCCTTCGTGACGTTGTGGCGCAATCGCCCGGTGTTTGCCGATTGGAGGCGCATTCTGCCCTGCCTGCTGATGGAACGGCTCTGTCGTGAAAGTATATGATGCTGCCTCACTCGCAACTGCTCTTGGTTACCGGTGATCGTTCGGCGTGTTGATGGCTGGCGGCTGTAGCAGTCGCCAGAAGACTCCCACCATCACGATTCGTCCGACGATTGTGATCACGAACAGCACTGCCAGACCGCCCACCATCAGCGATCCGACAGTGACTGCGACCCCGGTCAACGCCTGGGCCAGCGCGCCGCCAAGCAGCGCTGCGATCAGCGTCCCCATGCCGGTGAGCAGGCCAAACAGGGCTACTGCTGAGCCGCGCTGAGCAACCGGCGCGCGTTCCATCAGCAAATTGCCCAATCCCTGATTGACGCCTGGCCAGAATACGCCGGAAAAGATCGAGGTCAGCCATAGCGGCACGATGTTTTCTGGCGTTGAGAAGATCCAGCCTAGCGGCAGCGGCACAGTGCCGAGCACGCACGCGGTCACCACGATCCGGTAGCCGTACCGATCCATCAGCCAGCCGAGCAGCGGTGAAAAGACTAGCGCCACCGCATTGGTCACGATGCCGGTCAGCGCCAGCAGTGAAAAGTCGAGCCGCAAGACGGTGAGGCCATAAGCATTGAAGAACGGCGCGGCAATTCCGGTAACGAGCGCCCAGCCAGCGGCTGCAATGGTGAACCAGCGAAACGATGGATTTTGCAACGGGGCGAGCAAAAACGCGCCGATTCCGCGCCACGGTTGCGTCGTGACGCGCGGTTCCGGCTGGCGCGCGATCAGCAGCGCAGCGCCTAATGCCGCAATAACTGCGATGGCAAAGATCAGGGCATAGCCTTCGGCGATAGCGTTGCGCGCCTGAAACGAGTCGAGGAGCAGGCCGGCGACGTAGACACTGATCATGGCGCTGATGCCGGCAATTGTATTGCGCAAGCCAAAATAGCGGCCACGCTGATTAGGCGGCACCAGATCGCTCATCCAGCTTACCCACGCATTGCCGGCCATGCCGTTCAGCCCGTAGGAGAAACCGAGCGCCACGAAGAAGATGGTCAGTTGCCAGGCTGCCGGCCAACCGGTAAACGGCAGGCAGAGCAACAGTGCCCAGATTAGGCGACCAGCCAGCGCTGAGTAGAGCACAATCGCGCGCCGGTTGGCAAAACGCGCTTCGAGGTAGGCGCTGAGAAATTGACAGAGCTGCCCAATGAAGGGCAGCGCGCCGAGCAGTCCGATCTGAAAACTGTTGGCGCCCAGGAAAAGGGCAAAACCGCTAAGAAAGACGCTCCCGCCTAGCGCGCCGGTGATACTGATGTGGATGTTGGCAATTGCGCCCTCCCAGATCGAAATCGACAGACCGCGGCGCACTTCTGCTGGCGTTAACGATTCAGAAGTGTCAGTTATTGCTTCCTGGGCTAGACGATGGTCTTCCGAAACGGGCGATGCGATTGTGGTCATAGTTCCATACTCTGATGGTGTAGGATAGATGATGAGAGGCGATATGCTATAATCCGCTCAGGACGAACCGTGCCTGTGAGCATCAAATGTAGGCGATGAAAGACTGCCGCTGCGCCTGCGGGTTACCGTTGAACGCGGCCAGTCATTGCGCGGTATACCAGGCAATTGCGCCGGGAGACTTGCTATGAACGTTATCGACTTGCTCTTCATCGTGCTCTTTTTCGGCGCGCTGGCCGTTGGTTTTTTTCAGGGCACAATCAGGTTAGTGATCATCATTCTTTCGTTCTATCTTGGCACGGTGCTGGCCAGCCTCTACTACCAGAGTCTGGCTGACATCTTCGTCCGTGAATTGGGAGGGCAGCGCTTCGTCAGTCAGTACGTCGCCTTTGCGCTCGTCCACATGCTGTCCTTTTTGGTGCTCTCGTTTGTTGGCATCTACAGCTTCCGCTACGTGCAGACGCCTTATCACCTGGAAATGATTGACCGGATGCTCGGCACAGCTCTTGGCGTCTTGATCGGCGGTTTGTTGCTTGGTTTGTCGGCTGTGCTGCTCTGGAATCTCTTTATCGTGCGTGGTTTTGCCCAGATTGATTACCCGATTACCCGCTGGCTGGGTGGTCAGATTGGCTCGTCGCTGATGCTGCGCTTCTTCGCCAATGCAATTTTGCCCAGTCTGTACGATATTGTCAATCCATTTTTGCCGGATGCGGCGCAGATTATCTTTAAGGTGCAGTGAACAGCAAGCTGTCTACCCTGACTGATCACGCATCAACCCACGGGCTGATGTTGAACGATGCCTGGTGTGGTAGGCTGAACACAGGTATCGCTGCGTTCACCGGTTTTACTGTATGACCATCTCAGAACGTTCGCTCAATACGCTCGAATTTGACGCGATTCGCGAAATCCTCGCGCACTATACCGCGTTTTCGGCCTCGCGTGAATTGGCCTTAAGTCTGACTCCGGCGACCGATGTGGCGGAAGTGCGTCGTCGGCAAGCGCTAACGGCTGAGACGCGGTTGTTGCTGGAAGAGTGGCCAGAGGTTACAATCGGCGGCGCGCGCGATGTGCGCCGCGCCGTCCAGCACGCGGCGCGCGGCGGTGTGCTTGATGGCGTGACGTTGCTCGAAATTGCGACCACGCTCGATTGCGCAGCGACATTGCGTCATCGGCTTAGCCGGCTTGATGAGCGCTTTCCGCTCTTGATCGATCTGGCGCTAACCTTGCCCGTTGTGCCGGGTCTGGTGGAAGCGATTGAGCGGGCGATCGGCAATGATGGGCAGGTGCTCGATAGCGCCAGCCCGAATCTGGCCCGGTTGCGCCACGAGGTGCGGGTTGCTTTCAACCGTTTGCAGGAGCGGTTGCAGAGTATGATCCATTCCAGTACCCTGGCCTCGGCGTTGCAAGAACCGATCATCACTGTGCGCAACGGGCGCTATGTCATTCCGGTCAAAGCCAGTCATCGACGCGAAGTGCGCGGGTTGGTGCATGATCAGTCTGGCTCAGGGGCGACGCTCTATATCGAGCCGATTGCTGTGGTTGAGTTGAATAACCGCTGGCGAGAGCTGCAATCAGCCGAGGCTGAAGAGGTGCAACGCATTCTGGCAGCGTTGTCTGAGCAGGTGGGGGCGGCGGCCAGCGCTATCATCAGCACAGTGAACACGCTGGCGACCCTTGATCTGGCGTTTGCGCTGGCCCGCTATGCGCTGGCAACGCGCAGCACGGCGCCGGAGATCATTGATTGGCGGCCCGGCGATCCGACGACGACCGAGCCGCCGTTGCGACTGACCCGCGCGCGCCATCCATTGCTGCCGGCGCAGACAGTGGTGCCGATCGATGTCTGGCTGGGCGGCGAGTTTTCCATTCTGCTGATCACCGGCCCAAACACGGGCGGCAAGACGGTAGCGTTGAAGACGGTTGGTCTGCTGGCGCTCATGGCGCAGGCGGGGATGCAGATTCCGGCGGATCAACCTTCGCGGTTGCCGGTCTTTCAGCACATCTTTGCCGACATCGGCGATGAGCAGAGTATCGAACAAAGCCTCAGCACCTTTTCATCCCACATGGCCAATATCATTCATGTTTTGCAGACGCTTACCGCAGCGCAGCAGTCGCCGGCCCTGGAAGAAGGCGCGTACCTGATCGACGAACGACCGCCAGCCGCGCTCGTTTTGTTCGATGAACTGGGCGCGGGCACCGATCCGGTGGAAGGATCGGCGCTGGCGCGGGCGATTATTGGCCGGTTACTGGAACTGGGGGTGCTGGCGATTGCCACCACGCACTACGCCGAGCTGAAGGCGTTTGCCTATTCCACCCCCGGCGTGCAAAATGCCTCGGTCGAGTTCGATGTTGAGACGCTGGCGCCGACGTATCGGCTTCAGATCGGTTTGCCAGGACGCTCGAATGCGCTGGCGATCGCGGCCCGGCTGGGGCTGGATCCAGCCTTGATCGAACAGGCGCGCTCGTTTATCGATCGCAAGGAAGCGCAGGTTGAAGACCTGCTGGCCGGGATCCAGCGTGAGCGGGAAGCCGCGGACGCCGATCGCCAGCGAGCTGCCGAGCTGCGCGCCGATGCGGAAAAGTATCGTGACCGGCTGGCTGCCGAGCAACAGGCATTTGCCGCCGAACGCGCGGCGGCGCTGGCGGCTGCCCAGCAAGAGATTGAAGATGAGTTGCGCGAGGTGCGACAGCTTTTGCGCCGCTTGCGCGAGGAGTACCGCTCGGTCAATCTGTCGCGGCAGTGGCTGGAAGAGGCCGAGAAGCGGATGGCTGCCGCTGCCGAACAGGCGCAGCAGACGATAAGTCGGCTTCGGCAACAGGCGTCAGTTGCGGCGGCGCCAGTGGCTTCGGCTGAGCCGCAGATGCAGGTGGGCGATACGGTGCTGGTGACCTCGATCGGGTTGAATGGCGAGATTGTCGCTCTCGACGACGAAGATGGCACGGCAACAGTGCAGGTCGGCGGTTTTCGCATAACGGTCAAACAGTCTGAACTGAAACCGGCCCAACCTGCTGCCAGCAGAGATCGTCGCTTCACCCCGCCAGAACGCAGCGTGCAACTGCCATCGGCGGCTGATGTGTCAATGAGTTTCGACATGCGCGGCTGGCGCGCTGCTGAGGTCAGCGACCGGCTCGACCGCTATCTGAATGATGCCTATCTGGCCGGGTTGCATCAGGTGCGACTCATCCACGGCAAGGGCACCGGCGCGTTACGGCAGGTTGTGCGTGAAGTGCTGGCTGCCCATCCATTGGTTGCCTCGTTCAGCAGCGGTGGACGCGATGGCGGCGATGGTGTAACGATTGCCACGCTGGTCGATCGTTAGGCCGGGCCGTCCTGGGTCAGGGAGGAAGAACAGTGTCGGCAATCACGCTTCCGCCTGCTCCTTCTGCTGCTGAACTGGTTGCCGGATTGCGCGCTGGTCGTTTGCATCCCCGCGCAGTAGTGGAAGCGACGATTGCCCGCATCATTCGCGTCGATCCTCACTTGCGCGCCGTGGCTCAGCCCTGTTTTGATTCGGCGCGCGCTGAGGCCGACCGGCTGGCCGCATTGCCGCTGGCCGAGCGAGGCGCCCTGGCCGGTCTGCCGATCACGGTGAAGGGGTCGTTTGACGTTGCCGGTGTTGTGAGCGCCTGCGGTCTCACCAGTCGCGCGCAGCACATTCCAGCCGTTGATGCGCCGATCATCGCTCGCCTGCGCGCCGCAGGCGCGATCATCGTCGCTACGACGACCGTTCCCGATAATTGCTGGGCACAGGAGACCTTCAGCCCGATCGATGGCCGCACGGTGAATCCGTGGGACAGGCAACGCGCGGTTGGCGGATCGACGGGCGGTGAGGCCGCGCTGATTGCGGCGGGCGCTTCTCCGTTGGGCATCGGTTCTGATATTGCCGGTAGCATTCGGCTGCCGGCAGCGTTTTGCGGGATTGTCGGCCTGCGGTTGACCAGCGCCAGCCTGCCGGCAGATGGTCACTGGCCGCCGGCAACTGGGGCGATGCGTGAGCTGCTGGGGTTTGGGCCGATGGCGCGCACCGTGAGCGATGTCGCGCTGGTCAGCGCAATCCTGCGCCAGCAGGAGCCGCGATTGCCCGATCCGGCACTCGTGCAGCGCCGGCGTCTGCTCCTCTGGCACGACAACGCGCTGGCGCCGGCCAGTCGAGCGATGCGGCAGGCAGTGACGAAGGCTGGTGAGCTGCTGGCTGCTGCCGGTATGCAGCCGGTCGCGGCTGGCCCACGCGCGCGCCACTGGTCGCTGCTGGGCTGGGTTGGTCGGTTTGGGCGGGCGGAACGCGCAGCAGTTGCGCGTGGGTTTGGCAATGGCGTCGCGTGGTCGCCGTTCATCGAAGCCGGTCGCGTATTGATCGGGTGTGGTCGGATCGGCTGGCCAGCGTTGATCTACTGGTGCGCCAGCCACTACAGTTCGCTCCTGTTGAATGCCATCGGCATCGATGGGCAGGCAATGGCTGCGCAGCTTCGACAACAGTTTCTCGATCTGATCGACCACGATGGCCTGGCGATTTGCCCGGTCTTCCCCACAACGGCACCGCGCCACGGTTACTCGTGGCACACCTGGCTGACTACCATCGGTTATCAGGTCTGGGTCAATCTCGCCGGTCTGCCGGCGCTCACAGTTCCGCTAGGCCAGAATCGGCGCGGGATGCCGGTGGGCATTCAGATCGTGGCCGGACCCCATCAAGAGGATCGCCTGCTGGCGGCTGGCGCGATCATCGAAGCTGCCAGATCACGACAGTCAATGGTACAATAGACCCCACAGAATCCTGCCCAGCCGAGGAAGCGTGATGAGTGAGCCAACCATTCTCGACCGGATCCTGAGCCACAAGCGCGTCGAAGTGCAGCGCCAGCAAGCCAAGATTCCGCTGGCGGCCATTCAGGAGCGGGCGCGGCGAGCGCCGCCGGTGCGTGATTTTGTTGCGGCATTGCGGCGCTCGCCCGCGACGGCGCTGATCGCCGAAGTGAAGAAGGCCTCGCCCAGTCGTGGCGTCTTGCTGGCCAATTTCGATCATCTGGCGCTGGCCCGCACCTATGTGGCTCATGGCGCAGCCGCTATCTCGGTATTAACCGACCAGCGCTTCTTTCAGGGGAGCCTGACCTATCTGAGCGGGATCCGCGCCTTGCCGGAGATCGAGCAGAGCGGCACGCCGTTGCTGCGCAAAGATTTCATCATCGATCCCTATCAGGTCTATGAGGCGCGCGCTTATGGCGCCGATGCCATCCTGCTGATTGTGGCCGCGCTCGATGACGCGAGCCTGACCGATCTGTTTGCGCTGACCGGTGAACTGGGCATGCATGCCCTGATCGAAGTGCATACCCCGGAAGAACTCCGGCGCGCGCTGCGGCTGCGCCCGGCGCTGATTGGCGTCAACAATCGCGATCTGCATCGCTTCGTTACCGATCGGGCAACAACGCGCGTCATCGCCGCCGATATGCCGATCGGCGTCGAACGCCCGCTGCTGGTGAGCGAAAGCGGCATCTTTACGCCTGATCACGTGAGGGAAGTGCGCGGCTACGGCGCTGATGCTATTCTGGTGGGAGAGGCGCTGGTGACCGCGCCCGATATTGGCGCGCAAACGCGCTTGTTGGCTACAACAGCGATTCGATGACGAGTCACGATTGGGAGCGGCAACTGTGCGACACTGTCCTTCCTGCGGCCAGAGTATTAGCGGCAATGAACGGTTTTGCCCGGCTTGTGGCTACGCGCTCGCTCAATCGGCGCCCGGCTCGGTTTTGCCGACAGTGGGCGAAACGATCGCGCTTACACCATCTCGCAACAGTCGATTGGCAATCGCCAGCCTGATTTGCGGCATCATAGCCTGGATTCTCTTCTTCATCCCCTTGCTGTTGGCGTTGCCGGCAATCGTCTTTGGGCACCTCGGTCAACATTCGGTAAGGCAGGGTAATGGTCTCATCACCGGTCACCGGCTGGCGCTGATCGGGATGGCGCTGGGGTACGCGCATCTGGTCGTGACCATGCTTGGGTTGTGTGTCATTGCGCTGGGGCTGGCGTTCGGCGTGTGATCGGCCTTGACCAGGGGAGGATTCGCTCCCGTCGGCGAGTGATCGCGAGCTGATCGCGCTACAGAGGCGCGAAGTTCACCAAAGCCGCACTAAATCAATCGCCGATCACGTTTCATTCTCATCCTGCGGATCGTCCATCCCGTGCGCAGGCTGTCATCGGTGACCGGGGATGCAATGCAGGAAGGAATCATGATGTCGATGATTTCAGGCAAGATTGCCTGACAGATCTCGCGCGTCCCTCTCCGGCGACGATCGACGTTGACGGCAACCGGTACTCTTGCGACAGAGCGCCGATAACCACCAACAAGACGAGCGGAATGGTTGCCCATCCCGCTCGTCTCGCGCATAGTCATTGTCACCGGACATCGGCGTGTCCGGTGTCTGCTCTCAGCCTACTTCAGGTACAATCACGCCATAATTGCCATCGCGACGCCGGTACAACACGCTTAGCTTCATTGTCTCCGCATCCTGAAAGACGAAGAAGCTGTGCCCGAGCAACTCCATCTGTTCAATCGCATCATCAACGAACATCGGTCGCACCGGGAACGTCTTGGTGCGGATCACCTTCGGTGACGCCTCCTCTTCGGCAGGCGCAGTTGTCGTTTCGGCGGTAACCTCGGCCAGCGCAATCGCCTCCGCTGGCGTCAGGCCATTGCTCGAACGCCGCTGCTCGCGGCCTCGCCGCCAATATTTCTCTTTGTAGCGAGTGATCTGGCGTTGCAGCACGTCTTGCACCTCATCAATCGCCGCATAGAGATCAGGCGCGCGCTCGTCGGCCCGCAGGATGACGCCGTGCTCGGCGACCAGCGTTGTCTGGACGCGATAGACCTCTCCGGCATTCCGCTGCTGTTCATGTTGCACTTCGACGGTGATACTGGTAATGCCGTTCAAATAACGCGCCAGTTTGGCCAGTTTCTCTTCGATGTGGGCGCGTTGTCGGTCTGAGATCTTGCCATTGCGGCTCTTGATGGTCAGTTCCATCGGTTTCCTCCATCCGCTGTTGCCAATCAGCTCGATTGGCTGTGGCGATAAAAACAACCCGGCCCCCGCCAGCGCGCGGCGAGGACCGAGCTATTTCTTAAAAGGTCATCTGTTGGGGAGCGCCTGAATTGACCAAAAGGGTCATAGCTGCTCACTCCTGCTGGGAAGCTACTGCACTGTAGCCGCGACGTAATCGGATTTGCTTCTATTCTACTACGCCCGCACCCGTCTCGCAAGATGGGAAAGTAGGAAACTGTTCACAGTGCGTAGCAATGTTCTTTCTTTTGGTACAGAGGTCGGATTCGGGCGTAGACGGCATCCCAGGTCAGTTCGCGCCAGATGCGGGCATGCCCGGCTGCGCCCATCGCGCGGGCCAGGGCCTGATCGCCGAGCAGGCGCGCAATTGCTGCGGCAATGGCGGGAACGTCTCCAAACCGCACCAGCAGGCCATCAACGCCGTGGCGGATCACTGCCGGCACGCCGCCGGCGCGCGCGCCGATGACCGGCACCCGGTTGCACCATGCTTCGAGGTAGGTGATCCCGAAACTGTCGGTGCGCGATGGTTGAACGTATACATTGGCTGCTGCCAGCGCATCGCGACGGGTGGCATCATCGACGTAGCCGAGCGCGCGCACCCGCGCCTGCTCATCTGGCGTCAGTTCAGCCAGCGCGCTGGCAAAGCCGCCGAACAGCGGTCCGCACTGGACCCACACGGCATTGCTGCCCTGCGCCCACAACTGGCGCATCGCAGCCAGCGTATGCGCCGCACCTTTGTCAAAAGCGGCGACGCCCAGACTCAACACCACCGGGCCGGTAATCTGGTGCATTGCGCGAAACCGCTCGCCGTTACCGCCGGTTACTTCCGCCGGATTGACGCCTGCGCCAACGGTGGTGATCTGATCAGCCGGAACGCCGCGTCGGATCAGGTAGGCGCGCTCCAGATCGGTCATCGTCGCCACGTGACTCGCTCGCCGCAGCAGGTCAATCTGGTGTGGCATAGCGTAATAACGCACCACCTGTTCGCTCCCCGGTTCGCCGAGATGCACAAACGGCGTGCAGAGATGGGGAATGCCGCGTTGCGCTGCCCAGCGCGCCACCGGAATGACGGCAAAGTCGAGCGTGATGTTCGTGGTGTGGACGATGGCGACATCGGCCAGCGCCGGATCGGCGAGCGTCGCTGCCAGATCGGGGAGGCGCGGCGTGATGGTGGCCAGCCGTTGTAACAGAGGATTGCTGATCGGACCGGCGCGCCCCAGTTCGACCATCAGGCGCCGGATCACAGGGTAGACCAGAGCCGGGCCGGGCAGGCGTCGGGCAGGCAGTCGTCGAATCTGCACCCCGTCGTGTTGACCGGTTGGCTCGGCAATGCGCCGCTTTCCGCTCATCCAGAGATGCTCAAGATCAAAGGCGTCGGTTGCCAGCACCGTGACGTGATGGCCTTCGGCAACCAGCCGCGCCCCGATCTCTTGAAAGTAGCGCGCAGCTCCGCTCGGCGCCGGCCAGTAAAGCTGAACCACGTGCAGGATGTGCATGCAATTGCCTCATCGATGATCGTCGGCGCCTGCGCCATCCAACTGAGCGCGCAGCGCGGCTGGCGTCGTTGCTGGCAACTGACAGGCAAAGCGTTCACAGAGATAGGCTGTCGGTTGACCGTCGATCATATCTCGACAGGCCAGCAGCGGGCTGTGTTCCGCCACCGGATCGCCAGGCGCAGCGCGCGCAATCACCAGCCGAGGCCGGTAGGCGGCTCGCGCTTCGGCCAGCAGCGCTGCCGTTGCCGGATGATCAGGCGGACCGATGATTGCCAGTTCGCGGGTTGGTCCAAGCGCCAGATCGAGCGCGCACAGCATCCGGCCAAAACCGAGCGGGAAGCGGCTAAGCATAGGCGCTGCCTGCCGCAACACATGTTCGGCGCGGGCACGGTAGCGCTCATCGCCGGTCAGCGCGGCCAGCCGGAGCAAGAGCACGGTTGCCGCCGATGAGCCAGAGGGGACGGCATTGTCGCTCAGATCGCGCGGACGGGTCACCAGCGCGGGTTGGTCGCGCCCGCTATCGAACAACAGGCCGCTCTGCTCGTCCCAGAACAGATCGAGCATCGCATCGGCCAGCTCGATTGCCGTCATCAGGTAGCGTCCATCGCCACTGGCCGCGTGCAATTCGATCAGCGCATCGCCGAGCAAGGCATAATCGTCGAGAAAGCCATCAGGACCGGGACGGCCATCCTTCCAGCTTCGCAGCAGCCGACCATCGGCGCGGCGCAGATTGGCGAGCACGAAATCGGCGCACTGGCGGGCAGCGGTCAGATATGCTGGCACACGAGCGCTGGCCACGGCCAGGGCGCGTATCGCCATTGCATTCCACGCCGTGATGATCTTCTCGTCGCGGAATGGACGTGGACGCCGCTCGCGAAAGGCGCGCAAGATCGGTTTGGCCCGTTCGATCGTAGCCGTGATCCGTTCGGCTGGCACCCCCAGCATTGTCGCAACCGCAGCAGGTGGGCGAGGCACGTACAGAATCGAGCGTCCCTCAAAGTTGCCCTGTCGCGTCACGCCGTAATACGCGCCGACCAGAGTCGCATCATCGCCTAATGCCATTCGCAACTCATCGGTCGTCCAGACATAAAATGCGCCCTCCTCGGCGCGCGCAGCGCCGGGCAGCGGCAGGCTATCAGCGTCTTCACTGCTGAAGAACGCGCCGTCGGGATGCCGCAGATCGCGCAGCATGTAGCTGAACGTCTCATCGGCGATGCGGGCGAAGAACTCATCGCCGGTCACCAGCGCCGCCAGATGGTAGACCTCGGCCAGCAGAGCGTTATCGTAGAGCATTTTCTCGAAGTGGGGCACCAGCCAGCGCGCATCGACGCTATACCGATGGAAACCGCCGCCTACCTGATCGTACATCCCGCCCCGCGCCATCTGCGTGAGCGTATGCTGAAGCATTGGCAATGCCTGCTCGTCACCGCGCAGGCGCAGGCGGAGCAGAAATTCCAGGACCAGCGGTTGCGGGAACTTTGGCGCATCGCCAAACCCACCGTACTGCGGATCAAACTCGCGGCTGATCCGCTCTGCCGCTGTCGTTAGCAATGTCTCATTCACTGCTTCGGTTTCCGGGAGCGGCTGACTGAGCATCTTGATATGACCCAACAGCTCATGGGCCGATGCCACGACATCGGCGCGCCGATTCTGGTAGGCCTCGGCCACCGACAGCAATACCTGCCGCCACGATGGCATTCGGTAGCGCGATGCCTTCGCATCAGGCGGAAAATAGGTTCCGGCAAAAAACGGCGTGCCATCAGGCAAACAAAAGACATTCAACGGCCAGCCGCCGCGCCCGGTCAATGTCTGCGCTGCCGACATGTAAATCATATCGAGGTCAGGCCGCTCTTCGCGATCAACCTTGATATTAATGAAGTGCTCGTTCTGAATGGCTGCCACCTCTGGGTCAGCAAAGCTCTCGTGAGCCATCACGTGACACCAATGACAGGCCGCGTAGCCAATACTGACCAGCAGCGGCTTATCTTCACGCTGCGCGCGCGCGAGCGCCTCCTCTCCCCAGGGATACCAATCGACCGGATTATCGGCGTGCTGTTGCAGATACGGACTGGCCTCAGCGGCCAGTCGGTTGAGCGAATGCGCCCGATCGCTCATGCGACCTCCTTACCTTTCGTTAGCAATACCTGTCTGAATTGTAGCACAGGGGGTGGGGCAGGCAGATGCGACTAAGCCGCTTGCAAGAACCATCATCAACCTGACGACACCGCGCAGCCAGAGTGATCATAGCTGCGAATAATGGAACAGACGTTCAAGGAAGGATTGGACAGAATCTCTCAGATCGGCTATAATAGCAGATGGCAAACGTCGCATTAGAATGCGCTAAACTCAAAACTCGACCGAACGGAGCACTCAATGGAAATCGGCATCGTCCGGCCTGTCAACATCACCTCTGAGATGCGGACGGCCTATCTCAGCTACGCGATGAGCGTGATCGTTTCGCGCGCCCTGCCTGATGCGCGCGACGGCCTGAAACCTGTTCAGCGTCGCATCCTCTACGGCATGTGGGATATGGGCTTTCGCAGCAACCAGCCCTACAAAAAGAGCGCGCGTATTGTGGGTGACGTGCTCGGTAAGATGCACCCCCATGGCGACGGAGCGGTCTACGATGCGTTGGCCCGCATGGCTCAGCCGTGGAGCATGCGCTACCCACTGATCGACGGCCAGGGAAACTTCGGCTCGATCGACGGCGACCCGCCGGCTGCGATGCGCTATACCGAGGCCCGGCTTGCTCCAATCGCCGAAGAGTTGCTCAGCGAAATCGAGAAGGATACGGTCGATTTCCGCGACAACTTCGATGGCAGCTACCGCGAACCGGTGGTGCTGCCGGCAATTCTGCCCAATCTGCTGCTCAACGGCGCTGCGGGCATCGCGGTGGGGATGGCGACCAACATTCCGCCCCACAATCTGGGTGAGCTGTGCGACGCCATCAGCTATCTGATCGATAACCCGGAAGCGACGGTCGAAGACCTTATGAAGATCATCCCCGGCCCCGATTTTCCGACTGCCGGGCTGATTCTGGGCACTGAAGGCATCCTGGCCGCCTACAGCACCGGGCGCGGCCAGATCACGCTGCGCGCAAAGACCCACATCGAAGAGGCTGGTCGCGGCGCCTTCATGATTGTCGTGACCGAGCTGCCCTATCAGGTGAACAAGGCGCGCCTGCAAGAACGGATTGCTGAGCTGGTCAAGGATCGCAAGATCGAAGGCATTCGCGATGTGCGCGACGAGAGTGATCGCAACGGGATGCGGCTGGTGATCCTGCTCAAGCAAGATGCGCAGCCGAAAAAGGTGCTCAACGCGCTCTACAAGCACACCCAGATGCAAACCACCTTTGGCGTCAATATGCTGGCGCTGGTGGAAAATGGTCGCCAGCCCCGCGTTTTAACGCTTAAGCGGCTGCTGCAAGAGTATATCAGTCACCGGCAAGAGGTCATCCGGCGGCGCACCGAGTTCGATCTGGCCCGCGCGCGCGAACGCGCTCACATTCTTGAAGGGCTGAAGATTGCGCTTGACAATCTCGACGCGGTGATCCAGACCATTCGCGACTCGCGCACTGCGGAAAGCGCTCGCAACAACCTGATGAACAACTTCTCGCTCAGCGAACGGCAGGCGCAGGCCATTCTCGATCTGCAATTGCGTCGTCTCGCGGCGCTCGAACGCAAGAAGATTGAAGACGAGTATCGCGAGGTGATCAAGCTGATCGGCGAGCTGGAAGACATTCTGGCCAATCCGCGCAAGGTGCTGCGCCTGATCAAAGAGGATCTTACGCGGTTGAAAGAGAAGTACGGCGATCCGCGCCGCACCCGCATCATTCCCGATGTGACCGGCGAGGTGAGTGACGAAGACCTCATTCCTGATGTGCGAGTGATGATCACCCTCACCGACCGCGGCTACATCAAGCGCCAGTTGCCGGATGTTTACCGCACGCAGCGCCGGGGCGGGCGCGGCATCAAGGGCATGCTCACCCGTGAGCAAGACATTGTGCGACACCTGTTGACCTGCAATTCGCTTGACAATCTGCTCTTCTTCACCGATCGCGGCAAAGTCTATCAGCTCAAAGCCCACGAAGTGCCCGACAGTTCGCGCACTGCCAAGGGTCTGCCGCTGGTCAATCTGATCGCGCTCGAACCCGGCGAACAGGTTACCTCGATGCTGGCGGTGCGTGAATTCGACGCCGAGTATCTGGTGATGGTCACCCAGCGCGGCAAGATCAAGCGCACGCAACTGCGCGAATACAGCCAGGTTCGTTCCAACGGTCTGATTGCCATTGGCCTGGAAGAGGGCGACGTGCTGGGATGGGTGCGGGTCAGTCACGGTCACGAAGACGTATTGCTGACCACCGCGCGTGGGCAGACGCTGCGCTTCGAGCAGAGCGAAGTGCGCCCGATGGGTCGTCCGGCCACCGGTGTGATCGGGATCAATCTGGCCGAGGGCGATCGGGTGGTCAGCATGGATCTGGCGCAACCCGATGCCGATCTGCTCGTCGTCACCGCGCGCGGGATCGGCAAACGCACCAGCCTGGCCGAATATCCGGTCAAAGGGCGCGCCACCGGCGGCGTGATTACCATCCGGCTCCGGCATCCGAATGACGAAGTTGCCGCCGCAGCGGTCGTGCATGAACACTCCCTGCTCACGTTTATTACCACCTCCGGCATGGTCATGCGCACCAGCGCCAGCGAGATCTCCCGTCTGGGTCGCTCAACGCAGGGTGTGACGGTGGTGAATGTCGCCGAAGGCGACCGCGTCGCTGCGCTGTCGGTCGAAGACGCCGACGAGAATGGCAATGGAAACGGCGCTGCCCCCACCCTGATCGATCCGTTAAGCTGATCCGGCGCGCTAACGCAGGTATGGCAACGGGCGTCAACGCTTGCTGGCGCCCGTTGGCGTGTTGGTGGTGGATGTCTCTAGAGGCCGTGCTCTGCAAGCGCACAAGACACGCTTGCGCAATGAGGGGCGACGTTGCGATGCAACGCCGCTACATCAGATCAGAAAAACAACTTCGCCAGCCGCAAGATGCCCTGACTCCATGGCACCCGGTGGGAGACGCCGGTTTGCTGGCCGAACCGTTTGGCATTGGCGACGTACCACTGATAGTTGCGCACCAGCGCGGCTTTGTTCGAGTATTTCGGCGTAAATCCTAACACCCGTTCCGCCTTCTCGACTGATACGAACGAGTCTTCGGTGACGGTGCCATACGCCCATTTGTACACTGGCGAGAGCTTCAGTTTTTCCAGCACTGCCAGCGCCCAGACCATCGGCGCTGCCGGGAAGGTGATGATCTTTTTGCCATGGCCGGCGGCATCGAGCACAGCCTGGAAATCCTCTTTGATCGTGGTGAACTCTTTTGCGCCGATGTTGAAGGTGTCGTTGACCAGATCACGATCCAGCGTCAGGCAACGCACGATTGCCTCGCAGAGATCTTCGACATCGAGCAACTGGTAGCGGTTCTTGCCGTTACCTGGTAAGGGGAAGTTGTGTCCCTCCATGGCCCAGTCGTAGAGCATCGCGAAAATGCCGAGCCGTTCCGGGCCGACAAACGATTTCGGACGCAAGATCGGTACACACATGCCGGCCTGGCGGAACTCAAGGCAGATTTCCTCCGCCTTGACCTTCGCTTCGCCATAAGGGCCGACGCCGCTCAGTGGATCGGTCTCGAGCAGTGGATGGTGGTCGGGAATGCCGTACACCGCAGTCGATGAGATATGCACCACCCGCTCAACGCCATGCGCGCGCGCCGACTCGAGCACGTTGCGCGTGCCATCGATGTCGGTTGAGAAGATGTCTGCCGGCGAATAGAGCGGAAGCGCCGCCGCGGTATGCACGACGAACTGCACATCCTTCATCGCTCGATCAACCGCCGCCCGGTCGCGAATGTCGCCACTGTGCTCTTCAATCTGATTTCTTTCAGGGTAATCGAAAGGGGCAATGTCAAGTGAACGAACGACGTAACCGCGCGCCAGCAAATATCGGGCCAGATTGATGCCCAGAAAGCCGGCGCCGCCGGTAATTAACACGCGAGAAGCCATACTCCAAACTCCTTATTCGCTTTGTTGTAGCAGGGCGCGGATCAGCCCGCCACGGGCGATTATACCTGACAGTCGCCCGTCTGAGTCGATGACAGGCAATCGTTCGGCGTTGGCATCCAGCAACTGACGTGTTGCTATCGGCAATGAGGCATTGACGGGCACCACTGCCGGCGCCGACTCGACCAGCGGATCGAGGGCGCGCCGTCCGCCGGGCAATGCCGCAGCGGGAGCAGGCTGCGCGCGTTGCAGGGCGGTGATCAGCGCAGCGCGTTCCTCGCCCTGCAGGTGGCGCAGCACGCTCGTTAATCGCAAGACGCCAGCCAGATGACTCTGGTCATCAACGACGAAGAGTAGATGTCCGGGAGCGGTCAGCAATAAGGCCAGTGCCGCAGCCAATGATTGGCCGAGCGCGATCCGAGGGGTGGCTGCCTGCATCACCATGTGTACCTGAACGCTGGTTGAAGACATGGTAGTGGTTTCGGTCTGGCGCGCCAGCGCCTGCAATACTTCGCGCTGGCCAAACATTCCGATCAGTCGTCCTTCGGCATCAACCACCGGCGCCTGACCATAGCCCCACTCAACCAGTCGCGTCAATCCCTCTGGGATCGAGGTTGTCGGTGCGACACCGCGCACTTCACGGTTGACAATTTCGCCCGCAGTCCGCCCTTTCAGTGGGGCAACAACCGCTACTTCTTCTGTTGCCTCGAGCGCGGCCAGCAGTTCGGGCGCCAGGCGAAACCCTGCCCGCCAGGCCAGTTCGCGGTTTGAAATCACCCCGATGACCGTCTCACCGTCTACCACCGGCAGCAGATCCGTCCGCCGCGCAATCAATTGTTCGAGCACATCAACCAAAGGCGCATCAGCGGCAACGAAAGGCGGCGTTGGTTGCATCAGATCAGCGACCAACTGCTCGTCGCCCAGCAGTCCGGCGGGTCGTAACCCGCCCTGCGCTACGTCAACCGCTTCAATCGTGATCAGCGCTTGACCGGTGAGTTCAGCAATGAGCGGGAGCAGGCGTTTGATCCGGGCAGCGTGATCAACCCACTCGATTACAATGGGCTGGCGTTCCACCCCCGGCGATGTCTGGCGCCGAGGTCCGAAACCGGCCAGCGCCGCGATCGCCGTAGCGCCGGTGGCGCCGCTCTGGCGTAACTCGGCCAGCACTGCCTGATACAGCGGTCGGTCGCCTGCGCGATCTTCGCCATTGAGATAGATACGAACCCGCTGGATTGCTGATTCTGCCATACTGCCGCTCCTCGTCAACGTTGCTCGCCACTGGTCAGGATGTGGTGGCAGGGTTTGCTATGCGCGCCTGTTGCAGGCGGTAGCGCTCTTGTTGCTCTCGCCCGTATCATACCAGCTCTGGCCGCATAGTGCGTCATTGTTTGATCAGCTCGTAAACCTTTCTGCTCAATCCTTCCGCCTTACCTCTTCTGCGCGCGCTTTTTCTGTAGCTGAGCAGGAGAGGACATGAACGAGCATACGTTAGGATTATCTATCGTTACGCGCCGTGCGCTTCAGCATAAGATTGCGTCCGAACTCTCGCGCGTGGAAGTCATACCAACTTTAGGTGTCCAATCATCTTCAGGTCAGCGCGCGGCGCTTCCCGCACTCCCGTGCCATCCTTCGGTCTGGTCAGGAGCGTGTGGCGCCGTCCCGATCCATGTCATTGCGAGGGCGCGTCAGCGCCCGAAGCAATCCCCCGCGTCAGCGGGAAGCGCTCCGCAGCGCCCGCTGCTTCTCAGAAAACATGTGCGCCAGCCTCGTTTTGCCTCATCGGAACGGCACAGGCTTGGGGTTGCGTTCCCACTCTCCCGCGCACGGGAGAGGGGGATAGGGGGTGAGGGTGTCTAAGGCGTCCCCAAGCCATGGAACACCGTACCGATCATACGTTCTGTCCGCCCTTGAATCCCAGCGGGAGAGGGGACGGGGGTGAGGGTCTCCCCTCTCCCAGCGGGAGCGGGGCGGGAGTGAGGGCGCGCAGGAAATGGCCACGCCGCCGCCATCCCGGTCATACCAGCGTTCGGCGCG
>FWPU01002539.1_pt1 | contig 50047 bp, 43 predicted proteins | sample 2228361 | NCBI WGS metagenome assembly FWPU01 (sample SAMEA103939777, study PRJEB20133) | metagenome | reverse complement strand
CCGCGACGCAGTGTATAGACCGCGGAGAGGGGTGCAGGGGTGAGGGGAAAATACTGCGCAAAAGTTCATAACAGCCTCTAGTCGGGCAGGCACGAGGGATCCGGAGGGGGAGTCTCGCCCGCGACTCCGAAGGTGACGCTGGCAAAACCCAGCTTCTGCAGCAGGTCATACAGAGTCGCTTCGGCATTCTGCCTGGCCAACCCCAACAAGTTCATCGTCTCGGCGGCTTCGAGCAGGTCGCTCATGGCCCGATTGTAGGCTTCGCTTTGCATCCGCTCGTAGCGACTGCTGCAATCCTGCAGACCTGCCCAGCCCCGGCACGTCCAGATGTGTACTTCGGGCTTGCCCAGGTCGCAATAGGTGATGCGCGGCGGCGGTAGCACCAGCCTGACCGTGCCGTCTGGCGTCGCTGTGATGTCATCCTCGCCGATCGTCGCCAGGTCTATCCCCGCCTTGATGGTGCCGGTATAGCTGATCTGCAACTCGGCGTCGGGTGCCGCTCCGCTGTCCACAACGGTTTTGGTGATCAGGATGCCGCTCTGCACCGTCTCCAACAGAGCCAGCTCCCGCACGCTCAGCACGATCGTCCGGCTGTCGGTGACGACCGGAGTCGCATTCTTCTCGAAGCCGAACACAGCCAGAAAATTGTTCACCGGGTCGCCCAGGAAGTCGGCGATCTGCAGAGTCATGATCAGCGCCATACAGGCGACGACCAGCGTCAGCACCAGCACCGACGCGCCGCCGAACAGTGCGCAGGTAGCCCAGCAGCCGCGCGGTGTTCCCGTTCGGACGCTTTCTTTACGTGGCGGGTGGCCTGCCGGGGCGACGGCGTGCGAGGGTGCTTGCCTCGGAGGGGTTTGGGCCGGTTTCATAGTCTCCTCGGTTTGGGGGAAGACGGTGCCTTTGTCTGCTAATGACTACGCGAAAATGTCTCGCGAGTTGCCTCATGGTCTACACTGCCGGTCATTTCAGGGACCGAAACTGATATAGCGGGCCATCCTCAAAGCCGCGCGCCCGGTAGTATGACCGCGTCCCCACTGCCGAAATCACCGCCAGCCGCGCAAAGCCATGCTCGCGGGCAATCTGCACCGCCCGCTCGATCAGGCGAGTACCCAGTCCGCTGTGTTGCGCCCTGCCCCGCCCCTTCTCCCCAATAGATACTGCCTGCCCGTAGACGTGCACTTCGCGGATCATGGCTGCTCCCTGCAACTCAGGCAACAAAGGTGCTGCTGTGGGCAACGATAGCCGCAGAAAGGCCGCGATCCGCCGATCCTCTGTGATGTATTGCAGGAAAACCTCCCGGCTGACTCCAGTCTCATACCACAGTTCGTCCAGACGCAGCGCTTCCGGCGCTACAGCCCTGCCGCGAATCTCCCGCCCCCGAATGTCCGGGCTACGCAGCCCGCGCTGCTGCAACGCCGCTTCGACCAGTTGACGGAAGTTCGGCTTCATGTCTCCCGCCACAATGTCTGTCGAAGGGATATCGCGCACGACGCGCGTCAGGCGGCAATACTCCGGTGTTTGAAGAAAGCAGTTGACCAGCACCTCCAGCAGCACCTCGTGCGAATAGGGCTGCCATTCGCCTCGCTGATAGACTTGCATGAGTTCGGCGCTCTCGATCAACGAGCAGGGGTATATCTTCAGTTCGTCAGGGCGAATATCCGGATCGGAGAACAGGCGCTGATAGTCCCTAATGTCCGCCTCTGGCGACGACCCGTACAGGTTCGGCATCCAGTGCGCGTGAATCTTGAAACCAGCCAGGCGCAGCAGACGAAAAGCCCCCCGCGTCATGGCCACAGTATGGCCGCGCCGATTTTTCCGCAGGACTTCATCATCAAGGCTTTGTACACCGATCTGCACCTTGGTCACACCCAGCCGACGAATGCGGGTCACCTCGTCCACGCTCAGATAATCGGGGCGCGTTTCTATCACCAACCCCACACAACGGCACGGTGCCGTTTCGTTCTGGCGCTGCACTTCGGCCAGTTCTTCCCAGGTAGCATATTCGTCTACCACCGTGCGAGGACGCTGTCCCCGTGCCACGGCCTGCGCCAGTTCGCGCGAACGCGCCATCTCCTGGCGGTAAATCTGCTGCACCACCTGATTGTAAGTACGATCCAGCGCAATCCCATGCAGCGTCACAGGGGTTGCTTGTTCTGGGTGCAATTGCGACGCCTGCCGCAACAACGCGCGCACTTCGTCCGTCCGGTCAATGCCCGCGCCGAAATCGTGCAGCGCCTCGAACATCCGCTTGACGAACCACACCTGATAGGTTTCAGGGTAAAATGACCACGTCCCCCCCAGGACAATCAACTCGATCTTGTCCAGGGGATGCCCGGTTTCATAGAGTGTGGTCAGACGTGAGTAGACCTGCAGATACGGATCGAAGTTGTTCTGCTCCGCCCGTTGCGCCCCTGGTTCACGCGCCAGGTAACTCTTGGGCATCCGCACATCATTCGGGCAGAAGATGCACTCGCCAGGGCAGGGGTACGGCTTGGTCAGTACTGTGACCGGTGTCACACCGGACATAGTACGGATGGGTTTCATGCGCAGCCGGGCCAGGACTTCCGGGTCGAACGGAGGCAACCCGTCCGTCCCAGCCAGGTGCCGATAAGCGTGGATCAGGTCGTTCTTGTTGAACAACCCTTGCCCATCTCTGGGGTGTTGCTTGAGAATCTGAATGAGGCGCGTTGGCGTCAGATTGGGTTCGCGCACGACTTCCTGTAAGATCGCCAGCAGCGCATCTCGATAATGCTCAAGTTCAACCGGTGGACGGTAGCGTTTGCCCATGATAGGTTCCGAATACCTGCCCAATTGCTAAGTGCCTTGTGGATACGGAAACGATCGCGCAACTGAACGCGCTCAACCGTGCATTTTACCAGATCACCGCTGCCGACTTCGACCAGACCCGTACGGCTCCCTGGCCTGGCTGGGAGACTCTGTTGCCTCTGTTCAGCCCTCCGCTCAGCGTGCTGGACGTGGCCTGCGGCAACGGGCGCTTCGGCGTCTTTCTGTTCGAGCGCCTGGGGACAAACGTAACGTACCATGGAGTGGATAGCAACCCTCAGTTATTGAGCTTTGCACAGATCGCGCTGAGTGGCCACACGGCCCGCCTGGAACTGCGCGACGTACTTGGCGAACCGCTGCCATCCGAGACTTATGATCTGGTGGTGCTCTTCGGCATGTTGCATCACATCCCAGGCCGCGACCATCGGCGCGATTTCATGCGCACTCTGGCCGCGCGCGTGGCGCCGGGTGGGCTGTTGGTTTTCACCGCCTGGCGTTTCTACGAGTACGCGCGTTTTCGCCAGCGCATTGTGCCCTTTCCGCCCGAATTGCGCGTCGAACCCGGTGACTATTTGCTGGAATGGCGGCGTGGCACGCGCGCCTTGCGCTATTGTCACTACGTGGACGACGAGGAACACGCCGCCCTGATTCAGGTCACCGGCCTGCGCGAAGTACTCACCTATCGCGCTGACGGGCACAGTGGCGACGTCAACCGATACAGCGTCTTGAAACGAGAAACGTGATGTTCATCAATCCTACCGCTCTGCACGAAGCCTTGCTCGCCTGGTTCGCTGCGCACCAAGCCGACCTGCCCTGGCGGCGCAGGCGAGATGCTTATGCCGTCTGGGTCTCGGAGATCATGCTGCAGCAGACCCAGGTTGCCACCGTGATCCCTTACTTCGAGCGCTTCATGGCCCGCTTTCCCACCATACACGCGCTGGCGGAAGCCTCTCTCGATGACGTGCTCAAGGCGTGGGCAGGTTTGGGCTACTACAGCCGGGCACGCAACCTGCACCGCACCGCACAACTCCTGGTCGCGGAGTATGGCGGGCAATTCCCCAGCGACCCGCTTCAGTTGCAGAAGCTGCCGGGCATTGGCCGCTATACTGCCGGTGCGATCGCCAGCTTGGCCTTTGGCATAGCAGCACCCGTGCTCGACGGCAACGTGATCCGCGTGCTCACCCGGCTGTTCGACATTGCCGAGGACGTGACCCAAAGCCGTACCCGGCGCGCGTTGTGGCATCTCGCGACAGAGTTGTTACCTGCCGGACAGGCGGGTGCGTGGAATGAAGCGCTGATGGAGCTAGGACGGTGTATCTGCACTGCCCCGACACCGCGTTGCCAGGAATGCCCACTGAAAGCGCACTGTCTCGCCTTCGCCAACGGCACGCAACCGTCCCGACCGGTCAGGCAGCCGCGCCGCCGCGCGCCGCACTACGACGTAACTGCCGCCGTCACCCGCCGCGAGGATGGGCGCATTCTAATCGCTCGCCGTCCCCCAGAAAGTATGCTCGGCGGACTGTGGGAATTCCCTGGCGGCAAGCGCGAGCCAGGCGAATCGTTGCGCGAGTGTCTGCGCCGCGAAATCCGCGAGGAACTGGGCATTGAGATCGAGATAGGAGAACAAATCGGCACGATTCATCACGCCTACACGCACTTCCGTATCACCCTCTATGTCTTCGTCTGTCGCCATCTCAGCGGCGAACCACGCGCCATAGGTTGCTCCGAGTGGGCCTGGGTGACGCTCGAAGACCTGGATCGCTACGCTTTTCCGGTGACCGATCAGAAGATCATTGCCATGTTGCGCGACGGTGGCGGACAACTGGGCCTGGAACTACCCTGAACAAACCAGGTATCTCTAGGTTGGGGCAGTATTCACTACAGAGAGCACAGAGCAAACCACAGAGTTTTGAAAGCTTTTTCCTCTGCGCCCTCGGCGTCTCTGCGGTTCAAGACCCTGCCCCAAGACTGAAATGCACCCTGCACAAACCGCGTCCGTTGGAAGCTGGCGGGCATTTGTGCTATCTTCGCACTAGATATCTCAGCCGAAACACGGAGGCTTCACCATGCTGCGCGACTTCATGAACCGGCGCGACGAAGAACGTCAGATGAAGCAGGCTGGCCGTCTGCCACCGGGTCAGTCGCTTACCCAAAAGTTCCCCGTCCTCCACTACGGCCCCGTCCCGCAAATTGATCTCAAGACCTGGCGCTTGTCGGTGTTCGGGGAAGTCGAGCGCGAGATGAGTTGGACATGGGAAGAGTTCTGCCAGATTCCGACGACCGTCGTCACCACTGACATTCATTGCGTCACTGGCTGGAGCAAGTTCGACACGACGTGGGAAGGCCCGCTCTTTCGAGATTTCATCAAGCTTTTCGGTGTCAAACCGACGGCGAAGTACGTCATTGCGCACGCTGCCTATGGCTTCACCACCAATTTACCTCTGGAGGTGATGCTAGAAGACAACGTCCTGTTGGCATGGAAATACAACGGGGAACTGCTCGAGCCAGAGCATGGCTTTCCAGTCCGCACCCTGGTTCCGCAGCGTTACTTCTGGAAGAGCGCCAAATGGCTCATGAAGCTCGAATTCAGCCCAGTAGACAAACCCGGCTTCTGGGAACAGGCGGGTTACCACAACGAGGGCGATCCCTGGAAAGAGGAACGTTACCAGCGGCAACGCTTCTTCTAGAGGCTGCTATGAACTTTCGCGCCGTATCTTCCCGTCTCCCCCGCGACTGCATGGCAGGGGAGGGGACTTGCCTGCTCCGGCGCAAGTGCTCCCCATCTCCCCGATCTATACACCCGCTTGCGTGGGAGATGGAGCCGGGGGTTGAGGGGTGAAAAGTCCATAACACGCTCTGAAGCAATCCGCAAGGCCCAAAGAGGAGTCGCCAGTTGACGAAGCTAGGCGACTCCTGCTCTATTACACCAGTAGCACTTCTGCCCCCGTCTTTCTCTCAAGATAGGGTAGCAGTTCGTGCTGGAGGTACTCCAGGGTGGTGACATGACTTTCACGTGGGCGTCCCAGGACAATGAGTGTCGCCCCAACTTCGCGCGCAACCTTGACCAGTACGTCAGCCAGCGCGCCTTCTCTTACGACATAGTCGGCCTCTATCCCCTCTTTCTCTGCGCGGTCCCTGGCCAGGGCAAGCAGAAACTCCGCCATGTGCTCGATCTCATCGTCTACCGCGTGAACGTGCGGAGCAACGAACTTATCCAGGAATGCGACATCCAGGGCAAAGACAAAGACCAACCGCGCCCCGCGCTCTTTGGCCAGAGCAATGGCGTGTTCCTGGGTGCGTATGCTGGCCTCTCCGCCCCGTGTGGCACATAGTATGACCTGCATCTCTCACCTCCCCAACACTTCAAAGCGCAGGAGCAACCATAGGCTGCCGGCGAGCAGCGACAGCAGCGTCACGGGAATGCCCACACGAGCGAACGAAGCGAAGCTCACCCGGAATCCTGCCCGGTCAGCAACGCCGGCGGTCATCAGATTGGTTTCGCCGCCGATCAGCAGGCCATTGCCGCCAAGCCCTGTGCCCATAGAAAGTCCGTAATACAGAATCTTGCTGGTCGCAGCGCCCGGAATGCGCCCGGAAAGAAATTCCACTACTGGCAGCAGTGCTGCGGTCAAAGGAATGCTGGCCACGACAAAAGACAGCAGGCCACCCCCAAGCACTACGGTGAACAGGCCCACATACAGATTACTCCCAACAAGGTCGCCCATGACACCGGCAATGGCTCCGATCAACCCCACTTCCTGGATGGCCCCAACGACCATGAAAAGCGCCATGAAGAAGACGAGGGTCGTCCAATCCACCAGGTTGATCATCATCTCCACGTCGGTTTCGACCCATACCAGCATGACCGTCGCGGCCAGCAGGGCAGTTACCGCGGGCACCATCTGCAACGGCTCGCCCACGGCAAACAACAGAATGGTCAGCGCGAAGACAACCAGCGATTTGCGCAGCACACCGACATCTTTGATGGCCGCGTTCTGTGCCAGCCTGGCGTACAACGTCGGTGAGATACCTCTTTCGCCTCTGGTATAGTCGTGCCGAAAGAACCACAGCACACAAGCGACCATGACCAGCACAGCCAGCACGCCGCCTGGCATCAGATTGACCAAGAAATCATTGAACGAGATGCCCGCCTGCGCCCCGATCAAGATGTTCGTCGGTGTGCCAATCAGGGTCATGATTCCCCCGATGTTGGACGCAAAGATTTCCGGGATCAGCAGCGACTGCGGCGGCAGTTGTAGAGCGACCGCAATTTCCAGGGTGATGGGCACCATCAACAGCATGGTAGTCACGTTGTCCAGCAGCGCCGACGCCAACGTAGTGATTGCGACCAGGATCAATATCAACAACACAGGCTGCCCCCTGCTCCAGCGGTAGGACTGGAACGTCAGCCACTGGAACAAGCCCGTGCTTTCGATGACGCCGACGACGATCATCATACCCATCACCAGGAAGATCACTTCCCAGTTGATGTATGTCAGCGCGCGCTCAAAATCGAAGATGTACAGCCCTGGCACCAAACGTCCGCCGAAGAAAGTGGAGGCAAAGACAATGGCCGCGCCGAGCAAGGCCACTGTCGCGCTTGGTATTGTCTCGGCAGCCATGAGCACCAATACCAGCGCGAAGGTGCCGGTCGCCACCCAGAACCCCGGCGCATAGCGATTGCGCATGACGATTTCGCCCAGACCGACGGAGCCGCCGTGCTGCAACCCCTCAATCTGCGCAGCATCGAGTTCCAGGGGATTGGTCTCGAAATGTGTATGAGAAAACGTGATATGCGCCGGGCTATCGGGCAGTTGGGGCAGGTTGATTTCCCACAGTCCGTCAGCGTGACTGCGCGCCTCCGCCACCGGCTCTGACTCGCCATCATAGTGGACTTCCACCTCAACATCGGCGATGGGGTGACCCTGTTTGTCTACCACGAAACCGAAGAGCGCTGCCGGACCATTCTGGCCCTGACTGTGCGCAGCGTTCAAACCAGGCCACTGCAGCCAGAAGGCTATGGTCAGCAACAACAGGGCCAGCCCATATCGTCCCAGTGCTCTGAACATGATCTGCCACCTATTCACCAGCCGGCGCCATCCCTGCCGGGGTCATCGCCCAGCCTGCGCAGATCGCATCACTCATGGCCGCACGTGTCCGTCGCCCTCGATGATCCACTTGTAGGTGGTGAGTTCCTCCAGCCCCATTGGCCCGCGGGCGTGTAACTTTTGTGTGCTAATGGCGATCTCTGCCCCCAACCCAAGCTGCCCCCCGTCAGTGAAGCGCGTTGACGCATTCACGTAAACGGCTGCGGAGTCGACCTCATCTACGAAACGCTGCATGGCGACCGGGTCGCTGGTGAGAATACCGTCAGAATGCCCAGTGCTGTGCGCCCGGATATGCTCAATGGCCGCGTCCAGGTCGGGCACGACGCGGATGCCTAGAATTAGATCGAGCCATTCGGTATCCCAATCGCCCTCTCCCGCCGGTTGCACGTTTTGAGCCGGAGCCAGCACGCTCTGCGCTCGCTCGTCAACACGAAAGCGCACTCCGTCCGCCGAGAGTTGTTCCACCACTCGCGGCACAAAGTCTCTGGCGATGGTTTCCTGCACCAGCAACGTATCCAGCGCGTTGCACACAGACGGTCGCTGCACCTTGGCGTTACGAATGACCGCCAGCGCCGCTTCCTGATCCGCCGTTGCGTCTACGTACAGGTGACAGATGCCGATCCCTCCTGTGATAACCGGGATGGTGCTGTTCTCCCGGCAGAAGGTATGCAGCGCGTTTCCTCCCCGTGGGATGATCATATCCACGTATTCGCTCAGCCTCAGGAGTTCGTACACATAGCGACGGTCGGGATCGGTAATGAGTTGCACCGCGTCCAAGGGGAATCCTTCGCGCTCAAGCGTCCTGCGGATTGTCTCCACCAGAGCTACATTGCTCCGCAGCGTCTCCGAACCGCCACGAAGGATCACGGCGTTGCCCGTCTTCAGTGCCAGCGCCGCTACATCAACCGTCACATTCGGGCGCGCCTCGTAGATCACACCCAACACTCCGATAGGCACGCGCCGCTTGCGCACGCGCAGGCCGTTGGGCAGGGTCTTCTGTTCGAATTCGCGCCCTACCGGGTCAGGCAATTCGGCCACGAGCCGCACGTCCTGCGCGATACCCGCCAGTCGCCCCTGCAGGTTGAGCCGGTCGAGCAAGGCCGGTGTCAGTCCTTTCTCCTTGCCTTCGGCCATGTCCTGGGCGTTGGCTGTCAGAATGACTTGCTGATTCGCTTCCAGCGCATCGGCGATGGCCCGTAGCGCCCGGTTCTTAGCCTCCGTCGTGAAAGTGCGCAACGCATACGACGCAGCTTTGGCCTGCCGACCCAGTTGTTGCATGTCAACCGTCATGGCTCTTGCTCCCCGTCTCAGACAAACACCATGTTGTCGCGATGAATGGCCTCGTCACCGTAGGTGTAGCCGAGCACCTGCACGATATCACGGGAATGGTGCCCGCACAAACGACTCAGTTCCTCGCTAGGATAATTGACCAGCCCTTTGGCCACAGGACGAGACACCTCATCTACCACCAGTACTACCGCGCCACGCTCGAACTTTCCACGCAGAGCGCGAATGCCTACAGGCAGCAGGCTGGCCCCCTGTTGCGTGAGCACACGCACTGCGCCGTCGTCCACCACCAGTGTGCCCTGGGGTCGTTCGGCCAGCAGCCACCGCTTGCGGCTCTCGATGTGCCCTACTGCCGGCACAAAGGTCGTGCCCAGTTCCTCGCCAGCTATGATCCGCATCAGCACATCAGGGGTGCGCCCGTTAGCGATGACCACGCGCGTTCCGCTGCGCGTGGCCAGCCGCGCTGCCTGTACCTTGGTCGCCATTCCCCCTATCCCCAAACCCGACACACTATCTCCTGCCAGGCGCTCAATGTGCTCGTCAATATGGTCAACGCGCTGAATCAGACGCGCCCGCTCGTCAGTACGCGGATCGCGATCGTATAACCCGTCCTGATCTGTGAGGATGATCAACAAAGCCGCGTTGAGCAACACAGCGATATGGGCAGACAGATTGTCATTGTCCCCAACCTTGATCTCCTCTACGGCCACTGTGTCGTTCTCGTTGACAATGGGCACGATGCCATAATCCAGCAGGGTATTGAGCGTGTCACGGGCGTTCAGGTAGCGCGTGCGGTGCGATAGATCGCCCTGTGTCAGCAACACCTGTCCGATACGCACGTCATACAGGTCGAAAAGCATGCTGTAAAGCTGCATGAGATGGCTTTGCCCTACCGCGCTGAGCATCTGCTTGGCGGGCAAATGATTGGGCAGGTCGGGATAATTGAGCAGCTCGCGCCCGGCAGCAATCGCGCCCGAAGTCACCAGCACAACGCGCTCGCCCTGTCGCCGTAGTGTCACGATCTGTCGGATGAGGTCGAGCATGTGCGGGCGCGACAGGCGCGCCGTGCCACCCGTGAGCGTGCTGGTACCTACTTTGATCACCACCGTATGGTGAATGTGATTGTGATTCATGCGGGGTGCACACTTCCCATCGCAGCAAACACCAGACTCGCCGTTTCATGAATTTTTCTAATATACATTAAATGATTCTCATCAAGTCTCATTGGTACGATCTTCACAAAAGCGCGATAACCAAAAAGGGTAGCGCACCCGGTGCATCGTCTTGCCCGGCCTGTGCATCCATATGATGAGGATAGCATAGCACCGCCTCTGGGAGTATCGTCCGATGCAATACTTCACTGGAACGCCCGACAATCCCATCCGTGTTGCCATCATTGGCTCCGGGCCATCGGCATTCTACGCCGCAGAATTCCTGCTCTCGGCCTCAAACGCCGTCGTGGAAGTAGACATGTTCGAACGCCTGCCTACACCCTTTGGTCTGGTGAGAGGCGGCGTCGCGCCGGATCATCCCAAGATCAAGACGGTCACGCGAGCCTTCGAACGCACCGCGCAGCACGAACGCTTCCGTTTCTTCGGCAACGTCACCTTTGGGCGCGATCTGACCCATAGCGACATCGCGACGCACTATCACGCTGTGATTTACGCTACCGGCGCACAGACCGATCGTCGGTTGGGCATCCCCGGCGAAGACCTGCCCAACAGTCACGCGGCCACCGAGTTTGTGGCCTGGTACAACGGTCATCCCGACTACGCGCACCTGTCTTTCGATCTCTCGCAGGAACGGGTAGCCGTGATCGGCAACGGCAACGTGGCCGTTGATGTGGCCCGCATCCTGGCGCGCACCCCGGACGAATTGCGCCAGACAGATATTGCGGATTACGCCCTCGAAGCGCTCGCCCAGAGCAACGTCCGCGAAATCCTCATTGTGGGGCGGCGTGGTCCTGCGCAAGCCAAGTTCACCAGCCTGGAACTGAAAGAACTGGGTAGCCTGGCCGGAGCGGACGTGTTCATTGATCCGCGCGAACTCGAACTCGACCCGCTCAGCGCTGAGTATTTGCGCTCCGGCGAAAGCCGCACCGCTGTGCGCAACTACGAAATTTTCCAGGAATTCGCCCGCAGCCGCCCGCTTGCAAAGCCGCGCCGGATCACCCTGCGCTTCCTGCTTTCTCCGGTCGAGTTTATGGGCACCGATCGGGTCGAGGCCATCCGCATGGTCAAGAACGAAATCTGCGAACGCGAGCACTTCATGAGTCCCTGCCCCACCGAAGAATACGAGACCATTCCGGTTGGGCTAGTTTTTCGCTCCATCGGCTACCAAGGTGTATCTCTACCAGGTGTCCCCTTCGACGATCGGCACGGCGTCATCCCCAACAAGCGCGGTCGGGTGATCAACGAACACGGCGAGCGGATGCGCGGCGAGTACGCAGTCGGCTGGATCAAGCGCGGAGCCGTCGGCATCATCGGCTCGAACAAGCCCGACGCCCAGGAGACAGTTGAATACCTGCTGCGGGATATGGCCTTTCACCAGCATTTCTGCCCGGCCAATCCGTCGCGCGAAGCCATTCCGGATCTGCTGCAACAGCGTGGCATCCGCTATGTGACCTATGAAGACTGGCAACTGCTCGACCGCCTGGAAATTGAGCGGGGCGCAGCCGTAGGACGCCCGCGCATCAAGTTGACCAGCGTGGCAGAAATGCTGAACGCCCTGGAGTCGGCCAGACAGACAGCAACGCTCTGAGGGCGATCCCGCTCAACCTGAATGCAACAGAGGACGCAGCAGCCGCACAGGGAAGCGGCTGCCCGCAGCGACGCGCGATTGGCCCTCGGGAATGATCATCAGACCGTCGGCCAGCACCATGGACATCAACACGCCGGAGCTTTGCGTTCCCGTGGTCCGGGCGACCAGTTCGCCGTTATGTTCGCGCAGGATGACGCGCACATAGGTGCGTCGCCCATCCAGTGTCAGGTCTTCTTCCAGCACGGCGGTGATGAGCGGCACAGCCAGCGGATCGGTTCCGAGCGCTTTGCGCAGTGCAGGCCGGACGAACAACTCGAACGTCACCATCGCCGAGACCGGATTGCCGGGCAGGCCGAAGAAAGGCACACCGCCAACTTGCCCAAAGGCCACCGGCTTGCCCGGCTTGACATTCACACGCCATGCCTCAATGCGCCCCAGTTGCTCCACTACGGTGCGCACCACATCGTGAGTGCCCACCGATACCCCCGCCGAACTCAGCACGAAGTCCGGTTGCAATGCCAGCGCCTCCTCGAAACGGGTGCGCACCTCGTCCAGGGCGTCTCGTGCCACCGGCAGACGAAACGCAATACCCCCACACTGTTGCACCAGGCCCGCCAGCATGTAGCTGTTGCTGTTGTGAATCTGGCCAGGGAGCAACGGCTGCCCCACCTCGACCAGTTCGTCTCCTGTCGCCAGAATCGAGACGCGCGGTTGCCGGCGTACAGGCAATGAGCCAAATCCCAGCGAGACCAAGACCCCGATGTCCTGTGGCCGCAAGAGGGTGCCTGCCCGCAACACAACCTGTCCCGCCTGAATATCTTCCCCGGCAGGGCGCACGTTGCCACCGGCTGCTACAGGCCGGAAAACCGCCACGCGCGCCGGTAGCGGCGTGTATCCTTCCACTCGCCAGCGATCGTCGGTGTCCTCCACAGGCACGACCGCGTCGGCCCCAGGGGGGAGCGGCGCGCCGGTCATGATCCGCGCGGCTTCGCCTTGCCCGACCGCTCGTTCTGGCATTCGCCCTGCAGAAACATCCTCAATAGGAGTTAAATAGACAGGAGTCTCCGCCGAGGCATTGTTTACGTCCGCTGCACGAACCGCGTAGCCATCCATGGCCGAATTGCGGAAGGGCGGCACAGAAAAGGGAGCCACGATATCTTCGGCCAGCACACGCCCCAAAGCGTCGCCTACTGACACGCCCTCTGAAGGGAGTACCTGCACCCGTGCCAGGACGCGCGCGAGCACTTCTTCGACAGACAGCAGATCGCTCACTGGCATGACCTCAAGATGTTGTCTAGAGCGTGTTACGCACTTTCCACCTCTCGACCCTCGGTCCCTGCTCGTTCAGAGGCGGACAGAGCTAGAGCAAGCGTAAAGGTCGGCTCGCTCCAATTCACCTCATCCCCAGCCTCGCTTCGCTCGGCAACGAGTCACGTCAGCGCCGAGTGGGGGTGAGGAAAAGTTAAGAGTTCGAGATGCTCTCCATGGCTGTCCGCTCTTGAACTCCTGCTCGTAAGCGAGGGGAGGAAGGGGCGCACTGATGCAAGAGCAGGCAAGTCCCCCCGCCCCGCGACGCTGTCGCGAGCGAGGCGGATTTAGGGATGAGGGTGAAGTGCCGTACAAAAGTTCACAACAGCCTCTAGCGGCACGTCGCCCCTTCACGGATGCCCAAATCGAACGCTTCCGAGATGACAGGGATGTCATCCCACCAGCACTTCGCATCAATGATGATGCCGCCGATTACCGAGGTCACGATACAAAGCACCAGGAAGCAGCCACATCCCAGGACGACCCAGCGGCCCGCTCCGCCGCCCTCTTCATAGGGTTCCTCCTGGTAGCCATACTCGTACCCCAGGGGTTGCTGCGGGGCCACGCCATAGGGTTGCTGTACCGGAGCAGCCCCATAGACGGGAGCTACGGGGGGGACTCCCGCCGCTTGAGGCCCATACGGAGCTTCCGGTCGGGCATAAGGAGCTGCCCCAGGCTGAGGCCCGCCAACCATCGTGGCCGCCTGTCCAGGAGCCGCCGCGTACCCTGCCTCTGCCAGTTCGTAGGCCAGGGTGACTGTTTCGCCCAGCCCCACCATATCTCCAGGAGACAGCGGGCGAGGCCCTGTCAACCGCTGCCCGTTGACAAACGTGCCGTTCGTAGACCCCAGGTCTTCAATGGTGTAGCCCCCTACGCCCTGCGTCAGGCGGCAGTGATGACGGCTCACTTCGGGGTCATTGATCACAATGTCATTGGTGATGTCCCGCCCCAACGTCACGATGCCCTGTTCCAGGGGGTAAACCTGATTGGGCTGCGGGCCACGACGCACAACCAAGCGAAAGCTGCTGCTTCCCTGCATAACCCCTGCCTCCTCACGCGCGGCAAGCGGCGGCGATAAGTCCTGAGACGGTTCGGAGTATACGGAGATTAGAGAGGGATGTCAACACACCCGCATCTTGCCACGAAAGAGCGCTACCCAGGTCGGGCAGCGCTCTGAGAAGACACGATCGAAAACAAGACCGCTTGCTAGGTGAAATCGCGCAGGTGCCGTGAGCGGCGAGGATGGCGTAGTCGGCGCAATGCTCGTCCTTCGATTTGCCGGATTCGCTCGCGCGTCAGCCCGAACTTCTGGCCGACTTCTTCCAGCGTATAGCTGCGCCCGTTTTGCAACCCGAAACGCAGCCGCAAGATGCGCGCCTCGCGGGCAGTGAGTGTGCTCAGCACCTCTTCTACCTTTTCGCGCAGCAGATTCTCATAAGCGCTCTGCGTAGGAGTCGGTGTGCTGAGGTCTTCAATAAAACTACCCAGTTCGCTATCTTCCTCTTCGCCCACCGGGCGTTCCAGGCTCATCGGACGCCAGCTCACCTTGAGCATCCACTGCACTTTGCGCGGCTCCAACCCCATCCGCTCGGCGATTTCTTCGGGCGTAGGTTTGCGCCCATTCTCCTGCTCAAGCTGCCGGGCGGTCTTGTAGAGCCGCCGAATGCGGTCCGACATGTGCACCGGCACCCGGATGGTGCGGCCCTGGTCGGCGATGGCTCGCGTGATCGTTTGCCGAATCCACCAGGTGGCATACGTCGAGAAACGGTAGCCGCGCTTATAGTCGAATTTCTCGACAGCTTTCATCAGCCCCAGGTTGCCTTCCTGGATCAGATCAAGGAAGTGCACACCGCGCCCCATGTACTTCTTGGCGATGCTAACGACCAGCCGCGTGTTGGCCTTGATTAGATGATCGCGAGCCGCCCGCCCATCTTCAACGATCGCTTCCAGAGCCTGCCGCGTCTCTTGATCAAGCTGTCCATCGAGACGGGCCAGCTTTTCGCGCGCCTCGTTGCCCGCTTCCAGGCGCATGGCCAGCTCCACCTCTTCCTCGTTGGTGAGCAAAGGCACCCGCGCCATCTCTTTGAGGTAGAGGCCGACCGTGTCGTCGGAAGCCACGCCGCTCAGGTCGTAGGCATCCTCGTCTTCTTCCTCTTCGTCGAGCGCTTCTTCGAACGATTCGAAATCAAGCGCGTCCGGGCGGTCGCCAAAGACTTCTATACCTGCGGTTTGCAGCCACGAAAAGACTTCTTCTAGCTGTTCCATGGCCTCGTCGCTGTCGGGCATCGCATCTATGATGTCGTCTGTAGTCACAAACCCTTGTTGATCGGCCTTTTCCAGCAACGCAGCCATGATGGCGCGGACAGAAGCATCACTGTCTTGTTGGACATCAAAGGTGTGCTCTTCCAACGTCCACCCCCTTGGTGTTGCTTGTGCGCGTCCTTTGGTTCATTCATCGTCCGCTTGAGGACGTCCAGATCGCAGGTGCGCACGCAGGATTTCCAGGCGCGGATCGATCCGCTCCTGCACACACTCGCACGGCCCTTCATTGAGATCGTGCCCGCACTGTGGACACAGACCAGCGCAATCGGGCCGGCAGAGCGCAACCATGGGCACACCCAGGATCGCCTCCTCGCGGATCAGCGGAGCCAGATCGAGAATACCTGTCTCGGCCACCGAAAACGCCACCAGAGCCGAAGGTGGAAAAGCGAACAACTCTTCGATTTCCAGCTTCACCGGCACAAATATGGGGCGCAGGCAGCGTGTACATTCGGACAGCACGTGAGTCTCTAGCTGCCCCTGTACCAAGACGCCCCGTGAATTACGGCTGAGGCGCAGGTTGCCGCGCAGAAAATCAAGCGTCAGATCGTCATCTAGCTGCACTCGCGGCAACTCGATGACCATATCGCGGAAATACCCCACCCCTTCCGCCAACAGGAACCCCACGTTGATCTTGAGGACTCGCCGGTTCACATAGTGTTGGTCGGACGAAGTAGACACGCTGGGAGCCTCGCAGAGTATGAAAAAAGTTAAGCCGCCAACTCGGCTACGCGAGAAGATTGGCGCGGCTTTACTTTCTTTCCCCACTTTCGCTGACGAAATTATAACGTTTTCTCAACCTGAATGTCAAGCAGACCACTCGTTTATTATCGGAGAACAAACAGGAACGTGCCCGCTCGCTTTGCTCATCGTCTGTTCATCGGTGATTTACGCTTCGACCTGAATCCGCTATAATCCTGCCGTGCCGCCTGCATCATGCCAGTGCAACTCACCTGCTCACCAGGGAAAGCGCATCATGCGTATTCTCATCACTGGAGCCAACGGACGCCTGGGCAGCGCGCTGATGCGCGCCCTGTCAGAGCGTCCGCACCAGATTTGGGGCATAGATGCCAATACAGTTGACGTGACCGATCGTTACGCCGTGGCGCGTGCCTTCGCTGAGGCAGCGCCCGCGCTCGTGATCCACTGTGCCGCCCTGACAGGTGTTGACTACTGCGCCGAGCATCCCGACGAAGCTCTGCGCGTCAACGGCTTCGGCACACAGGTGATCGCCCAGGCGTGCCTGGAGCACGGCGCGACCCTGGCGTATGTGAGCACCAACGAAGTCTTTGACGGGCGAACTTTCCGTCCCTATCTGGAATACGATCCCCCCAACCCGATCAATCCATACGGTTACAGCAAGTGGGTGGGCGAACAGGCGGTGCGCGAATTAGTGCCGCGACATTACATCATCCGCACGTCATGGCTGTTCGCGCACAGTGGGCGCAACTTCATTCATAGCATCCTGCAGCAGGCCCAGTCCGGGGGACGCCTGCGCGTTGTGGTCAACGAAGTGAGCACGCCCACCTATTGCAATGATCTGGCCGAAGCCATCGCTCGCCTGGTTGAGACAGGCTGCTATGGTGTATATCATCTGGTCAACGAAGGTCAGGCATCGCGCTTTCAGTTCGCACAGGCGGCGCTGATCGCTGCGGGGCTGGGCGACACTCCCATCGAACCAATTGTCTTGGCGGAGTATCAGCGCGCGTCGCGTCCGCCGGAACACGCTGTACTGCGCAATGTCGCTGCTGCCCGACTGGGCATTGTCCTGCGCCCCTGGCAAGAAGCGCTGGCCGAGTTTCTGCGCGTTGAGGGATTGCTGGCCCTCTAGGAGACCCCATGGCCGACCTGCCCTTTAGGCCACTGGTTTCGGTCATCATCCCCAACTGGAACGGGGCACATCACCTGCCCCCCTGTCTGGACTCGCTGCGCCGTCAAGAATACGCGCCGCTCGAAATCTTGGTAGTAGACAACGCCTCAAGCGATGGGTCGCGCGAGCTGCTCACCAGAGACTTTCCCGAAGTGCGCCTCATCGCTCTACCCCAAAATCGGGGTTTCACCGGCGCATGCAATGCGGGCATCCAGGCCGCACAGGGTGAGATCATTGCCTTGTTGAACAACGATACCGAGGTCGCTCCGGGTTGGGCGGTGGCGTTGGTGGACGCTTTCGCACGCCATCCCGAAGCAGGGCTGGTTGCCTCCAAAATTCTGCTGTTCGATCGGCGCGATCACCTGCACACCGCCGGCGACCTCTTTCGGGTAGACGGGCGGCTGTTCAATCGGGGGGTGTGGGAGAAAGACGAAGGCCAGTACGATCAGGAGACCTACGTCTTCAGCGCCTGTGGGGGCGCAGCAGCGTACCGCCGCGCCATGTTGGACGAAATCGGACTGCTCGACGATGACTTTTTCTTCTCATGCGAAGACATGGACCTGGCCTGGCGCGCCCAACTGGCCGGGTATCGGTGCGTGTACACGCCCGCTGCTGTGGTCTATCATCGCCTGTCGGCAACCGGCGGCGGAGTCACCGCCAGCTATCACGATGGCCGCAACCTGATCTGGTTGCTGGTCAAGAATTACCCTGGCCCCTTGTGGCGCAGATACGGCCTCAAGGTCTTACGAACACAACTAAGCCTGGCCTGGGAAGCGCTGCGCGCCTGGCGCGGCGCTGCTGCGCGGGCCAGGTTACGCGGTATGCTGGCTGGCGTGCTCGGCATTCCGCGCATGTGGCGCAAACGGCGCGTCATTCAGCGGTCTCGGCGTGTATCTATTGAGTATCTGGAGTCGATCATGACGCCCATGCCTGCGGGCAAACGGGCGTCCTCAAGAAAGTGATGGGGCATTGACTCAACTGGCGACTTCTTCTCAATCCGGACAGCCTTACCTGTCCATCGTCATCCCCGCCTACAACGAAGAAGCCCGGTTGCCGGGCAGCCTGGAGGCTATTGCCGCCTTTGTCCAGGCAAAACCCTATTCCGTCGAAGTGTTAGTCGTGGACAACAACAGCAAAGATCGCACCAGCGCCATCATCGCCGACTTCGGCAAACGCTATGACTTCGTGCGGGGCATCTTCGAAGGCACCCAGGGTAAAGGCGCTGCCGTGCGCACAGGCATGTTGACCGCACGGGGGGCATATCGCTTCATCTGCGATGCCGATCTGTCCATGCCTATCGAACAAGTGGATCGCTTTCTGCCGCCCAGTCTCACGAACTACGACATCGCGATTGCCTCCCGCGAAATCCGCGGCGCGGTACGCTACAACGAACCCTGGCACCGTCACGTGATGGGACGAGTGTTCAACACCATCGTGCGTCTGATTGCCGTGCCTGGCTTGCAAGATACACAGTGCGGCTTCAAGATGTTTCGCGGTGAGATCGCCGAAAAACTGTTCCCGCTGCAAACTATGAACGGCTGGAGCTTCGACGTGGAAATCCTCTACGCGGCCCGTCGCTGGGGTTTTCGCATCGTCGAAGTGCCCATAGACTGGTATTACAGCGATCGCACGCGTATCAACCCGTTGCGGGATTCAATAGATATGTTCGTCGAGGTCCTCAAGATTCGCCGCAATGGACTGCGCGGTCTCTACGACCCTCCCAGGACATGACACACAGAGCCGACCTCAGCCATGAATACGCCCTCTACCAACAGGGCTACCGTTACGTCGCCGGTTTGGATGAAGCTGGACGCGGAGCCTGGGCCGGCCCCGTGGTAGCTGGGGCGGTCATTCTCCCCATCGATCACTTCGACCTGGCCCATGCGCTGGAAGGCGTGAATGACTCCAAACAACTCACCCCCGCGCAGCGCCAGCGCTTGTTGCCGATCATCATGCGAACAGCGGTCGCGATGAGCGTGGGACACGCAACACGCGAGGAAATTGACACACTGGGTATCGTCCCGGCGACCCATCTGGCCATGCAGCGCGCCATTGATCAGCTTGCCGTGCCGCCAGACGCTCTGCTGACCGATGCGCTGCGGCTGCCTCGGTCGTCTCTCCCGTGTTTTCCCATCATCAAGGGAGATCAGCGTTCGCTCAGCATTGCCGCCGCCAGCATTGTCGCCAAGGTGACCCGCGATCATCACATGGCCGAACTGGACAACCTCTACCCGCAATATGGTTTTCGCCTGCACAAAGGCTACGGCACCCTCCTGCACCGGCGGATGCTACAACAATTCGGGCCGTGCCCGGAGCACCGCACCTCCTACGCACCGGTGCGCGCCCTACTTCCACCCTCGCAGCAGAGGTAAGCGCCATGAGACTCGCCCTGGTGCACGACTGGCTGAATCAGATCGGCGGCGCTGAGGACGTGCTGGAACACCTGGTGCGCTATTACCCCGACGCGCCGATCTACACCAGCATCTACGCGCCCGATCTGATGCCAGAGCAGTATCGTGCCTGGGACATTCACCCTTCCTGGCTGAATCGTCTGCCGGGGATTCATTGGGCACACCAGCGCTATCTGCCGTTCTACCCCCTGGCCTGGCGCATGACCGACCTCTCCGACTATGATGTGATTCTCAGCAACAAGAGCGGCTTCTGTCACAGTGTCCGCGCTGGCCCGCGCACACTGCATATTTGCTACTGCCTGGCTCCCACCCGCTATATCTGGAATCTTGATGACTACCTGGCCCGCGAGAATTTCGGCAAGTCTGTTCGCCTGGCCGCGCGGATCGTGGCGCGCCTCTACCGCCGCTGGGACTTCGCCGCTGCACAGCGCGTCCATCACCTGATCGCCATCAGCACCGAGATTCAGGAGCGCATCCGGCGCTATTATCGCCGCGAGTCCGTCGTGATCTACCCGCCAGTGGAAGTCGCCGACCGCTTTACCATCGCTCAGCGTCCCGATGACTACTTTCTGGTCGTTTCCCGTCTGGTGCCGTACAAACGCATCGATCTCGCCGTCGAAGCCTGCACCAGGCTGGGTCTACCCCTGCTGGTTGCTGGCAAAGGACGCGACCGCGCCCGTCTGGAGAGTCTGGCCGGGCCGACCGTGCACTTCTTGGGCTTCGTGCCGGACGAAGCGCTACCCGACCTGCTGGCGCGTTGCCGTGCGCTGATCTTCCCCGGCCTGGAAGATTTCGGCATCGTGCCAGTGCAGGCACAGGCCGCCGGGCGACCGGTGATCGCCTTTCATGGCGGCGGAGCATTGGATACGGTGATCCCTGGGCGCACCGGCGAATTCTTCACAGAGCAGAGTGTCGAGGCTCTCGCTGCCGTCCTGCAACGTTTTGACCCCGATGCCTACGACCCCCACGCTATTCGCGCTCATGCCATGCGCTTCGACTCGGCAGTCTTCCAGCAGGCCATCATGGGCTATGTCCAGCAAGCCTGGAAAGATTTCTCGGCGCATCGCCAGGCTTGCAGCGTTCAACCGGCATGAAGGCGCAGGGCAACCGTTTTTTCTGGCCATTCTGGGCTGCGCTATAATCTGCGCAGTTTCCGCCCATGACTGGATAAAGGCCGGGTTTGATGAATATCGTGCAGAGTGTTGCCGAGCGCATCATTGACAATGTGTCCCAGGTGATCATCGGCAAGCGCAACGAGATTCGCCTGACTGTGCTGGGGTTGCTGTGCCAGGGACACATTCTGATCGAAGATGTGCCCGGCGTCGGCAAGACAATGCTGGCGCGGGCGTTAGCCCGTTCCATCGGTGCTTCCTTCAGCCGCATTCAGTTCACACCCGACATGCTGCCGTCGGACGTCACGGGTGTGTCAGTCTTCAATCAGCAGACGCGCGAATTCGAATTCCGTCCCGGCCCAATCATGTCGCAGATTGTGCTCACCGACGAGATCAACCGCGCCACGCCCAAGACTCAGGCCGCTCTGCTCGAAGCCATGGAGGAACGGCAGATCACCGTAGACGGGCACACTTACGCGCTGGAGGAGCCGTTTCTGGTCATCGCCACCCAGAATCCCATCGAGTATGAGGGTACCTTTCCCCTGCCCGAAGCCCAACTGGACCGCTTCATGCTGCGCATCCGGCTTGGCTATCCCACCCCCCAAGAAGAGATTGCCATGCTGGATTCGCAGCAATATCAGCACCCCCTGATCGGGCTGACACAGGTGGTGAGTGTAGAAGAACTACTCGCAGCGCAACGCGCCGTGCGCGACGTGTATCTGAATCACGACATTAAGAGCTATATTGTCAACCTGGTGACTATGACCCGTCAGCACCCCGACGTATATCTGGGAGCTAGTCCTCGCGGTGCGCTGGCGCTCTATCGCGCTGCTCAGGCGCGCGCTGCTGTCATTGGGCGCGACTACGTCATCCCCGACGACATCAAGGCCCTCGCCGAGCCGACCCTGGCTCATCGCATCATCGTCGGCCCCAACGCGCGTATCAAGAACATCTCGGCCAGCAGCATTGTGCACAGCCTGCTCGCTGCAGTGCCGGTACCTGGTGCTACTGTGGGCGCTCGCTACTAGCGTCACCCGAAAGATATCCATGCCGAACCGCCGCAACGCCTTCTATTCGCTGATCATCTTCTGCCTGGTAGCGGGAGCGCTCAGCGGACGGGCATTCTTCTTCACCCTGGCCTATGCCTTGGGTGCAGTGCTGATCGGCGCCTTCCTCTGGTCATGGACGACGGTCAACTGGCTGACGGTTTCCCGCTATACGCTGGCGCGGCGGGCACAGGTAGGGCAACCGCTCAGTGAGACCTTTCACGCGCGTAACACAGCGCTACTGCCCAAACTGTGGGTAGAAGTACGCGATCATTCCACCCTGCCGGGCCATAATGCCAGTCATGTGGTACCGCTGTTATGGCCGCGCAAGGGCTATCGCTGGGATGTGCGCACGCTCTGCACCCGGCGCGGTGAGTTCACACTGGGCCCCATGACTCTCGTCAGCGGCGATCCGTTCGGGCTGTTCCAGTACGTGCGACGCTTCCCCGCCAGTTCGACGATCATCGTCTATCCGCTTACAGTGCCAGTGCACGGTTTTGCCGCTCCGGTTGGCCCGCTCTCCGGCGGAGAGGCGGTGCGCCGCCGCACTCACGTGGTCACCACCAATGCCGCCGGTGTACGTGAATATCAGCCTGGCGACAGCTACAACCGCATTCACTGGCGCAGTACCGCCCGCCGCGAGCAGGTGATGGTCAAAGAATTCGAGCTTGATCCCTTGGCCGACGTGTGGCTCTTTCTCGATCTGTCGGCGGGCAACCTGGTCGAGCGCGGCCCGGCTTACGCCAACGGCTATCTGCCGGTCGTCTCACCGCGCCTGCCCCCCTCTACTGAAGAGTATGGCGTGACTATCGCGGCTTCTCTGGCCCAGTACTTTGTCAACAAAGGTCGGGCGCTGGGATTTGTCACTTACGCTCCGCGACGCGAGATCGTGCAGCCCGACCGCGGGCCACGGCAGCTCACCCGCATCCTGGAAATCCTGGCCATCGCCCGCAGCGAAAGTGAACTCTCACTCGACCAGATGCTTTCGCTGGAAGCCACGCATTTGGGACGGGGCACAACAGTGATATTGATCACCGCCGCGCAGCACGAGCGCTGGATTGCGGAGGCGCATACCCTGGTACGGCGGGGAATGCGCGTGATCGCAGTGCTGCTCGATGCACACAGCTTTGGCGCGCCATTTTCACGGCTGCCACACCTGCAACAGATGGCCGAAGCAGCCGGTCTGACTGTGTATATTATTCGTCAAGATGACGATCTCACTTCCGCTCTCAGCTATCGCATGGGGCGGTATAAACCTTTGCACTAAACATCCCAGGAGAATGTCTCTGTGAGCCAGCAGACTGTCCAGGTACCCAGACAGCGCCGCCTGCTCTATGTGGCCGTCCTCACCGGCGGCATGACCACGCTGGCCGTCGAGATTTCCGCATCGCGGCTGCTGGGTAGCGTATTTGGCACCAGTAACATCGTCTGGGCCAACATCATCGGCCTGATCCTGATCTACCTGACCGCTGGGTATTTCATTGGCGGGCGCGTCGCCGACCGCTGGCCTACGCCGCTCATGTTCTACACGCTGCTCACCTGGGCGGCGTTCTTCTCCGGTCTGATCCCGTTGATCGCTCGCCCCATCTTGCGCCTGGCTGCACAGGCTGTTCAGGACTTCGACGCAGCGGTGACCGTCGGCTCTTTCCTCAGTGTGCTGGTGCTGTTCGCCGTGCCAGTGACCCTACTTGGCTTCATCTCCCCGTTTGCGCTGCGGCTGGCGCTGACCTCGGTCTCCGACTCCGGACGCACCGCCGGGCAGATGTACGCGCTCTCTACTCTGGGCAGCATTGTCGGCAACTTCACGCCCGTGCTGTGGCTCATCCCCGAAATCGGCACAACCCGCACCTTCCTGGCCTTCGCGGGCCTGTTGATGGCTGTCGGGCTGGTGGGGGTCGCCAGTCAGAGTCGGCGGGCGGCCCTCAGGCTGTTGTGGATGCCCCTGCTGCTGTTGCTCCTGGCGATCATCGCCCTGCGCGGCCCCCTGCGCCCCCCGCCATCCGACATGACCCTGCTCTACGAAGACGAGTCCGCCTACAACCTGATCCAGGTCGTGGAAGACAGCGAGGACTACCGTTATCTGTTGCTCAACGAAGGCCAGGGCATTCATTCGCAGTGGCACCCCACCCAAATCTACTTCCACCGCACCTGGGGTTTCTTCCTGGCCGCGCCCTATTTCAATGCGCCACCGTTCGGACCAGAGCGCGTGCAACGCATCGCCATCATTGGCCTGGCAGCGGGGACGATTGCCCGGCAGCATCAGGCTGTCTATCCGGGTTTGCCCATGGACGGCATCGAGATTGACCCTGGCGTAGTCCAGGCGGGGCGTCGCTACATGGACATGACCATGCCCAATCTTAACATCATAGTGGAAGATGGACGCTTTGGCCTCAGCCGCCTGGGTGATGGTTACACCCTGATCGCCGTGGACGCCTATCGCGTGCCCTATGTTCCCTGGCACCTGACGACTGTTGAGTTCTTCCGCGAAGTGCGCGACCATCTGGCACCCGACGGCGTGCTGGCGATCAACGTGGGGCGCACAAGCACGGATCGCCGACTGGTAGAAGCCATGACCCGCACGCTACTCGACGTGTTCCCCAGCGTACACACACTGGACGTGCCAGATGCCTACAATTCGATCCTGATCGCCACGGTGCAGCCAACCCCACCGGAAAATCTGATCGCCAACATCGGCGCGCTGCCGCCAGGTACTTCCCCCATCCTGCGCGAAGTGCTGGCCGATGCCTGGAATGCGCTGGTGCCTTCGGTCGCTTCCGGCCCTCGTTTCACCGATGATCGCGCGCCAGTAGAAATGCTGGTGGATCGCATGGTTATTGAATTCCTGCTGAAGGGCGGGATCAATGAGCTGGCACAATGAGCGCTACGGAGCAGCCCATGCCGACTAATCCCGCACCGCTTTCTGGCAATCAACCTGTCGCGCACCCAGAACCCTCGTGGCTGGTGCACACCCTGCGGGCGATCGTGGTGCTCACCCTGCCGCCCGTACTGGTGCTATGCAGCGTTCGGTTGGTGATGACCGAAGTGTTTCTGCAGCTCGAATACCATCGCCCTGGCTTCCCCGCTGATCGCTTCGGCTTCACCCGCGACGACCGGCTACGCTACGCCCCCTATGCCGTGCGCTATCTGCATAATGACGCGGACATCGGCTATTTGGAACGACTGACTTTCCCCGATGGTCGGCCCTTGTTCAATGCCAGAGAACTGCAGCACATGGAAGATGTGAAAGAAGTCACGCAGGCCGCCTTTGGGACACTGGCCACACTGGCCGTCGCGCTGATCGTCAGCACGGCCTTGCTTGCTCGCCGCCGCAGCACCCGTCATTGGGCGTGGCTGGCGTTGTCAGACGGCGCTCTGCTGACCATCTTCGTCATCGCAGGACTGTTAGTGCTGGCGCTGGTTGGCTGGCAATTCTTCTTCGACAACTTCCATGCGCTGTTCTTCGAAGGAGACTCGTGGATTTTCAGCACCAGTGATACCCTGATCCGGCTGTTCCCGCAGCAGTTCTGGTTCGACGCCGCTCTGAGTGTCGGTTTTCTGAGTCTTCTCAGCAGCCTGATCATCCTTTACTGCGCCCATGTTCTGGAACGACGAACAACCCGCAGCATTGAAACAAACGGGGCGGCCTGATCCCCTCGCCGCCCCGCGACATCGTCGCTCAAATGCCCGTTATGCGCCGAACTTCTGCAGACGCCTGGCATGGGCCAGCGCCAGCGGCATCAGGTCGGTCGCAGGGAACTGCCCTAATGCCCCCATCATGCACTCGCGCTCGCCGAATGCCTGCGCACGGTCAGGCATGTGCGTGGCCGGTGCCCACAGCAGCGTTGGCACCGGATGCCAGGAATGCGCGCGATAGGTCGCCGGCGTCGAGTGATCGCCGGTGACGATCAGGACATCCGGCTTGAGATCGAGCAGCGTCGGCAAGGCTGCGTCCACCCCCTCGATGACCTTCACTTTGGCGTCGAAATCACCGTCTTCGCCACGGCTATCGGTGTACTTGATGTGGCAGAAGACGAAGTCATACTGATCCCAGATCTGTGCCACTTTGTTGAACTGATCCTGCGTGGTGTCGTGCGCCGTGGTTTCGATCACATCCATGCCCACCAGGCTGGCCACCCCCTTGTACATGGGATAGACCGCCACGCAGGCCGCTTTTAGCTTGTATACGTCGCGGTACTTGGGCAGGCCGGGTTCCATAGCAAAGCCACGCAGCGTGCACATGTTGGCTGGTTCCTGGCCCTTCAGCCGTTTGCGCGCTTCTTCCAGCCACTGATTGACCAGCGCAGCGGTCTTCTCGGCGGCGGGTTCGAGCGCCCGTGCAGGCAAGGGAGCAACACCCGTCTGCTGCGGGTCGGTATCGGCAATGGCCCCGTGCAACCCCTCGCCGTGTAACACCATCGCGAAGCGATATTCCTTGGCGATCTCGATGGATACCTGCACGCCGGGAATCTGGATATCCTTCAGCAGGGCGACGCGCTTCGCCCCTTCCTCGGTTGAGATGCGTCCGGCACGCCGGTCAGTGATCAGACCGTTTTCGTCCACTGTGCAGAAGTTGCCGCGAATGGCCACATCGCCAGGTCTCACTTCCAGGCCAATGCCAGTGGCCTCCAGCACGCCGCGCCCAATCTCATACACCAGCGGATCGTAGCCGAACAATGCCAGGTGCGCTGGCCCACTACCAGGAGCAATGCCGCGCGCCACCGGAATGCTCAACCCCACCGATCCCTCGCGGGCCAGCCGGTCGAGATTGGGGGTATGCGCGGCTTCCAGCTCAGTCGGACCGCCCACCTCGCGCGGTAGTCCACCCAAGCCGTCCATCACCAGCAACAGAATCTTGCCACCTTCTTCAAGCGCCAGACGGCGCATCAGATCGAAGTTCGCCATGTCGCATCCTCATTTCTCAGGTTTGCGTCCAGCCATCAGGCTCTAGTTGTAACACGACAGCGCCGCCCGGCAAAGTGATCGTTGACGGCAAAACGTATGCGCAATGATATTGTGAAAATCGGCAGGGCTGGCTACAATCTGCCGCCGGATCGTCAGGTCCAGGACTGCCGGATTATGCCGGAGTACGTGGGGTGAAGGGCTACCAGCGTCGGACGCGCCATGCCATGCTCAAATGGCTGACACCGGGCTTGCGCGTCAAGCGATGGTTGGCTTTGCTCTTCTTCGGCATCACGGTGTTGGCGGTAGGGCTGGCGCAGGTCATCGTGACCCTCTACCGCACCGAAGCTCTGCCCGAAGGGCTGTATGTCCTCACCCTGCGTTTCCTGCCAGCGTGGGCGCGTGTCCTGGTGGCAGCGGTTGTCGGGCTTGGCGCAACAACCATCGCCATCCTGCAGTTGAACCGCTCTATCCTCGCGCCCTTCACCGACCGCCGCCATGCGTCACTGCTGGATGCTATGGTCGCGCACAACCGGCGGCAGCGCGGCCTGAAAGTCGTTGCCATTGGCGGCGGCACTGGCCTGCCAAGCGTCCTGCGCGGCATGAAAGTCTACACAGGCAACCTGACCGCCATCGTGACCATGGCCGATGATGGCGGTAGTTCGGGCAGGCTGCGCCGCGAACTGGGTGTGCCTCCGCCAGGCGATTTGCGTAGCAACATCGCGGCGCTGGCCAATGACGAAGACCTGATGACTCAGTTGTTCCAGTACCGCTTTGCCAATGGCGGGCTGGAGGGGCACAGCCTGGGCAACCTGTTCCTGACCGCTCTGGCCGACATCACTGGCGGAATGGACCGCGCAGTGGTGGAAACGGGGCGCGTGCTGGCCATTGAGGGACAGGTCTTGCCGGCCACGCTGCACGAAGGCGTGACTCTGGTAGCTGAAGTGCGCGTGCCCGGTGAAAGCAGCGCCCGCCGTGTGGTGGGCGAATCGCAAATCCCGCAGGCAGGCGGGCAGGTCGAGCGTGTCTTCTTGTTGCCCGATCATGTGCGGGCATTCCCTGCCGCAATCCGGGCTATTCTGGCCGCCGATCTGATCGTCATCGGGCCGGGCAGCTTGTATACCAGCCTGTTGCCCACTCTGCTGGTCCACGGCATCACCGAAGCCATTCGGGCCAGCACAGCCTTAACAATCTATGTGTGCAATGTCGCCACGCAACCGGGTGAGACGGATGGTTATACCGTGGCCGATCACGTGTTGGCACTGGAGAAGCACGTCGGTCAGGGGCTGTTCGATATCGTCCTGGCCAACAATAGCTTCCCCAGCAAGAACGCTGGCCCCAACACGCGCTACGTGTTGCCCTCGTCCCCCACTGACAGAGCGCTGCGGCCCTATCAACTCCATCTGGCCGACCTGACCGACAGCGAGCGTCCCTGGCGACATGATCCAGAAAAGCTGGCAAAGACGCTGCTTGCGCTCTACGACTCGACCGTCCAAGCAGTGTCTTCACCAAATGGCCGGGCGGTTTCACCGTCTGGTTGAGTTAAGGAGCAGTCCGTCAGCCCGCCTTGCGGGCAACCTATCAGTTCGTGTCATGCATACCATAAGGAGAGTACCATGACTGTTCGCGTAGGTATCAACGGCTTCGGTCGTATTGGTCGCCAAGTGCTCAAGGCCATCCTGGAGAAATATCCCAACGACCTGGAGGTCGTGGCCTTCAACGACCTGGGCGACCTGCCCACCATGGCCCACTTGCTCAAGTACGACTCGAACTATGGTCGGTTCCCTGGCACGGTGGAAGTGGCCGACAACGGTCTGGTCGTCAACGGCAAGCTGATCAAGGCCTTCAACGAAAAAGACCCGGCCAAGCTGCCCTGGGGTGACCTGGGAGTGGACATCGTAGTCGAGGGCACCGGCGTCTTCACCAGCCGCGAAAAGTGCCAGCCACACCTCGACGCGGGTGCCAAGAAAGTGATCATCACCGCTCCGGCCAAGGGCGCAATTGACCTGACCGTGGTCATCGGCGTGAACGATGCCATGTACGACCCGGCTCAGCATCATATCGTGTCCAACGCCTCCTGCACCACCAACTGCCTGGCTCCGGCAGCCAAGGTCGTGCACGACAACTTCGTGATCAAGCGCGGTCTGATGACCACCATTCACGCTTACACCAACGATCAGCGCATTCTCGACCTGCCCCACAAGGACCTGCGCCGCGCCCGCGCCGCTGCCATGAGCATGATCCCCACTACCACTGGCGCAGCCCGCGCGGTCGCGCTCGTTATCCCTGACCTCAAGGGCAAGTTCGACGGTGTGGCAGTGCGCGTGCCCACCTCGACCGTCTCGTTGGTGGACTTCGTGGCCGAAGTCGAGAAGGAAGTGACAACCGAGCAACTGCACGCTGCCTTCAAGGCTGCGGCGGAAGGCCCCATGAAAGGCATCCTCGGCTTCGAGGAAGAGCCGCTGGTGTCCATTGACTTCAAGGGCGACGACCGCTCCAGCATCGTAGACGCCGGCTTCACCAGCGCTTTCCAGGGCACGACGGTCAAGGTCATGGCCTGGTACGACAACGAGTGGGGTTACTCGGTCCGCACGGCAGACCTGTGCAAACTGATGGCCGACAAGCTCTAAACCGGACGTCCGCTGTTCTGCCTACGAGTCCAGAGGGGGCATGGGCCACTGTGCCCTGCCCCCTATTCTTGCCCGATAGGAGAGTGTCACCGTGAACAAGAAAACCATCCGCGATATTGACCTGACAGGCAAGCGTGTGTTGGTTCGCGTGGACTTCAATGTGCCCATCAAAGACGGCGTGGTCACCGACGACACGCGCGTCCGCGCCGCTGTTCCCACTCTGCAATACATCCTGGAGCAGAAACCACGCTACGTCGCGCTGATGTCGCACCTGGGGCGTCCTAAAGGCGGCCCCGATCCCAAGTACTCGCTGCGCCCGGTTGCGCCTGTGCTGGCCAAGCTGTTGGGCGTCGAGGTGGCTTTCGCCGAGGACTGCGTCGGTGACGCGGCCAAGAAAGCCGCTGAAGCGCTGCCCCAGGGTGGGGTGCTGTTGCTGGAGAACACGCGCTTCTACCCCGGCGAAGAGAAAAACGACCTCGATCTCGCCAGGAAGATGGCCGAACTGGGCGACGTTTACGTGAACGACGCCTTTGGCTCGGCACACCGCGCTCACTCATCCACCGAGGGCGTGGCGCGCTTCCTGCCCGCCGTGGCCGGTTTCCTGATGGAGAAGGAACTGGAATACCTGGCCAACGCCATCGAATCCCCCAAGCGTCCCTTTGTCGCCATCCTGGGCGGGGCCAAAGTCTCCGACAAGATCGGCGTGATCGAGGCGCTGCTGAGCAAATGTGACCGGCTGCTCATCGGCGGCGGCATGGCCAACACTTTCTTCAAGGCCAAGGGCTGGGCCACTGGCGACTCGCTGGTCGAAGACGAAGCGCTCGACACTGCCCGCGCCCTGATGGAAAAAGGTAGCAGCAAACTGGTGCTGCCCGACGAAGTCGTGATCGCCGACGCCTTCGACAACGCGGCCAACACGCGCGTCATCAAAGCATCGGATGGCGTGCCCGCCGGCTGGCGCATCCTGGACATCGGCCCCAGCACGGTCGAACTGTTCCGGCAGGTGCTCAAGGACGCACAGACCGTCGTCTGGAACGGCCCGATGGGCGTCTTCGAAATGGAGAACTTCGCCAAGGGCACTTATCAGGTAGCCCAGATTCTGGCCGAGTCCAACGCCACCACCATCATCGGCGGCGGCGATTCGGCAGCCGCCGTAGCGCAGGCGGGCCTGGCCGACCGTATGTCGCATATTTCCACGGGCGGCGGGGCCAGCCTGGAACTGCTGGAAGGCAAGGCCTTGCCCGGCGTCGTGGCGCTGAACGACCGCTAAGCTTTGGTTCCACCTCTCGTCCGGCGGACTGTGCTCCGCCGGATGCTGTTTATGGACTGCAGGTAAATATCTCAGGAGGCAAGAATCCGCATGCGCACACCGATTATCGCGGGCAACTGGAAAATGTATAAGACGCCGGCTGAGGCGGTTGCCTTCGTGAACGCCATCAAAGACCGGCTGGCAGACCTGAAGGCCGCTGAGCGCGTCGTCTGCCCGCCCTACGTGGCGCTTCCGGGCGTCCAGGCGGCTCTGGCAGGCACCGACATTGCCGTGGGCGCTCAGGATGTACACTGGGAAAAAGAAGGAGCCTATACCAGCCAGATTTCCGCACCCATGCTCGTCGGCCTGGTCAAATATGTCATCATCGGCCATTCGGAAACGCGCGAATACCTGGGTGTCACCGACGAAATGGTCAATAAGAAGGTCAAGGCAGCGCTGGCACATGGCCTCCACCCCATCATTGCCGTCGGCGAAAGCCTGGCCATCAACGAGGCGGGACAGACCAAAGAGTTCGTAGACCGACAGATTCGCGCTGCCTTCGCCGGCATCCCTGCCGAATCTCTCTCTAACATTGTCATTGCCTACGAGCCAATCTGGGCCATCGGCACCGGCAAGAGCGCTACAGGCGAACAGGCCAATGCCATCATCGGCTCCATCCGCGCGACCCTGGCCGAACTCTACGGGCACGCTCACGCCGAAGCCATGCGCATTCAATATGGCGGCAGCGTCAAGCCAGCTAACATGGCCGAATTCATGAGTCAGCCCCACATTGACGGTGCGCTGGTCGGCGGGGCTTCGCTCCAGGAAGATTCTTTTGTAGAATTGGTGCGCATCGCGATCGAAGCGAAAGGGTTGGGTTAGTCGGGCCCGTTTGCGCATGACCCTCAGCAACCTGCTCACCCCGTGGCTGATGCTGGCAGGGGTGCTCATTCTGCTAACCTACGCGGAGAAATGGGTGCATCGCCATCTCTTCGGTGTGGGCTGGGTGCTGACCAACAACAAAAAGACCGCGACCGCGCTTTACTACGTGCTGCTGCTACCGGGTGTCTTCGTGCACGAGTTCACCCAATACCTGGTGGCAGGAGCGCTGAACGTGCGTATCAGGCGCGTGATCGCCTGGCCAGAGGCGCAGGACAACGGCACCCTGCGCCTCAACTTCATCACCCTTCAGCGCGCCCGTCCACTCGAACGCGCCATCATCGGCGCTGCGCCCTTGGGTGTTGGTCTGACGCTGGTATGGGTGATCAGCACTCAGATACTCAACCTGGAAGAAGTGCTCAGTGCTTTGCTCCAACACGATGCGAACCTGCTGTCTTCGGCCCTGCGCGAACTGGGCAGCACGCCCGACTTCTATCTGTGGCTCTATCTGATGTTTGCTATCGGCAACGCCATGTTGCCCACTCCCGCCGATCGCGAAGGCTGGCCGTTGGTGTTGGGAGTCTTCGGGGCGATCCTGGTCTTCCTGGTGCTCATTGGCGTAGGCGAAGTGCTGCTGCAGACGTTCACCGGCCCTGTGGCGCACGGCGTTGAATTGCTGGCCACTGCCTTCCTGATGGTGCTGCTGGTGCAGGTGCCAGCCATGATCGTCATCGCCTTTCTGGAAACCATCGCCGGGCGTATCACCGGACGGCATTTCGAATACCGCCCCCAGGCGGCGCGCTCGCGCACGCGACAACCCGGCTCCGCCGATCCGCTCCCTCCGGGCGCGCCGTTGCCGTCCATCTACAACCTGCCGCTCCCCTTGCCCGATCCAGAACGAGATGCAGGGCCTGCACCGCGTCGCCAACCGGCCCGCCAGGAGGGTGCACAGCCCGTGCCGCCCGCTGCTCCTGCGCCCAAGCCGACAGCCGCCCGATCAGAAGCTGTGTCCACGCCCGTCTCACCTCTTGAGCAGGGCCGCCGCGCTCCTGCGCCTGCTTCACCGTCAGTCGGACGCTCAGCGGAACAGCCTCCCCAACCGCACACACTGGGACCGACTGCTGATCGCACCGCTCCCCCTGCCAGACCGCTCACTCCGGCAGCCCCTCTGCCCGTTTCGCGGCCTGCCGACAGACCAATCACCCCCTTTGGGACAGACAGAGTACAACCAGCAGGGCGAAGCGCTGGCCTTGAGCGCCCTGGCCCGTTTGCCTCGGATAGTTCACCCTTGCGTAAACCCCTACCGCCCAGGCAGCCCGCTGAAGACGAGGAAGAGCCGGAAGACGAACTGATCTACGAAGACTTCGAGGAAGCAGACGACGTTCTGGACGATCTCTACGATGAAGAAGCCTGACTCGTGCCAGCGCGCCTACTCTTCTGCCGAGGTGCGCCGGCTGAGCAGCAGAAATCCCCCCACGATCACCGCCCCCATCACCAGCAGTGCGATAAGTTTATAAAGGCGGCTGGCTGTCACCAGTGCCACCGCGCCGAACAGGGTACAGAATGCGTAGTAGCCCAGCACGATCTGCCGGGGCGAGATGCCCAGGTCAAGCAGACGATAGTGGACATGGCCCCGATCGCCTTCGGTCGGGCTGCGCCCGGCGTGCACCCGCCGCGCGATCTGCCAGACGACATCCAGCAGCGGTAGTCCCATCACCAATAGCACCGTCGCCATCTTGGCCCCGCCGATGATACCCAGCACGCCGATCGAATATCCCAGGAACAGGGCACCATTCGTGCCCATGAAAATCCGCGCGGGAGGGAAGTTGTAGGGTAGAAAACCCAGCGTCGCGCCGAACAGCGCCAGAGCCAGCAGACTCACGCTGACCTGATCCAGCCGGAATGCCGCATGAATGAAGATCATCAGCGCCGCCACGCCACACACGCCCGCCGCTAGGCCATCCAGCCCGTCCAGCCAGTTCACTGTGTTCATCATGAAGCCCAACCAGAACAGCGTCAGCGTCACCGTGACCACGTAGGGCCATTCTGGCGTACGCTGACCAGTCAGAGGATTGTTGAATCCTTCGATAATGATCAGGAACAGAACAGCGATAGCTGCCGCCAACAACTGCGCCACGTATTGTGGCAAGGCGCTGAACTCGTAGCGATCGTCGAGCAGGCCAAAAAAGAAGAGGAACGTACCGCCGAGCAGTAACCCGATCAGACGGATGATCTCTTTGTCATCAGTGCGCACAACGGGCAAGAATTGCGCCACGATGGCCGCAACCATGAAGGCGCTGTACATCGCCAGCCCGCCGAATTTCGAAATGGCATATGGATGGCGGTGCCTGCCACGTGGCACGTCCACAATGCCCCAACGCAGCCCCAACCAGCGTGCCAGTGGCGTCAGCGCAAATGAAAGACCGAACGAAATCCCCAGTACCACCGCGAACGATATAAGATCGCCAGCAGACATCATCCCCCCAGAAACACCGTAGGGCTGCGCAGCGTCAACGTTCCCTCTGTTCAGGCGGTGCCGAATTGCCGATCGCCGGCGTCACCCAGGCCAGGCACGATGAAACCATGTTCGTTCAGGTGATCGTCAATGGCTGCCAGGTGAAGGGGCACATCTGGATGCGCGCGGGATACTACCTCGATCCCCTCTGGCGCGGCGATCAGTCCCACAAACTTGATGCGGCTCACCCCCCAGGCTTTCAGCACATCAATCGCTGCCACCGCCGATCCCCCAGTTGCCAGCATGGGATCGAGCACCAGACATACCTGCACGGTTGGTTCGACAGGCAGCTTGTTGTAATACGCGACGGGTCGCAAAGTTCGCTCGTCGCGATAGAACCCCAGATGCCATACCTGCGCACCGGGGATCATTTCGTGAATGCCATCTACCATCCCCAGCCCAGCCCGCAGAATGGGCACCAGTCCCACTTCTTCCCGCAATTTGTAGCCCGCGGCGCTGCCCAGCGGAGTGATCACATCGTGTTGCATCAACTGCAAGTCGGCCATGGCTTCATAGCCCAGCAACATCGCCAGCTCGCGGATCAACTCGCGGAATTTCTTGTGCTCGGTCCGCGAATCGCGCAGCAAGGTGAGCTTATGCTTGACCAGCGGGTGCGCCGACACGAATACATTATGACCAGCCATCCAAGCCTCCTCCGGAACATACCACGCTGATTGTATCCGCGCGTTGCCGCCTGTCAAAGCCTTTACCGCGACCGATTGGGAGGGTATACTCAGCGAGCGATCCGCACCTGGGAATGATGCCATGCCGGAACCTGAACGCCTCGTTAGCGGCAAGAAGAAGCTGCACAGCGACGAACGCCTGGAAAACGCGCTACGCCCCACCCGTCTGGACGAGATGACCGGACAGGCTCGCGTGGTGGAAAACCTGCGCATCCTCATCGAAGCCGCCAAGGCCCGCCGCGAACCGCTCGACCATGTGCTGTTCTACGGTCCGCCGGGCCTGGGCAAGACGACTTTCGCCCACGTGATCAGCAACGAGATGGAAGTCAATATCCGCATCACAGCGGGGCCGTCTATCGAGCGGGCGGGTGACCTGGCGGCGATCCTGACGCATCTGCGCGAAGGAGACATCCTCTTCATTGACGAGATTCACCGGCTAGGGCGCGCCGTCGAAGAGGTGCTCTACCCCGCCATGGAGGACTTCGCGCTCGACATTGTGATCGGCAAGGGCCCGGCGGCGAAGAACGTACGCCTGCATCTGCCGCGTTTCACTGTCATTGGTGCGACCACGCGGCTGGCGCTGCTCACTGCGCCCCTACGCGCCCGCTTTGGCGCGGTGTTTCGCCTGGACTTCTATGACATCGAGGCGCTGGCAGCCATTGTACGGCGGGCCGCCAACATGCTGCGCGTCACCATTGACGAAGACGGTATTGATGAGATTGCCCGACGGGCGCGAGGGACGCCCCGTGTAGCACTGCGGCTGCTCAAGCGCGTGCGCGATTTCGCCGAGGTGCGCGCAGACGGGGTCATCACCGGCGCGGTAGCCGTCGAGGCGCTGGAACTGTTGGAAATTGACCCGTTGGGTCTTGACGACATTGACCGGCGTGTGCTATTGACCATCATTGACAAATATGGAGGCGGGCCGGTGGGCCTGGAGACCATCGCCGCATCCATCAGCGAAGAAGCCGACACGATCATGGACGTGTGCGAACCCTATCTACTCCAACTGGGCTTCCTGGAGCGAACGCCGCGCGGACGGGTCGCCACTGCCCTGGCCTACCGCCATCTTCACAGAGACGATCAGCGCCCGCCCCGCCAGGAACCGCTGTTCTGAGTCAACTTGGTCATGCGACAACCATGGACCTGAACGCGCTTGGACGCCTGATCGTAGTCATTGGCTTGAGCTTGGTCGTGCTGGGCATCGTGCTCATCGTTTTCTCGCGCGTGCCGCTGTTCAAATACCTGGGGCACTTGCCCGGCGACATTCGCATTGAAGGAGAAAACGTCTCCTGCTACTTCCCGCTGGTCAGCATGTTGTTGATCAGCATTCTGCTCTCGCTGGCGCTCAACATCATCCTGCGCCTGATCAACCGCTGAACGGAAACTCTTACCGACTATGCACCTGTCCGACTTCGACTACGAACTGCCACCAGAACTGATCGCGCAAACGCCCATCGAGCCACGCGACGCCTCGCGGATGCTGGTAGTGCATCGCGCCTCAGGCGAAATCGAGCACCGCGCCTTCCGTGACTTCCCGTCCTATCTCAACGAAGGTGACGTGATCGTGCTCAATCAGACGCGCGTCATACCGGCCCGCATTCCTGCCCGCAAGATTCCTACCGGTGGCGTAGCAGAGATTCTGCTATTGCGCCCCCTCGACGACAGGCGCTGGCTCGCCATCGTGGGCGGCAAGCGCATCCGGCCCGGCACGCGCCTGCAACTGGGCAAAGACGGCGCAGTCGGCATCCAGGCCACGGTGATCGAGGAACGAGAACAGAATGAGCGCGTCGTCGAGTTCTCCGAGCCGATTCAACCCTATCTGCGCACCGTCGGGCAGATGCCGCTGCCGCCTTACATCACCACGCCGCTGGCCGATCCCGACCGCTATCAGACCGTCTTCGCCCGCTACGATGGTTCGGCAGCCGCACCGACGGCGGGCCTGCACTTCACCGGTGAGACGCTGACCGCGCTCAAGCAGAAAGGCGTGCAGATCGCCTACTGCACGCTGCACATCGGGCTGGACACGTTTTCGCCAGTGCGCGAAGAGGACATCACCCACCACGTGATGCACACCGAACGCGCTATCCTGGCCCCAGAAGATGCGCAGATCATCAACAATGCGCGGCTGCGCGGCAACCGGATCGTGGCCATCGGCACGACTGCCGTGCGCACCCTGGAGACCGCCGCCATTCGCTCCGCCGCCTATGGCACTCCCGCCAACGATTCGGGCAGCGTCCGGCGCACGTTAGAGAATCTGCGCGACGATGTCTGCCCCTGGCGACCGGTCATTGCCATTGACGAAGACACCGACCTGTATATCGTCCCCGGTTACCGCTTCCGCGTCGTAGACGCCATGCTCACCAATTTTCATCTGCCGCGTTCGACATTGCTCATGCTGGTGAGCGCCTTTGTGGGCCGCGAACTCATCCTACGCGCTTACCAGGAAGCAATCCGCGAGCGCTATCGCTTTTATAGCCTGGGCGACTGCTGCCTGCTGCTGTGATTTCGATGCTCAACACTCGTAGGCAGCAGGCCGCTTCAGTGTTACAATGGCCCCGCTAAGCAGAACTCTGTTCCACTCCCAACAATAGGGAAACGTTCATGCAACCAACCGACTGGATTCCAGAAGTCCATTACCGTGAAGCTGCTGCCAGCGTTCGCGCTCGTCTGAGCCTTCAGCCCACTGTCGGACTGGTGCTCGGTTCGGGTCTCGGCCCGCTGGTGGAAGAGATTCAGGATGCGGTGTGCATTCCCTTTCAGGAAATCCCGCACTGGCCAGCCGCGACCGTGCAGGGCCATGCAGGTCAGTTAGTAGCGGGCACGCTGGAAGGGCAACCCGTGCTGGTGATGCAGGGTCGCATCCACTTCTACGAAGGCTACAGCATGGCTCAGGTCACCTTGCCGGTGCGGGTGATGCGCTTGCTGGGGATAGATACACTCATCCTGACCAACGCCGCCGGCGGGCTGAACCGCACCTTCCAGGCGGGCGATCTGATGGTCATCGAGGATCACATCTTCCTGGCAGGTATGGCCGGTTACAACCCGCTGCGCGGCCCCAACCAGGGCATGTTCGGGCCGCGGTTCTCCATTCACACTCGCACCTACAGCCCTCAACTGCGCAGCCTCGCTCGCAGAGTCGCTGGCGAACTGGGGATTACGCTGCACGAAGGGGTATACGTCTCTTTGGCTGGCCCTTCCTTCGAAACGCCCGCCGAGGTGCGTATGCTGCGCGCACTGGGGGGAGATGCTGTCGGCATGTCCACCGCCGCCGAGGCGATCGTTGCCTACCATGCGGGAATGCGTGTGCTGGGCATTTCCAGCATCACCAACCTGTCCATTGACAATACCGCTGCCCGCGAAGAAGTCAGCCACGAGGAGGTCCTGCGAGCAGGCCGGCAGATCGTGCCGCGACTGGCCGCCTTGTTGCGCGGCATTCTGCGCCAGCTACCGCCGTTCGACCCTGAGGAGATCGAGAACCATCCGGAGCATGGCTAGTCTCGTCTTCTTCATCGAGCGCATTTCTTTCGGACTCTATATCCTTTGTGCAGCGGGCATCCTGCTGATGGCGTACCGCTTGCAGCAGGCCCGCCGCGAACTGGCCATGGCGCAGTTCAAGCTGGAGCGCGAGCACGCCCTGGTGCGCCAGGCCAGCGCCATTACCTATGGTGGCCTGCTCATTGAGATGCTCGTGGGAGTGTGGGCTATCGCCAATGTCGTAGCCCCTACCATCCGCGACTTGCGCACCGATCCGCAACATGCCGCGCCGCCGCGCCTCACCCGCTTTGTGACCAGCACGCCCGCGCCCAACCCGCCCATTTCACTGGGTGCAGGGGATAACCAGGCTCAGGGGCCAGCCATCTTCGCCACGCCTGTCCCAACGGCCACGCCTGTTGGCACGATCATCCCCGGTGCGCCGGAGATCGTCGGCTGCCCACGCGAAAATGCTTGGCTGCTGATCCCCGCCAATGGTCAATTGATCTTCCAGACCACTACCTTCTGGGGAACGGCCACCACCAGCGACTTTGCTTTCTATCGCTTCGAGATCAAACCGGCGACTCCCGGCGCTGAATTCGCACCGATCGGCGACTACACGGTGCCAGTTGTGGACGGGCCGCTAGGGGACTTCTACCCCTTCAACTTTCCCACTGGCCAGTACCGCTTTCGCCTGACGGTCTTCGACTCCACGCAAACCATGCGCCACCTGTGCGAGGTGACCATCAACATCAGCGAGCCGCCACCCACCCCAACCCCCATCGGCGCGGGAGCGGTAGAAACCTCGCCCCAATAACCCTCGTTCATTCCAGACCGGCGCGGCGGCGTTCCTGGCGGTATTGTTCGGGAGTATCGAGATCGCGCAGGATGCTGTCGTCGTGCGCAGGTACCAGGTACAGGTACTCAGGATAGCGGCGGATCACGTCGCGCGGTGCCCCCTCGCGCAGAGCCAGCAACTCCGGCCAGAAGCGTCGATCGAACAGCACCGGGTGACCTCGTCTGCCCTCGAAAACCGGCGCGACAATCTCACCTTTGCCTTGCGCGTAGGCCAGCAGCACCTGGTCTACTGTGCGGATGTTCAGCATCGGCTGATCGCCCATCACCACCAGGCACGCAGCGATCTCCGGACCAAGCGCCTGCAACCCGGTCTGCACAGAAGACAGCATTTCGCCTTGCTGATAGTCGGGATTGAAGACCGTCCGTACAGGGAGATCGCCCAGAGCGTGTCTCACCTCATCTGCACGGTGCCCGGTGACGACCACGATGTCGGGCAGCCGCAACGCCAGCAGGCGCGCTACGACCGCCTCGATCACCGTCCGCCTCCGTTCCCAGGGCAACAACACCTTCGGTTGCCCCATGCGCGTCGAGCTGCCCGCCGCCAGCACGACCGCCGCGACGCGCCGCTGCAATTCGTATACCGGCTCGCCAGACGCCTGCATCGCGCCCAGGGCCACCGCCTCGATGCGCGGCGAGAGCAACGCCAACTGCGCCACGCGGCGGGCGCGGCGCAACAGATAACCGTTCGGGGGCACTTTGTTGAGCAGAACGCAGACGCGCGCGTGATCCGGCACGCCGCGCAGCCCAAGCTGTGAATCGCGCAGCGCCACTGCCATCCAGGCGGGTAGCAAACGTTCTCCCTCAACGAACCCGTAGCGTTCACAGAGCCGCGTCGCATTGTAGACATGCGCCTCGTCGAGCGGCTGATCCAGCGCATCCGCACCGGCAACTGGCACAACCAGTGTGGTTTCGGCAGGGATCACCGGCTCGTGATCGCGCGGCACTTTGAAAGGCAGGCGGCGCGCGCCGTCCGCCTCGATCAGCAGCACATCCGAATTGACACGATCGATCAGGTCGCCGATCTGTGGCAGGGGCAGGCCGATGATCTTATGCCGCTGCGCATCGCCTGCCGCATACAGAAAGACAAAACCGTACTCCGTCAGTTGTTCGCGAATGCGTGTGACTGGCAGCGATGCGGTGACCTCGATGGCGCTGGGAGCTTGCGCCACTTCATAACTTGCCACGCGCGTGGTCGTGGTTGCCAGCACTCGCCAACCTGCCTGTGTCAGCTCTCCCGCCAGGCGAAACAAAGCCGACGTCTTGCCGCCGGCCCCCACGAACGACACCACGTCGCCGCGCTGAATGCGCAGCGCCTCACGCAAGAGCATCGTCCTCACTCATTTCTTGCCGCCGCCAGTCAGACTCTGCTGCAGTACATCGGCTAGCTGTGGTGCGCTAAGGATCGCTTCCAGCACACCACCCCCTATCGCCAGCGATTTTTCCGAGATAGTGAAGCAATGCGCCCGTACCCCGCGCGGGTCTACATCGCCAATCTTCAACCCCCTGGTCACCGGCACCGCCGGGTGCAGCATCCCCCGCAACACCCCATCGAACGGCGCGCGCACTGGCTCGCCAGCGACGGTGGCCAATACCTGGCCCTCGTGTACCGCGTCTCCGATCTGCGCCAGCGCGATCAGTTCCCCGTCACAGGGAGCGCGTAGCACACGGTCCGCCTCGTGCCCCTGCACGCTGCCGGGCCGTCCTGTATCCGGTTCCGCTGTACCTTGCCAGATCACACGTCCCAGAAAATGACCGCGCTTGGTCTCGATCACAGCATGACAGTCGGTGCCCGCCACAAATCCTGGTCCCAGGGCGATGACCAGTGGGGCATCGGACAGGGTCGTTCCCAGGTTGCGCTTGGCCATACGGGCATCCACCACCACCGTCGGACGCAGCGCCCATATGCTTTCGCCAGCCGGATCAACCAGCACCGGGACTTCGCCCTCCGCCCATAGAGCGCCTGCTTCCCCCAACCCGGTGATGAGACGTGCCGTCAGCCCTTCTACGGTAAGCTGCCCCTCATAGACCGCAGAAGCAAATGCCACCGCTCGGCGGATGGCAAGCGGGCGCTCCAGTTCAGTCACCAGAACCGGAAAGCCCGCCTTGACCAGCCGGTAGACGACACCAGAGGCCAGGTCTCCCCCGCCCCGGACAACGACCGAAACGTTCCTAAATAACACCCAGCCCCTTCTCGCGCAGTTTGAAGACGACCCGTTCGGGTATCAATGGGATACGCTCGAACCAGATGCCCGTCGCGTCATGCAGGGCCGCCGTGATCGCCGGAGCCAGGGGGATGAATGGCATTTCGGCCATGCCGCGCACCCCCCAGGGGCCACGCGGATCAGCGTATTCCAGAATGACCGACTTCGTTTCCTTTGGAATATCCCAGACGGTGGGAATCAGGTAGGTGGACAGATAGGGATTCAGGATGCGCCCCTGCTCCGTCACCAGGTTTTCCATGATGGCATAGCCCAGCGCTTGCACGACTGCGCCCTCGACCTGACCCTCGATCAATTGCGGGTTAATGGCCTTGCCCACATCGTGAGCCGAGACCACGCGCACGACCTCCACCAGGCCCGTCTCCAGATCAACCTCAACCTCGGCAAACTGCGCCACGTACCCATAGGCAAAGTTCGGCTCGGCGCGTCCCGTCTCAGGGTCGTAGGGAGTAGTGCGCGGCGCACGGTACTGATAGGTGGCGATAGCCGGGCGTTCTTCGTTGCGCCATTTCTCCAGCGCCAATTGGGCCGCGCCTTTGATGGCATTGCCTGCCATGAACGTCATGCGCGACGCCGACGAACTACCAGAGTTGCCGGTATGCGCTGTGTCGTGCCCGATCAACTCCACTTTCTCCACCAGCACGCCGACTGCTTCCGCAGCCATCTGCACAAAGGCGGTGTGTGCGCCCTGCCCCACATCCGCACCCGCCTCGCGTACTACCACCCGCTCGATCTCGGTCTCACCGTATAGTTCAACGGTAGCCCAGTTCTCCTCCGGCGCGCCGAAGCTGAAGCCGACATTCTTGAACCCCATCGCCACGCCTACTCCGCGCCGCTTGGTCGGATCGGCGGGCTGCTGCAGCGGCAACCGTCGCCAGCCGTCTTCCGTGTGTTCCCAATATCCGCTCTGGATCGCCCCTTCCGCCAGCACGCGATCCAGCGTCACATTGGGCGGCAGGGGCGACCCCACCACGGTGATGCTGCCATCTCTCAAGACGTTCTTCAGACGCAGCTCCACCGGATCCATCCCCAGCGCCTCGGCCAGTTTGTTCATCTGGTTTTCGGCGGCGAAGCACGCCTGCGGCCCGCCAAAGCCCCGGAAGGCACCACTGGGGACATTGTTGGTGTAGACGGCGTACGAATCCACTTTGGCGTTGGGAATCTCATAGGGGCCACAGACCATCAAATGGGCGTTGCCCAGCACTTTGGGAGACGTGTAGGCATAGGCCCCGGCATCCGCGATGATCACCGCCTCCGCCGCCACCAGTTTGCCTTCCCTGGTCGCGCCCCATTTGGCGCGGATGGTCATGGGATGCCGCTTATGATGCCCGATGATTGACTCCTCACGGCTCCAAATGATCTTGACCGGACGACCCACCTTCATCGCCGCCAGCGCTAGCACGATCTGGACCGACATATCCTCGCGGCCCCCGAAAGCCCCGCCTATGGCCGGGTAGATGACACGCACCCGCTCTTCGGGCAGGTCCAGCGCATGGGCAATCTGTTGCCGGTCTTTGTGCACCCACTGACCGGCTACGATCACGGTGACTCGCCCTTCCTCGTCAAGGTACCCCAGCCCCGCTTCGGGTTGCAAGTAGGCATGCTCCTGGAAGCCAGTGTGGTACTCCCCTTCCACGACTACGTCTGCCTGTGCCCAGCCGGCTTCCACGTCTCCATGACGAATGCGGTAATGCGTCAGGATATTGTTGGGAGCATGAGGATGCAACTGCGGCGCGCCTTCTTGCATGGCCTGGTGCGGATCATCCACGATTGGCAGGTCTTCGTAGGTGACCTCGATGAGCCGCGCGGCCTCGGCTGCCGCTTCTTCCGTATCGGCAACCACCAGCGCCACCTGATCGCTGATGCAGCGCACAATGTCCGCGCCTTCTTTGGTGCTCCCTGGCCCACACAGCACCGGCTGATCGGGAATGCCCAACCCATACTCATTGACCGGCACGTCTTTGGCCGTCAGGACAGCCACCACGCCGGGATATGCTTCAGCCTGGCTGGTATCAATCGCCGTGATGCGCGCATGCACCCGATCCGCAAAGCGGATCTTCATCCACAGTTGCCCTTCCATGTTGATGTCACCTGGGAAGGGCGTTTCTCCGGTGACTTTTCCTACTGCATCCAGACGCCGCACTGTCTGGCCGATCGCAAATGCTTGTTCGCTCACAGGTTACTCCCACTCCCAAATAATCTCACCTTGCCCCAGCGGATCGGCGCGCTCACTTGCGCTGTCTTTTCAGCTCGCGTTCCTGGCGCTTGAGTTCTTTGAGCTGCTTCTTGAGTTCCTTGGCCACCTTCTTCTTATCCGCTGGCGATGGCCCCATCTGTTTGAGTATTTTTCGTTCCGGGTCAGTGTTGTAGGTAGTCATGCCCACAATCAACATCATCAGCCCCATGATGATGAGCCACAGCACTACGGCAACCAATATCTCCACGATGTTGTTGCCATGATAGCGCTCATAATCGGTGTACCGGGGGTAGCGCTCAAAATACTGGCGCAGGTCATGGTAGGACTGATCGATGGTCTCGCTGCGTTCCCGCCCGAACGTCACCAGGGGAAAGGAAATGAAATAGGCGAACACCGCCACCGCCACCGCCAGAGATAGCCCCATAATGGGCCACCACCGGCGCGAACGAGGCTGCTGCCTTGCACGTGCATATCGCGTCATGCCTGTCTCTCCCCTTCTCCTGCCCTGGCAAGAGGTCGCTATTGTCTGGTCGCCAACGCTTCGGCAGCCAGTTCGAACGCCCGCACGATCTTATAGTAGCCTGTACAGCGGCACAGGTTACCGGTGATGCTCTGTTCGATCTGTTCGCGCGTCGGGCGCGGATGTTCTTCTAGCAGCTTCGCCCCAGCCATTAAAAAGCCGGGTGTGCAGTAACCGCACTGCACCGCTCCCGTGTCCACAAATGCCTGCTGAATGGGATGCAGCACACCATCCTGCGCCAGCCCCTCGACGGTGACGATTTCCGCCCCATGCGCGCGGGGAGCAGGTACCAGGCAGGCCATCACCGCTACCCCGTCCAGAAACACCGTGCACGCGCCGCACTCTCCCTCGGCACACCCCTCTTTGGTGCCGGTCAACCCCACGTCTTCGCGCAAGAAGCGTAGCAACGTCTTGTTCGATGCACCGGTGATCGAGTATTGCCGCCCGTTGACTGTGGTGACGATCGTGTCGCTCAGATCGTCCTCGTGACGTACCAGGGCCGGCAGCGTCTGCTGCACATGCCTGCGGTGTCTGCCCCACAACATGGCCGGGTCTTGGGGCCAACCTGCCCTCTCGGTGCCGTCGCGCAGGGCACGCAAGGCGCGAGCTACCAGCACCCGGCACATCTCCGTCCGGTATGCTGCCCCACTGCGCACATCGTCTATCGGTGTTGGCGCTGCCGCTGCCAGCCGCGCCGCCTCGCGGATCACCTCGTCGGTCAGGCGTTTACCCTTGAGATACTGTTCAGCCACCGGCACCCGCAGAATGGTCGGGGCCACACTGCCCAGCGTGATCGCCGCGCTGACGATCACCTCGCCGTCGAAACCCAGCACGACCGCTGCATTGACCACGGAAATCGCCTGGGCCTTGCGCAGCCCTAGCTTGAGAAAGATGCCGCGCTCGTGCCGGGCCAGGGCCGGGAACGTGATCGCCGTCAGTATCTCGTCGGGAGCCATCGCCGTTCGCCGCACCCCCTGGTAGAAGGAGGAGAAATCGAGCGTGCGTTCGCCGCGCGTCGAGGCCAGCGTCACGGTCGCTCCCAAAGCCCACAAGGGAGTGATGGTGTCGTTGGCCGGGCTGGCCGTGATGACGTTGCCCGCCACTGTACCCCGGTTGCGAATCTGCGGCGCGCCCACGCTCCAGGCTGCCTGCGCCAGGGGCAAGGCGCGCTCCACAATCACTGCGCTGCCAACTACCTGGTTATGAGTGACCAGCGGGCCAAGCTGAATCGTGTCACCATGCACCGTGATATGATCCAGGCCCGACACACGACTGATGTCAATCAGCGTGTCCACGCCAGGGCGCTGACCGCGCTCCAGTTCCAGCAGCAGGTCGGTCGCGCCCGCTACAATGCGTGCCCGTTCGCCATGCTGCGCCAGCAATTCGAGCGCTTCGTCTATAGACGTGACGCTATAATAGTTTTGCCACATGTACCAGTCCCTTCGCTTGTCTGCCTTGCCAGAAGCTATAGTAGCACACTCACCGGTGATTGCCTAAGGCCATACGTCCCGCTCAACCAATGTCAATGAGCATATAAGGGTTGACGTTGAGCACCGTAGTACCCAGGTAGACAGTTTGCCGTGTACGGCGTCTGTCCCACGTGTCTACATGCCCATGCAGCAGATACATGGGCCGCCCCAGACGGATCAGGGTGCGAAAAGCCACAAAACCACGGTGCGCCCGGTCGTCCGGCAGATCATGAATGCCGCGCGGCGGAGAATGGGCCACCAGCACATGGACGCCATACCCCGCCCACAGGCGGCGCAGCACCATGCGCGGCAACAGTCGCAAGACTCTCAGCATCATCTCCGCGTCGGTGTATTGCGCTGCTCCCTTGTTGTAGCAGATCGAGCCTTCCAGCCCGGCGAACAGATAGCCCTGGTACTTCACAAAGCGCAGATGCAGGTTATCACCGCCGGGCGGAGAGGCGGCATAACTGGTATCGTGATTGCCGCGCACAAACAGCAGCGGAACGCTCAGCGTCGTGCCAATGAAGTCCAGGTAGTGAATGGGCAGGTCGCCACAGCTGACCAGGACATCAACACCCCGGTAAGTCTGTGTCAGATACTCCACATTGTGCAGTTGCGGCTGCACAACATCGCTGACGGCCAGAATTCTCACGGCATCCTGTTCATTGTTCACTTTGCACGGCCTGTTCCACAGGCGGAGACCAGCGCAACGATTCACCGCTGCCGCCGCGCTGCACCTGGATGATCTCCGCCAGGATGCTCACTGCGATCTCCTTGGGCGTCTCCGCTCCAATGGGCAACCCAATCGGTGCGTGCACACGCTCCAGGTCGGCCTGCGATACTCCCCGTTCGCGTAATGTTTCCACCGTCAACGCCCAGCGACGACGGCTGCCGATCAGACCAATATACGGCGCGGGAGTCTGCAACAACGCGGGCAACAGCGTCTCGTCTACGCTCAGCCCGCGCGTCACCGCCACCACATAGGTCAAAGCCGAGATAGGAACCCCGTTGATCAGGTCGTCCGCCGCGGCCTCGACATAACCGTCCATCCCAGGTATCTGCTCAGGCGTGGCGTAACCGGGCCGGTCGTCGGCGACCATCACACGGTAGCCAAGCCACTTGGCGAGTTCCGCCACCGCTTTGCCCACGTGCCCACAGCCGATCACCAGCACGGTAGGCAACGGCAACAGCGGCTCGATGTAGACCTTCACCGTCCCGCCGCACACACCTGGATCGCCCGCTTCGAGATCGGCCAGGTTGTACGTGAACAGGCGGCACCGACCATCGCGCAGGGCCTGTTGCGCTTCGGCGATGACCAGCGCCTCCATCTGCCCGCCGCCAATAGTGCCTACGATCTGCCCGTCTGGCCAGACGAGCATCTTGCTGCCCGCCTGGCGCGGCACCGAGCCGCGTGTCTCTACCACGATCGCCAACGCCGCCGCGCGCCCTTCGCGCTGCGCTAACAGGACTGCTTCAAAGACGGCCTGATCTTCGCTCATACCTGCATCATCATCCCCTGGTGTGCAAAGCCCGCCAGACCTTCTCTGGCAGTAACGGCCCGTGCGTCAGGCGGATGCCCGCCGCATCGTACAGCGCGTTGGCCAGCGCCGGACCAACCCCATCCATCGGGATTTCAGCGACGGCCTTGGCTCCGAAAGGCCCGCTCGGTTCATACGTTTCGATGAAGATGACGCCCATCTGCGGCATTTCATTGGCCCGGTAAATCTTATAAGCCCCGAAGCGCGGGTTGATCATGCGCCCCCTGGCGTCAAAGACCATCTCCTCACAATGTCCATAGCCCAGCGCCTGCGTCATGCCGCCTTCGATCTGTCCGCTGGCCGTGAGCGGGTTGACGATCACCCCTCCGTCCACCGCCATGACCATCTCGTCCACCGTGAACTGACCTGTTTCCGTGTCCAGCGTCACGGTCACAAACTGCGCCGCAAAGGGTGGTGGCGATTCGGGGCTGACGTAGCTGGCCGTCGCCATGATTTGATGTTGCTTCTCATGATGCAGGCTGTTGAGCGCGATGTCACGATGGCTCACGCTACGACCATCCGGCGCATGGACAGCCCGGTCGCGCAGCACCAGCTCGTCGGGCGTCACCGGCGGGAAATCACTCTGCTTGTTCAACATGTGTGCGGCTACTTCGCGCATCTGCGCCGCGACCTTTTCCGCCGCCAATACCACCGCTCGCCCCGATACATAGGTCGTGCTGGACGCATAGGCCCCTTTGTCGAACGGCGTGAAGTCCGTATCGGACGAATAGGTGATGAAGTCCTCCGGCCCACAGCCAAGCACCTCCGCCGCCATTTGCGTCAGCACCGTATCGGAGCCAGTGCCCAGGTCGGTTGCGCCCACCAGCAGGTTGAACGACCCATCGTCGTTGATCTTGATGCTGGCCGCGCCCATGTCCAGCCGGGGAATGGCCGTGCCCTGCATGACCAGTGCCACGCCAATCCCCCGCCGCAAATGCGGCTTGCCCGGCACACGGTGCCAGTCCGGGTTGTTGAAGCGCTCGTGCCAGCGGATGGCCCGTGCCCCCTGCTCCACACACTCCGGCAACCCGCAGGACTGAATGATCTCCGGCACAGCCTCGCGGCCTTCGCTCCATGCTTTGCTGGCCGGATATTCGTCACCGGCCTTGACGGCGTTCTTCAGCCGAAATTCCAGCGGATCCCAGCCCATCTCACGGGCGATCCATTCCATATGCTGCTCGACCGCCCAGAAGCCCTGCGGCACCCCGTAGCCCCGATAAGCGCCACTGGGAGGCGTGTTGGTGTAGACCACATCCGCCGTGAACTTGATGTTCGGCGCGTTGTAGAGCGACATGGCCTTATGACCGGTATTGCCTGCTACCGTCAGCGCGTGCGACCCGTAGGCACCCGTGTCGCTGAGGACGTACATCTGATTGGCCACGATGCGCCCGTCGCGCGTCACCCCCGTCTTGACGGTGAGGTACATGGGGTGCCGCGAGCGGCTGGCGTAGAACTCCTCTTCGCGGGTGTATTCCAGGCGCACCGGCTGCCCCGTCACAATAGTCAGGTGCGCGCAGATGTCCTCGATCAACACTTCCTGCTTGACGCCAAAGCCGCCGCCGATACGCGGCTTGATCACGCGGATGCGCTTTTCCGGCAGTCCCAACACAGGCGCGAGGATACGGCGCACATGAAAGGGCACCTGGGTGCTGGTGCGGATTACCAGGCGGTCGTCCTCGTCCCACCAGGTGACGACCACGTGCGGCTCCAGCGGGGTTTGCTGCACCTTGGGACTGTAATACGTCGCCTCAAAGATACGATCCGCCTGTCCGAAGCCCGCCTCGACATCGCCCAGCTCCCAGTCAATGACCGCAGCCAGATTGCGCGTCTTGTCTTCGATGTGCCAGCTCTCCGGCTCGTCGTGCAGGATGGGTGCCCCCGCCTTCATGCTGTCGCGCGGATCAAACACCGCGGGCAGTACTTCATACTCGACCTCGATGAGCGAAAGTGCTTTGAGCGCGATCTCTTCCGTCTCTGCCGCCACTGCCGCCACCCGGTCGCCCACAAAGCGCACCTTGTAATCCAGGCTGTAGTTGTCGTGCGGGCCGGGTTCCGGGTCACTCTGCCCGGCAGTTGTGTAGGGCACACGCGGCAAGTCCTGATAGGTGAGCACAGCGTGCACACCGGGCAAGGCACGCGCCTTGCTGACATCAATGCGCTTGATGATGGCGTGCGCGTGTGGACTGAGCAGCAGTTTGCCCACCAGCATCCCGCGGAACTCGATATCGTCGGTGAAAGCGGGTTTGCCCTGCGCCAGCTTACGAGCATCCACTTTTTGCGCAGGTTTGCCCACCTGCTGCAACGTGTCCACTTCGGGCGCGACCAGCATGACAGGGAGCGCGCGCGTCGTCACTTGCGGCGTATCCGCCGACGGCCCCTGAAGCCCCAATGGTTGTATGTCGTCAGAGGGATCATCACCGCGGGTGAATAGCTCAGCAGGCACAGGGATAGCGCGTTCCGGTCCGATTGGCGGCACGTCCTCACCGCGCAGCATCGCCGCTGCGCGCAACACCGCTTCTACCGGCTTGACGTACCCTGTACAGCGGCACAGGACTCCCGCCAGCGCTTCGCGCACCTCGCCTTCGCTGGGGGCAGGATTGCGATCGAGCAGTGCTTTGGCGGCCAGGATCATCGCCGGTGTGCAATACCCACACTGGATCGCTCCCGTCTCGATAAAGGCCTGCTGCAGCGGGTGTAACGGCTCCGACCCGCGCCAGCCGCGCTCCTGCGGCCCTCCGATTCCCTCGATCGTCGTCACCGAGCGGCCAGAAACCTGCGCCGCCAGCATCAAGGACGACACCACCGGCGCACCGTCCAACAGCACCACGTCGGCCCCGCTCAAGCCGTCGTCGTCGGCATACTTGACGCCAAAGACTCCGTATCGGCGCAACATGCGCAGCAAACTCTCGTTG
>FWPU01002538.1_pt1 | contig 50052 bp, 43 predicted proteins | sample 2228361 | NCBI WGS metagenome assembly FWPU01 (sample SAMEA103939777, study PRJEB20133) | metagenome | reverse complement strand
CAAACACGCAACTTCGCGCTGGCCACCCCAGCCGAACCTTGCCCTGGCGATCCGTCAAGTTATTCTATTATTAAACAAGCTCTCAGCTATCCCCTCCGGCCAGGCGATCCAGAGCGCGTCTCTGCAGCTCTACCTGCGCTACGCCGGCGGGGCCACCAGCAACGTGATCGGCCTGCATCGGACCACGGCCAACTGGAGCGAGACCACGGTCAACTGGAACAATCAGCCCGGTCACTCCGCAGCCTACGCCACGACCGATGTAGGGCTGACCACGGGCTGGTACAGTTGGAATGCCACCCAGCTCGTGCGCGAGTGGTACCAGGGGACCTACTCGAACTATGGCCTGAAGCTGGTCAGCCAGAGCGAGACGACCTGTAGCTGGCGTATGTTCGACAGCCGGGAGAACGTCTACGACGCCCGGCTGGTGATCAACTACGGCACGCCGACCCCTACCCGCACGCCAACTCGCACCCTTACTCCCACTCGCACGCCGACCCGTACGCCGACGCGTACGCCCACGCGCACCCCTACACCGACGCGCACGCCCACCATCACACCGACCCCGACCGCCACACCTGTTGGGGTCCCCGACCTGGGGGATGCGCCCGATAGCACCAATTCGTTTAGCATACCTATGACCGCGTACCCAGGTGTGAACGCGCAGTTTCCCACCGTGTTCGGCAGTGCCGTGGGTGGGTCGGCCGGGCCGCGGCATCGCAACGATCAGCGGCTGTTCTACCTGGGCGAGGCGATCACCAGAGAAGAAGAGGCGGACACCGGCCCCGACGCGGACGTCGTGAACAATATCTTCCCTCAAGAAAACCGGGCCGACCTGGACGGGGGAGATGACGGCTTGCGCTTGCCGACCAGCCTGCTTCATTGCACGGAGGTCACCGTAGAGTACGCCATCACTGTCCAGACCGGCGCGCCCAAAGAAGCGTATCTCAACCTCTGGTTCGACTGGAATCGCAACGGCCAGTGGGGAGACGAGCCAAAGTGCCCGGACGGACGCCTGGCGCCGGAATGGGCGGTGAAGAATTATGCCATTGCCCTGCCGGCCGGGCCGGGCTATTACCGGTTCACCACACCTAAGTTCATCGCCTATAACCCGAAACCGGAAATGGACCTGTGGTTGCGGGTCACCCTCAGCGACAGGCCCGCTCCCGCCGCAGACGGCAGTGGCCCGGCCGACGGCTATGCCTACGGCGAGACGGAGGATTACCGCTTCAGCACCGCGCCGACCCCCACGCCCACCGCCACCCGCACGCGCACGCCCACCAGCACGCCCACGGTCACGCGCACGCCGACGTCAACGCCGACGCGTACCCGGACACCGACACCGACCCTCACGCCCACCCGCACGCGCACGCCGACGGTGACTCGCACACCCACGCGCACGGCAACTCCCAGCGTGGATCTCGTCATTGACGCCATCGAGATCACGCAGGGGATCCAGGACCTGAACAACACCGTGCCGCTGGTGGCTAACAAGCGCACCTATGCCCGCGGCCACGTGCGCGCCAACGCCGGGAGCCACAACAACGTGCTGGGCCGTTTCACCATCCAGCGGGGCGGCACGACGTATGGCCCCTACGTGGCCGATAACCCCGGCGCGCGCATCACGGTGCGCAGCGCGCCGGATCGCGGCGAGGTGCACCACAGCTACTTCTTCGAGATACCGGCTACGTTGCTCGGCGCAGGCACCATCGGCGTCTGCCTGGACCTGAACCCGGACCACCTGGTGCCCGAGTACAACTATGGCAACAACTCGCGCTGCGTCAACGTCACCCTGGTTGCCTCGCCGCCGGTCAAGGTGAAGATCTACAACCTACGCTACCAGATGGGCGGGACGACCCATCAGGCAGACTGGACCCACTACTGGATGCTTCTCTCCTGGCTGCGCCGGGCCTATCCCATCGCCAACGTGGAGTGGTCGGTCTACACCTTGAACTGGACCGGCTCCAGCCCGCCGCCGACGGCCGGCTGCGGCTCGGTAAACAACGCTCTGGCCATCCAACGCACGCTGGACGGCTCACCGGCCCGCTGGCGCTACTACGGCCTGGTGATTGATACCGGCGATTTCATGCGCGGCTGCGCAGCCGACATCCCGGCTTACATTGCCTCCGGACCGACCGGGACAGGCACCTGGGGGTGGGACTTCGACGGCTCCTATGGTGACTGGTACGGCGGCCACGAGCTGGGCCACACCTACGGCCGCTACCACGCCGAATTCTGCGGCGCAGGCGGTGGCAGGAGCTATCCCTACCCCGACGGTCGCATCGGCGGGCCATCTGACGATCCCAACCGTTACTACGGCTGGGACATCGAGCTGCGCCAGGTCTACCCGCCGACCTGGACCGACGTCATGACCTACTGCGCCAACGAGTGGATATCCGATTTCACCTACAAGGGCATCCGGGAGCGCCTGATCAGCGAGGGATCGGCCGTGGCTGCGGCCGCTTGGCCGGAGGCAACGGAGTACCTGGCCGTCTTCGGCCGCGCCAACCTGACGCTAGGGACGGCGACGCTGGACACTCTCTATCGCCTGCGCGACATCCCGGCGCCTGAGGCGCCGACCCCCAGCGCGGACTGGACCCTGGAGCTGTTGAACGCAGGCGGCACGGCGCTCGCCAGCCACTCCTTCACCCCGAAGGAGGATACGGAGCCGCAGCCCGGCGAGGATGTGATGGCCTCCATCATCGAGACGGTGCCGTGGGCCGACGGCACGGCGCAGATCGTGGTGCGCTACCGGGGAACCATCGTGGCGCAGCGCGCGGTCAGCGCCCACGCGCCGACCGTGCAACTCACCTATCCGAACGGCGGCGAGAACCTGAGCGGGCCCGGCGTCAACGTGACGTGGACCGCGGCCGACCAGGACGGCGACCCGCTGGTCTATGCCGTGCTCTACAGCCGAGATGCCGGCGCCACCTGGCAGACGCTGGTCACCGGGCTGACGCAGACGAGCTACGCCGCCGACCTGAACGAGCTGCCCGGCAGCGACCAGGCCCTCTTCCGGGTGATCGCCTCCGACGGGGTGAACACCGGCCAGGACCAGTCCGACGCCACCTTCCGCGTGGCGCGCAAGGCACCGCAGGCCTTCATCATCTCACCGGATGACGGCGCCCACTTCTTGGCGGAGCAGCAGGTGATGCTGGCCGGCGAGGGCTACGATGTGGAGGACGGCGTGCTTCCCGACAGCGGGCTGACCTGGAGCTCGGATCGGCAGGGGAACCTGGGCAATGGCCGGCACCTCTCCGTGACCGGCTTGCAGATCGGCCGGCATGTGATCACGTTGCAGGCAACGGACAGCAGCGGTCAAAGCGGCACGGCCACCCGCGCCATCTTCGTGGGCGAGCGGCAGTATCTGCCGCTGCTGCTGAAGCAATAAGCCGAAGCGCATGGGCTGGCCCCCGCTACTTCCCGTCTCCCTCTCTTTCCTCCGCTGTGCGGGGGAAAGAGAGTCACGGGAACAGGGGCTCGAACAGGTGTAGATCAGGGCGAGAGGGCCTCACTCCTGGCCCAGCCGCGCGCCCAGGAAGCCGCGCGCGCCGCGCAGGAATACCTCGATCGGCAACGGCTGCTTGCCGGCCAGCTGTACCTGGCGCAGCAGCAATGCGCCGTCGGCTGCCCCGACTGCCGCGGCATCGCCGAGCGCGATCACCTCGCCGGCCGCAGCGTTGATCTGATCGGCAGGCAGCGCGGACGCGGCCAGGATCGTCAGCTGGCGGCCTTGCCAGAAGGTATAGGCGCCCGGCCACGGGCTGAAGGCGCGCACCTGGCGGGCCAGCAGGGTGGCGGGCCGGTGCCAGTCGAGCAGGCCCTCTTCCTTCGTCAGGCGGCCACACCAGGTAACGCTGGTCGGATCCTGCGGCCAGGGTGTGATCTCGCCCCTCAGCCAGCGGCCGACCGTCTCGACCATGACGGTCGCGCCCAGGGTGGCCAGTCGCGCCAACAGCTCCCCCGCGTTTTCGTCGGGGCCGATCGGTGTCTTGACCTGGGCCAGGATATCGCCCGCGTCCATCTCGGCCGCGACGAACTGGATCGTGACGCCGGTCTCCGTATCGCCGGCCAGGATCGCAGCCGGCACCGGCGATGCGCCCCGCCAGCGCGGCAGGAGCGATGGATGGAGGTTCAGCGCGCCCCGCGGGGCCAGCCGACAGATCGGTTCGGGGATGTACTGGCCGTAGGCGGCCACCAGGATCAGGTCGGGTTGCGTCCCGGCCAACAGCTGCAGCGCTTCCGACGTCCGCAGGCTGGGCGGCTGTAACACCGGCAGGCCCAGGGTTAGCGCCACCTGTTTGATCGGCGGCGCGGTCAACCGTTGCCCGCGGCCGGCCGGCTTGTCGGGCTGGCAGACGACGCCGACGACCTCATAGCCTGCCTCGACGATCCGATGCAGGGTGGGCACACCGAATTCGGGCGTGCTCATGTAGAGGATGCGTGCTCTCATCTAGACGACTCCTCTTGCCACAGCGCCAGCCCCTCCGCGTAGAGCTGTGCGCCAACCGATTGGGCTGCTGCGCTGGCCGCGGCCTCGGTGACGGTTTGCACCGTGCCATTCCGCATCACCATCTCGCCACCGACGATGGTGACTTCGACATCGCTTGCCCTGGCACAATAGACCAGCGTGTTGACGATATCGTGAATGGGGACGAGGTGGGGTCGGTCGAGCCGCACGATGGCCAGATCGGCCAGCCGGCCCGGGTCAATCGTGCCTGCATTTATGCCGGCCGCGCGGGCACCGCCGGTCGTCGCCATTGCGAACGCCTGTCGCGCGGTGATCGCGGTGGGATCTTCATGGACGCCTTTGTGCAGCAGCGCGGCAAAGCGCATTTCCTCGAACATGTCCAGCGTATCGTTCGACGCTGCGCCGTCGGCCGCAAGCGCCACCTTGACCCCGTGGCGCAGCATCTTGGGGATCGGTGCCACCCCGCTGCCGAGTTTGAGGTTGCTTTTCGGACAGTGGACCACGGTGGTGCCGGTCTCGGCCAGCAGGTCAATCTCAGCGTCGGTGACATGGACGCAGTGCACGGCGCTGGTGCGTGGCCCCAACAGCCCCAGGCTGTGGGCATAGGCGACCGGTGTCAGCCCTGCCTCGCGCGTCACCTGCGCCACCTCATAGCGCGTCTCGGCGAGGTGGATCTGCAGGCCGATGTCGAGCGCCCGGGCCTGTTCGCGTGCCCACAGGAGGAGTTCTCGGCTGCAGATGAAGGGAGTGGAGGGCGCCAGGAGGACTCCCAGCCGTGGATGGGCGGTGCGCCAGGCTTGTGCCAGGCGTACCGCATCTGCGCGCGCCAGGCGGTTGAACGTACATAGCGGCGGCGGCAGCCACTGATCGGCCAGGGCGATGGCGGCGATGCCGCGAATGCCGACCTCTTGCCATCCCCGAAACACGGCATCCATATTCATGTTCATGTCAATGCAGCAGGTCACGCCGCCGCGCAGCATCTCCAGCCCGCTCAAAATGGCCCAGTGATAGCCGCTCGTCTCGTCGTGTGCGATCCAGTGCCGGCGATGAATGGCATAGGCCAGGGGATAGAGCGTGGCCTGGCACCACTCCATCAGGCCGACGTCATCGCGCAGGCCCTTGAGGAAGTTCTGGTAGAGATGCGTGTGCGCGTTGATCAGGCCGGGGATGACGGCCCTGCCGACGCCGTCCAGCACGTGGAGAGCGGCCGCATCGGGGAGGTCTGGATGGCCGACGGCCGCGATGCGATCTCCCTCGATCAGCACATCGGCATCTCGCTCGACGCGCCAGGCATCCCGCACGATGTAGCTGGCGTTCTTGATCAATAAGCCCATGCTGGTACCACGTCTCCTCTCGGGGTGGCTGTCTTGCCTGCAGTGATGGCACAAGCGTATGTGAATCGTGTGAGCGAGGCAATGACGCACGTCATGCGTGGCGGACGACCGGCTTCCAGCCTGAGCGTCGGAGGCGAAGCCCTGCACAACTATGGAGAGAGTTGTCATTCGGCGCAGGATGTGGTATCATCGGAGTGTGATTCCCCCCGGCGTCTGTGGGCGACGGTCGTTGGGCCTTCGGGCCGGCAGTCATGCTGACGCCGATCTGTAGCGTCTTGTTGGGCTGCATGTTTTTCAGGATCTGCCGCAAGAGGATGGTCATGTCCCAGGAATCGGATGCCAAATCGCTGCAGGTCTTGTATATCGGCCGCACGGACCCCAATCACGAGAAGCTGTGGCATCAGCTCGAGCAGGAGGGGGTCAAAATCGTTTTTGTCCGCACCCAACGGACTGGCCTGCAAATGGCCCGGGACCTCAAGCCGTCGGTAGTAATCATCAACACGGCCAACGGCTCGTTCACCGGAGCACGTTTGTGCCGGACGCTGGGGCGGCTTCTGCCCAACGCGCAGCGCCTGCTGTTGACCGAGGCGAACGCCGGCGCCGACGTGCCGTGCGAGCGCCGCTTGTCTCGTCCTTTCACCGTGGCGAAGCTGCGCGATGCCATCCTGAAACTGCTGGAGACGGCCGACCCCTATCTCCTGTGCGTGGGCGAACTGCAGCTCAATCTTGCCACGCGCATCGTCGTCGGCCCGAGAGGCCAACAGCGCCTGACCCCCAAAGAGTGTGACCTGCTGGCTTATCTTATGCGTCGGCCCAATCAGGTCTTCTCGCGACGGCAGTTGATGAAAGATGTCTGGAAAACGCCATATGTCGGCGATACCCGCACCCTCGACGTCCACATGCGCTGGCTGCGCGAGAAGGTGGAACTCGACCCCCACGAACCCCGGCTGTTGTTGACTAAACGGGGGGTGGGCTATCTTTTTTCCCTGTCCGAGCCAGCCCCCGCCAGCTCGGCTGCCTCTGATCAGGAGTCAGAGGCCGAACTGGATTGACCCCAACACCTTTCACCTCGTCGCCTGAGTCATCGTCTGCCGGGGGTGTCCTGTCGGGCGTTTAAAACCAAAATCGGCGCCGAGAGGGCGCCGATCGGTCCGCGCGGGCAGCTGATGGAGAATCAGGCGGCCGACGTGGCTGTGGCTGCGGCCTTTGCCTTGTTATAGGCAGCCATCAGACGCGACTTGCGGCGGGCGGCCTGATTCTTGTGAATGACGCCCTTTTCAGCCGCTTTGTCCAGCGCTTTGATGGCAGCCCGCACAGCGGCTTCGCTGGCTACCGGCGACCTGGCGATCATGGCGCGCGCGCGCTTGACATAGGTGCGCGTGCTGGCGCGCACGGCCCCACGAAAAACGGTCCTCCGCGCATCACGGCGCATGGCCTTGAGAGCAGATTTGTGATTCTTCTTGCCTGGCAACTTGGAGCCTCCGAAATATACTTCGGTCGAAACGACCAGCGAGACGATATGACATCGGGGCCGTACAACCGGCCCATTTCAGTAACAGCTATTTATACCGCACCAGGCCGCTTTTGTCCAGTTTCGGGGGTATCGCTGCGCGGCTACGCTCCGGTGGTGCGCTGGGCTGCCTGCACATCACCCATGGCATCTTCGACATACGGATAGGCCAGCCATACCGTCGTCAGCCCGAACAGCATCCCGGTGACCAGCCGGAGCGGCCAGTTGCTCTCGCGCAGGCCGACCAGTTGCGTGCCGCCGTCAAGCGCCAGGGGAATCAGTGCCAGCAGATAGAGCTTCACCGGCAGGCGGCACATGGGCCGGCCGCGTGCCCGACGCCAGCCTCGTACCAGGCCGAAGCTCAGCCCGCCGAGCAGGATGCTGCCGTAGATGGCGACATCGCGCTGACAGATGGCCACTTTGTAGCCCAGCGTCGCATTGCCTTCCCAGCGCAGCCGTTCGCGCTGCAACAGACTCAATCCGGCCGGAAGTGCCCCACTCGCCTCGAGCTCGGCCACATCGTAGGCGCCTTGCGTGCCGAACAGGAAGAAGGAGCGTTCGGGAAGCTGGTGACAGGTGGGCCGGTAGGCGAGATAGATGAGCCGGGCCGGCCCGGTCAGGCCGACATGCATCAGCAGCGGCGCGGCGAACGGCAGGCCCACGAAGACCGCCACGATGAGGTTGAAGAGCGCCAGCCAGTGCCGTGCCAGCCATACCACCAGACGATCCACCGCGGCCGCGATGCGCCCGGCGTGAACACCGACAGGCAGCCGCACGCTGATTTCTTGCTCGCTCATCGGCCGTCCTCATGCCGGCCAGCGCCGGCCGCCACCGCGGTGCCGCTCAGGTAGCCGATGTAGGCCGGGATCAATGGCAACACGCATGGCGACAGGAACGAGAGCACGCCGGCCGCCAGCGCGATCGGTGCCGTCACGGCGGTGGTGCCCGACATGACGCCGAATTCCATGCTGGCGAAACCGGTCCCCAGCCGGGCAGTGATCAGGTTGGCGATCACGGTGAGCCGGCCCATGAAGAGCAGGCCGCCCATCACGATCAGGAACAGGCCCGTCAACAACGAGATGAGGCCCATGTGGCGATTGAGCCGGCGTAAGAAGCCCGTGGCTGTGCTGAGCGCCGCGCCGGTGAGCAGGAACGGGATGCCCAGGCCGGCCGAATAAGCCAGCAACAGGAACGCGCCTTGCGCCACGGTCTGGGTGTCGCTGGCTAACAGGTATATCACGGCCAGCACCGGACCGATGCATGGGATCCAGCCGGCCGAGAAGAAGACGCCCATCACGAACGAGGAGAGATAGCCCCAGCGCGGATCGGCGCGCGCCTGCACGCGACCCTCAGTGTACATCACGCGGGCCAGCGCATCCACGAACGCGATGTAGCCGCGGCCGAGCACATGGCGGTCGCCGCCGACCACGCGCAGCCGGCCGGCGACCCAGCTCAGGATGCCCGACACATAGAGGCCGAACAGGATGACGATCAGCCCGCCGATTTTGACGACGTAGTCCAGATAGGTGTTGAGGGTGTACCCCACAAACGCGACCGACGCGCCCAGCACCACAAAGACGACACTGAAGCCGGTCACGAACGCCAGCGCATGAAAGAAGACCGTCCACCTGCTGGCTGTCATCACGATCTCATCCCTCCTGTCTCCCCACCAGCGCGCTGCCGAAGACCGCCCGTCCACACAAGCGTTTACCGGCTGTCGGCATCTTTTTCCTGGCTCAGCTCGCGCAGAGCTTTGAGCTCGGCGTCCAGCTTGCTCTGCCGACGGAGCATCGAGAGAATGAAGACGAAGGCCGCAGCCCAGATGATCAGATAAGCGCCCGCCATGTATACCATCGTTTTTCCTCGCAAAAAATGATCAAGAATCAGTAGCCCAGCCGCTCCCGCAGGGCGTCCACCTGTTCGCGTGTCCGCTCCAGGCGCACGCGGTAGATCAGCAGGACGCCGTAGAAAACGGTAAAGGCGATCAGGCTCAAGAAGAAGACCGGCAGCATGCCCCGCGACAGGCCGAAGTCTTTGCTGTCAATCAGGATCGGATGGATGGTGCGCCACCAGCGTATTGACATAAATGTGATCGGCACGCTGAGAAAGGCGAAGATGCCGTAGACCGCAGCAAAGCGTGCTCGCCGCGCCGGATCCTCCAGCGCACTGCGCAGCATGAAATAGGCCACGTACAGCAGGAACATGATCGTGTAGGTGGTCAGGCGCGGGTCCCAGGTCCACCAGGTGTTCCAGGCCGGTTTGGCCCACATGGAACCGCTCGCGGTAGCCGCCAGGGTGAAGACGATGCCGATCTCGGCCGATGAGACGGCCACGCCATCCCAGAAGCGTCGGGCCGTCACCAGATAGGCTATGCTGGCGACAGTGGTGATGCCGAAGGCCAGCATGCTCAGCCAGGCGCTGGGCACGTGAAAATAGATGATGCGCTGGGCAAAGGTCTCATCGGGCGTGAGGCCGGCTGCGTTGGGTGCCAGCACCAGCGCGCCGAGCGCAGCGGCCAGCATCAGCAGCGCGGAGACGACCGTGACCGGCGCCAGCCAACGATTGACTCGATTCATATCTCCCTCCATCATTCTTCCATGACGTAGCCGAAGGTCAGATACGCCACAACCGTGAAGCCGATATCGTAGACGATCATGATCTGAAGCCAGTTGCCGAGCGTGTTCAGTGCCTCGCCGTCGAGCAGCGCGCCGGTCATCTTGACGCCGGCGATCAGCACGGGCAGGAGCACCGGGAAAAGCAGGATCGGCAGCATCACCTCACGCGCTCGAGTGTTGACCGCGATGGCCGAGAAGACGGTGCCGACGGCAGCAAAGCCGTAGGTGCCCAGCAGCAGCACCAGCAAGTGTGCGGCCGACAGCAGCGACAGATTGTAGAAGACCATCACCAGCGGCAGGATCACGATCTCGACGGCGAACATGAAGAGCAAGTTGCCCAACAGCTTGCCGAAGTAGATGGCCGACCGATCCACCGGTGCCAGCAGCAGGCCGGCCAGGCTCCCCTTGTCCTGCTCGATGACGAGCGCCCGGTTGAGTCCCAGCGTGCCGGCGAAGCTGATCGCCACCCAGACGATGCCCGGCACCACCATCTTCATCGCCGGCACGCGCAGCTCGAAGGCGAAGTTGAACACGATCACCGAGAGCAGCGCGAAGACGAACATGCTGCTGAAGATGTCCTTCGTGCGCACCTCGGCCCGGATATCTTTCCAGACGATGGCGCCGACAACGCGCCAGAAGCTCATCGGCCGCCTCCGACATAGCGATCGTACAGGGGCCGGAAGTCGGTTGCCGTCATCCCGGCCGTCGGCCCCTCGAAGACGATCCGGCCGCCGGCCAGGATCACAGCCCGATCGGCAATGGCCAACCCACGCTCGATGCTGTGCGTGACCGTGACGATCGTGCGCATGGCATCGGGCGTGCTGGCGGCCTCCCGGCTCAGCCGCACCAGCAGGCCGTGGAGCATCTCGGCCGCCTGCGGGTCGAGGCCCGTGTCCGGCTCGTCCAGCAGGAGCACCTGCGGATCGTGCAGCAGGGCGCGCGCGATGGCCAGACGTTGCACCATGCCGCGCGAGAAGGTGCGCACCAGGTCATGCCGGCGTCCACTCAGGCCCACCAGCGCCAGCATCTCGGCGATGCGCGCCTGCGGGTTGACCAGGTCGTAGAGCCGCGCGAAAAAGCGCAGGTTTTCCTCCGCGGTGAGGCTATCGTAGAGCAGCGGCGCGTGCGAGACCACTCCCAGGTAGCGGCGGATGCCATCGGCATGGGTGGCCAGGTCGAGCCCGCCGATCAGCACTTTGCCGCTGGTGGGCCGGCTGAGGCTGGCCAGGATGCGGATGAGGGTCGTCTTGCCTGCGCCGTTCGGCCCGAAGATCACGAGCGATTCGCCCGCCGCGACGCGCAGGTCTATCCCGCGCAGCGCGGTCTTGCTGCCGAACGCTTTGGTCAGCTTGCGCAGTTCGATCATCGCCGGGCCGTCGGCCGGCCGGCCGACGACATCGCGGCCTGTCTCATCTGCGTGGCTCATGCCCGTCCTTCTCTGCGCATCAGATCGAGCAGCTGCGCCTTCAGCTTCAGCCGGGCGTCCCGATAGGCGGCCTCCGTTAGCTCGCCGGCCTGATGGGCGATGTCCAGCCGGGCCAGGGCATCTATCAGATCGTCCTGGGTGGCGGCCGCCGCGGCCGCCACCGACTGCCGACGCAGAAACGGCATGGCGACCAGCAGGGCTGCCAGCAGCCCGCCCACGCCGAGCAGGATCAACAGGATGGCGCGATCGTTGGTGGCGATCGGGCCGCTGGCCGACGCCGCGCCGCTCGTACCCAGGGGCAGGTTGCTGAAGCGCAGGACGAGCGGCTGATCGGCGGGCAGGTTTTGACCGGACAGACTGATGAAGTTGCCGCTCTGCATCTGCCGCACCGTCTGATCCTGCAACTGGTCGCTGGACACGCGCGCGCCTACGTCGGCGATCAGGACGTTCGCATTGGCGACCGGATAGGGGATGCGCCGCGCCAGCTCCAGACTGGAGGTCGTGTAGGGGATCTCGTAGCGATAGAGCATCTGTCGTGTGCCACGGCCCGGTGGCAGCGGGAGGGTATCCACGAAACCGTCGGCCGTCGGCAGATAGCGCTCCCCCAGCACGCCATCGTTGATCTCCAGGCCCTCGGCGGCCGGCGGGACTGTGAGACGCAGGGTGCCTGTCCCATCGCCGACGTAGGCCCGATTGCCGTCCAGGCTGAAGACGACCAGCTCGGTGAAGTAGGCCCGGCCGGCATCGAACTCGACGATGATGTGTATCCGGTCTGCCCGCACGCCGGCCGGGTCGCTCGTGACCTCGTAGAGCGTGATCGGCAGGTCGAGCCCGGCCTGGCCGGCGACGAAGTGGGCCGGCTCTGAGCTGAAGCCGTGGCCGCCGGGGCCACTCACGCGCGCGACGAAGATGATCCCAGGATCGGTGGGCAGGCCGAGGAAGCGGTAGAAGCCCGACACATCGCTCCGGGTCTGGCGCGTGTCGAGCAGTGCGGTCTGATCGAAGATGCCCAGTTCGACGACAATGTCCGACACAGGCTGGCCGGTGGTGCCGTTGGTGACCACGCCGGAGATCACACCCGTGCCGGTGATCGCTGCGCTGGCGAACAAGGGGCCGAGTGAGAAACTGCGCACGTATTCCAGCACCGCGCGCTGTTCTGCTGTGGTCAATTTGGCCCCGTAGGCGGGCATGGCCCCGCGACCGGTGGCCAGCAGCTCGGCCCAGGCCTTTTGGCTGACTGTGGCCGTGCGGCCGAAGTCGGTCACATCGGGCACTGTGCCCACCCCACGGCCATCGGGGCCGTGGCAACTGATGCATTGCTGTTCGTAGATGGCCTTGCCCTGGGCCACTTCGGCGGCCGAGGTGTGCAACGTCCACGCGTAGCCGACAGCATCCCAGATCTGCTGGTCGGTCATGCGGCTGCCCCACGGCGGCATCATGCGCGCCATGCGGCCGTTCTTGGTGACGCTGAACATCTCGGTGAAGGAGAGACCGGCCACCACGTTGTAGTCGGCGAAGGCGGTGGCAGGCACGCTCAGACCGGCCGCCGAGGGGCCATCCCCGCGGCCCGTCTGGCCGTGGCACGGCGCGCAATTCTGCGCGTAGAGCAGCCGGCCGGCCGCCGGCTGAGGCGGTTGGTTGGGCGGGGTGATCTGTTCCTGCCCCGCGGCTTGCGCGGTTACGGCGAAGATCAGGGCAGACAGCAGGATGATCGCTCCGGCTGCAGCCACGAGATAGCGGGAAATGGGCAAGGGCTTCTCCTTGTGCAACGGTTCCTCACACAAAAACGGTCACCCTCCATGCAGGCGACCGTTTTTGCATGATCGTGGCCAGGTCGAGGACGCGCGGACGTTACTTGACAGCTTCGACCTTGATCTCCTCGTATTCGTCATAGCGCGACGGGCATTTGAGCAGGAGGTTGTTCGCTTCGATCACGCCCTGGCTGCCCAGTGTGCCCTCGATGATGGCGCTCGAGCCCTCGCGATCCATCTGATCGGGCTTGACACCATGAAAATGCACCGCGATCTGCTTGCTGGCGTCGGCCGGGTCGGAGATGCGGAAGCTCAGGTCGAGGGTGGCTGCGTCGTAACGGATGCTCTCGGTGACGATGTTGCCGCTGACGCGCAGGTTTTTGCCGACGAGCGCCGATTGCTCGGCGAGCACTTCGCTCACCTCGCGGTAGTAAGCGCCCGAATTGGAGATGGCCGACGCGATCAGATAGACGATCAGCCCCAGGATGACCGCTCCGCCGATGATGAATTTCAGCGACTTGTTGCTCTGCTTCGACGCAACGTGCCCGCGCAAGATGGTCGTGGTTTCCGCCATGCAACCTCCCGAAGATGCCCGTGGCCGGGCCGATTCGGCGACAGTATATCACCAAAGATACAGAGTCGCAAATGGGCCGCCTTGCCACAGCAATTCCGTTTTTCGCCGCTTTTGCTCAATTCGCCGGCGGATAGCCGATTTCGATCAACGTCTGCCTGACGCTGGCCAGCACGGCCTCGTTTTCGACCGTGAAGGTGGCAGTCTTGGCCTTCGGATCCCCTTCGACTTTGATCACTCCGGGTAGTTCCTTGGTCTCGCGGATGATCGTGTTGGTGCAGTGATGGCAAGAGATTGCCGGAATGGAAAAGGTCACTGTTGTGGACATGAGTTATCTATCTCCAAAATGGTGTCTGTCGGATCGCGTGCTGAGCACAGATGTTTGTTAGCGCGCTAAACCGCTGGGGTAGGGGCGGGGTTACCCCGTCCCCATCCGGGCCATCCCATCGCTGTGGCACGCCTCCGGATGTTCTGCTCTTGCGATGATCACACTGTGCCACAAAAGGCGCCCTGGTTCAGTAAGCTGGCTCCCACGCTCTCTGCCCTGCGTCGAGCAGCATCCGACAGTCCGATGTTCATGCGTTGGCGGCAGTCTGCGGCCGCAGGTGATTGACGGCCAGCCAGGCGATGCCGGCGACGAAGAGCCCGATAGCGATCCACTGCGCGGTGGCCAGCGTGCCGATGCGCCAGGCATCGGGCCGGAACATCTCGACCCAGAACCGCCCCAGCGGGTACCAGATCAGGTAGAAGGCGAAGATGTCGCCGTTGCGCAGCCTGGGTGCCAGCGCGCGGCCGCCGAACCAGACGATCAGCGCGCCCACCACGTTCCACAGCGCCTCGTAGAAGAAAGTCGGATGGAAGCCATTGGCCGCGTACCATTCCCGCGCCGCGTCGGTCAGGCGATCGGGCAGACCGCAGGCCATCGGCGAACCGGGCGGCTCCTGACACGGATAGGCCGGGTTGATGTGAAAGGCCCACGGCAGGCTGGTCGGCGGGCCGTAGAGCTCCTGGTTGATGAAGTTGCCGATCCTGCCGATGGCCTGCGCCAACATCAGGCCGGGGGTGGCGATGTCGAGCCAGGCTGGCAGGCTCAGGCGTTTGTAGGCGCAGTAGATGGCAAACGCCAGCACGCCGCCCGCCACAGCGCCGTAAATGCCCAGGCCGCGAAAACCGCCATTCCAGAAGGCGATGATCTCGATCGGATGCTCCCGGTAGTACGACCAGCCCACGAAGTTGCCGGTGGGGGTGGAGAAGACGTGATACAGCCGGGCGCCGATGATGCCGAGCAACAGCGCCAGCGTCAACAGATTCCAGACATGATCGGGGTCGAGGCCGCGACGCCGGGCCTCCACGGTGGAGAGGTAGGCGGCGAGCAGGGCACCCGTGACGATCAGGACGCCGTACCAGTGCACGGTAATCGGGCCAAGCTGGAGAAGGACGGGATTCATAGATGCTCCTTGAACTAGGCGGCGCTTTGTTCGCGCCGCGCCCGGCGCGCCGCGCGCTCGTCGGCCGGGCTGGCTGTCCCGGCGGCCGCTGCCGCTTCGCGCGCCAGCTGGCGCTGATATTTCAACCAGCGCAGGCAGTCTTCGTCGTGGCCCATCAACATGTCCGCAGCCAGGATGGCCTTCTTGATCTCTGGCTTGAGCGGATTGGTGATGGCGCTCGGCATGCCCGCCGCGATCAACATCGCCATGAAGTTGGCGTTGATCGCCTCGCGGTCGGGCAACCCGAAGGAGATGTTGCTGGCGCCGCAGGTGGTGTTGCAGCCCAGTTCCGCGCTGATCCAGCGCACCAGCTGGATGACTGCGGCGCCCGCGCCCCGCACCGCACCCGCCGGCATCACCAATGGGTCCACCAGGATGTCTTCCGGCGGGATGCCGTAGCTGGCCGCCCGCTTGACGATCTTCTTTGCCACTTCGAAGCGCACTTTCGGGTCGGTGCTGATGCCGGTCTCATCGTTGCAGATGGCGATCACCGCGCATTTGTACTCGGCGACCAGGGGGAGGACGGCCTCCATGCGCTCCTCTTCGCCGGTGACCGAGTTGACCAGCGGCTTGCCGCCGGCAGCCTTCAGGCCGGCCCGCAGCGCCGCTACGACCGACGAGTCCACGCTGAGCGGAACATCTACCACCGATTGCACCGCCTCGATGGCTGCCACCATGACTTCCGGTTCCAGTTCGTGGGCATTGGCTACGCCCAGCCCGGCGTTCACATCCAGCACAGGCGCGCCCGCCGCCACCTGCGCCTGCGCGTCCGCCTTCACTCGCTCGTAGTTGCCGGCCAGCAATTCGGCGGCCAGCGCCTTGCGGCCGGTCGGATTGATGCGCTCGCCGATGATCACGAAGGGCAGGTCGGGGCCGATGGCGACTTCGACGCCGCCTTTTGAACGAAGGATTGTGTGCATGAGGTCCTGCTCCTGACGATATAAGGCGAAAAACCCGGTTTCAGCCAGAAACCGGGTCTTCGTTCCTGCGTGCCGAGGGCATTATAGTCGAAGACGCAGGCATGGCGCAAGTTCCGCAGTGCACTGCCGCGGCGTTTGGTATCTCGCACCATTTGACGTACAATGTTCGCAACACTCACGAGATGAAGGCGTATCACGGATGTCGGAACCCGCTATTGCGACAACCTATCGGGTCGTTTTTCAGCCTTCGGGTCGGCAGGCGGATGTGCCTGTGGGCACCACTCTGCTCGATGCCGCGCGCGCGATGGGCGTCGAGATCGAGGCGATCTGCAACGGCCGCCAGACCTGCGGCAAATGCCAGGTCGTCATCGAAGAGGGGTTTTTCCCGAAATACGGCATCACTTCGGCCGCCGATCACCTGAGTGCACCGGATGGCCGTGAGCGCACGTATTGGGAGAGCCACCCGCCGCTGCCGGGCCGACGGCTGGCCTGCGCGTGCGAGGTGCAGGGCGATCTGCTGGTGGTCGTGCCGGAGGAGAGCCAGGCGCGCAAGCAGGTCGTGCGCAAAGCGGCCACCGAACGCGTCATTGTCGTGGATCCGGCCGTTCGGCTGTACTACGTCGAGATCGAGCCGCCGACCCTCGAACGGCAGCTCGGCGATTGGGACCGGCTGGCGGCCGAGCTGGCCGATCGCTTCGGCCTGGCCAACCTCCGCCTCGACCCCATCCTCCTCGGATCGCTCCAGGAGACTGTGCGCGCCGGCGACTGGAAGGTGACCGTCACTGTCTGGCAGGATCGCGAGGTGATCCGGGCGCAGCCCGGCTATCATGAGGAGCTCTACGGCCTGGCCGTAGACATCGGTTCGACCACGATTGCCATGCATCTGTGCGATCTGCGCACGGGCGCGGTGTTGGCGACGGTCAGCCGCATGAATCCGCAGGTGGCGTACGGCGAAGACCTGATGAGCCGGGTCAGCTACGCGGACAATCGAGAGGACGGCCTGGCGACGCTGCACGCCGCGGTGATCGGCGCGCTGAACGAGCTGGTGGCCGAGGCTGCGGCCGAGGCCGACATCACGCCGGATGCGATCACGGACGTCGTGCTGGTGGGCAACAGCGTCATGCATCACATTCTGCTCAACATCCCGCCCAGGCAGCTGGGCCAATCACCCTTCGGCCCGGCCGTGAGCGATGCGGTGGACATGAAGGCGCGCGAGCTCGGGCTGAAGCTGGCGCCGGGTGCCCAGGCACACATCCTGCCCATCGAGGCCGGGCATGTCGGCGCGGACAACGTGGCGGTGATGCTGGCCGAACGGCCCGACCTGGCACCGGCCGATGAGATCTGGCTGATCGTGGATGTGGGGACGAACGGCGAGCTGCTGCTGGGCAACAGCCAGCGCCTCTGCTCCGCGTCCAGCCCGACCGGGCCGGCGTTCGAGGGCGCACAGATTCGCCATGGGATGCGCGCCGCGGCCGGCGCCATCGAGCGGGTGCGCGTGGATCCGGAGACGTTGGAGGTCAATTTCAAGGTGATCGGCCGCGATGAGTGGAGCGCAGACTGGGGCCCGGGCCGGGATGGCACCGGTGCCGGCGAGGAGGAGACGCCGGCCGAGCGCCGACAGCGCAAGCGCCAGGCGTTGCTGGGCCAGGGGCCGATCCTGGCCACCGGCATCTGCGGCTCCGGGATCATCGAGGCGGTGGCTGAACTCTTCATGGCCGGCGTGCTGACCCCCGACGGCCGGTTCGCGCCCCAGATCCAAAGCCCCCGGCTCAGCTGGCAGGGTGCCAAAGCCGAGTTCGTGCTGGCCTGGCCCCATCAATCCAGCACGGGCCGGCCGATCGTCATCACCAGCGACGACGTGCGCGCCATTCAGCTCGGCAAAGCGGCACTCTATTCGGGTGCCCGGCTGCTGATGGAGCGCCTGGGCGTGGATCATGTGGACAGGGTGTTGCTGGCCGGCGCGTTCGGCTCGTACATTGACGCTCGTCATGCGATGGTCATCGGCATGATCCCCGATGCCGACCTGGCAAACGTGCACACGGTGGGCAATTCGGCCGGCGACGGCGCGCGCATCGCGCTGCTGAACAAGCATCAACGCGAAGAGGCCCGTCGCCTGGCGCGCTGGGTGGACTACGTGGCTGTGGCGCTGGAGCCGCGTTTTCAAGATGCATTCGTTGAGGCGTTGCCGTTGCCGCACAAACACGACGCATTTCCGCACCTGGCCGATGTGTTGGCCGCGGCCGCGGCGCGACGCCAGGCCCGCGGCGTCGCCGATACGGTGAGCGCGCGCGAGCGTCGCCTGGCAGCCCGATGACAGATAACGGATATGGTGCAGGGGTGAACGATGGCTGATCCATGGGAATCGTTGACGCCGGAATTGCAGGCGCATTATCAGAGCATGCAGGATGACCTGTACGATGGATTGGGGCCGCAGGTCGTCGAGGCTACCCGGCAGGCGCTGGCGATGGGCCAGAGCCCGGCCAATGTCCTGGCGCACGGGTTGGTGGCAGGCATGGACATCGTGGGACAGGATTTCGGCGCGGGCATCCTGTTCGTGCCCGAGGTGCTGCGCGCGGCCAACGCGATGAAAGCGGCGATGGAGATCCTTCGCCCGCTCCTCACCGAGACCGGCGCGCCGAAGATTGGGGTCGCGGTGATCGGGACGGTGAAGGGCGATATCCACGACATCGGCAAGAATCTGGTGGCGATGATGTGGGAGGGCGCCGGCTTCGAAGTGCACAACCTGGGCAACAACGTGGACGCCGACAAATTTATCGCGGCGATCCGCGAGCACAACGCACAGATCCTGGGCATGTCGGCGCTGCTCACCACCACGATGCCCTACATGGGCACGGTGATCGAGCGCCTGAAGGCCGAGGGGCTGCGCGACCGGGTCAAAGTGCTGGTGGGCGGCGCGCCACTCAACGAAGCGTTTGCCGAAGACATCGGCGCCGATCGCTATTGCAAGGACGCGGCCGAGGCCGTCGCGGCGGCAAAAGCGCTGGTCGGAGCATAAGATGACATCCAACGTTCAACGTTCAACGTTCCAACGTTCAACGTTCGACGTTCCAACAAGGAGAGATCATGGACTCGCTGATCCGATTTATCGAGAAGAACACGTTCGTGCTCGGTGATGGGGCGATGGGCACGATGCTCCAGGCGGCCGGGCTGACCACCGGTGGCGCGCCGGAGGAGTGGAACGTCATGCGGCCGGAGGTGGTCACCGGCATACATCAGGGCTATGTGGCTGCCGGCAGCCAGATCATCACGACCAATTCGTTCGGCGGCACGCGCTTTCGGCTGGCGCGCGAGAACCTGCAAGACCGCGTCCACGCATTCAACCTGGCCGCGGCCCGGCTGGCGCGCGCAGTGGCCGACGCCGCCGATCACGAGGTGCTGGTGGCCGGCGACCTCGGGCCGACCGGCGAGATCATGGCGCCGCTGGGCACGCTGACGCCCGAGGATGCACGCGCGGCGTACGCCGAGCAGGCGGCGGCTCTGGCCGAGGGTGGGGTGGACTTTTTCTTGATCGAGACGATGAGCGCGCTGGAAGAAGTGGAGGCGGCGATCGCCGGGATTCGCTCTGTCTCTGACCTGCCCATCGCGGCGACGATGACCTTCGACACCCGTTTTCGCACCATGATGGGCGTGAAGCCCGTGCAGGCGCTGGAGGCGCTCTACGGCTGGGGTATCCGCGCCATCGGCGCGAACTGCGGCAACGGCCCGGCGGAGATCGAACGGGTGATCGCCGAGATGGTGGCCGCCAGGCCGGCCGATGTGCATCTGATCGCCCAGTCGAACGCCGGCCTGCCGAAGTACACGCAGAAGAAGATCCATTACGACGGCACGCCCGACGTGATGGCCGACTACGCCCGCAAGATGCGAGCAATGGGGGTCACTTACATCGGCGCCTGTTGCGGCTCGACGCCGGCGCACATCGCGGCCATGCGGGACGCGTTGCGAGAGTAGACGCAGTGGCCGGCTCCCCGGCCTGTCGGCCAGGACAGGCCGACCGTGTCACCCCTGCCCTATGCTGATGCCGTCTCGCCGATCAGTTCGGCCAGCCGATCCAGAGCTGGCTGGAGGGCGGGGAACAAACCACGGTAAACCTCTTCGTACACACGGCTGTAGATGCGATGTCGGGCCGGATCGGGCATCGCCATTTCCGGCTCCAGCCCGGTCATCGCAGCAGCGGCCGCCCCCACTCCGGAAAACAGACCCGCGCCGGCCGCGGCCAGGATGCCCGCGCCGAGCGCCGCGGCCTCGCTCGTGCGGCTGCGTTGCACCGGCTTCCCGGTCACGTCGGCCAGGATCTGACGCCAGAGCGCGCTGCGGCTTCCTCCGCCCATGACCGTCAGCCGCGCGATCGGCCGGCCCGTGGCCGCCTCGATTCCCTCGATGCACAATCGCTGCTCGAACGCGATGCCTTCCAGGATGGCCCGATACAGGTGGGCCGGGCCGTGGCGGCCTTGCCAGCCCACGACAATGCCGCTGGCCAGCGCGTCCCAGTATGGGCTCAGCACGCTGTTCCAATATGGGACGAGGAGCAGGCCGTGGGCGCCGGCCGGTAGTTCGGTAGCCGCTGCCTCCCACGCGGCCGGATCGGCGGGGATACTGCCGGCCTGGCCGGTCTGGCCGAACTTCTCCAGGAACCAGTTGACCGTGTAGGTGCCGCCCATCAGCGCAGTCTCCAGCAAGTAGGCGTCCGGAATCCCTGCTGTGGTCGTGCGAAAGGCCCGATCTACCAGATAGGCGTCGGCGTGGGCGCCCAGGATGACCGATGTGCCGAGGCTGAGGTAGGCCGGGCCGCAGCCTGTGACGCCCGCGCCCAGGCCGGCGGCCTGGCCATCGCCCAGCCCGCTGAAGACCGGCAATCCGACGGGCAAGCCGCAGGCCGCGGCCGCCTCGCGCGTCAACCGGCCGATGGGCGCAGCGGGCGGATAGAGCGCAGGCAGTTGTTCGGCGGAGATGCCTGCCTCCCGCAACAGATCGGGATGCCAGGTGTGCGCCTGCATGTCGTACAGGCCGGTCGGGTCGGCGCTGCCCCAGCCGGTGGCGACCTGTCCGGTCAGGGCATGCACGAGGTACGCGTGCGTGTCCAGGTACCAGCGTGTCGCTGCGAAGCAGCGCGGCTCGTGGCGGCGCAGCCAGCGGATTTTGGCGATGGTCAGGTTGCGGGAGAGGCGTTTGCCCGTGATCCGATGGAAGCGTTCGCTGCCGATGGCTGCTTCGATCTCGGCGAGGAGACCGGCGGCCCGGTCATCCATCCAGAGGATCGCAGCGCGTAGCGGCCGGCCAGCGGCGTCCACCGGCACGAAGGTCTCGCGCTGGTGCGCGATGGCGAGCCCTGCCACGTGGCGCACATCTATCTGGGCCGTGACCTGGCGCAGCGCGGCCACGAGCGCCAGCCACCAGTCGTCGGCTGCCTGTTCATGCCAGCCGGACCGGGGTTGTGTCACCGCGTGGTCGCACCGGCCGACCGCCACGGGCTGCCCGTCCAGGGCCCAGGCGATGGCCTTGGTGGCGGTGGTGCTGGAGTCTATGCCGATGAGGAGCGCAGGGTTCATGGCGGATAGGTAGACCAGTAGACCGGTAGACGGGTAGCAAGCAGACAGGGAGATAAGGGAATAAGGCGATGGGCTATCTCCGGGCAAGGTGGGCTTTCAGCCAGTCGAATGCGGCCGTCTGCATCTCCAGGTCGAACTTGTGTGGGCCGGGGTAGAACTGGCCGGTGTAGGCGTCGGGTTGGCCGGCCGCGGTGTAGTGGGCGGCGATCCGCTCGTGTGCGGCGCGCATCCCGGCCAGCGTGAACAGGTTGTCCTCGGTATCGTATTGCACCAGCAACGGCATCGGCGCGCGCGAGGCGGCGATGTCGGGCCAGTCGCCGACACGCGCCCAGCCGTGCGGGAAGAGCATCCAGGTGTGGGTGACGACGTTGTGGTCGAGCATCTCGTCGTAGGTGCTCATCAGGCCGACGATGACCGCCGCGGCGATGCTGTCGTGGGTCGCCAGCAGCAATGTCGAGCGATTGCCGCCGCCCGAAAGGCCACAGCAGCCGACGCGTTGGCCGTCTACCTCCGGCCGCGAGCGCAGGTAGTTCAGCGCGATGCGATCCTCATGGCTGACGACCCCGGCCAGCGTTGTCCCCAGCAGGTTGCAGTACTTTTCCGCGAGATGCTCGTGGTGACCGGCGGCCGCGTTGTACTGCGCGATCTCGAAAGGCAGGTTGCCGTTCGGCCACCAGGCGCGCTGCGACGCGGCGGTGAGCTCCAGCACGCGTTCCGACATGCTTTCCAGCGGAAAGCGCCGGCTGCCCCACAGGAATGTGTCGTGGACGAGCACGACGAAGCCCTCTCTGGCCAGCGCGTCGGCCCAGGCGCGGCCACCGTAGTAGGTCGCCCAGAAATCTCGAATGAACGCGGGCGGCACGTCGGGTCCTTCGGCGATTTTCTCTTTGCCGAAGTACTTGAAGCCGCCGTGGTCGTGCAGCGCGAGGATGCCGGGCAGGGGGCCGGTCGCGCCGGCCGGTTTCAGCAGCCAGGCGTGCGTGCGCGGCCCATAGCCGACCCACCACGAGATCGCTTCGCCGATCAGGCCGTCTCGTTCCCAGCTCGCTTCGACGCGCACGTTTAACGGGGTCTCCGGGCCGTCGGTGAAGCCGAGCACCTCGCGCAGCCGGCGCCGCGTCTCACGGCCAGGCACGGCCAACGGGTAAAGCGGCCCCTGCCGTCGCGCCTCGGCTACCCAATCGCTGTAAATGCCGAGATGCTGGTACATTGTCATGGTGCCTCCATCTTTCTCCTGGTTGTCCTGTCGCCCCCTCATCCCCGCTCCGGCCTCTTGAGCTTTTCCAGTATCTCGGCCTCAGGCCGGGCTTTGTAGAATTCGTCCAGCGGATAGCAGCCCGACACGAGATAATTGCGCGGCGCGGTGGTGCAATCGCTGAAGGTACGGCAGATGCGTTTGCGTTGCAATGGTCGGCCGGCCAGCGCATCGGCTGGGAGCTCCGGATAGGCCAGCACCATGCGTCCCAGGCCGACGAAGTCGGCGTTGCCGGCACGAACGCTGTGCTGGGCTACATGGGGCAGCCATTCCTGCAGGTAAGTGTAGCCCGAGCCCACGATCGCCAGGTCAGGCCGATGGCGCTTCAGCGCGGCCGTCACGGCGATCTGGCGGGCCACGCCGACCAGCGGATCTTCGGGCGGCTGGTAGCCGTCCGATGGCGGGAAGAGCGCCGGCCGCTGGATGTGCGGCACGTAGTAGGGGCTGCCCGCGGTGATACAGACAAGCGAGATGCTGAGCTGTGCCAGCAGGTCCAGGAACATCCTCGGCTCGGTCAGGTCAATGCCGACGCCCGTGCCGTCGCCGCCGAAAGCCCAGCGATATGGCCCCTCGCCCCACGATTCCGGCACGCCGACACCGTCCGGGCCGGGACGAAACGGCACGAAGTCGAATGCGCTGACGCGCACGGCGATCGCCAGGCCCGGTGCGGCAGCTCGGATGGCCGCCACTGCCTCCCGAAGGAAACGGGTGCGGTTCTCGAAGCTGCCCCCGTACTTGCCGGGCCGATCCACGGCGCTGAGGAACTCATGGCCCAGATAGCCGTGACAATGCTTCACGTCCACGAAGTGAAAGCCTGCACGCTGGGCGCGGCGTGCAGCCGCCGCAAAATCCTCGATCAGTTGCGCGATCTGGTCGTCGGTCATCACCGGGTAGTCCGGCGGGATGCCGAATTTGCGATCCAGCACCGGGTGATGGTAGAGGATCCACGGCTCCAGCTTCTTGCCGTTGGGTCGGCTGAAGCGGCCGGAATGGGTGAGCTGCAGGCCAATGTAGAGGTCATCGGCGCTGCCCGCGCCGAAGCTCTCCTCGTGCGCGGCGACCAGTGCCTCGCGCAGCCGGGCGAGGTCGGGCAGCGTTTCTTCGCTGATGATGAGCTGGTTGGGATTGGCGCGGCCATCGTGGCGCACGGCCGTCGCCTCGCCGCCGAAGATCAGCTTGGCACCGCTCTGGCCGAAACGCCGCCAGCGCCGGAAGGTCAGCTCGGAGGGGCGGCCGTCCAGGGTGCCGTCCCAACCTTCCATTGGCAGGATGCACCATCGGTTGCCGACGGTGAAGCCGCCGGACAGGACGTAGGGCCGCGCCAGCACCGCAGCCGGCCCGGTCTCGACGTTTTCGTCGAAAGGCAGCTCGATCCCCAGCCCGGCGACATATTCCCGGAAAAGCGCCGGCGTTTTCAACATTGCGATACGACGATAGGCCATGCTCTCACCCCCCGATGTCTTGACTGTTGTGTCTAACCTGAAAATCGTGCCGCCGAAACGGATATCGCGTGTTGTCCGGCGTTCAGGCGCGGCCGACCGCGCCGGTCAGTTGAAACCATCGCTCCACCACCGGGATCACGCCTTCGACGGCCAGGTTCAGCGAATGTGGCAGCCAGCGCGGCCGGGCCAGTGCCAGCTCGGCCTGCAGGCCGCGGCGCATCGCCACCGTCAGATCGGTCGCGACGTTGACCTTTGCCATGCCCAGGGCAATGGCCCGCTGCAGGTCGGCATCGGGCGTGCCCGATCCGCCGTGCAACACCAGCGGCACGTTCACGGCCGATCGAATGGCGGCCAGCCGGTCGAAGTCGAACTGCGGCAATCGCGTGTATTGGCCGTGGGCATTGCCGATGGAGACGGCCAGCGCATCCACGCCGGTTTCCGCAACATAGCGGGCGGCCTCTTCGGGCCGGGTCAGGGTGGAATCGCCTTCGCTCTCCGCGGTCACGGTATCGGCTTTGCCCACGTGGCCCAGCTCGCCCTCGACGGTGACGCCCAGCGGGTGCGCCCACGCGGCCACCTGGCGCAGGCCGGCCACGTTCTCCTCGAACGGCCGTGCCGAATAATCGAGCATCACCGATGTGAAGCCGGCATCCAGGCAGGCTCTAACCTGTTCCGGCGACTCGCCGTGATCCAGGTGCAATGCAGCTGCCACGTCGAAGTGGCGGATCAGCGCTCGCGCGCAGTCCGCATACATGGCGGGCGACATCAGCATGAACTCGAAACGGCTGGCCATGACGATGAACGGTGCGCGCAACTCGGCGGCCACGCGCGCGACGACGGCCAGTTCCTCCATGCTCCAAATGCAGAACGCCGGGACGGCATAGCCTCGCAGGCTGGCGTCTCTCAGAAGTTCTGCCATCGGTACAAATGTCACAGATTCCTCCAGAATTGGGCGATGTTATCCATGGAGCTTGCGCTCTTCTCGCTCCAGGATCTCCCATGCTTTGGCGTGGTAGAACCGATATGCGGCAATCGTCGTGCCGTTCGGGATGCGGTGATCCAGTCCCAACATGCAGCCGCCGGAATGGACCATCGGCGGGATCTTGTACTCCAGTTCGGCGACGATCTCGTCCTGGCTGCGACGGAGGACGTGCTTGTCGAGCCCACCGATGAACGCCAGCTTCGTCCCATACTGTTTACGCAAGCTGACGATGTCCATCCCGCCCACCGGTTCCACCGGGAAGATGACGTTGATGCCGGCTTCGATGAGCTGCGGCAGGATCGGCGTGATGTCGCCATCGGAGTCAATCCAGAAGAGGCGTGCGCCGCGACTCCGGAGGAGGTCCCAGATGCGACGATAGTACGGCACGATGAACTGTCGCATCTGCCGCGGCCCGATGAGGGGCCCGGCCCGGCCGGCCATGTCTTCGTGCACTTTCAGCTGGTCTACAGTCACGGCTGCCGACACGCGATCGAGCACCCGGTAGGCCGTGTCGCCGATGGTGTTCAGAATATCGTGGATCAGTTCCGGCTGGGTGTAGTAGGCCAGGCAGACTTCAGCGTCCCCCATCAGCTCGCGCGCCTCGTCGAAGCCGCCGGGGATGGAGACCGATACGACGCGGCCTGCGGCCAGATGTTCGCGCGCGATCTGCTCCCAGCCCGGCGCGAAGCGCGCCTCCGAGAATTCGTAGTGATGTTTGACTTTGAGCCAGTCTTCCATCGTGCGCACGGGGTAGTCGAGCGGCAGGGGAAGGGTCGCAAAGCCTTTGGGCAGTTTGACGCGACGGCCATAGCGATCGCGCGCGATGATCGCTTCGTCCGTTTCTTCTAGGATTTCTTCTTCCTCTTCGCCTTCGGACAGCCAGCCGGTGTTGACCGGGATGTTGCCTTCTGCCGGGTGACGATAGCGAAAGGCAGACATGTTGATCTCTTCGGGCGTGGCGCCCTGGGCGGCCCATTCCTCCTTCAAACCGACGATGGGGCCGAACGGTTCGGTGAAGAGCGGCCGGATGTTGGCGCGAAAGGTCATGTGGTCGAGGTATTCTTCTCGATCCACGTTGGCCGTCTTAACGATGGCGAGCGCGGCGTGGATGTCGGACAGGCGACGGGTGGGTGGCATGGGTTACCTCAATGGGTAGGTTGGTAGATTGGGTAGGTTGGGCGGTCTCCCACCATGGCGCACGAGGCTGACTCTGTGCGCAAACGACGCCGGTCACAGACTGGCTGAGAGCATGAAAACAAACGGCAAATCAGCACATCCCACATCGTACATCGTACATCGTACATCGCACATCGTACATCGTACATCGTACATCGCACATCGCACTACATCATCTCACAACCGCCGCAAGTGGAACCCGCCGTCCACGTTGATCACTTCGCCGGTCGAGAAGGGCAGGTAGCCTTCGGCGATGGCGACGACGGCTGCGGCCACGTCGGCGGGCTGACCCCAGCGGCGGATCGGGGTCAGCCCGTCGGCGATCAGCGCATCATATTTGCTCTTGACGACGCTGGTCATGTCGGTCTCGATGATGCCGGGCCGGATCTCGTAGACGTTGATGCCCATGCTTGCCAGGCGATCGGCGAAGAGGGCGGTCATCATGGCGATGCCGGCCTTCGAGAGACAGTATTCGGCACGGCTGGTGCTGCTGGTGTAGGCGCTGAGCGATCCGATGTTGATGATCTTCGGCGGATAGGTGGCGCCTGCCTGTACCTGAGCGATCATGATCTTCGCCGCTGCCTGGGTCAGGAAAAACGGCCCCTTGAGGTTGACCGCCATCACCTCGTCGTAGCTGGCCTCGGTAGCCTCGAGGATGTCCATGCGCTGTCGCGGCGCCATGCCGGCGTTGTTCACCAGCAGGTCGAGGCGACCGAACGCGGCGAGCGTCTCGGCGAGCAGGCGCTCGCGGTCGGCCGTCTGGCCGATGTCGGCCTGGACCGGGAGCGGTCGGCCGCCGGCTGCCGCGACCGCCTGGGCGGTCTCCTCTGCGGCCGCGGCATTGCCGCGATAATTGATGACGACGGCCCAGCCGCGCGCGGCCAATGCCAGGGCGATGCCCCGGCCGATCCCCCGTGCGGCTCCCGTGACGAGGGCAACGCGTGTGTGGGCTGTCGTTGTCTTCATTCTTCACCCAATACTTTGCACGCTGCTTCGAGGAAGAAGTAATCGCCCCACATCACGCTTTCATCCACGCCCAGGCCCCTGCGCTGATGGTACATGCCATGTTTGAGGATGCCCTCCCAGCCCGGCGTTTCGATGGCCAGGAATTCCGGCCCGGTGAGGGTGTCCACGATGCGCCAGGCGTAATCGCGATAGAAGTGGCTGCGCGCCGGGTCGCCGGTCAGCCGGGCCAGGTTAAGCAGGCCGCTGGCCGCGATGGCCGCGGCCGAGCTTTCGTAGGGCAGGGCGGGGTCCGGCTCGGCCCAGTCATTGGGCGGCACGCCGTGCGACGGGGTCTGCTCGATGTAGTATTGTGCGCACATCTCGGCCGTCTGCAGGAAGCGGGCGTCGCGCGTGAAGCTGTAGACCGTGCCGAAGCCGTAGAGTGCCCAGCTCAAGCCGCGCGCCCACGACGAATCGCCCCGCCAGCCCTGATGTGTGCTCTGCCGGACAAACTCGCCGGTCTCCAGGTTGAAGAGCCCCTCGTGGGCCGTGCTGCCGTCCCCGCGCACAAGATAGCGCCGGGTGGTGAGGCTGTGCTGCAGGGCTTTGCGCCACAGCTCGGGATCGCCGGTCTGCTGCGCGGCGTAGAAGATGATGCCCACGTTCATCATGATGTCAATGAACAGGCTATCCTCGGCCACGAACGAGCGCAGATATTGCCCCTTCTCCCGGAAACGCAGGCTGAGGGTCTGGCCGGCTTCCACGACCACCCGGTTGACCTGGGGGTCGCCGGTCAGGTCGTACCAGCGTTTCCATGTGGACCAGAAGAGGAAGCCCAGGTCGTGGACGTTGCGATCGGTCTTGCGGTGTTCGATCAGCCGCGAGTAGTGTTCGGCCTTTGCCCGCCAGTACGGATCGCGCGTGTGGCGGTAGAGCAGCCAGAGCTGGCCGCCCAGAAAGCCCTCGCACCAGTTCGTCCACGCCTCGCCGCCGTGTTTCCACTTGCCGCCCACGGTGTACATCGGGAAGAAATCGGGGTAGGTCTCAACCAGGTGGCGCAGTTGCCGGCCGGCGAAATCCAGCGCCATGTTGCACTTGTGCACGAGATCCGAAGATGGTGTCATGGAATGCTCCGCGCGAAATCGGCACATGGGCAAGGAAACGATTGCCCGTTTGCTCACTTCAGATTGCCCAGGCGTACAGCTTGCATTTCCGCCCGGATGGCCAGCTCGGACGCGTAGAAGGTGTGCCATTGCGGCAGGGCCGTTTCGGTGCGATTGATGATGTCGTAGACGAGCTGCCGGCCGTAGGGCAGGTCGCCGCCCTTGCAGTCAATGTAGTGCACGCCCTTCTGATCCACCAGGAACAGATGATCGCCGCCAGGCCGGCCTTCGATGTCCACATATTTGCGCAGCTCGATGTAGCCTTCGGTGCCGAGGATGAAGAGGCGACCGTCACCCCAGGTCGGCAGGCCATCCGGGGTATACCAGTCCACGCGCACGTAGCCCATGCCGCCGTCGCCGCGCAGCACGACATCGCCGAAGTCTTCCAGTCCGGGGTACTGGGGGTACTTGAAGTTGCCCACCTGCGCGCTGACGATCTCGGCCTCGGTAGAGCCGGTATAGTAGAGGAATTGATCCATCTGGTGCGAGCCGATGTCGCACAGGATGCCGCCGTAGCGTTCGCGCTCGAAGAAATACGGCGCGCGCGTGTGCAGGCGGGCGCGATGCGGCCCCAGCCCCACCGTCTGGATCACTTTGCCGATGGCGCCGGCGTGCACCAGCTCGCCGGCTTTCACCGCGGCGGGCACTTCCAGCCGCTCGCTGAAGCAGATGGAGTAGATGCGGCCGGTCTCGGCCTGCACGCGACGCGCCTCTTCCAGCTGTTCGAGGGTGGTGAAGCCGGGCTTGTCGCTCATGAAGTCCTTGCCGTGTTTCATGACGCGGATGCCCAGCGGCGCCCGGTCGGCCGGAACCGCTGAGGTCAACACCAGGTGGATGCTGGGATCTTCCAGGATCTCTTCTTCGCAGCGGGCCATGGGGACGTGCGAGAAGATCGAGCCGAACTGGCCGACAGGGTCGGATTCCGGCGCATACCAGTTGACGAACTCGGCGCCGGCGCGCAGCATCAGCCGCACCTGGCCGTAGATGTGATCGTGCGTAATGCCGATGACAGAGAAGCGAACGGTAGGTGATGTCATTCGTGAACCTCGTGGTGTATGGGTAATGAGATGTGAAACGTCAAGCGTGAAACGTCAAGCATCAAGCATCAGGTGGTGTGTTCTCGCACTGCGGCGAACATGGCGACGATGTTGGCCGGCGGGACATCGGCCATGATGTTGTGCACCTGTTGGAAGACGAAGCCGCCGCCCGGACTGAGGATGCGCACCTGTTCATGCACATGGCCGCGCACTTCATCCGGTGTGCCGTGGGGCAGGACATAGCGCGTGTCGCAGCCGCCGCCCCACAGGGTGATCCGATCGCCGAAGTCGCGCTTCAAGCCGGCAGCTTCCATCCCCCTGCACGTGATCTGGACCGGATTCGTTGCATCCAGCCCCGCCTCAATCAGGTCGGGCAACAACTCGCGCAGGCCACCACACGAGTGCAGCATGACTTTGACGTTGGCCAGTTCTTTGGCTCGCTGCCACATCCGGGCATGTCGCGGCTTGAAGAGTTGTCGGTACATGCGCGGGGAGATCTGCGGACCGGTCTGCATCCCCAGATCGTCGCCGAACAGGATGACATCAATGTACGGTCCGACCAGGCCCAGGAATTTCTCCAGCTTACGCAGGTGATACTCGGTCAATTTGTCGAGAAACTCGGCCGCGCGCTCCGGCTCGCTCGCCAGGAGGATGAAGAAACGGTCATTGCGAAAGAGAAACTGGCCGATTTCCAGCAGGTTGCCGCCGAACAGGCCGATGATCGCGCGATCGGTGCTGGCCCGCAACCGCTGCGCACCTTCCACCAGGATGCGATCGCCGTCGGGGCCGGATACGATGGGGCCGGGCGGACTGGCTACCTGTGTCCACATGCTTTCTGCAAACGCAGCTTCCAGATCGTCGAAATCCGGCGGCCGGTCGAGCCAGGGCCAGTAACACTGTTCGAAATAGAGCGCGCCATCGGGCATCTGTGCGATGATGCGACCGCTCGGCGAGCGCAGCACCCAGCGGCCGGGCTGGCGTTCCGGCCGCGCCCAGACCGGCATCTGACAGGGCGTGCCATCGGGCAGCTCCCACTCGGCCCACCATTTGTCCTCGAGCGCGAAGCCGCGGCCGAGCTCGATGGTGTCCACGCCGAACATGTCCAGGACATCGCTGTCCACGATGGCCAGCTGCTGCACCGGATCATACACGCGAATCGGTCGTTTCGGCAAGCCGAGATAATCGCGTAATCGAGCATACGCGATGGCCGCAATGCCGGACGAGCGATGGCCGGAGAAACAGATCGGGACGCGGTCCGGCTCCTGATGATTCAGCGCTGCCAGCACTCTTTCACGCGAATTCATGGCCCCTCCCTTTCCCTGTTTACACTGAACGTTTCGATGTTTCGCGTTTCATGCCATAATTGCTGCGCGTTCCTTCGTCACTGCCCAGCGCAGCGGCTGGCCGGCCAGGTAACGTTCCAATTCCTCGATCATGTAGCGGGCATGGCGACGGCATTCCTCGCCCAGCGAGCCTGCGATGTGCGGTGTGAGCACGACGTTGGGCAGCGTGTAGAGCGGCGAGTCCGCCGCGGGCGGCTCCGGATAGGTGACGTCGAGCACGGCGCACAGGTCGGGTCGTCGGCTGAGCACGGCGATCATCTCGTCCTCGCGGATCACAGCCCCGCGCGCGGTGTTGATCAGCGTGCTGTACGGTTTCATGCTGGCAATGTGGTTGCCGGTGATCAGGCCGACCGTCTCCGGCAACCAGGGAGTATGAATCGAGACGACATCGGCCCGGCGGAAGATTTCGTCGAGGCTCACCATTTCGACGCCCAGGCCGGCGCCTTCCTCCGGCGTGACGTAGGGGTCGTAGGCGATCACGTGCACCTCGAAGGTGCGCAGCCGGGCCGCCACCAGCCGGCCGATCATCCCCAGCGAGACCAGGCCGACCGTCGAGCCGTAGGCGCCTGCCACGGGCAAGCGGCGAAAAGTGCGTTCCCGGCGCACCAGGCTGGCGTGCTGCCAGACCGACTTCAGCCCGAAGAGGATGGCTGCCAGCGTATATTCCGAGACCGGCACCGCGTTCGCGCCCCAGGCGCTGCAGATGGTGATGCCGCGCGCCCAGAACTCCTCGGTGGTGAAGGCGCGGATGCTGCCGGCGCCGTAGAAGATGATCTTCAGGTTCGGCGCCGCGTCGAGCAACTCTTTGTCGAGCACAGGACAGCCCCAGCCGGAAAAGATCATATCGGCATCGTGGAGCAAGGCCAGGTTCTGGCGGATCGTGTCGGCGGTTTGGGCCGGCTCGATGATGTCCACCAATTCGGCGATGCGCTGCCGTTCCGGCGCGGCGTAGATCGTCTGATAGGATTGGCTGTTGAGCAGGTAGAGGCCCTTGGGCCGTTTGGCGGTGGTCTGTGTGTTCGACATCCTCGTTTCCTGGTCTGGTGCTGCCTTCACATGAACGGCTGCGCATGGGCCCGCACGAACGCGATCAGGTCGGCCGGCGTCGCGAGCACGGGAACGGGCAGACAGGTGGTTTCCTGCAGGTGTACTTCCGCCCCCAGCCAGGCGCTATGCTCGGCGATGCCGAAACGCGGGCAGATGGCGGGCAACGTATCGTCATCCAGCCCTGCCTTCGCCTCCCAGATCGGCCGGGCCGCAGCCAGATTGTGATCTAGCCATGCGGTCAGCTGATGATCCAGATCGAAGACGTGCAGAGGCGGGATGGCGGGCGTTTCGACCGGGAAATGCACGTTGACCAGAAAATGCCCCGGCGTGCGTGCTGCATAGAAAGCACGACGGCGCGCCACCACTCGGCCGACATGTTCCGACAGTGACCTCGTTGACCCCTCTGCAGGCGAGTTCATGTGGTCTGATGTCTCGACAGGGCTTATGGTCAGGCCGCAGGCCGCCATCCGCCGTACTTCGGGTGATCGGTCCCGATCGGCAGGGTCACGGGCTGGCCGGTCTGCGCCGAATGATAGAGCGCCGTGATCAGCTCGATCGAGGCGCGCGCGTCGGCCAGAGTCACCGCGGGCATCTGCGCGGCGCCGGTCAGCACATCGTAATAGCTCAGGAACTGGCCCACGAAGCGGCCGGCCGACGGGGTGAAATTCGCCAGCGCCTCGGCAATCTGGCGGTCAATCTCCGGCGAATCGCCCGTGAACGTCCACGGATCGGCCGTCTGGTGGTACGGTTCCGTGTTGCTCTCTGCGGTCAGATTGCTGAAGCAGAAGCGCAGGCGGCTGATCTGGCGGGCCGAACCGGTGGTGACGGATGAGGTCACCAGCGCGCCGCACACCATTTCGAGCGTGATCGCCGCGCAGTCCTCGGTCTCGATCGGGTTGACGCGCGTCGCCATGGCCGCGTAGACGCGCCGCGCGGGTCCCAGCACCGAGTAGATGACATCGTGGGCATGCACGGCCAGGGTCACGATCGGGCCGCCCAGCTCGCGTTCCCAGCGGCCATGCCAGGCGGCGTAGTAGGCGTCTTTGCGTCGCCAGTGCGTTTCGCTCGTGGCGACGTAGGGGACGCCGGCGATGCCCTGCTGGATCAGGAAGCGCAGCTTCTGCAAGCCCGCGCCGAAGCGATACTGGAAGATCGGCAGCACGCGGCGACCGAAGCGCGCCTCGGCTGCGATCAATTCGTCCACCTCGGCCAGCGACCCGGCAACCGGCTTCTCCAGGATCACGTGTTTGCCGGCCGCCAGCACTTCCAGCGCCTGGCTGAAATGGAGAAAGGAGGGCGTGCAGATATCTATCACATCCAGATCAGGGAGGGCGCACAGCTCGGCCAGGTCACGGCAGACGAGCGGGACGCCGAACGTGGCGGCCACCGAAGCCGCTTTGGCGGCGTCTATATCGCAAACCGCGACCACCTCGAATTTGTCGGCCAGAGCACGATAGGCCTCGGCATGGCCGCGGCCGACGCCCAGGCCGATGATGCCGACTTTGAGACGTTGGTTCATGGGTCTGAATCCGTCAATGCACCAGCCATCAGGTGAGCGGCGCGCGTTCGACGCGCGCGGGTGCCGGAGCGCTTTCGCGCACGATCAATGTGTGTTGGAAGATCAGTTCGTCCGCAACCGGCCGGCCGTTGATGCGCTCGATGAGCATGCGGGCCGCGGCGACACCCATCTGATAGCGCGGGATGCGTTGCGTGGTCAGCCGGGGGATCACCTGGCTGGCCACCGGCAGATCGTTGCAGCCGGTGACCGCAACATCGTCGGGCACGCGGCGTCCCAGTTCGGCGCAGGCCTGCAGGGCACCGATCGCGATCAGGTCGTCGTAGCAGATGAGGCCATCCACCTCCGGGTGCTGGCGCAGCAGGCGCAGGGCCCCCAGACGACCGAGTGTGGCACGTTCCTCGTGCCACGCCGCCGTGCCGACCTCGCCGGCATCGAGCCAATCGCGCAGGGAGCGCGGCCGGCCGGCGAAATTCGCCGCAAACGGCACGATCAGGGCGGGGTCTGGCCGCAAGCCGGCCGCGACCATCGCCTGCTCGAAGCCATGCAGCCGCTCGCGCGCCGCATAGACGCGTTCTGGCCCGGCCATGTACGCGATGGCGCGACGACCACATTGGCGCAGATGCTCCACGGCCAGCGCAATGCCGCGCACGTGGTCGGAGCGGATGCTGCCACCCAGCGCCGGCGGCACCGGATGATTGATCGAGACAATATGCCGATGTCCGGCCAGCGCGGCCGCCAGCGCGTCGTCGGGCAACCGTGCGCCGGCCAGGATGATCCCGTCCACGCGCGCCTCGCGCAGGAAGGCGATCACCTGGCGCTCCTGATCATCATCTTCGGCGGTGTTGCAGAGGATGAGGTTGTAGCCCGCCTGTCGCGCCGCGGTCTCCGCGCCCAGCACTATGTCCGGGAAGAACGAATAGGAGATATCCGGCACCACCATGCCGATGGACATCGTGCGGCCGGTCACCATGCTGCTGGCCACCCGATTCGGCGTGTAGCCCAGGGAGCGCACCGCCTCGTTGACGCGCTGCCGCGTCGCCGCGGCGACATATCCCCTGCCGCTGATCACGCGGGATACGGTCTGCGGCGAGACGCCCGCTCGCCGTGCCACTTCTTTGATCGTGACCATGGCTACACCTCGGTGGTCGGTGCGTCCTTCTGGCTGTCCAGGTATGTGAGAACGTTGCCATATTAGCATGATCGCGGCGGCTTGTCAAAATGGGCGGCCGACGAAAACGTACCGCGGCTTTGCCGCCGCCAACCCCTGCCCTTCACACCCCCTTTCCCTCGTCTTGCGGCAGAAAGGGGGCACGCCGGATAGAGGGCCTGAGTAGTTACGGCCCATGTTCAGGTCAGTGTGCATCGCCTGCCTCGTAACCGCCACCGATTTTTCTCAGCGGCCACACAGCCTGGACTCAGTGCGGTTTCAGGATGGTTGGTGTATAATGGGGGGAGATCGTGGGAGGCCAGGAGCAAACAATGGCAAGTGTCTTGATCGTAGATGATGACGCGAAGCTGCTGAAGATGTTGCAGCGTACCCTGATGTACGAGGGCTTTCGCGTTTTCACCGCTACCAACGGCCATGAAGCGCTGCGCGAGGTCCAGGCACATCGGCCGGACGTCATGGTGCTCGACTGGATGATGCCGGGCGGCATGGACGGCTTGAGCGTCGTCGAGCATCTGCGTGCGGCGGGTGATCGCACGCTCGTGCTCATGCTGACCGCCCGCGATGCCGTGGAGAATCGGGTGGCCGGCCTCGAAGGAGGGGCCGATGACTATCTGGTCAAGCCGTTCGCGCCGGCCGAGCTGCTGGCGCGCATCCACGCGCTGCTGCGTCGGCCCGGCATCTCCCGCAACGAGCCGCTGACTTACGCCGACCTCACACTCGACCCGACGACGCGCGATACGCGGCGCGGGACACGCACCTTCGATTTGACATCCAAAGAGTATGATCTGTTGTACTACCTGATGCGCCATCCCCGCCAAGTATTGACCCGCGATCAGATCCTGCAGGAGGTGTGGGGGTACGATTTCGGTGGGGATGACAATGTCCTCGAAGTGTACATCGGCTATCTGCGCAAGAAGACCGAGGCAGGCGGCGAGCCGCGCCTGATTCAGACCGTGCGCGGGGTGGGCTATGTGTTGCGCGAGGATGCATGAAGCGCAGCCTCTCGATCCGACTCCGACTGACCCTGCTCTATACGGCCATTCTGGCGCTGACGGTGATCGCCTTCAGCACCGTGCTCTTCATCACGCAAACGCGGGCGACGTACGACGGCATCAAGGAGGACCTGGTACGGCAGGCCAGCTTTCCCCTGGAGCGCCGACCGCCGCGGCCGGTCGAACCAACCATGGGCGATCAGACGCCGTCGGCCGAGCGCACATCGGTCGTTGCGAGCGCGAACGTCGTGTTGCCCGGTCGTTGGACGCAGACCCGCAGTCTGGCCGGCGAGGTGACCGGCCGCACGGCCGATCTGGGCGATGTCAGTCTGCCGCTCAGCCCGGCAGGGTTGGCCGTCGTGCAGGCGGGCGGCCAGTGGTTTGAACTGGCCCAGGTCGAGGACCAGCCGCTGCTGATCTACAGCAAGCTCATTACCTCCTGGTCGGGCGCTCGCCAGATCTTGCAGGTGGCCTATCCTGTTGCCCAGGCCCAGCAAGCGCTGAATGCGCTCCGCTGGATGCTCATGGTCGGCAGCGGTCTGGCCGTCCTGATCGCTTTTGTGGCCGGCTGGGCACTGGCCGGCGCGGCGTTGCGGCCGATCCAGAACATCATCTACACGGCCCGCACGATCGGCGCGCGCCACGATTTCAGCCAGCGCGTCCACCACCACGGGCCGCAGGACGAGATCGGCCAGTTGGCGACGACTTTCAACGGCATGCTGACGGAGCTGGAATCGGCCTATCGGCAGCTCGAACGGGCGCTCGAATCGCAGCGTCGCTTCGTGGCCGATGCCTCCCACGAGCTGCGCACGCCCCTGACCACGGTGCGCGGCAATGTGGAGTTGCTGCGCCGTGAGCCGCCCCTCGACCCGCAGGAGCGCGCCGAGATCCTGGCCGATACGACCGAGGAGGTGGACCGGCTGATCCGACTGGTCACGCAGCTCCTGGTGCTGGCGCGCACGGATGCGGGCCAGTCGCTGCATTGCGAACCGTTGGGGTTGCAACCGTTGTTGGAGGATGTATACCGGCAAGCCAGGATGTTGGCGCCTGACCGCACCATCACGACTCGTGCCGATCCTGCGCTCGCCGTGATGGCCAACCGGGATGCGCTCAAGCAGGTGTTGTTGATCCTCCTCGACAACGCGCTCGTCCATACGCCGGCGGAAGCTGCGGTAGAAGTGGCCGCCGCTGTGACCGATGAGCAGCAGGTGGCGATCAGTGTGCACGATACGGGGCCGGGCATTGCTCCCGATGTGGTGCCGCACCTGTTCGAGCGCTTTTACCGTGGGGAGGCGTCGCGCAGCGGTCGCGGCGTGGGGCTGGGCCTGGCGATAGCCAAAGAACTGACGAAAGCACAGGGCGGCGCCATTTTCGTCGAAAGCACGCCCGGTGAGGGCACGACTTTCACGATCACCTTGCCGATGGCGCGTTGATCTCCAGATCGCGGTCTGTCTGGTGCCGTGCTGTGAGCCGGATTGTCCTCGCCTGTTTCATCCCAGCAGGCGGGCGTTGAGCTGGCGCACCCATTCGAGGTGGTGAGTCAGCTCCGCGCGCAGGCGACCGGGCTCGTTCCCGTATCCCAGGCGACGGGCCAGGAACGCGAACTCCTCGCTCTCCTCTGGCGGCACGGTGAGGTCTTTGCTGTTGCCGCGCACAACCCGCAGGGCATTGATCAGCTCGCGCAGGAAGAGCAACGCTTCGCTCAGCCGGGCCGCATTTTCCACCGAGATGATGTTGGCCTGGGCCAGCGCCTGGATGGCGGCCAGGGTGTTGGTCTGACGAATTGGCGGATGGCTGCGGCCATGGAGCATCTGCAACCCCTGCACCGTGTACTCCACATCCACCAGCGCGCCAGGACTGAACTTCGCGTTGATGGTTCCGGGCGTCACCAGGTGGCGTAGCTGGCGTTCGCGCATCGCACGCATGGCAGCCACATCGAACGTGCCCGGCTCGTAGACAAACGCATCGCGCAGCCCTTCCACCTGGCGGCCCAAGGCCGGATCGCCGGCGATGGCCCGCAGCTTGATCAACGCCTGACGCTCGTAGCTCCAGGCCGGACCGCCCGGCACGAAGTAGCGACGAAAGGCGTCGAGTGAAACGGCCAGGCTGCCCGCGTTGCCGTAGGGGCGCAGGGCCAGATCAATCTCGAAGATCCCTTCGCGCCGTGCCCAGATCGCGGCTTTGAAGTCGGTCACCAGGCGCTCGAAGAACTCGGCCGCGCTGAGCACACGCGGCCCGGTGGTCTGGCCCGGCCCACCGTAGACGAACATCAGCTCGATGTCGGAGGCGTAGCCCAACTCGTAGCCGCCGCATTTGCCCAGAGCGCAGACGGCGAAGGGGATCCTCGCGCTGCCGGTATCACGCGGCTCGCCGCATTGCGCTGTCAGCTCGGCCCAGGCCAGGCCGACCGCAGCGGCCACAACGACTTCGGCCAGGTCGGTCAGCTCGCCCGCAAACTGGCCGAACTCTGGGGCATGTCCCATGATGTGGCGCATGTCAATGCGGAACATCTCCCGATCTTTGAACGCGTTCAGTCGTCGGCGCCGTTCCTGCGGATCGGATGCGGTTGCGAGCTCCGCGGCCAGCCCGGCTTCCAGAGCAGCGCGCGACTTCGGCTCTGCCAGCCCGGCGACGTCCTCGACGACCGGGAAGAGGTTGGCGTACTGCATGCGCAGGAAATCATCCCACAGGAATTCGCTGACTCCCAGCAGGCGAGCAAGCGCCGTCAGCACCTCCGGTCGCTCGAGCGAGGCCAGCTCATCGGGCCACGACGGCCGACGGAAGAGCTCGCCCAGGTATTCGTGAAAATGGAGCAGGGCAGCCCCGGGATTGGGCGAGTGCCGCAACAGATGCGTGAAATGTTTGACCAGCACGGTGGCAGCCCGCAGCTCGCGCTGTTTCAGCGGATCGGTGATCTTGTTGCCCTGCGCGTCGGTGACGTAGAGGATGTCGTGTACCTGATTGCCGATCGAGTTGACGCTGACCTGGGCGATGTAGATGCCGTTGAGTGCCAGCGCGTTGGCGAATTCGTACAAAAAGCCGGGCGTATCGAGCGCGGAAATGCGCAGGATGGTGTAGCGCGCGGAAGATTCGTTGTCCACGGTGATTTCGACCGGATGGAGCGTGGCGCTGGCCGGGGGGGCGCTGCGCATGGCCGCAGCCACTCGTTTGGCGAGCTCGGCCTGCGCCTCACGCTGCTGGCGGCCCTGTAGCAGGCGCAGCAGCGCGGCCAGGTTGCCGGCGTAGCTCAGCCACAGCTCCCGACCGAGGACATCTTTACCCGCTCTGGCCTCGGCCTGCGTCGAGTCCACCGTGAAGACATCCACGATCTTGCGCCGACTACGCCCGCGCGCACTCCCGCTGACATCGGTCGGGCCGGCACCGGCATCGGTTTCGTAGGTGAACACCTGGCCGTCAATGATGTTGAAGCCATCGGCGAAGAGGAGACCGCAGATGGCGGAGAGCTCGCCCAGGTAGTCGAAGGCGACGATAGTCACGCGCCAGAGGGATTCGCCGATGGCTTCGGCGCGCACTTCGACCGGGTTGGAATCGCTCAGTCGTGCCGCCAGGTCGGCGTGGCGGCGGATCTCCTGTTCGGTGAAAGCTTCCGCGTAGGAAGGAGACATGCGCGCGAGGTGTTGGCGAAACTGTGCTTCGACCAGCTCGGCCGCGGCCTGGTTCGCAGACCGAGAGGGCTGTCCGACGGTCGTTGTCATGGCAGAACCTCCTGATGATCTGGCAGGCGCAGCCAGATAGCGCCGATAGACGGTGCGCACAGCCGCGCTGTGTTGCTGGTAGCGGGTGACGAAGCGCTGGGCGGCATCATTGCCGGTGTAGCCGAGGCGCTGCGCCAGATAGCGCAGGTCGGCCGGATGGCTCGGCAGGATGTGGGTCTGCCGGTATTCCAGGATCTGCAGGTAGTGCTCGACCGTGCGCAGAAAAAGGTAGCCCTCAGTGAGGATGCGGCGCTCATCGGCCGTGATCAGGCCGTGGCCGGCCAGGCGCGCCAGCAGATCGAGCGTGGCGCCGCTGCGCAGATCAGGGTACGCGGCACCGTGGATCAGCTGGAGGAACTGGACGATGAACTCGACATCGCGGATAGAGCCTTCGCCCAGTTTGACCTCTCCCCACGTCTGGCCGAGCTCGCGCAGCCGTGCCTCGGTGCGTTGTTTCATGGCATGGACGTCGGCGCGCACGGTCTCGGGATCGGCAGTGAAGATCAGGTCGGCCGCTTGCTCGAGGAAGGCCTGGCCCAACGAGCGGTTGCCGGCGATCGGCCGGCCGCGCAAGAGCGCCTGTTTTTCCCACAGGCGGGCATGTTGTTGCAGGTATTTCAGATGGCCGCCGACCGTGACAACCAGTGGGCCGACCGATCCCCAGGGTCGCAGCCGCATGTCCACCCGATAGAGGAACCCCTCGGCGGTAGCCTGCGAGAGCGCAACGATCAAACGCTCGGCCAGGCGCTGGTAACGGCTGGCCTCGTCGGCGGCCAGGAACAGGAGGTCAATGTCGGAGCTGTAGTTCAGTTCGCCGCTGCCGAGCTTGCCCAGTGCCAGCACGACGAAGCCGATGGGATCGGTGCCGGTCTGGCGGGCCGCCAGGTCGAACGCCGTGCAGAGAATACCTTCGGCCAGATTGGAGAGTTGGCCGGTCACCGAGGGAAGGTCGAGCAGGCCGCACAAATCGCAGATGCCGATGCGCAGCAATTCCCCGCGTTGATAACGGCGCAGCGCGTCGAGACGGCCCTCGTCGGCCGGGGGAAACGATGAGGACGCGTCGGCGGCGAGGGGTGTCGCGGACATGCCGGCGGCCGCTGCAGCCTCGGCCGCAAACCGATCGGCCGTCTTCAATTGGGTCAGGACAACGCGATCGGTGAGATGAGTCAGATCAGCGCCGTTGCGCAGCAGGATCTCGGTGAGGAACTGGCTGCCGGCAAAGAGCGTGACCAGCATTTCGGTCAGGCGCTGATCGTCGGCCAGACGGGCGAGCAACGCGGGGCCGTGCGTGGCAGCCTGGACGAAACGCGTCAGATTAACCAGTGCCCGGTCAGGGCTGGCTGCAGCAGTCAGCGCGGTTGTCAGCCAGGGCCAGATCCGGTCGAGATATGCCGATGCGCCCGGCAGCGCGGCCAGATCGCGCACATTGCGGCCGGCCGCAGCCACGTCGGCAAACCCGATGGGCGCGAGCAGACGTCGAACCGCCTCATCATCGAGGACCTGCGGAAAAAACTCGGACGCCTGCCCCACATTCATACGCCGTATTCCTCGTTCCCCGTTTGACGTTTCACGTTGGGCGCTTCACGTCAACGCTGCGCCACAGCTTCCGCAAAAGCGGTCGGTCGGTTGGCATGGCCGGCCGCATTGCGGACAGGCGCGGTCAGAGGCTGGGGCCGGCTTCGGCTCCGGCGCGGGCAACGCAGCACCGCATGCAGCGCAGAATTTGTCCTCTGGCCGCGCGGCATGGCCACAGGCCGGACAGGCGCGTTCGCCCTGCTGCAGCGCCTGACGTCGAGCGGCAACCTGCCGCTCGATCACCGCGCCCAGAGCCTGGTCGGCCATGGCTTCCCACCGATCTATCTCCTGCAGGACGGCAGCGGCCGTTTCCTTCAAGTTGGCTTCGAAGATGACAAAATCCTCCTCGGCGATCTTTCCGACCTGGCGGTCGAAGTTGAGGTCGCGCAGCGCCTGGAAAACTGCATCGCGGCGCGCCAGCAGCTCGGCCAGCCCTTCCTGGGCCGGGCTTGTGGCCGGCCGAATCGTTTGCCCTCTGACGAGGATAGGGTACGCGACGATCAGCAGCGCCGCAACTGCAATGACGATGGCCAGGATGATGAGCATGGATGTCCCTGTGAGAGTGAAACGTGAAACGTCATGCGTCAAACGTGAAACGTCAAGCATCATGCAGCGGGGGCTGGTTCCGGGATGCTACCTCTGGTCCCCAGCCCCCAGCCCCTCAAACCGGCTGGGTGCCTCGGGGAAGGCGGGCGGGAGTCGCAACCGGGGCCGGAGCGCGACGCGGCCAGGTGGCGATCAGGACGCCCAGCACAAGGAAGACCTCCCCGATCCACAGCCACGACATCAACGGGTTGATGTAGACTTTGAATGAGGCCGTGCTGCCGCCTCCTTCGAAACCGGCCAGGACGACATAAACATCCTCCACCAGGCCAGGCATGAGGCCCACCTCGGTCATCGGCTGTTCCGGGTTCTTGTCGTATACGTGTTTTTTCGGCAGCACCTGGCCGATAGCCCGGCCGCTGCGCTCGACATCCAGGCGGGCGGTGTACTCGATGTAGTTCGGCCCCCGACTGGCGTCGAGGCCGCGATAAGTCAGCACCGTGTTTGCCACCCGGATGGTCTGACCCGGCTGGAGGTTGCCCTGCGACTCAGACTGGAAAAACTCGTTGCCGATGATGCCGAGCGCGATCATCAGCACGCCGATGTGGACGATATAGCCGCCATAACGACGGCCATTGCGCCGCACCAGGTTGACCAGTGCAGTCGGCAGCGGCTCGCCGGTGGCATGGATGCGCGCCTGAACCCCTCGCACGTACTCCTGCACGATGCCGGCGAAGACGAAGACCAGCGCCGCGATGCCGACGATGCCAGCCGGGTTGCGCATCCCGAGCAGATAGAGCAGAGCGGCACTGAGCAGGGTCGCAGCGACCGGCAGCGCGAAGTTGCGGCGCAACGTCTCCGGCCCGGAGCGATGCCAGGCCAGCAACGGGGCGGCCCCCATGATCAGCAGCAGCACGAAGAAGATCGGGCCGTTCACCTGCTCGAAGTACGGTTCATTCAGCGAGATCTTGTTGCCCGTCACCCACTCGGAGATGGGCCGGAAGAGCGTTCCCAGCAACGTGGCGAGCATGATCACTACGAAGATCACGTTTTGCGAGAGAAAGGCCGTTTCGCGCGAGAGCACGGCATCCAGCTGGTTGTCGCTCTGCAGCAGAGGCAGCCGCCAGACCAGCAGCATCAGATAGGCCAGCAGCGTGGCCACGATGAAGACCGCGAACATCGGCCCGATGGGTGACAGCGCAAACGAGTGCACCGATTCGATCACCCCGCTGCGGGTCAAGAACGTGCCGAAAAGGGTCAGCTCCCAGGTGAGCCAGATCAGCACCATGTTCCACACCTTGAGCATGCCCCGGCGTTCCTGGATCATGATGCTGTGGATGAACGCCGTGGCGGTCAGCCAGGGCAGGAGGGAGGCGTTTTCCACCGGATCCCATGCCCAATAGCCGCCCCAGCCCAGCTCGACATAGGCCCATTGCGATCCCATGATGATGCCGATCCCCAGGAAGAGCCAGGGGATCAGCGTCCATTTGCGGACCAGCTTGACCCAGGTGTTGCCGAGCTGGCCGGTGATCAGCGCAGCGACTGCGAATGCGAACGGCACGGTGAGTCCGACGAAGCCCAGATAGAGCATGACAGGATGGACCACCATCCAATAGTTTTGCAGCTGAGGATTCAGCCCCTGACCGTCGGCCGGGGTGAACGGCGTGGCCCCGGCAGGCGGTATCACCGCACTGAGGATCTGGCCGTTGGTTGCTCGCCACAGCTTCTCGAACGGATTGGCCGCGAAGAGCACGACCGTTACAAAGAAGGCGATGGCGCCCAGCAGCACCGCATTGACATAAGGGAGCAGGCTGGGCTGTTCATGGCGGAAGAACCAGGTGGCCGCAACGGCAAAACCGCAGAGCAGCAGCGTCCAGAAGGTGAGCGAACCGGCCTGGCCGCCCCAGAGCGCAGAGATCTTGTAGAAGGTGGGCAGGTTGCGTTCGCTGTGCGTGGCGATGAATTCGACCTGGAACTGATCGGTCAGCAGCGCATACCAGAGCGTCAGCGCGGCGATCAGCACCAGGCCGCCGACGACATAGGTGGCGTTGCGGCCGCTGGCGATCAGCTCGGGCAGGCCGCGGCGCGCGCCCAGCACCGATACGACGATGCCGTACAGGCTGAGGACGAGCGCCAAAACGAAGGCGACATAACCGACATCGGTAATGGTCATGGATAACGCTCCACTCAACTCATTCGAGCTGGCAGGTCCAGGATCGCGGCGAGCTTACTGCGGCGGCATGATGGCGGCGATGCGGCGGCGCAGCTCGGCATCGCTCAACGGCCCGATCCATCGGCAACCCACGATCTTGCCCTGGGGATCAATGAAGAAGGTCTCCGGCACGCCCCGAATAGTGTAACGTTTGGAGATCGTGCTCGCCAGGTCGGGACCGTTGGGATAGGTGATGGCGAATTTCTGCAGGTAGCGTTTCGCGGCCGGATCCTGATCGAGATAATCCACGCCGATAAACACGATCCCACGTTCCCGGTACGCGCGCCAGGCTGCCTCCAGGGCTGCGGCTTCCTCCTCACAGGGTTGGCACCAGCTGGCCCAGAAGTTGAGCACGACCCCTTTGCCGCGCAGGTCGCTCAACTTGAGCGAGTCGGTCGGCCAGCCTCCCCGGTATTCGGGGAAGAGGGTCAGGGTGAAATCCGGTGCAGTCTCATCGCACAGACTCTTCTGCGGCGGTCGCGTCAGGAGAAGCGCCAGCAGTCCGGCGACGAAGACGACCACAATGCCCAGCGCTATGACCCAGCCGGGCAGCTTGCGCCGATGCTCCGGCGCAGGTTCGATCAATGGTGCAGTCATGTGATTCGCAGTGTCCTTCGACTCAACGGTTGTTGTGGTGGACTGACAGCGTCAACGGATGACGGTGATCTTCTGGCCGGCGAATGCGTCCGCAATTCGCTCGCGATGGTGCTCCAACAGGTCGAGCCCGGCGATCTCCGCGGCCGAGAAAAAGCCCACCGCGGTCGTCTCGTTGCTCAAGCCGAGCTCGCCGCCGATCGGCTCGAGTTCGAAGTTGAGGCCGACGACCTGAAAACGGCCGCGCTCGCCGTAATCCAGGACAAAATTCGGGCTGCTGTACACGCCGATCAGGCGCACGATCCGACACTGTAGCCCGGTCTCTTCCTGTATTTCCCGAATGCAGGCTTCGGCAACGGTCTCGCCGGGCTCGACATGGCCGCCCGGCAGGCACCAGCGATCGTTGTCGGCACGCCGTGTCAACAGGATCTTGCGTCGGTCCTGGTCGAAGATGACCCCAGAGCAGCCGACGAACAGCTCTGCGGTCCGACCAATCCGCTCACCTTGCAGGATAGTCAACATGTGGTCATCAGTCCGTAGTCGCCCGTCCACAGTGGTCGGCAAAGGGTGAGCAGCTTTCGATCTGCATTGCTCGTTCTTCGAGGTCCCTCATTCGTATCGCTTCAGCTCCTCATCTACCCGCTTGAGATAAGCGTCTGGCTGGCCGCCGGATTGGTGGGACGCAGCGGAGACGGCAGCCGGGATGCGCCGCCGAGTCCAGGCGCGCACGAGAAAAGCCAGCCAACCCACGGCCGTGACGAAGATCAGCACGGGCAAGAGCCAGGCCACGAGGTTGAAGCCGGTGCCCGAAGGCGCGCCCAGGACGACATCGCCGTACTGCTGGACGAAGTAGGCCTTGATCTGCTCTTTGCTTTCGCCGGCCATCAGCTTTTCGGCGATGACTTCGCGCATCTGGACGCACGCCTGAAGCTCGCAATTGTCGAGCCGCACCCCGTTGCAGAGAGGGCACCAGAGCTCTCTGGCCACAGCGTTGATCTGGTTGGGCGTCGGCGTCTGCGCGTGGGCCGGCGCGACGACGCCCAGCACGAGCAGGAGCGCCAGGCCCGTCAACAGGAGGCAGCGGCTGACCGTCTGTGTGTCAATGATTTTGCGCATGAAGACCTCTCTACGAGTTTTCGTTCCGCCGCGGCGCGCCGCATTTGGCGCAAAAGCGGTCGCCGGGGCTGAACCGATGCCCACATTGCGTGCAGAAGGCGCTTTTGCCGGCCGGCTCCCTTACGGGCCGTGCCGCAGTTCGTCTGCCTGTCGCCGGAGCTGCAGCGCTGGCCGCCGGCCGCACGCGCACCAGCCAGTAGACGGCTGCCGCGATCAGCATGGCGCCGGCCAGGGCGAACAGCAGGTAGGGCAGCCACTGCTCTGTACTACTTGCGGCCGTGTTGGCCGATGATGCAGGGGCTGGGGCCGGCTCCAGTTTGGCCTGAGCCACCGAAAGCCCCTGATCCGTCTTGGTGTAGCGCAGAGTGATCGGCAGTCGGTCGCCTGGTTTGAGCGCGGTGCGAACGAAGGTGTGGTACATGAAGCCGTCGTTGCCCTGGAAGACCTGTTCCGGCTGTGGTGTTGCCGTGAAGGCCGTGGCCCGCGCCGGCTGTTGCAGCGAGACGAGCAGGCTATTGATGGCATATGGCACTTCGAAGGTGTAGTTGAGCTCGCGCTGATTGCCCGCCGGCGGCCGGTCGAGGTAGAACTCGATCTGAAATTCGGCGCGCGGCAGCTCATAACGGAGCTGGCCGTCCACGATCTGCCAGGGCTGGTTGTACAGATCGCCATTCTGGTCCACATAGGTGGCCTGGATGCCTCGCGCGCCGGGTGGCACGGGAAAAGCCACCGGCAGAGGAAAAGTCGTCGTGCCCGTGAAGACCCCCGAGAGGATTACGAGCAGGCCGGGATCATCGTATTCGGGCCACAGGCGCAGGGTAGCCTGATCCATCAGCAGAGGGGCTCCCTGTGCTGTGACCGTCGGCGATTGGACGGCCAATCCGCCGGCCATTACAGCCAGGACCAGCGCCAGGGCGCATATCAGTCTGTGCACAGGCTTGTTGAGCACACGCGACATCGAGAACAGACCTCCCAAGAAATGGGCGGGCTTTCGGCCGGGCGAGAGAGGGCCGGAAACCGCCGCACTGAAAGACGAGTATACACCATATCAGCCGCGCCGTGCAAAGGTTACTGTGCCGGCCGGCAACTTCGTCGCCAGGCGGCCACGCGGCACCCCCTCAAGGGTGGCTGGCGCTCCGTCAGCCCAGATCTCGCGGTTTGCGGCGTTCTGACCTCTCCCGCCAGGGGAGCGCAGGGTAGGGGGCGAGAGGGGGGCCGATAGCAAAGAGCAAAATCCAACCTGACGGAGCACGAGAGGATCTGAACAATTACCATCTCGGCCGCTAAATGCCTCTCTCAGAACTTGCATTACACGACGATTTGTGCTACTATATGGCCGTCAATCGGGGATAGTTTAACGGTAAAACATCTGACTCTGGATCAGAAGTTTGGGGTTCGAATCCCTGTCCCCGAGCCAGGTTCTCGACGGCCGACCCGCTTGAGCGATCAGGAAGGTCGGCTTCGTATTTAAGAGGGGAGCGGCGTCGTGTAACGCGCGCGGTCGCTCTCGCATCATATCGGCATGAATTACAGTCAGGCTGCCCATCCATGGGCGCAGAGATGAGGTCAGACGCGATGGCAACATCAGCACAGGTCATAGATGTAACTGAAGCCACATTCGAGCGTGAGGTGATCCAGGCGTCGCACCAGACGCCGGTGGTGGTGGATTTCTGGGCGCCGTGGTGCGGGCCGTGCCGCATGCTCGGCCCAACTCTCGAGAAGGTGGCGACCGAAGCCAATGGCCAGTTCCGGTTGGTGAAGGTAAACGTAGACGATAATCCGGGTCTGGCCATGCGGTTCAACGTCCAGGGCATACCGGCCGTCAAAGCTTTTCGTGGTGGCAAAGTCGTTGCGGAGTTCGTCGGCGCAGTCGGGGAGAGCCAGGTGCGGCAGTTCATCCGCAAACTGGTGCCTGCCGCAGCCGATCAAGCCGCGGGGACTGCGACAGCGTTGTTGGCGGCCCATCGTTGGGCCGAAGCTGAGCGGGCCTATCGCCAGCTGGCGACGAGCGACGCGCAGCCCGCTGTCGCGGTGGGACTGGCCAAGGCGTTGGTGGCGCAGGGCAAGGGCGCTGAGGCGGTCGAGGTGTTGGCGACGATCAAAGATGGGCCTGAATTGGCCGTCGCGGAGAGGCTGCGCAGCGCGGCGAAGTGGCTGGCCATGGCACACAGCAACGGTGACAGCGCGGCGCCGAACACACCGGACGCGCTGTTTGCCGCTGCTGCGCACGTTGCCGCGCGTGGAGACATTCAGGCCGCGCTGGAGGGGCTGCTGGCGGTCCTGCGCCGCGACAAGCGCTTCCGCGCTGGCGAGGCGCAGCGGATCATGCTCGCCTATTTCGATATTTTGGGCGATACCGATCCGCTCGCGCGCGAGTACCGCAATCGCCTGGCGTCGGTGCTGTTCTGAGGTTCATTCCTCGGAGTCCTCGGCCGCGGCCGGCATCTCCACGCGCACTAACTCGCCGTGCAGGTTGATGACCACGCGAAAACCGAGCAGTCCCAGCCACTGGCGTGCTTCTGCGGGCAACGTCTGATCGAGCAACTGCTCGACGTTGATGTTTTGCAGGGCGGAATCCACTGCCGCCTTCGTGAACAGATCATCGCGCCCCATCAGGCGCAACATCGCTTCGGCGGCCTCATCGCGGTGCGCGATGATCTGGGCGGCGAACTGTTCCAGTACGGCACGATCTATCGGCCGCGCTTCCACATGGCGTCGGAAGCCGTGATCATCAATCACGTAATACGATGTTCCCCCCACCGTGCTCACCGAGACCGGTGCTCCTTCATCGGTGACCACCAGATCCTCGAAAAATGGCATCGCTCCTTCGCTCTCCTCATGATAGCAACATGATGGCAACAGGTGCAGGGCGGCCACGCCCCGGCCGGTTGCCTTGATGGAGAGATTATACATCACGCGTAGGGAAAGGCCCAGTGGCCGGGTCCATGCCGGGCATCATAGGCGCGCAGAGCGGCCGGCATGTCCAGCGAGACTTCGGGGGGCTGCTCGCGAATCCACCAGGCGAAATCGGAGACCCAGGGGAGACCGCTCAGCACGGAACGGCGAAACAATTCAGCCATGACGCCACCGTCGGCAAGCAGGCCCGATCGGCGATAGCCGGCATCCAGCGCCTCGTGGTCGTAGTCTACACGGCGGATGACCGCACGCCAGCCGGTCGCGTCGCCGACCATCAACACGTAGCTGGCCCGCGGGTCGCCGTCGTAGGAAATGCCCACCGAACCGGTATTCACCACCAGCCAGCGCTCTACCGATCGCACCATCGGCACATGGGTGTGGCCGCCGACCACCGTCGTTTCGGCCACCGATGCCAGCCGACGCACGATCCACGCCTCAGGAGAATCAGGTCGAAACCCCACGAGGAAATTGCCGGGCACGCCGTGGACAAGGCGCATCGGTGCGGCATCGGCAGTCGCCGGCTGCGCCTCCAGCGGCAACATGCGCAGCCGTTCGAGGTGATGCGACATCAAGTGCTCGCGCGTCCACCAGAGCGCTGCATAACGTCGGCGATCCGCATAGCGCGGCTCCATGCGGGGCGTTCCCAGCTGCAAGATCGCATCATCGTGGTTGCCCAGCAACATCGGCCAGCCCAGCTCTGCCACGCGCTCGATCACCTCGGCCGACCAGGGACAGCCGTTCACCATGTCGCCCAGGACGAACACAGCATCGGGCGCATGGCTGCGCAGGTCGGCGACCACGGCCTCGAACGCCGGGAGGTTCCCGTGGATGTCAGACAGCAGGGCAAAGGTGATCACAGCCAGCCGGGGACATTCACGATGCTGCCTTCAGTCGGTGTTGCGTGCTGCCCAGGGGCCGAAGAAGGCGCGCAACCGTCGTCTTCCTCGCCATTGGTACTGAGGCCCGCAAACAAGGAGACGTTCCTGGATCAGGCCGGTTTGGGTCAGCGTTTTCAGTTGCTCCAGAACATCGGCGACCGGGCTGTGCAGGCATCGGGCCATGTCCTGAGGCGAGATCCAATCCGTTGTTGCAGCGAGAAAAGAGAGGATGTCCCACTGAATTCGGTGATCCGCGCAACTTCGGATGACGGGAACCAGATCGGGAAAGGCCTCGTCGCGTAACGGGCCGAACAGGCCATCGGGCAGGTAACTCGGTTCGCCGGGAGCCAAATATATGATCACGCGAAAGAGTGCCTCCAGGATGAAATGGCCTGGCTCATTTTCGCAAACGTGCTCCCTTCTCCGCAAGGGAGAGGTTAACACAAAATAGGACTATTGTCAAATGAGAGCACACTAAATATGCTATTTGTTGTGGACGAATAGATGACACGAACCACAGTGGCATTCGCCGCCTGGGGCGCAGGTGGGTACTTGACAAGGTGTGCTGCTGGCTTTAGACTGATCTTTGCAAACAGTTTGTCGCGCGGGATGGTGGATGTTAAGGATTTTTCCGGCAATGGGCGAGGCGCCTCGCCACTGACGCCCGCACGACCATCCGCAAAGCGGCGTCGTGCCGCTGCAAGCCAAAGCGGCGTCGTGCCGCCGCTACGGAGGTCGGGAGAGGGCAGGGGTGAGACTGGAAGGGGTTGGCGGGCGGCTTTGC
>FWPU01002537.1_pt1 | contig 50067 bp, 46 predicted proteins | sample 2228361 | NCBI WGS metagenome assembly FWPU01 (sample SAMEA103939777, study PRJEB20133) | metagenome | reverse complement strand
CTCGATGTGCGCCTCGAGATAGCCCAGGAGCTCGCCCGGCCGGCGGGCGCAGGCGGCGAGCCCGCCGGGATCGAGCCCGCATTCCCGCAGCACCGCGGCGAGGCTGCGGCCGGTCCGGTCGCGCAGCTCCAGGATCCCGGGATCGAGCGTCCCGGCCATCGCCCGCGAGCCGGTGAGGGCACAGGGAAAGCGCACGCCCTCCTCGTCGGCGAAGGCCACGACCTCGAGTGCGAAGAACGGATCGAGGCCGTGCGCCGCGGCCTCCTCGACCGCCGCCAAGCCGAGGAGAACCCCGAGCACACCGTCGAAGCGACCGGCATCGATGACCGTATCGAGATGTGAGCCCAGGAGCAGAGCGGGCGCCCCGGCCGTCCGCCCTTCGCGGCGCCCCACGAGATTGCCGATCGGATCGAGCCGTGTCGCGAGGCCGGCTTCTGCCATCCAACCTCGCACGAGACGGACGGCCTCGAGCCAGGCGGGTCCCCAGCTGAGGCGGGTGAGCCGATCGGGCTCGTCGCTCACCGAGGCGAGCCGATCGAGCCTCTCCAGGAGCCGGTCGAGAGCAGGGGTGGTGATCGACGGATCCTCCGAGCGGGGCCGGTCGGCCCAGCCTTAGGGCCTTGTGCGTCGCGGTGGAACGGGGTTCGCTCGGCGCAGCGACACGAGGCGGGATTGGGCTGGATGGTGGACGGAAAGGGGACGGGACGTGGACGGCTCACCACCCACGTTCTCGATACTGCAACCGGACGACCGGCGGCCGGTCTCGCCCTGACCCTCTTCGCACTCGACGAGGACGAGGGACGGCGGCCGCTCGCCCGTGCCGTGACCAATGCCGACGGCCGGCTGGATGCACCGCTCCTGGGCCCCGGCACGATGCGGGCTGGCCGCTTCGAGCTGGTCTTCGAGGTAGCGGCCTACTTCCGGGCTCGGGGCGTGAGCCTGCCCGAGCCCCCGTTCCTCGAGGCGGTACCGATCCGCTTCGGTATCGCCGATCCCGATGCGCACTACCATGTTCCCCTGCTCGTGAGCCCTTACGGCTACACGACCTATCGGGGAAGCTGATGCGTCGCACCGTCCGCTTCTGGCTCGGCGACACGCCGCGCGAGGTGGCCGGTATCGCTCCCACCACGACCCTGCTCGAATGGTTGCGCGGTGTGGAAGGCAGGACCGGCACCAAGGAGGGTTGCAACGAGGGCGACTGCGGTGCCTGCACGGTGCTCCTGTCCCGCCGCGTGGGCGATCGCCTCGTGCACGAGCCGGTTTGTGCCTGCATCCGTCTGCTCGCGACCGTCGACGGCTGCCGTGTGGCGACGGTGGAAGATCTCGAGGCGCCCGACGGCACGCCCCATCCCGTACAGCGGGCACTGGTCGAACAGCACGGCAGCCAGTGCGGCTTCTGCACACCCGGCATCGTGACGAGCCTCTGGGCGCTTCGGCTCGACCATACCGCGCCGCCCGAGGAATCGGTGATAGAGTCTCGACTGGCCGGCAATCTCTGCCGTTGCACGGGTTACGGACCGATCGTCCGGGCAGCGCGGAGGATGTACGAGATCGCCCCGGATCCGTCTGCCGATCCGCTCCTCGTTGAAGAACCGCTCTGGCGCGAGCGACTCCTGTCCCTGCACGACGAAGCGCCCCTCCTCGTGGAAGGGGCGGACGGAGCACGGCTCCTCGCACCGACCCGTCTCGAGGAACTCCTGGATCTCCGCGCCGCACATCCGGATGCCGTTCTGTTGGCCGGTGGGACGGATGTCGGCCTCTGGATCACCAAGGAGCTTCGCCGTCCCGCCGTGCTTCTCTGGCTCGGCCGGATCGAGGAACTGCATCGGATCGAAGAGACGGCCGAGGAGCTCCGGATCGGCGCCGGGGTGACATGGCGCGAGGCTGCTTCGGCGCTGCGGCGGTTGGCGCCGGGGCTGGGGGAACTCCTGGAGCGGTTCGCGGGCGAGCAGATCCGGGCCACCGCCACGGTTGTGGGCAACCTCGCGAACGCCTCGCCGGTCGGTGACGGGGCACCCTCCCTCCTCGCCCTCGACGCCCGTCTCGAGCTGCGCTCCCGAACGGGGCGGCGAAGTCTGGCGCTGGCGGAGTTTTTCCGGGGTTACCGCCGGACCGCGCTCGCGCCGGACGAGCTCGTTACGGCGGTTGTGATTCCGCGACCGGCACCCGGGACCCGGGTACGGTTCGAGAAGGTCAGCAAGCGACGCGAGCAGGACATCGCCACGGTGAGTGCCGGGATCGCCTGGCGCGTCGAGGCCGGCCGCGTGGCCCATATCCGCCTCGCTTTCGGCGGTATGGCGGCGGTTCCCGCCCGTGCCCGGGCCGCGGAGGCGGCCCTCGAAGGTGCGAGCTGGGACGAGGCTGCGGTCGAGCGGGCGGTGGCTGCTCTCGGGAAGGATTTCGCGCCGATCTCCGACCATCGCGGCTCGGCTTCCTACCGCCGGACCGTGGCAGCCAACCTGTTGCGCAGGGTCCGGCTCGAGAGCCTGGGCGTGGCGGTACGGCTGGATCGGATGGAGCCGGCGTTTGACTGAACCGGCCGATCGCATCCGGGGCGACGTGCACGAGGCGACGGCCCACGATTCGGCCCTGGCCCACGTCACCGGCCGGGCCCTCTATGTCGACGACCTGATCGAGCCCCGGGGGTGTCTGCATCTGGCACTCGGACTCGCCGATCGTGCTCGTGCCCGCATCCTCGAGCTCGATCTCAAGGCGGTACGCACCGCTCCAGGCGTGGTCCTCGTGCTGACGGCCGCGGATCTCGACCCCTCCTTCGACCTCTCGCCGGTCCACGCCGGTGACGAGCCGGTGTTGGCCCGAGGCGATGTCCTGTATTGGGGTCAGCCCCTTTTCGTCGTGGCCGCCGAGACCCGTGAGCAGGCGCGTCGTGCCGCCCGGCTCGCCCGCATCGCCTACGAGGAGCTGCCGGCCGTCCTCACGATCGAGCAGGCCCGCGCAGCGGGCAGCGGTTTCGTGTGCGAGCCCTTGAGGCTGGAACGTGGACCGGTCGACGCGGCGATGGCCTCGGCACCACATCGGCTCGAAGGCCGCATCCGGATCGGTGGTCAGGAGCATTTCTACCTCGAGGGCCAAGTGGCACTCGCCGTGCCGGGCGTCGAGGGCGAGATGCTCGTCTGGTCCTCGACCCAGCACCCGGCCGAGACCCAGCTCATGGTGGCCCGTGCGCTCGGCCTGCCGATGGCGGCGGTGACGGTGCGCTGCCGGCGGTTGGGCGGCGGCTTCGGCGGTAAGGAGACCCAGGCCAACCTGTTCGCCGTACTGGCGGCGCTCGTTGCCCGGCGTTCCGGTCGGCCGGCCAAACTCCGGCCCGACCGCGACGAGGACATGATCGTGACGGGCAAGCGGCACGACTTCCTCGTCGACTACGAAGTCGGCTTCGATCCGCAAGGACGGATCCTCGCCGTACGCGCCACCCTCGCCGCGCGTTGCGGCTTCTCCGCCGACCTCTCGGGTCCGGTTACCGACCGGGCCCTGTTCCATGCCGACAACGCCTATCACTACCCGGCCGTTCGGCTGGTCTCCGAGCCCTGGCGCACGAACACTTGCTCGAACACCGCGTTCCGCGGCTTCGGCGGGCCGCAGGGTGTGTTGGTCGCCGAGCGGATCGTCGAGGAGGTCGCTTTCGCTACGGGCCTCGACCCGCTGGAGATACGCCGGCGCAATCTCTACCGGGAAGGTGACCTCACCCCCTACCATCAACCGATCGAAGACGTACCGCTGGCAGCGATCCTGGACGCGCTCGAGGAGCGCACCGGCTATCGGGAGCGCCGACGGGCGATCGCCGCCTTCAACGCCGCGAGCCCCATCCTCAAGAAGGGGATCGCCATTACCCCTGTGAAGTTCGGCATCTCCTTCACGGCCACCTGGTACAACCAGGCGGGTGCGCTCCTGCACGTCTACCGCGACGGCAGCGTCCTTCTGGCACACGGTGGCGTCGAGATGGGCCAGGGCCTGTTCGTGAAGGTGGCCCAGGTGGTGGCCCACGAGCTCATGCTCGATCTCGATCGGATCCGCCTCGCCCCGACCGACACGGGCCGGGTGCCCAACGCCTCGGCGACCGCCGCCTCCTCGGGCTCCGACCTCAACGGCATGGCCGCCCAGGCGGCGGCCCGCACCCTCAAGGAACGTCTCCTCGCCTTCGCCGCCGAGCGCTGGGCGGTGCCGGCCGAGCAACTGGTCTGGCTCCCGGGTCGGCTGCGGGTCGGCAACCAGGAGATCCCCTGGGAAGAATTGATCGCGGAGGCCTATCGAGGACGTATCCAGCTCTGGGCCTCGGGCTTCTACCGCACGCCCGAGATCCATTGGGACCGCAAGAGCGGTCGCGGCCGACCCTTCTACTATTTTGCCTGCGGTGCGGCCTGCGCCGAGGTGATGGTGGACACGCTCACTGGGGCCCATCGCATCGACCGGGTCGACGTGCTTCACGACTGCGGCCACTCGCTCAATCCGGCCGTCGACCTCGGTCAGATCGAGGGCGGCCTGATCCAGGGGATCGGTTGGCTCACCACCGAGGAGCTGGTCTGGGACGAGCGCGGCCGTCTGCGCACGCACAGCCCCTCCACCTACAAGATCCCGACCGCCGGTGACCGGCCGCGAATCCTCCATCTCGCGCTCTTCAAGGACGCCCCCAATCAAAGGCCCACGATCCACCGCAGCCGGGCCGTGGGTGAGCCGCCGCTCATGCTGGCGACCGCCGTGCTGCACGCGATCTCTGACGCGGTGGCGAGCCTCGCCGGTCACCGCGTCTGTCCGCGCCTCGACCCACCGGCCACACCCGAGGCGGTATTGGAGGCGATCGCCCGGGTCCGGACCGGCGTCGTGGGCGGTGAGCGATGAGCGGGCTCGCCCCGACCCTCGCGGAACTCCTCGCCGCCGGTCGGCCGGTCGTGCTCGTGACGCTCGTGGCGACCCGAGGTTCGGTGCCGAGCACAGTAAACGCCCGTATGCTCGTCCACGAGCACGGCATCGCGGGCACGGTCGGCGGCGGTGCACTCGAATGGCAAGCGATCGGACGGGCCCGGAGGATGTTGGAGACGGGCGAGCGCGAGATGCTGCTCGAGCTGACCCTCGGTCCCGAACTCGGCCAGTGTTGCGGCGGCCGAGCGACCCTCCGGCTCGTCCGCGCCGATGCCCTCGCGCTCGATCGGCTGGCCATCGAAGAAGAGGCCGAGCGGTCGGCACGACCGTCCGTCCTCCTCTTCGGCGCAGGCCATGTCGGCCGCGCCCTCGCCCGGGTACTGGCCCCCCTCCCCTTGCGGGTCGGCTGGATCGATCCCCGTCCGGACGCCTTTCCACCCGATCCGCCGCCCGAGCTCGAGCTCGTGCGCAGCGACGCTCCCGTGCGCTTCCTCGAGGAGGCGCGGGAGGTGGCGGGCGTGCTCGTCTTGACCCACAGCCACGCGCTCGACTTCGCGCTCGTTGCCGCCGCCCTCGCCCGCGACGATCCGGTCCATGTCGGCCTGATCGGCTCGACCACCAAGCGAGCCCATTTCGTCCGAGGCCTGCGCGCGCTCGGCCTGCCCGAGGAACGGATCGCCCGTCTCGCCTGCCCGCTCGGCGGAACCACGGCGGACAAGCGGCCCGAGGTGATCGCTCTTCTGGCTGCAGCCGAGCTCTGGCAGGCTCTCGCCGCTCGGCGGGACGCGCAGAAGGCCGCATGAATCCCCCTCCCCGCCTCCAACTCGAAGGCGTGACCAAGCGGTTCGGTCGACTCCTGGCCAACGACGGGATCGATCTGATCGTACAGGCCGGTGAGATCCACGCGCTCTTGGGTGAGAACGGTGCCGGCAAGTCGACGCTGGTGAAGCAGATCTACGGTCTTCTCGAGCCGGACGCGGGGACGATCCGGATCGACGGGGAGCCTGTCCGGATCACGAGTCCGAAGATCGCTCGCGGGCACGGCATCGCGATGGTCTTCCAGCATTTCACGCTGGTCGAAGCCCTCGACGTCGCGGAGAACGTGGCGCTCGGGCTCGACGAGCGCCTCTCCCGGCGCGAGCTGGTCCGCCGTATCCGGGAGGCCGGCGAGACCTACGGCCTGTCGCTCGATCCGGACCGCCCGATCCACGAGCTCTCGATGGGCGAGCGGCAACGGGTCGAGATCGTCCGCTGCCTGCTCGAGCGACCGCGCCTCCTGATCATGGACGAGCCCACCTCGGTCCTGACGCCGCAGGAAGTCGATCGGCTCTTCCGCACCCTGCGCCGGCTCGCTTCGGAGGGCTGTGCGATCCTCTACATCTCCCACAAGCTCGCCGAGATCACGGCGCTGTGCGAGCGGGCGACGATCCTGCGGGCCGGTCGGGTAGCGGCGACCGTCGATCCGCGCACCACCGACGCGCGTGCGCTCGCGGCTCGGATGGTCGGTGCCGAGATCCGAACCGGCGGACGCCGGACGTCGTCGTCGACCGGAGCGGTCCGCCTCGCCGTCGAAGGCCTCTCACTCCCGAGAGACCGTCCGTTCGGAACCGCCCTACACGATCTCCGCCTCGAGCTCCACGCCGGCGAGATTCTGGGCGTGGCCGGCATCGCCGGTAACGGCCAGGACGAGCTCTTCCGTGCCCTCGCAGGCGAACGGCCGATACCACGGCCGGGTTCGATCCGCCTCGACGGCCGACCGATCGGGGCTCTCGGGCCGAGTGCACGGCGCGCGCTCGGCCTCGTCGCGGTTCCGGAAGAGCGGCTCGGGCACGCCACCGTGGGCGAGCTGTCGTTGCCCGCCAACACGGTGCTCGCCGCCCGCGAGAGGCTCGGGCTCGTCCGGCACGGCCTCGTCCGCTGGCGGGCCGCGCGGGCGGCGACCGGGCGGATTATCCGCGAGCTCGACGTGCGCACGCCGGCCCTCGACGCACCGGCCTCGAGCCTGTCCGGCGGCAACCTGCAGAAGTTCGTGATCGGCCGCGCGATCCTGCAGGAGCCGCTCGTGCTGGTCGCGGCCCAACCGACCTGGGGCGTCGACGCCGGGGCCACCGCCGCGATCCATGCCGCACTGCGGGCCCTCGCATCGAACGGCGCTGCCGTACTGCTGATCAGCCAGGACCTCGACGAGCTCCTCGAGCTCGCCAACCGGCTGGCCGTCCTCGATCGGGGTCGTCTCTCCCCGGCCCGACCGACCGCCGACCTCTCGCTCGAGGAAATCGGCCTCATGATGGGTGGCCTGCACGAGCGGGCCCGGGAGAGCGTCCATGGGCCTTGAGCTCGAGCCACGGCCGCTACCCTCTTCCTTCTGGCGGCTCCTCGCGCCGGCCCTCGCGGTGGCACTGACCGCGCTCTCGGGGCTGGTCCTGTTCCTCCTTTTGGGTGTCGAGCCGAGCCGGCCCCTCTGGTCGTTCTTCGTCGCTCCGCTGACGAGCCTCTGGGGAGCGAGCGAGCTGCTCGTAAAGGCCGCGCCGTTGGCGCTGATCGCACTCGGTCTCGCACCCGGCTTCCGTGCCGGCGTGTGGAACATCGGCGCGGAAGGCCAGCTCACGATCGGGGCGATCGCGGGAGGGGGCGTTCTGCTCGCTCTCTGGCCGTCCGATGCTTCCTGGGTGCTGCCGGTGGCGATCCTCGCCGGAATCCTGGGCGGTGCCGCCTGGGCCTGGGTCCCGGCGGTCCTGCGGATCCGTCGGGGAGCCAGCGAGATCCTCGTTAGCCTGATGCTCGCGTACGTGGCTCAGCTCCTCCTGTCGGCGCTGGTCTACGGTCCTTGGCGCGATCCGGAGGGTTTCAACTTTCCGCAGACCCGGCTGTTCCAGGTCGGCCTGCCGATTCTGGTCGAGGGCACGAGGCTGCATCCGGGCGTTCTTGTCGCCCCGCTGCTCGCCCTTCTCGGTTGGCTCCTGCTCGGCCGTACGCTCCTGGGTCTCGCTTTGTCGGTGACCGGCCGGGCACCGGCCGCCGCCACCCATGCCGGCTTCGATCGGACCCGCATCGTCCAGGGCTGCCTGCTCCTGGCCGGCGCTCTGGCCGGACTCGCCGGGATCCTCGAGGCGACCGGCCCGATCGGTCAGCTCGTTCCGACGCTCACCCCGGGCTACGGCTTCACCGCCATCATCGTGGCCTTCCTCGGCCGGCTGCACCCTTTGGGCATCCTGCCGGCCGCGCTGGTCGTGGCGCTCGCCTATCTCGGCGGTGAGACCGCCCAGATCGAGGCCGGCCTGCCACAAGCAGTGACCGCTCTGTTCCAGGGTCTCTTGCTGTTCTTCCTGCTCGCGAGCGAGGTCCTCGTGCGCTACCGGATCCGACTGCGCCGCCCGGAGGTGGCGGGCCCGTGAGTCTCGAGCTCGTCGTGGCGGTGCTCGCGACCGTGGTGACTGCGGCCACGCCTCTTCTCCTGGCCGCGACCGGTGAGCTGGTCGTCGAGCGGTCCGGGGTCCTCAATCTCGGCGTCGAGGGCATGATGCTCGTGGGTGCCGTCGCCGGATTCGCGACCGCGCTCGCCACCGGCAGCGCATCGCTCGCCCTGCTCGCCGCTGCATTCGCCGGAGCCGGCCTCGCAGCGCTCTTCGCGCTCCTCGTGCTCGTCCTCCTGGCCGACCAGGTGGTGAGCGGCCTCGCGCTCACGATCTTCGCCGTCGGGCTCTCCTCGCTCGGCGGCGCGGGACTCGTCGGGACCCCGGTCGAGCGACTACCGAGGCTCGATCTTCCGGGGCTCGGCGATCTGCCACTCCTGGGACCGCTGCTCTTCGGCCAGGATGTGCTCGTCTATCTGGCCCACCTCGCGGTGCCGGCGGTCGCCTGGTTTCTAGGTGCGAGCCGTGCGGGGCGGGTCTTGCGGGCCTGTGGGGAGAACGCCGAGGCGGCGCATGCCATGGGCTGCCCGGTCCGTCGGGTTCGTGCCCTCGCCGTGCTGTTCGGTGGCGCCATGGCCGGGCTCGGCGGCGCGTTCCTCTCGCTCTCCTACACGCCGTTCTGGATCGAGGAGATGACCGCCGGCCGCGGCTGGATCGCCCTGGCACTCGTCGTCTTCGCGGCCTGGCGGCCCGGTCGCGTGCTCCTCGGCGCCTACCTCTTCGGTGGTGTGGCGATCCTCCAGCTACACGCCCAGAGCCTCGGGCTCTTACCGGTTCCGGCCCAGTTCCTCTCGATGTTGCCCTATCTGGCGACGATCCTGGTCCTCGCCCTGGTGGCCAGCGGACGACAAACGGCGGCGCCGGCAGCGCTCGGCCGCCCGTTCCTGCCGCCGCGTTGAGCGACCGCGCGGCCGGCGGTCTCTCCGCCGGCCGTCGGCGGGCCCGTCAGCCTTCGTACTTGAACGACAGCTTGAGCTTGGTGCGGTAGGCGCGGACCTTGCCTTCCTCGATCACCACGTCCTGTTCGACGACCTCCGCGACCCGTAGATCCCGCAGCGTCTGGGCAGCCCGCTCGACCGCGACGGCGGCCGCCCGCTCCCAGGACTCGCTGCTCGTGCCGACGATCTCGATCACCTTGTAGACGCTCTCCGGCATGGTGCGCCTCCCCTGCCGGTCCCGAAGATCCGAGCACCGGTCGTCGGAGATTGCCGCAACACGGCGGCCCGGTCCATCGCCGCGGGGAGGCGCTTGCCGAAGCGGTCGACAGTGGGCTGAACTCACCGGGCGCGACACGGAGAGCGGACGGATGGACGCGGCCCTGGCCGACGGGATCGAACTCGCCCTGCGCTGGCTGCACGTGATGGCCGGCATCGCCTGGATCGGCAGCTCGTTCTACTTCGTTCACCTCGACGCCTCCCTCGAGAAGCGACCCGGACTTCCCGAGGGTGTCGCCGGTGAAGCCTGGCAAGTGCACGGGGGCGGCTTCTACCGGATGCAGAAATATACGATCGCGCCGCCGGAACTGCCCGACAAGCTCACCTGGTTCAGGTGGGAAGCTTACACGACTTGGCTCTCTGGCTTCTTTCTTCTCATGGCTATCTACTATGCGAACCCGGAGCTTTACCTGATCGATCCGACGATCATCCCGCTCGAACCCTGGCGTGCGGCGGTCGTCGGCCTGAGTTCGATTCTGCTCGGTTATCTCGTCTACGAGATCCTCTGCCGCTCGCCTCTCGGTCGGGACGATCGGCGGCTGGCGATCGTCGGCAGCGTGCTCCTCGTCCTCTTCACCTTCGCCACGAGTCGCGTCTTCTCCGGCCGCGGAACGATGATCCAGGTGGGCGCCCTTCTCGGTACCTGTATGGTGGCTTCGGTCGCCCACGTCATCATCCCCAACCAACGCAAGGCCGTCCGCGCGCTCCTGGCCGGACGGACACCGGACCCCGAGCTCGGCCGGCGCGCCAAACAGCGTTCCCTGCACAACAACTACCTGACCCTCCCGGTCGTTTTCACGATGATCGCGGGCCATTACCCGCTCGTGTTCGACAATCGGCTGAACTGGCTGATCGTGGCACTCGCCCTGGTGATCGGCTTCCTCGTCCGGCATTTCTTCAACGAGCGGCACAAGGGACGCCCGGCACCCTGGTGGACCTGGGCGGCGACGGCCGCCGTCGCCGCACTGGCCCTCTGGCTCGCCCGCCCTGCCGACGAGCCGACCGGCAGCATACGAGCCGAGCCCGTCCCGACCTTCGCCGAGATCGAGGCGATCGTCGCGAGCCGTTGCGCCATGTGTCATGCCGACCGGCCGGTCTGGCCGGGCCTCGCGAGCGCTCCGAAAGGCATTCGGCTCGACACGCCCGAGAACATCCGGCGCTGGGCCCCCCTGATCGCCCTACAGACGGTGCACAGCCGAGCCATGCCGCCGGGTAATCTCTCCGGGCTCGAGGCGGAGGAACGAGCCCGCCTCGCCCGCTGGCTCGAAGCCGGATCGCCCGGCGGATGAACGGCTCCTCCTCTCCTACCCCGTGCCGCGCGATCCGAGCGCGGTTGCTCGACTTCCCGCTCGATGGTGGATATCGGCTACGCTCCGATCACGTGCTGCTGGTCGAGGAAGGGCGGATCGCGTGGATCGGACCGGCCGCTGACATTCTCGCTACTCTGCCCCCCGACGTCCCGCTGGACGATCACCGTTCCCGTCTCGTCCTGCCGGGGCTGATCGACGCGCACATCCATTTCCCACAAGCGCAAGTGATCGCCTCGCCCGCTCGGGATCTGCTCGACTGGCTCGATCGACACACTTTTCCGGCAGAGACAGCGTATGCCGATCCCGCTCATGCCGCCCGCATGGCCAGTTTCTTCTTGGACGAGCTGCTGCGGCAAGGCACGACCACGGCCGTGGTCTACGGTTCGGTCCACGCTGTTTCGATCGACGCGCTCATGACCGAAGCTCGAGCGCGGCGCCTGCGCCTCCTCGCCGGAAAGGTCATGATGGACCGCAACGCACCCGCTGCGCTCCTCGACACCGCCGAGATCGGGGCCCGCGAGACGATCGAGCTGATCGAGCGCTGGCATGGCGTGGATCGACTCGGCTACGTGATCAGCCCGCGCTTCGCCTTGACCTCGAGCGAGGCGCAGCTCGCCGCAGCGGGAGAATTGCTCGCTTCTCATCCGACTTGCTGGCTTCAGACTCATCTTGCCGAAAGCGCCGCCGAGATCGAGGCCGTCCGCTCGCTCTTTCCTTGGGCCCGGCACTATACGGAGGTCTACGACCGGTTCGGCCTGCTCGGTCCGCGCACACTCCTCGGCCATTGCATCCATCTCGCCGAGGAGGAGCGGGTCCGCCTCGCCGAGACCGGGGCGGTCGCGGTGCTCTGTCCCACCTCGAACCTCTTCCTGGGCTCCGGCCTCGTCGACCTCGCAGCGCTGAGCGATCCGCGCCGACCGGTCCGACTCGCCCTCGCCACCGATGTCGGCGGCGGCAGCTCCTGGTCGATGCTGCGGACCGCCGCTGCGCTCGCCGACATCGCCCGGTTGCAGGGTCGTGCCTGGACGGTAATCGACGCCTTTCGACAGATGACCCTCGGTAATGCCGCGGCCCTGGGCCTGCACGATCGGATCGGCCGGCTGGAGTCCGGCTTCGAGGCCGATCTCGTGGTTCTCGATCCGCGTGCCACACCGGCCATGGCGCATCGGCTCGAGCGTGCCTGCGCCCTCGAGGAGGAGCTCTCCGTTCTCCTCCGGCTGGGTGACGATCGGGCCGTCCCGCTGGTCTACGTCCTGGGCGAGCCGGTGGCAGGCTCCGACCTATCGGTGCACTGATAGGTCCATTCCGCGACGAGTTCGGCCAGTCGATCGGCGACCCAGGCGATGGCGGCCTCGTCCACCTCGGGGGCCCAGCGATAGAGCCACTGGTTGCCGCTGCGGGTGATCGTGACGAGCTTGCGCCCTGCGGGATCGAGCACGATCCGGCCACGGAGCGAGGGATCGCTCCCCCCCCGAGGCCGACGCGCCGCCTGGAGCGCTCGCCCCACCCGCTCGCGCGCCGATCCGCCGACAGCCTCTTCGAGCGCTTCGAGCATCCGACCCAGAGCCCCGGGGTCGGCATCCAGCGCAGCTTGCAGCCGACGACCATCGGCGAGCGTGAGGGCGCGTGGATCGCCGAGGCGCCCGATCAGCGCCTCCGGGAGACGGCCGAGGCGCAGATAGTCGACGATCGACGGCTGCGAGAGGCCGGTCAAGGCTGCGAGCCGCGTGGTGCTCCAGCCTTGCCCCGCCAAAGTCGCGAGCCAGCGGCCGCGTTCGTAGGCGGTCACGTCGGCGCGCTCCGCGTTCTCCCGGTACTGGAGCGCGAGCATCGCTTCGTCGTCGAGCGGCAGGACCCGTGCGAGTACCGGGCGGCCGAGCTGCCGACAGGCGGCGAGCCGTCGCCTGCCCGCCGCGAGTTCGAAGCGATCCCCTCGCGGGCGCACGGTCACCGGCACGTCCTGGCCACGTTCGGCGATGCTCGCCTTGAGCGCCTCGAAAGCCGCATCGGCGAATGCCCGCGGATCTCGGTCGGCCGGCAGCGGCTCGTCGATCAGCGCCGGATCCAGACGGACCAACCGATCGCCGTCCGTCGCCACGCCGGAGCGCGCTTCCTCGAGGGCCCGCAATTTCTCGAGGAGGCCTTCCCGGTGCACGTCGAGGGCACGCCCGACGATCCCCTTGGGCGGCGCCGGCACCGAGCGGACCGGCTCCTCCTGCAGGCCCTCGATCGAGGCGGCGAGTGCCGCCCGCTTGTCCGTCTGACGCATCGCCATGTCCTTCCCCTTCAGGGCTCCGTCGGTCGTCCCCAGACCCGCAGGATCTCCATCTCGAGCGCCCGGTTCACCCGGTCGACGGCTTCGAGCCCCCGCTCGTAGGTACGGCGGTTGCCGCTCGGCTCGTATTCGTAGAGTGTCTCCTTGAGGATACCGGCTGCGTCGACCAGTGCCGTATCGAGCATCGCCTCGCCGAGCACCGCGTCCTGGAAGAGGGCCCGCTTCCATCGGACGATCTCGGCCTGGTTACGATCCGTCGCTTTGAAGCGCGTCGTCACGATCCGCACGAAGTCGTAGTCGAGCGCATCCGATCGAAGGGTACCGCGGAAGTCCCTTGCGACTCCTGCCAGAAAACGGAAGAACTCCCCGGAGCTCGCGAAGTCGAGCATCGACGGTGGAATCGGCACGACCAGCCCCGTGGCGGCCCACAGCGCGTTCAAGGTCAACATGCCGACGTCGGGGCGGCAGTCGCACACCACGACGTCGTATTTCTCGCCGACCTCCGCCAAGAGCTCGGCGAGCTGTCCGTAGAACGGGAAGTCGCGCCGTTCCAGCAGCTTCCCGACCAGCTCGTATTCCCCGTGCTGCAGAGCGATGTTCGCCGGGAGAAGGTCGAGGCCCGCCCAATAGGTCGTCCGGATCAGCGCGGCGCCCCCCCGCGATCCGGCGAGCCAGCTCGCGAACGTGCCGTTCTCGCCGATCTCCGTGTCCGGATCGAGCCCGAACAGAGACGTCGCCGACGCCTGTGGGTCCAAGTCGACGAGGAGCACCCGGTAGCCCCGCAGGGCGAGGTACTGCGAGAAATGCACCGCGGTCGTGGTCTTGCCGCTGCCTCCTTTGAAGTTGACGAACGTCACGACCTGCAGCCGCTCGCCGTCGCCCACACGCCTTCCGGGCGCGTAGCGCGGGTTTCCTGTCGCCGCAGACAGCCAGCGCCGTGCGGCGTGGATCTCCTCGATCGAGAAGCTCCGCCGCCCGCCCGCCCGCACCTCCCCGGCGGGGAAGCCCGGCTCCCGCACGAGATTGCGCAGATGACCCGGCGAGATTCCGAGAACCGCTGCAACCTCGCCCGGGCCGAACCGCCGCAGCCGTTTCTGCTTCTCGGGATGGTTCTCGAGCTCCACTGCCTTGCGCTGGACGGCCCGGCAGAGCTCGGCGAAACGCTCGAAGCGGGTGGCGATGTCGTCCATGATCCTCTGAGCCGCCTTCCACTCTCGACCGCCTCATAGCTCTCCAGTAGACGCGCTCAACATGCCTCGCCAGGTTTCGCGAGCGCTGGCAACGCGAACGAACCGGCATCGTCGCCGACGCGCCACGATCCTGGCAGCGGGCGCCGCTGGTCATGCCTCGGGATGCAGCGGTTCCCCCGCTTCTTCGATTCTCGTGAGGTGGCCCCATATGCCGGCCACCTGGCTGCCAGGCCGTTCCTTCGTCGGGGCTCTCGGCCTATCAGTGCACTGATAGCCCCCCCCCCCTGGCATACATACCCGGCTCGCCGATATGATCGATCAAACTCGCTTTTTTCTGGAGAATGCTCTTCATCGAGGTCACGGCGGCCGCCGCTGCGCTCCCTTACGCGCATCAAGACTGCAGCAGCTCTCGGTCCCCGGATGCCAACCGCCACAGGCCATCCCTGATCCTACATTGCCGTCCGCCACCACTCGTATCAAGGGTCCTCAAACCCGTTCTTGATGCGAATGCACCACGCTCTGGTGGAGGGAGAGGGGACCTCCATGCTCCTCTGACTTCCGAAGCCACGCGCCGCACGATCGAACGATACCGGCGTCAAGATCGTTGCAAACCGGTCGGCCCCCCCAGGGGTCCCTTACCCAGCGCGGTCCCGTCCATTCCTTCCTCGTTCGCCGGGCTGCCGCATTCCTCGACCCTATGTTCGTCCCCTCCCCGGGGTACGTCCCGTGCAACGTTCATTCTCGCCCCCGTCTTGAAACGACTCCTCGGTGGGCCTGGCGAGGAGAGAGGAACAACCTCGGTCGCGAGCCGGCGGGACGTGGCCGCGGAACGCCGCCTATCAGTGCACCGATACCCGACCACTCTCCACCTCGGCTCCCACATCGCTTTTCAGGCCCAACCGTCTCCATCCCGCGATCCTCGTTCTCTTCGCCCCGCCGTCCCGCTTCTCCGGGCGGTCCCGCGCTTCACCCCGCCTGCCTCCGTGCCGCGTCGACTGCGTCGACCTCCGCATTCCCGGCGGCTGCACGTTCGCCCGCTATCTCGGGGCACTCGACAGAGGCCGCCCGTTCGCTCTCCACCGTCTCTCAGCACCATGGGCAGGTCGATACATGCCGCCGGCGGCCTCCGTCGCCTGCCCATCGTCCCCACCTCTGCCCAACGGCACGTCCCGTCAGCCGGCAAGGACGGAGCCCCGCCTTCTCTTTTCCCAAGTGACCTCAGCCGCTCCTACACCCGTTGCATGTCTCCCAGTCCCGTCCGGGATCGCCATGTTCTCGACGTCCCGCACTTGGTCGCGGAGGCGCGGGGGCCCAGGGAGAGTCACCCCAGGCCCGCCCATTTTCACGATAGACCTTCCATCCGTGCGACCCCGCAGTTTCCCTCGCTCGCCAACGCCCTGTCGGCGCCTAGCGCTCCAGCGCGCAGGGACGGTCCTCAGGCGCCCGCACTCTCGGGCCCCCGCGGCAGTGCATGTCGCGCGCTTTCCCGACCGTTCTCTGCACCGCCTAACCGGAGCGAGGCTCTCGGCCCGAGCCTGCACGACACCAAACTTTCTCCGACGATGTTCGAAATACCCTTAGGCGCTTATCAGTGCACTGATAGACACCCGTCCTCGAGGCTCGCCCGGTCCCCCTTTTGATGTATCCGCCTCCGCACCGCCAGGAGCGAGCGGGGAGCTATCGCCTTCCTTGCGACCACCGGCTTTCCGCGACTTCTCGTGGCACCCCTCGCTCGGCGCCCAAGGGCCGACTCGCGACACCCCGGCAGCGCTGTCGCCGTCCCATCTCGCCCTTCTCGCGCGGTCCGGCCCACTCGACCCGCGTCTTCGGCCCCCCGCCGATCACCTGTTAGCACATACCGACACGACGGTTCCGATGTGGCCTTCTCCCTGCTACCTGTCCTGACCACCTGTTTCAGATTACTGCTGGTCTGCGAGGTGGACCGCTTCGTCCGCCGGCTCGCTCGGAGTCATTTTCCGCCTGCTCATGCCTTCTCCCGATTTGATCGAGATCAAGTCATCGACAACGATTTCGCCTTATGTTTCCAAGCACGTAGCCGCGACTGACTGGGGGGGGGGGTTCCGTGCGCATCCTTTTGGTCCATCCCAACTACCATTCGGGTGGTGCGGAAATCGCAGGGAATTGGCCCCCTTCCTGGGTCGCCTACCTCACCGGCTATCTGCGGCGCGCCGGCTATCGCGACATCGTCTTCCTCGATGCCATGACCGATCGTCTCAAGGAGGCCGACTTACGCGCACGGATCCGCGCGATCGCACCCGATATCGTCGGTACGACCGCCATAACGCCGGCGATCTACAAAGCCGAACGCGTCCTCGAGATCGCCCGCGAGGAGTGCCCGCGCGCCGTGACGGTCCTCGGCGGTGTCCACGGTACGTTCCTTTACCGTCAGGTCCTCATCGAAGCACCCTGGATCGATGCCGTCGTCCGCCGGGAAGGGGAGGCAGTCTTCCTCGACCTTCTCCGAGCCGTCGAGGACGGCCGCTGGAACGGGGACCGTGGAACGGTGCGCGGCATCGCCACCCGGATCGACGGCCGGATCGTCGCCACCCCGGTGGCCCCCCGATCAAGGACGTCGACACGATCGTCGCCGACTGGAGCATTCCCGACTGGTCAACGTACACCTATATTCCGCTCAAGACTCGGGGCGCCGTCCCGAATTTCGCCCGGGGCTGCCCCTTCACCTGTCGCCTTTCTTCCCAGTGGAAGTTCTAGCGCGATTATCGTGTTCGTGATCCGATCACGGTCGTCCAGAAAATCGAGACGCTGGTCCGAGACCACCAAGTCGGTTTCTTCATCCTCGCCGACGAAGAGCCGACCATTCATCGCAAGACGTTCATCGCGTTCTGCGAAGAGCTCGTTCGTCGTAACCTGGACGTCCTCTGGGGCATTAATACCCGGGCCACCGACATTCTCCGCGACGAAGCCCTCCTGCCACTCTATCGAAAGGCCGGGCTCGTCCACGTCTCCCTTGGCACAGAGGCCGCTGCGCAGCTGAACCTCGACCGCTTCCGCAAGGAGACGACGATTGCCCAGAACAAGAGGGCGATAGCCCTTCTCCGCAAGCACGGTATCGTCACCGAGGCTCAGTTCATCGTCGGCCTGGAAAACGAGACACGCGAGACCCTCGAGGAGACCTACGCCATGTGCCGGGAGTGGAATCCCGACATGGCGAACTGGTCGATGTACACACCCTGGCCGTTCACCGACCTGTTCCATCAGCTCGAAGACAAGGTCGAGGTCTTCGATTTCGAGAAGTACAACTTCGTCACCCCGATCGTGAAGCCCGATGCCATGGATCGCGCCGAGCTCCTCGATCGCGTCATGCACAATTATCGCCGCTTCTACATGCGAAAGGCGTTCCTTTCCTATCCCTGGCAGCGCGATCCCGTCCGGCGACGCTATCTTCGCGGCTGCCTCGAGGCCTATCTGCGCGCCGGCTTCAAGCGACAGTTCTACGATCTCGGTCGGGTCGGCTATTGGGGCCCGCAGTCGAAGGGCAAAGTCGATTTCGGTTTCGATCGCGCTCGTACCCTCGAGCGTGCCCGGCTCGGTGATTGGAAAGCTGTCGGCGAACGGCGGCTCGAAAAGAAGGCCCGGACCGAGGACACCCCACGGCGCGTGATGGCCTGCGGCGGCGGCACCGACCAGCTCCCCGAGGTAGCAGAGACGAGCCCGCCCACCGCGTGAGCCAGCCGACATCCGACCGCACCGGCCGGATCGGCCCGAACGCGATCCTCCAGATCCTCGCTGCGGTCCGGGCGACGGAAGGGGAGGCGGCGGTCGCACGCCTGACCCGCCGGGCCGGTCTCGAAGACCGGCTCGCACGACCGATCGTCGGCCTCGTCCCGGTCACCGAGGTGCGGGCCCTCCACATCGCCCTCCTCGACCTCGTGGGCCTCGCCCACGCCCGCACCCTGGTTGCCGAGGCCGGGCGGCGGACCGCCATCTACCTTCTCGGCTACCGCATTCCGTACCTCTTTCGGCAGCTCCTCCGCCTTGTGCCGACACGCCGCCGTTCGCGTCTTCTCCTGGCCGCGATCACCCGCCATGCCTGGACCTTTACCGGCGGCGGGCTCTTCCGCGTCGAGCCCGGATCACCGCCGCGGGTCGTCATCGAGCCGTGCCCGCTCTGCCCGGAGACGAGCCGCACTGGTCTCGGTTGCGTCTATTATGCCGCTACCTTCGAAGAGCTCCTCCGAACTCTCGTCGATCCCCGAATACGCGTCGAGCCGGTCGCCTGTGAAGCGGCCGGCTCGCGCCGTTGTACGTTGCGGATCGGCGGGCTCAGCGCTTGATGGAGGCCAGCTCCGGATAGTCCTTCAACATGGACACCCCGAGGAGCGGCTTGGCCGCCCCTTGATGGCAGGTCGCGCAGGCCAGCTTCGGCACATCGCCCAACGGACCGAGCCGCTCTTTCGGAAACACTCCCCGAAGCGGCTCAAGATAGGTCTGGTTCAAGGCTCGTACCATCCGGATTCCGTGCCAAGCCGCCGTCCGCTGGGGAGTGCTCTGGTCCCAGGCGAAGAACGATCGGCTGTTGTGGCAATAGGTGCAGTTCACCCCCAACGAGTCGCTCACATAGTGCATCAGCGAATAGGTGAGCTCGGTGGCCTGGATCGAAGCACCCTGCCGATCACGCAACGGCAGGACGTGCTTGTCGATCACCCGGATCGGCGCGTCCGGCCCCGACAGGAGCGGGGTCAGCGGATCGCCCGGTAGCGAAGCGAGGGTCGCCACCGGCGCCGGACGGTTCTGCCCGGTCGGTCCCTGTGCCCCGCCACCGGCCTGCATCGGGTTCGGCTCGGTGAACCAGATACCGCTCGGCACGGGCTTGCCACGATGGCAGGTCCAGCAGGTCGTCCCCGTCGCCCCCACATGGGCCTGCCAGTCGGCGTTGATGGTGCCGACCATCTGCAACATGCTGCGCGCGACGACCTTGGTATAGAGCTTGTCCGAGCTCAGCGGCTCACCCTCCGCGTGGCAGTAGCCGCAGCCCTGTTCCGGCGAGACCCATTCCGTGATCGCCGCCATCAGCCGATTGAACTGCTCGACGTCGAGATCGGCCAGAACCTTGACGTTCTCGTAGAGGTCGCTCGCCTTCTGGCCCGCCGGGGTGACCGCCGGTTGCGGCTCCGGCACCCGGTTGGCCGCGATCCGCTCGGCGACGCGACGAGGGTGCTGGACGTCGACCATGGCGAGCCCACGGAACCCGTTCTGACTCGTCTGGATCGGTGGTGCCTCGTACGTCAAGGCGAGCCCGACCGCGATCACGACCGCGCCCACACCGAGGCCGATCAGTACCGGAGGTGTGCGGTATCCGATTGGAGGCTGCATGGCTCACCTCGCTGTCGCGGCGGGATCGACCACGGGTGGGAAGACCTCGGGATAGGCAGGCGCCACCCCGTGCTTGACCGCCCAGAGGTACCAGTTGTCGACGACCGTGCCGGTCAGCAGGATCCCGATGCCACCGGTCAGCGGAGTGAGGACCGCGAACCACCAGGCCCAACGATGAATCGACTCCATGGTCGCGTTGAAGCCCATGGTCCACCGCCAGAAGAGCGCCGCTCGCTCGGCGGCCGTACCGCGGTCGACGATCTGTTCGATCTCCCGGTCGCCGCCGAACCGGCTCACCGCGAGGATCGTGGCACCGTGCATGGCGAACAGGAGCGCCGAGCCGTAGAGGAACGCGATCGAGAGGCAGTGGAACGGATTGTAGAACAGGTTGCCGTACCGGATCGAGAACGCTGCCGTCCAATCCAGATGCGGGAAGATCCCGAACGGCACCGCCTCCGACCAGCTGCCCATCAGGATCGGCCGGATGAAACCGAGCACGAGATAGAGCCAGATCGCCGCGGCGAACGCCCAGGCGACGTGGGTGCCCATGCCCAGGGCCCGGGCACGGCGATAGGTTCGGACCCACCAGAGAATGATCGAGGTCGTGAGGAAGAACCCCGCCATCAGCCACCAGCCGCCCTCGTTCAGGGGCGGGATCGAGAGTCCGTACTTGGGCGGGGGCGGCTCGAGCGCGAGCCAGAAGAGCTGGCGGACGAACTGCACGGGGTCCCAGTTGACCGAGGCCCACATATTGAGCCCGATGATCTCGATCGCCACGATACCCGAGACGATCGAGGCGACCCCCAGCCAGCCGAGATAGATCGGGCCGATCTGGGCGTCGCCGATCTTGCCCAGAAGGTAGGAGAAACGCGGGGTTCCCTGACGGATCCAGGTTCCGCGCGGCAACGGCACGCCGGCATGGGCCGGCGTGCGGACCTGGACCTGGGTGAAGATGCTCTGATACTCGGCCATGGCTGTCTCCCGATCTTCAGCGCCAGATCGGCAGATCGAGCCACCAGCCCCACCATTCCGGCCAACCACGGGTCCAGAACGGGCCGCTGATGACGATGCACACCGCGCTCCAGAAGCCGGCATTGAGGGCCAGGAAGAGACCCAGCCGGTGGATCCCCAGCGTGCCGATCGAGTAGCCGATGAAGTCGCGGAAGAAGGTGTTCTCGTGGTCGGCGGCCTTGACCGGCTCGCCTTCGGGCGGGTTGGCGGCCGACAGCACGAGCGAGCCGTGCAGCGCCAACGCCAGCGTCGTCGTGAAGAAGAAGCTCACGGCCACCATGTGTGCCGGATTGTAGTGGAAATGCAGATACTGATATCCCGTGTTCGATACCCAATCGAGATGGCTGAAGATACCGTAGGGAAAACCGTGTCCCCACGCCCCGAGCAGCAGGGGCCGGATCACCACGAGCGTCACGTAGGCCAAGATAGCGAAGCTGAAGGCGATCGGAACGTGATAGCCGATGCCGAGCTTCCTGCAGATCTCGACCTCGCGCAGCGCCCACGACACGAAGGCGCCGATCGCGCAGATCGTGATCAGCTGCCACAACCCTCCTTCCTTGAGCGGCGCCAGGCCGAGCCCATAGGAGAGGTCGGGCGGTGCTATGTTGATCTGCCAGATGTTCCAGGTCGGCCCAATGGCCGCGCCGTAGACGATCAGGGCCGTACCCAGGAAGCTGAAAAATATGGTCGTGACGCCGAAGAAACCGACGTAGAACGGCCCCACCCAGAAGTCGAACAGATCACCGCCGATCAGGGTTCCGCCACGGACCCGGTACTTGCGCTCGAAACTGAGCATGGCCATCGCCCGATCCTCCCTTGAGCGGCCGTCGGGTGCCGGGGGCGGGGTCGGCCCCCCGCCCCCGCCCGCCGTCTCCGTCGCGGACGTCCGCTCCTAGGCGAGCAGCGTCCGGGCCACGAGCGCCGCGGCCTTGCGCGGTCCCTCGAGCCAGTTGAAGCGGTCGGTGCTCAGCAGGATGAAGTGGATCAGCAACGCCAGCGCGAACAGGAACGTGAACAGCGCGACGAGCGTCCGCCGCGGGTCGAACAGGAGCCAGATGCGCCACATCGTCGATCCTCCTAGACGAGCGCGGTCACGACGGTCGTCAGTGTCTCGCGTGCCCCGTCGAGCAGCGCGTAGCCCTTCGGCCCGGGCAGCCAGGGCCGCCAGGCCCAGGCCAGGAAGTGGGCGATGATCGCCACCACGACGAAGGCGATGAAGCTCTGCATGAAGATGCGGTGGAACTCCCGCGCCTCGCCTTCCGACAGGCCCGTCAGCGAGCCGCCGGGCTTCTCCAGGTTCGTTGCCATGCCATCCTCCAAACACAGCGGCCTTGTGGCCAGTGCCCGCGCGTCGCCGCGCGGTCGTGCCCGACGCGGCGAGCCCGCCGCGACGAACTCCTTGTCCGGAGCGGACGAGAACCGTCGGTCCTCGCTCTCACCCCATGAAGACCATCGGCACGAAGGTGTGCGCCGCCGCCCGCGCCTCGGCCACGATCGAGCCGGTCGCCTGGCGGGCGTGGCCCGGGACGAGCCGGCCGGCGATCGCCGCGACCAGGAAGACCAGGAAGCTGACCCAGAAGATCAGCTCGAACTCGAGGCTGCGGCGCCGCCGCGACGGCGACGGGCCGAGCCCACGCGGGGCGAGCTCCACCATGGGACCTCCGGCTGTCGGCTGAAACAGGTGCGGCCACCCACGGGGCGGCGCGGAACGGGAAGGGGAGGGCGGGGCTCATGCGAGCACCTCCGCCTGCTCGAGCTCGGCCAGATGCGCCGGCTCGACCCGCTCGGCACCGGCCGAGCGGGCACGCCGCTCGGCGGCGTCGCGCAGGCGCTTGGCGGCCGAGATGCGGACCAGGACCGGCTCGCGCTCGACGAGCGCCTCGAGCGCGCGACGCGCCGCCTCGTCCCAGGGCAACGGTGCCGCGAGCCGCGAGGGCGTCGGCTCGACCCGATCGAGCGCGCTGCCGAGCGGCAGGATGTGGAACAACGCGTCGAACAGCGCGTTGCACACCTCCTGCAGGACATAGGTGGCGCCGGCATAGCCCATGAACGGCGTGCCGGTGTGCCGGCGGACGATCGAGCCCGGGAAGGAGGCCGGGACGAAGACCGCACGGCCGCCGATCTCGGCAAGATACATTCGCTCGTTGTAGCTGCCGAACAGCACGAGCGGCGTCTTCTTCTGGACGAGATCGCGAATGGCGGCGTTGTCGGTCTTGCCGCCCGGGATCCGCTGCACCGCGAAAGCGCAGGGCAGGCCGAGCTCGTCCTCGAGATAGCGGCGCACGCCACGGGCATAGGTGGCCCCGGCCACGATCCCGAAGGTGGCGGTGGCGAAGAAGTCCTGCGTCACCGACCGCCAGAGATCCCACAAGGGCTTCAAGGTCGTGTGCCGCTCGCGCTCGATGAACGGCTCGGGATCGAGGCCCAAGAGCTCGCCCAGCGCGCGCAGGAACTTGGTCGTGCCGAAGAGGCCGAAGGGAGCCACGAGCCAGGGCCGCCCGAGCGCCTCGCACAAACTCCGGCCGAACTCGCGATAGAGGCAGATGTTGACATCCGCCTCGGCGAGCCTGGCCACGTCCTGGAGATGGCTGCCGAGCGGGAAGACGAGCTCGACCTCGGCCCCGATGCCCTCGACCAGGCGGCGGACCTCGGCCAGATCCGAGGGCATGTTGAAGGTGCCGTAGGCCGCCCCGATGATGTTGACCTTGGGCTTCTCGCCCGGCTTGCGCTCGCGCGGGCGGACCTTCCCGCCCTTGGGCCCGAACTCGGTCCACAGCCAATAGAGCGCCCGATCGGCCGCCTGCCATTGATCCTCGTCGATCGTCCGCGGCAGGAACCGGCGCAGCTCGACCCCCTCGGCGGTGAGCCCGCCGCCGATCATCTCGGCGATCGAACCCGTGACCGCGACGGCCGGCAGATCGGGGTCGAGCACCGAGCGCGCCCGCTTCATCGCCTGCTCGGTACCGAGCTTGCCGAGCTCCTCCTCGCCGAGTCCGGTCACGACGATCGGCAGCTCGTGCGGCGGCAGCGCGTCGGTGTAATGCAGGACCGACGTCACGGGCAGGTTCTCGCACCCGACCGGCCCGTCGATGACGACCTGCAAGCCCTTGATCGCGGTGAAGACGTAGACCGCCCCCCAATAGCCGCCGGCCCGGTCGTGATCGAGGATCAGCATGAGCTCGGCTCCACGGCCGCCTCGCGCCGACGATCGACGATCCGGATCGCGCCTTTGCGGGTCGGCTTCGGCTCGGGCTTGCCGGGCCAGATGCCGGCGGTCGGGCCCGCACCCACGCCGTCGAAGAAGGCGCGCATGCGCGCGAACCGTTCGCGCCGCGCGATCGCGCCCTCGATCACGCGAGCGAGCGAGCCGGCACCCGCCGCGCCCATGAGCGGCCGGGCGGAGATCAGGTTGGTGAAGTAGAGGGCCGGGATCGCCCGCTCCTTGGCCTTCTGGACCACAGGCGTGGTGCCGATCGCGAGATCCGGCTTCACCGCCTCGACCGCGGCCAGATCCTCCTCGAGCGAGGCGCGGTAGCGGACCAGCGTGCCCTTGGCCTCGAGCCATTCCCGGTCGGGATCGGACCAGGGCGTGCGCGGGCAGGCGCTCCCGACATAGGGCACCTCGGCGCCGCTCTCGATCAGCAGTCGGGCGACCAGGAGCTCCGAGCCCTCGTAGCCGGAGACCGTGATCCGGCCGCGGATCGGGGCACCGGCGAGCGCCTCGCGGATCCGCGGCAGTGCCGCCGCCTTGGCGGCGTCGATCGTCGCCGCCGGCAGCTCGAAGGCGCGGCCCTTGGCCTCGAGCCAGGCCGCCGTGCCCTCGACCCCGACCGGGGCCGAGCCGACGATCCGCCGGCCGGCGGTCTCGAGCTCGCGGATCGCCGCGGTGTAGAAGGGATGGATCGCGGCTGCGAGCGGGCTCGCGAGCGCGGCGTAGAGCTCGCGCCATTCGCGGGTCGGCACGACCGGACCGCAAGCGAGGCCCAAGGGCGCCAAGAGCTCGCCGATCGTCACCGGATCGGCCGGGAACATCTCGCCCAGGAGCGTCACGGTCGGCCGCTCGGCGCGCGGGCCGGAAGGGGCCGCGACCGGGCCCTGCTCGGCCTCGAGGCGGGCGTAGCGGAGCATCGCCCCGGCGAGCACGTCCTTGGCCTCGGCATGGGTCGGGACACCGAAGCCCGGTACGTCGATGCCGATGATCCGCACCCCCTCGATCGCCTTGGGCAAGAGCTGCAACGGCACGCCCGAGGCGGTGGGGACGCAGAGATTGGTGACGACGATCGCGTCGTAGCGCGCCGGGTCGGCGAGCGCGAAGACCGCCTCGCGGACGTCCTCGAACAATTTCCCGGTGACGAGCGTTTCGGAGTTGAACGGCACGTAGCCGACGGTCCGGCGGGCACCGTAGAAATGCGAGGTGAAGGTGAGGCCGTAGACGCAACAGGCGGAGCCGGTCAGCACAGTGGCCGTCCGTCGCATCCGCAGACCCACCCGCAGGCTGCCGAAGGCCGGGCACATGCTCTGCGGCCGATCGTGCGGGCCCTTGGGGTAGTCGCGGGCGTAGCGCTCGAGAAGCTCGCGATTGCCGGCGGCGATCGCTCGGGCCTTCAGCTGCTCGGCGCCGGCGTGGCAGCCGAGCCCGTCGGATGCTCCCGGCACGGGTCCGGGTTCTCCCGTGCTACCGAGCACGGTGACCGGTGCGACCTCGTCGTAGACGAGCTCGCCCGCGCATCCGGGAACGGCGCCATCGGCCTCAGACATCGTCGTAGACCACCTCGAGCGAGCGACGCTCGGGCACGACACCACCGCACATGTCGGCCTCGCTCGCGGGCTCGAGGACGACGTCGCGGCCCACCGCCTCGCCCTTGAAGAGATCCAGGAGCTCCTCGTGGGACAGCGGCTTCGGGCGCAGCGGCGGTGCTTCGGCGGCGGCCCGGGCGAGCTCGGCGAAGAGCGGTGCCCAGCGGCCGCCCGGTCGGGCGACAATCTCGTACGCGGCACTCTTGCGGCGGATGTCCTCCTCGGCCGGGATCGCCGCCAGGACCGGGATGCCGACCGCGCGGGCGAAGGCCTGAGCTTCGCCCGTGCCGTCGTCCTTGTTCACGACCAGGCCGGCGACGCCGACATTGCCGCCGAGCGTGCGGAAATACTCCACCGCCGAGCAGACATTGTTGGCGACGTAGAGCGACTGGAGGTCGTTGGAGCCGACGACGATCACCTTTTGACAGAGGTCGCGCGCGATCGGCAGGCCGAAGCCGCCGCAGACCACGTCCCCCAGGAAGTCGAGGAGGACGAAGTCGAACCCCCAGTCGTGGAAGCCCAGTTTCTCGAGGAGCTCGAAACCGTGGATGATGCCGCGGCCGCCGCAGCCGCGGCCGACCTCGGGCCCCCCCAGCTCCATCGCGAACACGCCGTCGCGCTTGAAGCAGACGTCCGAGATACGGACCTGCTCGCCGGCCGCCTTCTTGCGCGCGCTCGTCTCGATGATCGTGGGGCAGCTGCGGCCGGCGAACAGCAGCGAGGTCGTGTCGCTCTTGGGATCGCAGCCGATCAGGAGGACGCGGCGGCCCTGCTGGGCCAGCATGTAGCTCAGATTGGCGAGGGTGAAGCTCTTGCCGATCCCGCCTTTGCCGTAGATCGCGATGATCTGGGTCGGCTTCTTGACGGGCCCGGTCGGGACCGGTTCGGGCTCGCGCGCGGCCTCGGCGCGCAAGGCCGCGTCGCGGGCGGCGAGCGCATCGGCAGCAGCGCCGAGATCGAGGCTCATGCGCATCCCCTCCAATCGAGCACCATCTTGAGGCAGGCGGGATCGCCGAAGGCTTCGCGATAGGCCTCCGCCGCCACCTCGGCCGGTCGGCGATGGGTGAGGAGCCCGTCGAGGGCGAGCGCGCCCGTGTGCACGAGGGCGGCGACCGCCTCGAGATCCTCCGGCCGCCATTCGGCCGCGATGCGGATCCGCGCCTCTTTGAGGAAGGCCGGAGCGAAGGCGAAGGCGAGCGGGGCGGAATAGAAGCCGGCGAGCACGATCTCGCCGCCGGGGGCGAGCCGGGCCACGAGCCGGTCGAGAATGGTCGGATCGCCGCTCACGTCGACGATGCAGCGATAGTCGCGGCGCGGATCGGCCTCGGGCTCGAGCACCGTGTAACCGCGCGCCCCTTGGGCCCGGCGCGGATCGCGCTCCCAGACCACCGGTGCCCCGCCCTCGAGCAGGACGAGCCGAGCCAGGAGCCGACCGAGCACACCGTGGCCGACGACGAGGTCGGGCGGAATGCCGTCACCACCGGAAGCGATCGCGTGCCGAGCGGTCGCGGCGAGCGCCAGGAGAACCGCGTTCTCGACCGGATCGACCGCGTCGCCGATTGGCACCACCCGATCGCCAGGCACGACCAAGCGGGCGGCGGCACCTCCGAAGAGTGCTCGAACCTTCGGGAAGCAGCGGGCCCCGGGAACGAACACCCGCTCGCCCGGCCGACGGCCGGAAGCGGGCCCGGCAGCCAGGATCGTACCGACGGTCTCGTAACCGGGAACCAGCGGATAGCCCATGCCCGGGAAGGACGGCATGCGGCCGTTCCACAACAGGCGCTCCGTGCCGGTGCTGATCCCGCTCCACTCGACCGCGACCAGGACGTCCTCGGCCTCGGGCGGTGCGAGCTCGACCCGATCGAGCGCGAGGCGTTCGGGCGCCTCGAGCACCACGGCGAGCGTGTCCATCCGGCCGGCCGCCTCCCCCTCGAGTTCGGGCGACGGCTGCTTCCGTCGCTATCGTCAGGCTAGCCTGACTCCAAAGTGTGTCAATACATATTTACAACCGTGTCATGAACTCAATCGCGTCGTGCCGACATGACACTCGCGATCAGCGGCAAACGCGTCGCGTGCCGTCGGGGCCGGACGAAGCCGGCCCGCTCCAGAAGATCGACGAGCTCGTGGGCCCGCCGCGGCCGGCCGCGCCCCATCGCCGCGAGGTAGAGCGCGAAATAGGCTCCCACCCGCTCCGCCCCGGGCATCTCGGCCAACGGCTCGACGACCAGCACCGTGCCCCCCGGGACGAGTGCCGACCGCACCGCGCGCAGCAGAGCGAGCACTGTCCGGTCGTCGTGGTCGTGCAGGATCCGAACGAGGCTCGCCCCGTCGCACCCCTCGGGCAACGGATCGCGGCGGAAATCTCCGCCCACGATACGAACCCGCTCCGAAAGGCCGGCCGAGGCCAACCGGGCTCGTGCCCGCTCGGCGACCGCCGGAAGGTCGAAGAGCACGAGCTCGAGATCGGAAAAGTGGCGCGCGACGGCCTCGAGAAAGACACCTTCGCCGCCGCCCACGTCGACCAGTCGTCGGATCCTGCCGAACGGCCATGTCGCGAGAACCTCGGCCGCGACCATCGGCTGGGTGGCGGCCATGAGCGCGGAGTAGGGGGCCACCTGTTCGGCCGACAGCGCCGCCGCCTCATCCACCGAAGCATAGGGCCAGTACCGGGCGAGCCCGGCTTCGCCGGACGACCGACGCAGGAGTGCCACGGGGTCGACGAGATCGGCATAGAGAACCGCGTGATGCTCGATCATCGCCGCAAGGCCGGGAGTGGCAAGGAGCTCGGCGCCTCTCGCCCCGAGGCCCCACCGTCCGCGCCCGCGGCGCTCGACGAGACCGAGACCGGCGGCCGCGAGGAGGAGCCGCTCGAGCCCCTCGCGCGGCAGCGAGGTCGCAGCCGCGAGGTCTTCGAGATCGGCCGGGCCGTTCGCGAGCCGCTCGCAAAGCCGCAGCCGGACGACCGCGAGGAGCACCTGGCTGTAGACGAAGCCGGCGCAGAGATCGAAGAGCGCCGCGGCTCGCCGCCGTGCGATCCACCGGGTCGGCCAGAACGCGGTCGCGAGCGCCCGGAAACGCGGGCTCGTCAGGAGCCGATCGCGTCGGACGAGGAACGCCTCCCGCAGCCGGTCGACGGCCGCGGCCGTGGGCCGCCGGACGGCGGTCAGGCAGCGATCCGCACGAGACCCTCCGGCAGGAAGCGGCGGGTCTCGTAGGTGACGAGAGCGGCGAGATCTTCCGCCCCCGAGCAGGGCGGAATCGCTTCGATCGCCTCGCCCACGAGCTCGCGCAATCGCCCGAGTGCGCCGTCGAGACCGAGTTCGCGCACGGCACTCGCTCGATCGAGCGCGGCGTCGCGCCCGGTGGGCTTGCCGAGCTCGACCGGGTCGGCCGCGACGTCGCGGATGTCGTCGGCGACCTGGTAGGCGAGGCCGAGCCGTTCGCCGAAGACCCGCCAGGGCTCGGGTTCGGCACCGGCGGAGAGGGCTCCGAGCATCGCCGCCCCGGCGAAGAGCGCCCCGGTCTTCTGGCGATGATACTCGACTCGATCGAGCCGTGGCTCGCATTCCCAGGCCTGGCCCGCGACGATGCCCGAGGGCGCCCCCACCGCTGCCGCCAGAGCAGCGAGCAGCGGCGCCAGCCGCTTCGGCCGTCGGGAACCGGCCCCGCCCAGGACTTCGAAGGCGAGCACGATCAGGGCGTCGCCCGCCAGAACCGCGAGCCGTTCGCCCATCGCCCGGTGCAGAGAGGGCTTGCCACGACGCGTCGCGGCGTCGTCGAAGCAGGGGAGGTCGTCGTGGACCAGGGATGCGCAGTGCAAGAGTTCGATCGCCGCCGCCGCGGCCTCGGCGAGCGCCGGATCGTCCTCGCCACAGGCCCGTGCTACGGCGAGGCAGAGACGCGGTCTGAGCCGTGCTCCGCCCGGGAAAACCGCATAGCGCAGGGCGGCGGCGAGACCGGCCGGGCAGCCTCGACCACCCGCGCGGGCGAGGGCCGCCTCGAGAGCTCTGTCGATGCGGATCACGGGATCCATCGGCGCCTCCCTTCGGCTCCGGCCGATCTGTCAATGCAACTTGTCACAAGTGGCCGTCATTTTCTATAGACAGACATGAGGAGAAACGCATGCGGTCGGGCGCCTCCCGCATCCTCGTCGTCGGCGCCGGCGCGGGCGGGCTCGCCGCCGCACTCGAGCTCGCGAGCCGTGGCTGCGCGGTCACCGTTCTCGAGCGCGCGGACCGGCCCGGCGGCAAGATGCGCGCCCTCGAGGTCGCCGGCCGCGAGGTCGCAGCCGGTCCGACCGTGCTCACCCTGCGCTTCCTCCTCGACGAACTCCTGGCCACAGCCGACACCCGCCTCGATGCCGAGCTCTCCGTCACCCCTGCCGAGATCCTCGCTCGGCACGTTTGGCCGGACGGCTCGACCCTCGATCTCTTCGCCGATGCCGAGCGCAGCGAGGCGGCGATCGCCGCCTTCGCGGGTCCCGCCGAGGCACGCCGGTTCCGCGCCTTCCGTGCCGAGGCGCGGCGGATCTGGAGAACCCTCGAGGAGCCCTTCCTGCGTGCGCCGGAGCCGAGCCTTCCCGGTCTCGTGCGCGGCGTCGGGCTCGGCCGTCTCGTTGCGCTACCGCGGATCCGGCCCTTCGAATCGATGTGGAAGGTCCTGGGCGAATATTTCCGGGATCCTCGCCTGCGCCAGCTCTTCGCCCGCTACGCCACCTATTGCGGCGGCTCGCCCTTCCTCGCCCCCGCCACGTTGATGCTCGTGGTCCATGCCGAGCTCGAGGGCGTCTGGCTCGTCGAAGGTGGCCTGCCGGCAATCGCCCGCACGCTCGTCCGGCTCGCCGAGGCCCGCGGTGCGGTGTTCCGCTTCGCGAGCGAAGTCACCGAGATTCTCGCGGACCGCGGCAACGCCCGAGCCGTACGCCTCGCTACGGGCGAGCAGCTATCGGCCGATGCGGTGATCGTGAACGCCGACGTCGCAGCACTCGCGAGCGGGCTTTTCGGCCCCGCTGCGGCGCGCGCGGTCACCGGCTCGGCACCGGGTGGCCGCTCGCTCTCGGCCGTGGTGTGGACGGCAGTGGGCCGCGCCAGCGGCTTTCCGCTCCTCCACCACGACGTCTTCTTCTCGGCCGACTATCCGCGCGAGTTCGACGAGATCCTGGACGGGCATCGGCTGCCTTCGGACCCGACCGTCTATCTCTGCGCCCAGGATCGGCCGGCGGCCGAGGCGACGCCGCCCACGGGCGACGAGCGGCTCCTCCTGCTCGTCAACGCCCCCGCCACGGGCGACCGTCACCCCTTTCCCGAAGCGGAGATCGCGGCATGTTGGGAACGCGTGCGCAGCAAGCTCGAGCGCGCGGGCCTGCGGATCGAGCCGCGGGCGATACGGGCGACCACGCCACGGGACTTCGCGAGCCTGTTCCCGGCGAGCGGGGGAGCCCTCTACGGTCCGGCGCCGCACGGCTGGCGGGCGGCCTTCGCCCGCCAGGGGATCCGCACGCGCCTTCCGGGTCTCTATTGCGCGGGTGGGACGGTTCATCCGGGACCGGGCGTGCCGATGGCGATCCTTTCCGGCCGGCAGGCGGCCCGGGCGGTGCTCGCGGACCTCGCTTCGACGCACCGCTCCCGCCCGGTGGCTATCGCTGGTGGTATCTCGATGCGCTGAGCCCGGACGGTCGGTTCGCCCTCGTCGCGATCGTCTTCCTGGGCTCGGTCTTCTCGCCCTACTACGCGCTCGCCCGCCGGCTCGGCAGCGCCCCGGCCGAGCGTCACTGCGCCGTCAACCTGGCTCTCTACACCCCGGACCGCAACTATTGGGCGATGACCGAGCGGGGCCTACCGGCGATCGCCCGTGATGCCGCCTCGTTCCGGATCGGCCCGAGCCGGCTCGTCTGGAAGGGCGACGATCTCCTGCTCGAGGTCGACGAGTGGACCGCGCCTCTCCCGAGCCGCCTGCGCGGTCGAATCCGCCTCGTGCCCGAAGGACTCACCGGCCGGGTCGTCGAGCTCGCCGCCGCGGGGGGCCATCGCTGGTGGCCGATCGCACCCCGGGCCCGAGTCGAGGTGGTGCTCGACGAGCCGGTGCTACGCTTCTCGGGTCACGGCTACCTCGACGCCAACGGGGGGCTCGAGCCGCTCGAGGCCGGCTTTCGATCCTGGAACTGGTCGCGTGCCGGAGACGGCGGCGAGGCCGCGATCTTCTACGAGGGTATCCGACGCGACGGCAGCGCGCTCGCCCTCGCGCTCCACGCGGGCCGCGACGGTAGCTTCGAACCGATCCCCGCACCACCGAGCCAGCCGCTACCCCGCTCGCGTTGGGGGCTCGTCCGGTCGACCCGGGTGGACCCCGGGCACCAGGCGCGGCTCGTCCGCAGCCTCGAGGACGGGCCGTTCTACGCCCGTGCCCAGCTCGCGACCCGCCTCCTGGGCCGTGCCCTCCCGGCGATTCACGAGACCCTCTCGCTCGACCGCTTCGCCCGCCCCTGGGTACAGCTCCTCTTGCCGTTCCGCATGCCCAGACGGGCCCGGTGGGCGATGCACCGACCGAAGCTGCCAGACCGCGAAGGCGAGCACCCCGCCCAGGATCAGCAGGCCCTCGAGCAGGACGATGGTGCCGGACTCCATGGATGGAACGTCTCCTTGCCTGCGGGATCGCGAAAGGGATGATGCGTCGCGGTGGACGAGATGTCCCGACTCGTTTACCCCGAGTGACACCAGCACTGTCGAAGGAGGCTGACGGATGAGCTGGGACGGCAGGAACCTCCCCGAGGAGTCGATCGGCAAGGTGCGTCTTCCGGCCGGTCGGATGACCGTCCCGGCGACGGTCTGGCTGCTCGTGGCCCTGGCCACGATCGTGGCGGGGCTCGCGAGCCCGGGAGCCGGTCTCGGAGTCTATGCGCTCGGGCTTCTCGCAGCACTCGTCATCGATTTCACGATGTGGCTCGAGGCCGAAGGCATGGTGGCCCGGGACTGAGTACGGCCCGATCGAGCGCGACCCGCACGATGCGCCGCGCCTTCCCCTTCGCTGCCCTCGTAGGCCAGGAGGAGATGCGCACGGCGCTCCTCGTCGCCGCGGTCGATCCCGGCATCGGCGGTGTCCTGATCATGGGCGAGCGCGGCACCGGCAAGTCGACCGCCATCCGGGCGCTGGCCGAGCTCCTGCCGCCGATCGAGGTGGTCGAGGGCTGCCCCTACAACTGCGATCCGACGCGAGCCCCTGCTGCCTGCCCGGCCGGTTGCCCGGCTCGGGAGGCGGCCACGGCGGGACGGACCCGGAGCGTCCCGGTCCCGGTCGTCGACCTGCCGCTCGGAGCGACCGAGGATCGGGTGGTGGGGGACCTCGATCTCGAGCGGGCTCTGGTCCAGGGCGAGAAGGCGTTCGAGCCCGGGCTCCTGGCCCGCGCCAACCGCGGATTTCTCTATATCGACGAGGTCAATCTCCTCGAGGACCATCTCGTCGATCTGCTCCTGGACGTCGCCGCCACGGGCGAGAACCTGGTCGAGCGCGAGGGTCTCTCGATCCGCCATCCGGCGCGCTTCGTCCTCGTGGGCTCGGGCAACCCGGAAGAGGGCGAACTCCGCCCCCAGCTCCTCGACCGCTTCGGCCTCGCGGTCGAAGTCCGAAGCCCCGAGGATCTCCCTACCCGGGTCGAGGTGATCAAACGGCGCGAAGCCTTCGAGCGCGACCCCGACGGTTTCACCGCCGCCTGGCGGCGCCAGACCGCCACCCTGCGCAAACGGATCGCGAGCGCCCGCACACGCCTCGCGACCCTTTCCGTCCCCGATCCGATCCTGGAGCAGGCGGCTCGGCTCTGTCTCGCCCTCGGCACCGACGGGCTCAGGGGCGAGCTCACGCTCGTCCGTGCCGCGCGCGCTTCGGCCGCCCTCGGAGGCGCCCAGACGGTCGGCATCGAGCATCTTCGCGAGGTGGCACCGATGGCGCTGCGCCACCGGTTGCGCCGCGATCCCCTGGACGAGACCGGCTCGACCGCACGGATCGAGCGCGCGATCGCCGAGGTCCTCGGATGATCGACACGCGGGTCCCGAGCCGCCCGGAGCGCGCGCGCGCGGAAGGAGCCCCGAGCGAGCGGCACGCCGCCATCGCCACGTGGGTCCCGAGCCGAGCGCTCGGGCCGAGCGCGGCGGTCGACACGAACGAATTCCCGCCGCTCGCGGCCGACCCGGCAGCCGACGCCGCCCTCGCCACAGCACTGCTCGCGGTCGATCCCGGCGGCCTCGGCGGGGCGGTGCTGCGCGGCCGACCCGGCCCCTCGCGCGAGCACTGGCTTGCCCGCCTGCGGGTCCTCCTTCCGGCCACGACCCCCTGGCGGAAGCTGCCACCGTCGATCGAAGACGATCGGCTCCTGGGCGGGCTCGATCTGGCCGCCACCCTGGCGGCTGGCCGAGCCACATGGCGGCTTCCTCCTGCTCGCGATGGCCGAGCGGGCCGGCCCCGGGCTCGCCGCCCGGCTCGCCGCGGCCCTCGACACGGGGCTCGTGCGGCTCGCCCGCGACGGGCTCGAGCGGACCTTCCCGGCCCGCTTCGCGCTCCTCGCCCAGGACGAGGGGATCGACCCCGAGGAAGGGATCGATCCCGCCCTCGCCGACCGCCTCGCCTTTCATTTGCGGCTCGACGAGCTCCTCGGCCGCGGGCTGCCCGAACCGCCGGCCGATGCCGAAGGCGTCGCAGCCGCTCGGATGCTCCTCCCCGGCATCGGTGCAACCGAAGCGATCCTCGAGGCCCTGGCCGCGGTCGCCGTGGCCTGTGGCATCGGCTCCTTGCGCGCGCCACTCCTGGCGCTCACCGCCGCCCGGGCGCATGCGGCCCTTGCCGGCCGGACCACGATCACCGAGGCGGATGCCGCGGTCGCCGCCCGGCTGGTCCTGGCCCCGCGCGCGCTTCTCCTTCCTCTACCGCCCGAGCCCGAGGCGGAAGACGAGCCGCGCCCCGACGAACCCGAGCCCGACGAGGAGGAACGGGAACGAGGCCGCGCGGATCGATCGCCCGAGGAGATCTTGTTGGACGCGGTCCGTGCCGCCTTGCCGCCCGATCTCCTCGATCGCCTCGCCGAGCGCGGCCGGCTCGGCCGGAGCGGGGCAGGGGGGCGCAGTGCCCAGCTCCGTCGCGATCCGCGCCACGGCCGGCCCGTGGGCGTACGTCCCGGTCGACCGCGCGAGGGAGCTCGCCCGGCGCTTCTGGCCACGCTCCGGGCCGCCGCTCCCTGGCAGAGGCTGCGGCGCCGGGCCGGCACGTCCGGGGTCGAGCGGCGGATCCTGATCCGGCCCGAGGATTTGCGGGTCCGACGGCTCGTCCGCCCGGTCCGCTCGACCACCCTCTTCCTGGTCGACGCCTCGGGCTCGACCGCGCTCCACCGCCTGGCCGAGGCCAAGGGCGCGGTCGAGCTCCTCCTCGCCGAATGCTACGTCCGCCGCGACCGGGTGGCGCTCTTGGCCTTTCGCGGCAAGGGTCCCGATCTCCTGCTCCCCCCCACGCGCTCGCTCGCCCGCGCGCGACGCGCGCTTTGCACGCTTCCGGGAGGCGGCGGCACCCCGTTGCCGGCCGCCCTCGATGCCGGCCTCGTCCTCGCGACCGCCATCCGCCGTCGCGAGGAGCTGCCGGTCGCGGTCCTCTTGACCGACGGCCGTGCCAACATCGCCCGCGACGGCACCCCCGGCCGCGAGCGCGCCGAGGCCGAGGCGGTGGCCGCGGCGCGCGCCTGGAAGGCGGCCGGCATCGCGGCCCTCGTGGTCGACACGAGCCCGCGTCCCGAGCCTCGTGCCCGCACACTCGCCGAAGCCATGGGCGCGCGTTATCTGGCGCTGCCACGAGCCGCTGCGCACGACCTCGCCGCGGCGGTCCGCCGCGCCCGCGAGGGCTAGCCCGGATGCTCGGGCGTCTCGGCTGGTCGGCCTGGTCGGCCGTGGGCTCCTGCCCGGGCCCCCTCGAACGGCCGGATTGGGAAACGCTCGGCCGCGATTGGCCGCATCGCGCGTGCAGCCGTTTCGTCACCGCAGCCGGTATCCGTTGGCACGTCCAAAGGTTCGGTGAGGGGAGGGACGTCGACCTCCTCCTCCTGCACGGGACCGGGGCGGCGAGCCATTCCATGGCCGGGCTCGCGCCTCTGCTGGCCGAGCGGTTCCGGGTGATCGTTCCCGATCTGCCCGGCCACGGCTTCACCGATCCCTTACCGCCCGAGCGGACCACGCTCTCCGGCATGGCCGCCGCGATCGGCGAGCTGCTCGCGACGCTCAAGGCCCGGCCCGTTCTCGTCGCCGGACACTCGGCCGGGGCCGCGATCCTGGTCAGGATGGTCCTGGACGGGCATCTGGCGGCAAAGCTGATCGTCGCCCTCAACGGCGCGCTCGTGCCGCTCGACGGTCTGCCGGGCCTGATCTTCTCGCCGATGGCGAAGCTCGCGGCGGCCAGCGAGTTCGTGCCGCGGCTCTTCGCCTGGCACGCCACGGTCGATCCGAGCATGGTCGCCCATCTGTTGCGCGATACCGGCTCGCGGCTCGATTCGCGCACGATCGATCTCTACGCCCGCCTCGCCCGCACCCCCGGCCACGTCGCCGGCGCCCTCGCGATGATGGCGGGCTGGAATCTCGAGAGCCTCGCCCACGATCTGCCGCATCTTTCGACCCCGCTCCTCCTGCTCGTCGGCCGCAACGATCGGACCGTCCCGCCGGCCGCGGCCCGGCGGGTGAAGGAGCTCGTTCCGACCGCCGAGCTCCTCTACTTCCCCGGCCTCGGCCACCTCGCCCACGAAGAAGCACCGGAGGCGATCGCCGCCGTGATCCTCGAGCGGACGCGCGCCTCGGGGATCGCCGGCGCATGAGGCGGCGGCCGCGGGCGGTCGTGATCGGCGCCGGCTTCGGCGGGCTCGCCGCCGCCATCCGCCTGGCCGCGCGCGGCTACGCCCCGATCGTCTGCGAGCGGCTCGATGCACCGGGCGGCCGGGCCTACGTCTTCCGTCAGGACGGCTTCACCTTCGACGCCGGGCCCACGATCGTCACGGCACCCTTCCTCTTCGAGGAGCTCTGGGCCAAGGCCGGTGCGCGCTTCGCCGAGGAGGTCGAGCTCCGCCCGCTCGATCCCTTCTACCGGCTGCGCTTCTGGGACGGCAGCACGCTCGATTGTTCGGGCGATCCCGAGCGGATGCGGACGGCGATCGCCCGCCTCGCGCCGGCCGATGCGGACGGCTTCGAGCGCTTCGTGGCGCGGGCCGAGGCGATCTTCCGCAAGGGCTTCGAGGAGCTCGCCGATCGCCCCTTCGATCGGTTCCGGGCGATGCTCGCGATCGCCCCCGATCTCCTCCGGCTCGAGGCCTTCCGCAGCGTCGACGGCCTCGCCGGACGCTATTTGCGCGATCCGCGGATCCGCATCGCCGCGAGCTTCCACCCGCTCTTCATCGGCGGCAATCCGTTGCGCACGACCGCGATCTATGCCCTCGTCGCCTATCTCGAGCGACGCTACGGGGTGCATTTCGCGATGGGCGGCACGGGCCGGCTGATCACCGCCATGGTCCACCTGCTCGAGCGGCTCGGTGGCGAGCTGCGGGTGAACGCTCCGGTCGAGGCGATTCTGCACCGGGACCGTCGGGCCCGTGGCGTGCGGCTCGCCTCGGGCGAGACCATCGACGCCGCGATCGTCGTCTCCAATGCCGATTCGGCCACGACCTATCGCGAGCTCCTGCCGGGCCTCGAACGCCGGCGCTGGACCGACCGCAGGCTCGCCCGCGCCCGCTCTTCGATGAGTCTGTTTCTCTGGTACTTCGGTACGAAGCGGCGTTATCCGGACGTGCCGCACCACACGATCCTGTTGGGCCCGCGCTACGAGGGTCTGCTCGAGGACATTTTCGTCCGCAAGAAGCTGGCCTCCGACTTCAGCCTCTATCTCCACCGGCCGACCGCGACCGATCCCTCGCTCGCCCCGCCCGGCATGGACGCCTTCTACGTCCTCTCGCCGGTCCCCAACCTCGAAGCGGCGATCGACTGGGAGCACGAGGCCGAGCCCTATCGCGCCAAGATCGCCCGCTTCCTCGAAGACACGCTCCTGCCCGGGCTCGAGAGGAACCTCGCGACCTCGCGGATCCTCACCCCGCTCGACTTCCGCGACCGGCTCGCCTCCTATCGCGGTGCCGCCTTCGGGTTCGAGCCGCTCTTCACCCAGAGCGCCTGGTTCCGCCCGCACAATCGGAGCGAGGAGCTCGACGGGCTCTACCTCGTGGGTGCCGGGACCCATCCCGGGGCCGGAATCCCGGGGGTGCTCTCTTCGGCCCGGGTGCTCGATCGGATCGTCCCCGATGCCACCACCCTGGCCTGAAACGGGTTTCGCGAGCCCGGCCGATCTCGCCGCCTGTCGGACGCTCTTGCGCGCGGGCTCGAAGAGCTTCCACCTGGCCTCGCTCCTCTTGCCCGAGCGGGCGCGGCTGCCGGCCCAGGCCCTCTATGCCTTCTGCCGGGTGGCCGACGATCTGATCGACCGGTCGGGCGACCCACGGGCCGGGCTCGCCGAGCTGCAGGACCGGCTCGAGTGGATCTATGCCGGCCGGCCGGGACCGCACCCGGTCGATCGGGCGATGGCCGATCTCGCCTTCGGCCTGCATCTGCCCCGCGCTTTGCCGGAGGCTCTGCTCGAGGGCTTCGCCTGGGATCTCGACGGCCGACGTTATCGCGACCTCCCGGAGCTACGGGCTTACGCCGCTCGGGTGGCGGGCGTGGTCGGCGCCATGATGACGGTGCTCATGGGCGTGCGCGATCCGGCCGTTCTCGCCCGGGCCTGCGATCTCGGGGTGGCGATGCAGCTCACCAACATCGCCCGCGACGTCGCCGAGGACGCCCGTGCCGGCCGGCTCTACCTGCCGCTCTCCTGGCTCGAAGAAGAGGGGCTCGACGCCCGGGCCTTCCTCGCCCGGCCGGCGGCCGGCCCGGCCTTGGCACGGATCCTCGACCGTCTGCTCGCGGAGGCCGAGCGGCTCTATGCGCGAGCCGAAGCCGGTATCCCGGGCCTGCCGCCCGGCTGCCGGCCGGGGATCCGCGCCGCCCGGCTGCTCTATGCCGAGATCGGTCGCGAGCTCCGCCGCCGCGGCCTCGATCCCTTGCGCGGGCGCACCGTCGTCCCCGCCCGTCGCAAGCTCCTGCTCGTACTGGCTGCGATGCTCGCGATCGCGCCGCGGCGTGGGGCGGTCGATCCCGCCCCGCCCTTGCCCGAAACCGCCTTCCTGGTCGAGGCCGCGGCCCGGGCCCCCCTACCGAATCCGCCCGAGGCGCGTGGGCTCGTGTGGGTGCTCGAGCTCTTCGCCCGGCTCGAACGGCGGGATCTCCCGCCGGCGGAGGAGACCGCCTGAGCCCGACCGGGACGCTCAGGCGGCGCGGCGGACCTCGGTCGCCGCCCAGACGTCGACCAGCGCCCGTACCAACCGCTCGACCTCGGCCTCGGCATGGAGCGGGCTCGGGGTGAGCCTGAGGCGCTCGGTGCCGCGCGGCACGGTCGGATAGTTGATGGGCTGGACGTAGATCGCGTGCCGCTCGAGCAAGAGATCGCTGATCGCCTTGCAGCGCACCGGGTCGCCCACCATCACCGGCACGATGTGCGAGGGATTGGGCTTGTGCGGGATGCCGACCTCGTCGAGCCGGCGGCGCAGGAGTGCCACCCGCTCGCGCTGCAAGGCGCGCTCGACCTCGCTCTTCTTGAGGTGACGGATCGCGGCGAGCGCCCCGGCGGCGAGTGCCGGCGGCAGGGCGGTGGTGAAGATGAAGCCCGAGGCGAAGCTGCGGACGAAGTCGACGAGGGCCGCGGTCCCGGTGATGTAGCCGCCCATCACCCCGAAGGCCTTGCCGAGCGTGCCCTCGATCACGTCGACCCGGTGCATGACCCCGTCGCGCTCGGCGACACCGCCGCCGCGGGGCCCGTAGAGCCCCACGGCATGGACCTCGTCGAGATAGGTCAAGGCCCCGTATTTCTGGGCGATGTCGCAGATCTCGGCGATCGGGGCGATGTCGCCGTCCATCGAGTAGACCGATTCGAAGGCGACGATCTTGGGCCGATCGGGATCGAGATCGGCGAGCTTGCGCTCGAGGTCGGCCGTGTCGTTGTGGGCGAAGATCCGGCACTCCGCCCGGCTGTGGCGGATCCCTTCGATCATCGAGGCGTGGTTGCCGGCATCCGAGAGCACCACGCAGCCGGGCAGGCGCGCGGCCAGGGTCGAGAGCGTGGCCCAGTTCGAGACATAGCCCGAGGTGAACAAGAGCGCCGCCTCCTTGCCGTGGAGATCGGCCAGCTCCTGCTCGAGACAGACGTGGAAATGGTTGGTGCCGGAGATGTTGCGGGTGCCGCCGGCACCCGCACCGCAATGGTCGAGTGCGGCGTGCATCGCCTCGAGCACGGCCGGATGCTGGCCCATGCCGAGATAATCGTTCGAGCACCACACCGTGACGAGCCGCCGGCGGCCGTCGCGCCAGAGCGTGGCGTGCGGGAACTCGCCGGCGTGCCGCTCGAGATCGGCGAAGATCCGATAGCGGCCCTCCCGGCGCAGGCCATCGAGCTGGCTCTCGAAGAACCGTTGGTAATTCATGCTGTCCTCCCTCGAGCACGGCCGACCGGCTCGGCGGCCGGCAGGAGCGGTGCCGGTGTGAGCGGTCGATGGTGGGGGTCGCGGCCCCTGAGCGCCCAGCCCCAGAGGGCCGTCTCCGGCACCGGCAGAACCATGAGCCAGTGCTCCAGGAGGCCGAGCGCCAAGAGCGTGGCCAGGAGCACGAGCGCGGTGGCCTCGAGGCTCTCGGCCGGTGCTTCGATCGCGAGGCCGGCGAGCCAGGCGAGTGCCAGGGTCGCGAACGTGATCGACACGGGAAACAGAGGGTTCATCGCCCTGCGCGAGAAGAAGCTCGCGAGGTGGCGGAGATGATCGGGCAGGAGCGCGTCACCCGGGTTGGGTACACCCAGATGCAGGTTCAGCTTGGCGCTGGTCCGCATCAGCCAGAGCAGCACGAAGACCCAAAGACCGGTGAGGTTGGTGCCGCCGAAGGTGACCGCCAGGATCGCCACCCCCGAGGCCAGAAGTGCCAGCTCGTGCCAGAGGATCGCCTGTACGGCGTGGAGGAAGCGGCGGCCGGTCGAGGTACCGGGCGGGCTCGGCTCGCTCCGCGGGCCGGTCACGTAGCCCAGAAGAAAGGCGGTCTCGTTCCAGCCCCAGATCAGAAGGCCGCAGGCGAAGGCGAGATAGGCCGCAGCCGGTCCTTCGCCGTCGCGGCTCGCGGCGAGACCCCAGAGAGCCAGGAGCGCCAGTGCCGAGACCACGGCCAAGCTCCAGGGGAAGGTCCGGCGCGGCAGCCGGTCGAGCCAGAGAATGGCACCCGTGCTGAACCACCAGGCGATCAGCACGAAGAGAACGCCCAGCGTCGGCTCGCCCAAGGGTCCGCCCCCCGCTCTACCAGGCCGGCTGCAGACGCACCCGCTCGGGCAGCGGATTGGGTTGCGCCGGCAAGAGATAGAGCCGCAGGAGCGTCGTCGCGGCCTCGAGGCCGAGGGCCTTGCGCCGCAGCGCCGCACCGATCCCTCTGGCACCGTCGAGGTCGCCCAGGGCCCGGTTGATCGCCACGAGCCGGTCGAGCCCGGCCTTGAAGCGCGGATCGTCGATCGGCAGGGTCAAGGGGAAGACCTGCTTGGAGATCTCGCTCGTGATCCGGAACACCCGGAAGTCGTAATCGGTCGGATCGATCCCGAAGGCCTTGTGCAGCTCGGGTCGAGCGTGATCGCGCACGTACATGGTGGCGTAGACCGCCAGCAGGAAGAACTTGACCCAGAGCTTGTTGATCCCACTCGTGAGCTTCGGATCGGCCCGCATCAGCAAGGCGAATGCCTCGCCGTGGCGGAACTCGTCGTTGCACCAGTTCTTGAACCACTTGAAGATCGGGTGGAAGCGTCGCTCCGGATGCTGCTCGAGCATCCGGTAGATCGTGATGTAGCGAGCGTAGCCGATCTTCTCCGAGAGGTAGGTGGCATAGAAGATGAACTTGGGCTTGAAGAAGTGATATTTCTTGGCCTTGGTCAGGAAGCCGAGGTCGACGCCCACACCGAAGTCCTTGAGCGTGTCGTTGATGAAGCCGGCATGGCGCGATTCGTCGCGCGCCATCAGGCTGAACAGCTCGCGGATATCGGGATTCTTGATACGGCGTTTGGTCTCCGCATAGAGGACACAACCCGAGAACTCGGCCGTCACGGAACTCACCAGAAAGTCGATGAATTCCTTGTAGAGCTCCGGCGGGAGAGCTCTGCGTTCTTTCTCCCAATCGGCGTCGCGGACGAAATGGCCCTTGTTCGGGTCGCTGCGCATCTCGGCGATGAGCGCGTCCCACTCCGCCCGTACCGGGCCGACGTCGAGCCGGTCCATCGCCGCGAAGTCGGTCGTGTAGAAGCGCGGGCTCAAGACCGTGTTGGTGAGTGCCTTGCGGGTGGTCTCGTTGATCGCGCGCTCGCCGGCGCCGCGTTCGCGGAGCTGCGTGCTCATGGCGTCCTCCAGGTCTGGAAGCCGACTTCGTAGAGGTCGGTGAGCTCGAGCCGGCTCGTGAGCCGGGTCCACAACCGCTCGAGCGGGCTGGCTTTGATCACGGTGGCCCGACCGCGCCACACGAGCCGCTCGCCATAGGGCACCCCGGTCGGCGGATCGTGGACGATCACCTCGTCGCCCGGCTCGATCTCGACCCCTTCGAGCTCGACATAGGCGTGGAGGCTCTCGAAGCTCTCCTCGAGGTCGAGCGAGCAGGGAACTTCGAGCACGCGTCGGCTCGTGAGCCAGCCTGCCATCATGGTTGCGACCTCCCCAAGGTCACGAGACGGGCGAACGCTTCGGCGTTGCCTCGACCGAAGGCGCCGAGATCGACCCGCCGACCGGTCGTCGGGTCGTCGAGCGACAGCCGTCCGTCCGTCCAGCGGATCAGCCGGAAGGGCGGGCCATCGTCGAGCCCGGAAAGCTTGCGATCGCGGGCGAGACCACGCAGGACACCACGCAGGAAGCCGTTGGTCCCGGCCGGCAGGATCTCGATCACGCTCCCGTCGGCGGGCTCGAGCACCGCCACCGAGCCGTCGGCCCGATCCACGAAGCGGAGCTCGCGGATCGCCACCACACCGGCTTCCGGCAGGCTCGTCCGCCCCAATCCGGTGAGCCGGGCGGTCGTGGCGACCACGAGCGAGAAACCGATCAAGAGACCGGCGGCGATCAACGGCCGGCGGGGGAAGGGGTCGCGGGTGGAGGCGGTGGGCATCCTCGGATCTCCCACCCGCTCAGGCCGCCACCGCCAGGTCGGGGGCCGGCCGCGCCGTAGCCGGACGTTCCGGCTCGGCCGCTCGATCCGCCGCCGCCCGTTCGAGAGCCTCGCGCAGGATGCGGGAGACCTCGGCACCGTTCGGCACCGCCCGCAGCATCGGCTCCGGGCGCCGGAGCCGCCAGGGTCGGACGAAGGGCCACAGATGCAACCAGGCGACACGGTCGGGGCCGGTCAGCGCCAAGGGAAGATCGCCCGTACCGTCGCGGTGCAACGCCACGGCTGCGCCGGCGATCTGCCGGAAGGGCAGGTTGATCGCCATCGGCAGGGCCACGCCGAAGCGCATCACGACCCGCCGATCGGTGATCGTGAAGATCGTGCTCCGCGCATAGGCCCAGGCGAGCAGCGCCAGAACCCCGAGGGCGAGGCTCGCGGGCACGATCAGACCCGCCGCGTCGAGCCCTGCCGCGAGCCAGTCCGTCCCGTCGTGGACCCCTGCCACCAGCTTCCAGGCCGCGAGCAGGAGAAAGTAGAGGGCGACCGCACGGACGTGGAACGCGCGCCGCGCGAGCGCGCCGAACGCCGGCGCACCCTGCCAGAGGATCCGTTCACCGGCTGGTAGCGGCTCGGGCAGGCCGGGGATCGGCTCCGCCCCGTGCTCGAGCACCGGGGCCGGGCCACGACGCGCGGCGCGTCCCTTCACAGCAACGGCTCCTGCCGATCGGGTGTGGCGTAGAGGAAGCCGCCCGCCCAATAGGCGGTGATCCGGTCTTCCTCGCGCTTGGTGATCTGCGAGTCGCTCGCGATCCCGGGCACGCGGGCGATCTGCGCGGCGGTGAGTGCGCGCGTACGGACCTCGCGTCGCCGGGGATCGATCCGGGCGAAGTTGATCGGCATCAGCACGCGCCGACCACCATCCTTGGTGGCGAGCTCGAGGTAACGGACCTGCGGCTCGGAGCGGTCGATCCAGAGCTCGACCACGGTGCCGGCGATCGCCTTGTCGGCGGCGATGACCGGCATGCCGCGCGGATCGACGTCCTCCTTCGCGACCGTCGCTCCGTGCACGAGCCGGGCCGGCGCGATCAGGGGCTCGCCCTCCCAGGTCCGCTCCGGCTCCTCCGCCCGCTCGGCATAGGCCGCCGGGCCCACCGCATCGGCCAGAGGATCGCCGGTCGGGACCAACGGTGCACCGAGATGACCGAAGGCCGGGGTCGCCGCGACGGGCCGGTCGTCGGCCTTGCCGGTCGGAGCCTGGACCTTTCGACCGTCACGCAGGCGGAAGGTCTTGGGTGAGGGGATCGGCGGGAAACCCTGGACCGTGACGAAGGCGGAGCGCTCGGACTCGAGCGGGTATCCCTCGCGCTTGTCCTCGCGACGCAGATAGAAGATCAGGCCCGCGAAGAAGACCCAGAACGCGTAGAGCGTGACCTGAGCGACGTCGATGTATCCGGTGATCGCGCCGACTTCCATCGGACCCTCCTCGAGCTAACCGGGCACGTGCGCGGCATCGAGCCGCTGCCCGGTGACGGTACGACCGACCAGCGGGCCGATCGCGACGAGCGTGGCGAACAGCAGGACGATCTCGAGCTGATAGACGAAGACGTAACCGACGGCCGGATCGACGAGGGCCGGGCCGAGCGCACCGCGGCTCGCGAGCCCGGCCACGAGATCGCGCAGGACCCCGCCGCCCATCACCGCGAGGCCGGCGGCCGTGGCCTGCACCGCTCCCCAGGCGCCGAGTGCCAGGCCGGCCTCGCCGGGCGGGGCCGCGCGCATCGCGGCGGTGAGCGTGCAATGGGCGAAGATGCCGCCACCGAAGCCGATCGGCACGATCGCGGTCGCGAACAGGAGTGGTGAACCCAAGGGTGCCGCGAAGGTGACGAGGGCGAAGGCGACGATGCCGACGAGTGCGCCGAAGCCGGCCAGTCGCCAGGGATCGACCCCGCGCTCGAGGAGCTTGGTGGCGGTCCAGAAACCGGCGAGCCCACCCGTGGCGAACAGCGCCGAGAGCGCGGTCGTGGCCCCGACCGGCAGCGCCAGGATCTGGCCACCATAAGGCTCGAGGAGCACGTCCTGCATCACGAAGCCGGCGGTGCCGAGGCCGATCACGACGAACCGGCGGGTCGCCCGACCATCCGTATCGAGCCTCGCCCAGGCTTCGGCGAAACGCTCCTCCGGCCGGTCGAACGCCGTTCGGGCCGGATCGCGTGGCTCCTGCTTCCAGAGCGCGACGATGTTGAGGATCATCGTCACGACCGCGGCACCCTGGATCACCTGGACGAGCCGGAGCGGGCCGAAATCGGCGAGCAGGGCCCCCATCACGGTACCGGCACCGAGCATGCCCAACAGGAGTGCACAGCAGAGGAAGGCCACGACCTTGGGATGGCTGGCGCGCGGCGCGAGGTCGGTCGCGAGCGCGAGGCCCACGGTCTGGACCGTGTGCACCCCGGCGCCCACGAGCAGGAAGGCCAGCGCCGCCCCCACCTGACCGACCCAGGCCGGCCAATGCCCCTCGCCGGTGAGCACGAGGAGCGCGAAGGGCATGATCGCGAAGCCGCCGAACTGGGCCAGCGTGCCCATCCAGATGAACGGCACCCGCCGCCAGCCCAACAAGGAGCGGCGGGTGTCGGAGCGAAAGCCGATCAGCGCCCGGAAGGGCGCCGCCACCACCGGCAGCGCCACCATCACCGCGACCAGGCTCGAGGGCAAGCCGAGCTCGACGATCATGACCCGGTTGAGCGTGCCCACGAGCAGGACGGTCGCCATGCCGACCGAGACCTGGAAGAGCGACAGGCGCAACAGCCGCGACAGCGGCAGCTCGGGGGTCGCGGCATCGGCGAACGGCAGGAGCTGCGGCCCGAGCCGCCGCCAGAACGCGACCAACCGGGCCTCGAGCGCGCTCATGCCGGCACGAGCTCCAGGGCCTGGGCGGTGTAGAAGCCGCACGCGATGCGCGCGGTCCGGCCGGGCCGCCAGCGGGCGAGCGCTGGCTCGGCGGCGATCGCGCGAACGAGGGTCCGCTCGCCGACCGGCACGATCGAGGGGGCCCGCTCGCTCTTCGGGAACAGCCGGCCGACGGCGTGGAAGAGCGCGAGCGTCGCGGTCCGCGGCGGGAAGGTGAAGAGCACCGACCCCGCGCTCCGGGCGGCCAGGGCGGCCAGCGCCCGGACCATGTCGGCGGTGGCGTAGTGGATGAGCGAATCCATGGCGACCACGCGGTCGAAGCGGCCGAGGGCCGGATCGAGCATGTCGCCCGCTCGGAACGCGATCCGCCCCGCGAGCACCGTGCCGGCCGCCCGCTCGCGGGCGAGGGCCACCAGCCGCGGGGCGAGATCGACCGCGACCACCTCGGCCCCGCGCGCGGCGAGCTCGAGGGCCATCACGCCCGTACCGCAACCCGCATCGAGGATGCGAAAGCCCCGCAGATCCGGGCCGAGCCAAGCCAGGAGCGTGGCCCGCATCCGTGCGCGGCCCTCGCGCACCGTGGCCCGGATCCGGCCCACCGGTGCTTCGGAAGTGAGCCTGGCCCAGGTCTCGGCCGCGGTCCGGTCGAAATACTCCAGAACCTCGCCGCGACGGGTGAGGTAGCTGCGGCTCGCGAGGGCAGGGGAGGCGGCGCCGTTCATCACTCGAAGCCCAACAGATCGAAGATCTCGCGATCCTTGAGCGGCACCGGTGTGGTCTCCTCGGTGCCGGCCCACAGGCTCTCGGCGAGCTCGAGAAAGCCGCGCTGGACGGCCGCGAGCTCGGGCGAGGGTTCCATCTCGAAGAGCGTCGCCTTCGCCAGGCGCGAGCGGCGGATCACGTCGAGATCGGGAAAGTGCGCGAGGAGCTCGAGCCCGACCCTCTTGGAGAAGCGCTCGATCTGGTCGGTCGCGGCCGAGCGGTTGGCGATCACCCCGCCCACCCGGACCTTGTAGTTCTTCGACTTCGCGAGGATCGCCGCGACGATCCGGTTCATCGCGAAGATCGAGTCGAAATCGTTGGCGGCGACCACGAGGGCCCGATCGGCGTGCTGCAGGGGTGCCGCGAAGCCGCCGCAGACCACGTCGCCCAGCACGTCGAAGATCACGACGTCGGTCTCGTCGAGGAGATGATGCTCTTTCAAGAGCTTGACGGTCTGGCCGACGACATAGCCGCCGCAGCCGGTGCCAGCCGGCGGCCCGCCCGCCTCGACGCACAGCACGCCGGCATAGCCCTCGTAGACGAAGTCCTCGGGCCTCAGCTCCTCGGTGCGGAAATCGACCTGCTCGAGCACGTCGATCACCGTGGGCACCAGCTTCTTGGTGAGGGTGAAGGTCGAATCGTGCTTGGGATCGCAGCCGATCTGGAGAACGCGCTTGCCGAGCTTGGCGAAGGCGACCGAGAGGTTGGAGGAGGTCGTGCTCTTGCCGATCCCGCCCTTGCCGTAGACCGCGAACACCTTGGCCCGGCCGATCTGCAGCCTCGGGTCTTGATGGACCTGGCAGCTCCCCTCGCCGTCGCCGCAGCCGCGATCGACGCGTTCGCGCAGCCGGGAGAGAGTGACGACGGTCATGCGGCCATCTCCACACCGATGCCTTCGAGCCGATCCTCGAGATCCTCGCCGGCACGACGCAGCGCTTCGAGGGTCGCCGGATCGGGCTGCCAGTAGCGACGGTCGTGCGCTTCCAGGAGCCGGCTCGCGACCCGCGCGGATGCGGTCGGGTTGAGCCGCGCGAGCCGCTCGCGCATCTCGGGATCGAGCAGGAAGGTCCGGCTCACATGCTCGTAGACCCAGGGTGCCACTTGCCCCGTGGTCGCCGACCAGCCGACCGCCGCGGTGACGTGCGCCTCGATCTGGCGGACCCCCTCGTAGCCGTGCCGCAGCATGCCCTCGTACCATTTCGGGTTGAGAAGACGGGTGCGGGCCTCGAGCGCCACCTGCTCGGCGAGGGTGCGGACCGTGCCGGTCCCGCGGGTGGGATCGCCGATATAGACCGGGACCGGCGTGCCGCGGGCCTTGGCGGCGGCCCGGCTGATGCCGCCCAGGCTGTCGACGTACTGGTCGATCGCGGTCACCCCGAGCTCGACCGATTCGAGGTTCTGATAGGCGAGCTCGACATGGGCGAGGACGCGTTCGAGCAGCTCGGCGCGCTCGACCGGTCGGCCGTCGCGGCCATAGGCGAAGCCTTTGCGCTTGGCCCAGGTCTCGGCGAGCTCGTCCTCGTGCGACCAGGCCCCGTTGTCGATCAGGAGATTGACGTTGGCCCCGTAAGCCCCCTCGGCGTTGGAGAAGACGCGCAGGGCCGCGGTCTCGAGATCGCAGCCCAACCGCGCCTGATGGGCGAGGGCGTGCTTCTTGACGAAGTTGTGCTCGACCGGCTCGTCGGCTGCAGCCGCGAGCCAGGCGGCCTCGGCCAGCATCCGGGTCTGCAGGGGCATCAGATCGCGGAAGATGCCCGAAAGCGTGAGAACGACGTCGATCCGCGGCCGGCCGAGTTCGGCCAGGGGCACGAGCTCGGCCCCGGCGAGCCGGCCGTAGGAGTCGAAGCGCGGCCGCGCCCCCAGCAAGGCGAGAGCCTGGGCGATGCCGGCGCCCTCGGTCTTGAGGTTGTCGGTGCCCCAGAGCACGAGCGCCACGGTCTCGGGCAAAGGATGGCCGTCGGCCAGGTGCCGAGCGAGCAGCCGCTCGATCTGGCGGGCCCCTTCGCCCATCGCGAAGGCCGAGGGGATCCGGAACGGATCGAAGCCGTGCAGGTTGCGACCCGTGGGCAGGATCTCCGGATTGCGCAGGAGATCGCCGCCCGCCACCGGCCGGACGAAGCGGCCGTCGAGCGCTCGGACGATCGCCTCGAGCTCGTGGTCGCGGGCCAGGAGCGAATCGAGCCGGCGCAGCGCGCGGGCGAGCTCGGGTGCGAGTTCGGGCGTCGGCCGGCCGGCCACGAGCCGTGCCACGACCTCCCGCTCGAGCGCGACCCCGCCATGGGCCTCGGCCGCGACCAAGAGGAGATCGACCCGCTCCGCTTCCGAAGGCGGCGAACCCACGACGTGCAGCCCGTGCGGGATCAGGGTGTATTCGAGCTCGAGGACCGCCTCGGCGAGCCGCTGCACCCGGGCCCCGATCTCCCCCTCGCTCCAGGCCGGCTCGACCTCGGCGAGCTCGACCGCGGCGGCCTGCGCCTGGATCAGTTCGGCCAGACGCCGGCGTTCTTCCCGCTCGCTCTCGGGCAGAGCCCGGAACCGCTCGAGCGAGGCCTTGAGCTCGGCGAGGCCCCGATAGAGCCCGGCACGGGTCAGCGGCGGGGTGAGATAGCTCAAGAGCGTGGCCGCCGAGCGGCGCTTGGCGATCAGGCCTTCGGAGGGATTGTTGGCGGCGTAGAGGTAGAAGTTGGGCAGAGCCCCGATCAGCCGGTCCGGCCAACAGCGGGCCGAGAGGCCGGTCTGCTTGCCGGGCATGAACTCGAGCGCCCCGTGGGTTCCGAAATGGAGCACGGCATGCGCGCCGAAATCCTCGGCGAGCCAGCGATAGAAGGCGGCGAAGGCGTGGGTCGGGGCGAAGCCGCGGGCGAACAGAAGCCGCATCGGATCGCCCTCGTAGCCCATCGCCGGCTGGATCCCGACGAAGACCTCGCCGAACCGCTCACCGAGCACGAAGAGGCTCTTGCCGTCGCTCTGTTGGCGGCCAGGGGCCGGCCCCCATTGCACCTCGATCTCGGCCAGGTGGCGCTCGCGGCGGACGTGCTCGTCGACCGGGATCCGAGCATGGACGTTGGCGGGGGTGCCGAAGCGGGCGGCGTTGCCCTCGAGGATCCGCCGCCGCAGCGCCTCCACACTTTCCGGCACCGCGACCCGCCAGCCCGCCTCGGCGAGTGCTCGAAGCGTGTTGAAGAGAGACTCGAACACGCCGAGATAGGCGGCGGTGCCGACCGCCCCGGCGTTCGGCGGAAAGCAGAAGAGCACGATCGCGAGCCGCCGTTCGGCCGGCGGCGTGCGGCGCAGCGCCACCAGCCGCTCGACCCGAGCGGCCAACATCCGTGCCCGCTCGAGGCAGGGTTGCATGGTCCGCGCCACCGGCCCCGGCTCGAACCGGCAATGCCGCTCGCAGCCCTCGCAAACCGCACCCGAACCTTCCGAACGGCCGCCGAAGACGATCGGCCCGGTGGCCCCGTCGAGCTCCGGGATCGCCACCATGATGGTCGATTCGACCGGCAGGAGGCCGCGCTCGGAAGCGCCCCAGCGCTCGAGCGGCTGGAGCTCGGCCGGCTGGGCGGCGATGTAGGGAACGTCGAGCCGGGCGAGGATCTCCTCGCCGGCGCGGGCGTCGTTGTAGGCCGGCCCGCCCACGAGCGAGAACCCGGTCAACGACACGAGCGCGTCGATCCGCGCGCGGCCCCGCTCGTCGAGG
>FWPU01002536.1_pt1 | contig 50068 bp, 35 predicted proteins | sample 2228361 | NCBI WGS metagenome assembly FWPU01 (sample SAMEA103939777, study PRJEB20133) | metagenome | reverse complement strand
CCGGCTGGCCGCGCTCCGCGCGGCCAGCCCAACACCGTGACCAGACATGCCCGCAAACTCATTGTTCGTTCGCTCGTTGGCCGCCACTGCGGTGGCGGTTTTCTTCTTCCTCCCCCTCGCTGCCGCGTCCCTGGATGACATCCAGTTCTGGGCGGGCGCCGGCAACCAGCGCGCTGCGCTGGTGATCGAATGGCCGGACGGCCCCGAGCCGCGCTCGCTGCTCTGGGGCTACCGCTGGGACGGCGCCGCCACCGGACTGGACATGCTCCAAGCCGTCGTACAGGCCGACCCCTTCTTGTACGCTCATCTGGGCCAGTTCGGCTGGGGCACCGCCATCTTCGGCCTGGGCTACGACCTCAATCACAACGGCGTCTTCGCCGTGGACCCGCCGGTGGCCTTCGATTCCACCGGGCTGGCGGTGGACACCTCGTCGGAAGACGCGCGCGTCGCCACTGATCCCGGCGACCTGTGGCGCGAGGGCTGGAACACCGGATTCTGGGCCTACTACCTCAAGGACTCGGAAGCTGCCGCATGGGAATCCGCCCTGACCGGCGCCGCCGAGCGCAACCTCAGTGACGGCGTCTGGGACGGCTACCGGTTCGCTCCCGGCTTTGTGTCCCAGCCGCCCGGCGCCCCGGTACCCGCCCCCATACCCGAGCCCGCGACCTGGGCGCTGCTGGCGCTCGGCGGGCTGCTCCTGCTCACGCGCTCCCGCCGGTCCGCTGACACAGACTCCGAGCGCGTCCGGTGAATCCCTCGCGCTGTCCATCAAGCCTTCGATCTCGCCGTCAACCCCGCTCGCGGCGGTGGCGGAGCCCGGCCGCAACGGCTGCGTCTCGCGCCGCCGCGGGTTTGTTTGGCTGCCTGATCGGGCCGGCTTTGCTCACCTCCCCGGTCCGCGCTGATCCGCCATCGCCCTCGCCATTAGCGGTGGAAGTGGTGGACGCGCGCGGCCCGTTCGGGCCGCTGCCTTATGATGATCCGGAGGCAGTGCTCGGGCCGCCGGCCACCGACTTCTTTGATCCCGGGGGCGCGTGGTCGGGCGGGACTTCCACCCGCCGGGTCAAGCTGGTCGAGCCGGCCTATCACCTGGACCCGACGCAGAGCCGAAAGCTGTTGCTGACCCTGGACGAGGGCAGCCTGGTCATCCTCCGCCTGGCCCGACCGGTTCGCGATGACCCGGCGCATCCCTTCGGCGTGGACTTCCTCGTCTTTGGGAACGCGGCGTTCACCGCGGCGGGGATGGTCCATGACGGCGCCGACCTGAACACCTTGCGTCTGAGCGGCGGCGGCTTTTACGAGCCGCTGACCGTCTCGGTGAGTCCCGGCTACAGCGGCAGGGCAGGGGAGGACCCGAACCGCTGGGAAACCTGGCCGTGGTATCGCTACGAACGCGGACCGTTTGCCGACACGGCCTTTCCGACCCACGCTTATCAATGGGATCGCGAACGCGCCACCTGGACCGACCGGCTACAGGACTTCACCAAGCCGGTGAATCCGGCGTTGGCAGCCTGGTTCGAGCCGAACGCCGGACGCATCCTCACGGCGGCGGACGCCATCGAACTTTACGACGGCTCGGGTGGCGGCACGGGTTTTGACCTGCGGGAATCGGGCTTCGCCGCCATCCACTTCGTGAAGATTGAAGGGCTGCCCGGCCGGGCTGGCGGCGAGGTGGACGCGGTGGCAGTCGTGCGTCCGGCCGTCCTGGGTGACAGCCTGGTATGGCTGCCCGAAAACCTGAACGGAGAGCCGCTGCTCCAGCGGTTCCAGCGCCCTGAGGCGCCGGACAAACCGGCGTTGGAAATCGAGTTGCGGTCGCTGGACCAGCCGGCGCGCCTGGCAACCGCTCCTGTCCTAGAAACGGACCTGCCCGGCGCGCTATCCGGACCGGTTCTGGCCGCCGCCGCCTGGTCGGTCGAGCCGGTGCTCAACGGCCCGGCACCGACCTTCGCAGCGAACGCCCGGTTGTTCGTGAGCGAGGACTACTTTGGCAATGGCCGCGACCTGTTGTTGTGGCGCCGAACGGGCCGCGAATGGACGGCCACACCGGCTGAGTTTTTGCCCGCAGCCCGAGCGGTTCTGTTGCGTGCACTGGACGGAGCCGGAGCGGCGGTGGTTGCCCGCGTGACACCCCCGCGTTTGGAATGGACTGCGCAGGCCGCGGGACCGGCGGTGCGGCTGAAGCCGATCACCGGCTGGCGTCACGTGCTGGAACGCAGCGAAGACTGCGCGGACTGGGTTGAAGTAACGGCCGCCGTGCCGACCGAGCCCGCCCCGATGGTCCTGCGCGATCCCGATCCACCAGCCGCGCAGGCCTTTTACCGGCTGCGCCTGGAGTGGCCATGACGCGCGCCGCTATTTCAACGGCGTTGAAGAACGCTTGCCTCAAGCCGGCGAGACGGAGCGGGCGACGCAGGGTCGGCTGGCGCTGCCGCCCTCGGCTTGAATCGGGATTTACACTGATTGAATTGCTCACGGTGGTTGCTGTCATCGGCCTCTTGGCAGCTCTCTTGCTACCCGCTCTCGCGCGCTCCAAGACCACGGCCTCCCGCGTTGCCTGCCTGAGCCACCTGCGGCAGATGGCGCTGGCCGCGCAGGCCTATACCGACGCCAATCGGCAGTACTACCCCATCGCCTACGCGCACGCGATGGAAGAAGGCGTCACCGTGGTGCGGGCGTGGGATTTCACCACCCGTCTGAGTCACCCACCGGTAATCTCCTCCGGGCTGCTCTGGGAGGGCTTGCCGGTTGGGCAGATTCAACAATGCCCGGCGTACCGCGGTCCGGCCAACTGGCTGACCGACCCGCACACCGGCTACAACTACAACACCAGCTACCTGGGCCACGGCCAGCTCGAAAGCATTCCCGAGCCGGCGCAGGTTACGGACGTGCGGCAGCCGGCCGCCACCGCTCTGTTTGGCGACGGCGAGTACGGCGGCGGCGCCAACAAATTCATGCGCGCGCCCTGGCCGAATCCGGGGGATGCCGCTTTTCGCGGACGCTGGGCCGGCACCCAGGGTTATCGGCACGGCGGACGCAGTAACGTGGCGTTCTGCGATGGCCACGCCGATTCCCGGAGTGCGCGGTTCTCGGACAATCACGACGGCGCCGACCGCGTGGCGCCCGGCACAGGATTCCTGTCCGCGGACAACTCGCTCTACGACCTGGAGTAGGTCGCTCCACCAAAGAGGACAGGTTTCCCACCATCGGCTCCGGAGAGCGCAACCGGCCCAGCAGCCATTCTCGGTGTGTTGCCGAAGCCTACGTATGAACGGCGGCGCGCTCAGAGAGCGCGCCCTACCTGACCCGGCAACCCATCATTGGTAGGGCGGGCTGTTCCAGCCCGCCGGGGGCCTTGCGGTTCGCGCGGAAATGCGTCAGACGCGGGGGTTGAGCGGCCGGCGCACGCCATTCTCCGGGCGGCTGGAAGCCGCCCTCCACGGCAGTCAGGATGCCGCAGGGACGTCGTCCTTAGCGTAAGCGCATGTAGAAGCGGTAGAATCGGGTGGAGCCGGATGGCTGGGGTAGTTCAACCTCAAACTTGTCGTTCCCCAGATAGTTCGGCCCGATGCCCGTAGGCGCAAAGCCGCCGGTCAGGGAGTCCGCCGCTTCCACCACGAAGAGGAATTTCCCCGAGTAGGCCGCTGGGAATTTCCACGTCACGCCCAGCTTGTCGCCCGGTTTGAGGACCAGGTCCAACGCCGGCGGCAGCAGCACCACCGGCGGGCCGGCGCCCTTGATGGCCGCGTCGTTCGGGTCGGCACCGTCGAGGAATTCCTGGAGATTCGAGTAACCGTCGCCGTCCACGTCGTCATACGCGCCGGGTTGCAGGCCGCCAAAGAACGCGCACTCGAAGTTGTCCGGTAGCAGGTCGCCATCCGCGTCGAACACCGGAACTGCTGGAATCGAGAGCACGGCGGCGGCAATCACCTCCAGCCCGTGGTCCGCGCAGCCGCCTGGGTCCGCGTCCGCGTAGCCCACGGCGTGGACCATCGTGCCCGGCACGAGATCGAAGTCCGGGAACAGGTAACGGCCACCGTCGGCGAACTGGAGGCTCCAGGTCTGCGCGCCGTCGCTGAGCACGGTGCAGCCGGCGGGCATGGGGCCGGGCAGCACAGTGAGGTTCAGGCTCACCTTGGGCCGGGCGAGGTTCAGGGCCATGAGCTCGGACACCGCGTTCGAGGCGGCGGCGCGTTGGGCCGGCGTCAAGCTGATCCCGGCGAGGTAATTCGACGGCAGCGTGCCCTCGCGCAGGAACTGCCGCAGGGCCTCGACCGGCAGCACGTACTGGCCGGGCGCGGCGTTGTTCGAGAGGCTGCTAATGCGGTACACCTCGGTGGCCAGGGAACGGAGGGCGGCGACGTTGGCGTCCGCGGCGGAGACAGCCTCCAGCAGCCCCTGCTGCACGGTCACCAACCGATGGGCGGGTTGGCCGGCGTCCTCCTGTTCAAGGGCGAGCAGGGCGTCCATGCCGGGGAAATGGCGGTCCACGTCGCCCGCGCGGGCTGGGAACAGGGTGATCTGGTTGGTGGGCGGCAGTCCGCGGGACTGAAGCAACAGCTCGAATTTTCGTTCGGTGAGCAGCGCGACCAGGGTGTCGAGCGGTCCGGGGGCGGTGATGACGCGCGTGCGCGAGCGGGCGGCAGCGGCGGTCTGGGCGGCGGCGCGCCACGCGGCGGCCCGGGCGGCCAGCGTGCCGGGACCAGGCGTGAAGCTGACGTCCAGCCCGGCGTCCTGCGAGGGGATGGGCTCCAAGGCGAGCAGCTCGCGGCCGAGGTTTTTGTCCGCCGACGCGGTCTGGATGGGGAAATGCGGGTCGGTGGCGATGGCGAGCAGGCGCTGGCGGTTGTCCGCGCCGAGGTTTTGCAGCGCGGCGGCGGGGTTGAGCACGCCGGGCGCAGAGAGATTCGCGGTGAGCGCGGAGCCCAGCAGGTCGCCGGCCAAGGTGAAGGCGCGCACGGTCACGCCGGTGCGGGCCAGCGCCGGACCGGGCACGGTACCATCCAGCGGACGCGGCGTGACGAACAGGTCGAAGCCCGATCCGTCGTCCAGTCGCGGGCCGGCGGGCTTACTGGAGGCATTGTAGGGATTGGTGCCGGCGACGATCTCCTCGAGGTCGTTGAAGCCGTCGCCGTCCGCGTCCTTGAGGCTGGTGACCGGGTCCACGCCTGCGCCGAGCTCGAGAGAGTCGGGAGTACCGTTGGTGTTGGTATCCAGGCCGAGTTCGACGAAGTCCGGCACGCCGTCGTTGTCCGAGTCGAGCGTCCACTGGTCGGCGGGGAAGGTGTAGGTGGCGTGGCGGAGGGGAGACTTGCGATGGCTGCCGCCGCCCTGCCGCGCGTAGTAGCTGACCGTGGTGTCGAAGTACACCGGAAACGGCGCGCTGTAGGCGGTCCAGGCGGCGGCCGGGTTGGTGCGGTAGAAGATGGTCGCGCCGGCCAGCGAGGCGGCGAGGGTGATTTGCACCGCGCCGGGTTGCGGGCCGGGCGGCGGGCTGATGGTGACCTCGGCCACCTCGTCGCCGGCGGGCGGCAGGTAACTGAAGACCGAGATGGCCTCGTGGTACTGATTCACCAGGCCGAAGGCGGCGGGCGGCGTGACGGGGGCCACGGTGCGGGGCGTGGGGTTGCGCAGGCCCTGCGTGGTTCCCCGGAAGGTCTCGACGTTCACCGTGATCTGGGGCGGCGCGCCGCCGATGACGGGTTTCGAGGTCCAGTCTCCGGCAGCCAGCCGCTGCACGAGGTTGGGCGCGGGCGAAACAAACGGCTCAAACTGGAAGAGGAAGATGTTGGCGCCGCCGGCGTGGCGATTGAGCCGGTCCAGCACGCCGCTCTCAACCAGATTGTACGAGGCGCCGGTGTTTTCATAGCGATGGAACCGCTCGGGCCGGCCGTCCACGCCGGAAAAGGCGACGAAGCCGTCGGCCGTGCCCACCGCGCCGCCGAACCGTTCGCCGGCCGGTGCGCCCAGCGTCTGAAACACGGTGGGCGCCGCCGCGCCGTCGAAGTTCAGAATCACCGCGGTGGCGCCGCCGTTGCGCAAGGCCAGCAGGCGCCCGCCCGTCGGGGTGGGAATCACAAACAACGCCTCGGCGTGGAAGCCCAGCGGGTGGGTCGCGCCGGCGTTCAGCCCGAACGTGCCCGGGGCGGGCTCGGTGACGCGGCGATGGTGAATGCGGTCGGCGCCCGCGGCGTGGAACACAAAATCGAACAGCGCGGATGCGGAGAAGCGGTGGTTGAGGACCTGCGCGCCGTCCGGCACGCCGGTGGCCGTGGCCACGTTGACGGGGCTGCCCGTGGCGAGGCTGACCAGGCGGAATTCATCGCCCGCGCCGGGCGTGGCAACGAGCAGGCCGAGCACGTCGGCCACGCCGGTCTTCAGACGCGCGGGCTGGGCGCGAGCCACCGCGGCGGCCTCGGCGACTTCGCTGAGGATGGAAAAGGCGGCGCCGGTTGAGCGCGCCAGCGCGCGGCGTCGGGACGAGGGCGGGTCGTTGAGCCCGGTCAGGACGTACAGGTCATGGTGCGCGGTGTTGCCCGCGCCGCCGATGTCCAGCGCGGCCACCAACGTCGGGCCGACCCCGCCGAGGAACACCTCGCGGGGCACGCCGTTCACCACCGGATCCTCACAGGGGATGACCAGCACGCGGTTGGCGTCCGGCCCGGCCAGCACCAGGGCATCGCGCGCGGTGTGGAGCACGCGGCCGGCGCTCACGCCGGTGACGCCGCTTACACCGCCCGGGCGGGAGGCGGTCCATTGATGCCCGCCCGCCGCCTGCCCGTAGCCGATGAGATACGCGCCGGATTCGAGGTCCACCACGGCGGCGTCGAGCCGGCCGTCGCCGTCAAAATCCGCGCTCAGATAGGCGGCGTCGCCGGAGAAGACCGGGTAGGACGGTTGAGCAAGCGCGCCCGGCATCGCGAGCGCGGCCAGCGCGACCGTGGCAGGGAGGGTTCGCAAGGGCTTCATGGCGTCGCCTCCACAACGTTGGTGGGGATGACTTCCTTGATTTCGCCGTTCGGGCCGAGGCGGACGATGAGATACACGTACTTCGCCCCGGCCACGACGGGCTGGGTATCGAGCAACCAGAGCGCGCCGGGCAGTTCGCCCTGTCCCAGCACCACGCCGTCGCTGAGCCGGATGAAGGGATCATGAATCACCGTCTCCGGCCCGGTCTGCGGGTTGGTGATGAACTGGTGAGCGATGGACTCCATCAGAGGCGTGACCTGGATCAGGTCGAGGCTGACCTGTGGATATTCCGTGGAGACCGTCTGGAGGCGATACACCACGGCCGGGAACAGCTTTTCGCCGAACTTGTTGGTGTATGTCCAGGCCATCGGGTCCTGATGCGTCCGCAGGCGGGGCGGATTCGCCTCTGGCCGTTCCTTGGGCACGAAGGCAATGTCGCGGCGCGGCACGTCGCCGATCCGAATGGCCAGACCGGGATAAAAGCTGTCCGGCATCCGGAAGGCCTGGAGCGAGGCATGGAACAAATTCAGGCTGGGCAACGGGCGGGCAGGCCACGGCACCTCCGGCCCGACCAGCGGCGGCACATGCCAGCTCAGCGACTCGGCGTTGCTGTCCTCGCCGGCGAGGCCGTCCGGCCCCACCGCCGCGACCATGACGGTGTACTCCTGGCCCTGGCCGATGTTCACGGTGATTTCGAACTGCGCGCCGTTGCCGAAGGCCGGGCCGACGGGCGGCGTGCGGTAGAGGAAAAAGACGTTGGTGCGCGGCTCGCCGTCCACGTAGTACAGCTTGATCCGGTTGGTGATCAGGGTGCCGAGGTCCGGCGAGGGATTCGGCGGCATGAAGCCCAGGTTGTTGGCGATGGAAACCTCGAAGCGGTTCACGCCGTAGGGGGGACAGAACCAGCGGACCTTCATCTTCGGGCTGCTCTCATCCCCGGCCGGCTCCAGCGGCGCCAGCAACGGCACCGCCATGGGCATCTGAATTTCGATGCACTCGTCAATCTGCACCAGCGGGCTGGCGTTGCCGTGCTCGTCAAAAAGCTGGGCGAAGTAGCAGATCACCGCCGCGTTGGCCGGCATGTCCGGGTCCTCGACCGTGATGCTGCTGAGGTCATCGGAGTTGGCCGGGCCCTGTTTGATGAGCGTGAGCGGGCCGTTGTCCACGCGCCGGTACAGCCGGTACTCCTTCGTCCCGGGGGTGAGGTTGATGTCTATGGTCGGGCCGACCACGCTGCCGTCCGGGCCATCAGGCATGGGATTATGACCGCCGCGGCAGCCCCGAGATTGCCCGCTGGCGGCTTCCCGTCGGGTGATGCGGCGGCAGTCCACCCGCACCTCGAAGGGGATGTGCCGAATGGTGGTGAACTTCGGGTCGCGGAGGGTCACCACCGAAGCGAAGGCTGACTCCTCGCCGCGGTCGTCACCCACCCGGCACCAGAACGGAACTTCGCCGGTCAACAGCTCGCGCGGCGCGGACCAGCGCAGCAGCAGGAGGGGGTCGCCCGCCGGAAAGTAGGCGCGGGCAATGAAGTTGGATTCCACCCCGGGCACGCGGAGATAGAACTCGGCCCAGCGCACCTCCGGCCGCGGGCGCTTCACCTCGAATTCGTAGTATCCCTGCGCCGGGTCCTGGTTGCGGCCGTCGGGGTCGTCGCGGTCGCTCGACTGGCCTCCCAACACCACGTAGCGGCAGCAGAGCACGTTGATCCGTCCTCCGGGACCGTCGGGGCCGGTGCGGTCCCGCAGCACGCCAAAGACGGGGCGACTCTGGGCGGACAAATTGCCGCCGTCGCAGGCGCCGTTGTCCACGGAACGGATCGTGTACCAGAAGGTCTTCGAGTAATCGGCCGGCGCGGAGGGCGAGCCGGCGCCGTCGTCCACGTAGCTGTAGAGGGTTTGGCCGGGCACGTGGGGGATGGGACCGGCAATGCGGTTGAGCAGCGGGTTGCCGCCGGCGGCCTGGACATCATCCGGGGCCTGCCAGCGATACACGAAGTAGGCGGTGACGGTGTCGGTCGTATTGGTGTTGGGCCGCCAGAGGACCTTGAGTTTCTGTTGGGCCGCGCCGCCGTTGAACGTGTAGTCGTTTTCGACCCGCAGGGCGATCGGGGCATCCGGCGGCAGGCGGTCGCACACCGTGACCAGCACGCCGGAGGAGGGATTCCAATCCCGGCCGAGCACGTCGCGGGAGGTCACGAAGTAGTAGAACTGCGCGCCATTCTCGAAGGGCACCCCTCCCGGCTGGTAGCGGCCGTTGTCATCCGCGAGGAAGACGGTCTGCGGATCGAGCGCGAAGTTCCCCACGTCGCCGGCGGAGAAATCCTTCGTCTTGAGCACGGGCTGCTCGTTGACCCGCTTGACCGCGGGATGAGATCCCGCGGCCTGGCGCAGCGCCGCGGCCGTCGGTGGCGTGGTATGCCACCCTTGGGCCTGGGCGTGGGCGCGAGTAACGCGATAGACGTTAAATCCATGGTTGAGCAACGTGAGCCGCCGCAGGGCGTCCGAAGTGGCCCAGCGGAGCTTCACGTTGAGGTCGCCCCGCGGGTCGCTTTCCGGCACCTGGACCACCGGGCCCGGCGCGGGCAGGGCCACGGGCGCGCCGGCGGTGACGGTGACGCGGCCCACCACGCCGAGGTCACGGCCGGTGTCCTTGTCATACTCGCGGATTTCGAAGGTGGTTTTCCCGGCGGGGATGACCTCCGCATGCGCGTAGCCGAGACAGAAGTTCACGCCCGGGTGCAGGCGGCCCAGCAGGACCAGGTTGTTGAGCTGCGCCGGGTCGGCGATCGTGCCGCGGACGACCGCGGAGAGCTTCTCCTCGAGGGGGCCGGCGGGGGGGTGCAGGGCGGCGAAGAGGTTGTCCACGCGCGTCTCAAGCTGGGGGAGATTTTCCCCGATCGAGACCGCGCGGTTGAGCAGGGCGCGGATGACCGGCGGCTCGGTCTGGAGGCCGGTAATGGCGCGGCGCTCGTAGGGATTGGCCGAGGCGGCGTCGCCGGCCTTGGCATAGACGGCGAAAGAGCGGCCGATGACAAGCTGGTTGTCCGATCCCACCCAGAGCAGGTAGGCCCAATGGCGCCCGCCCGCGTCGGTGGTGGTGGTGCCCACCGTGAAGATGGTGTCGGGCAGCAGGCTCGCCTGGGCGAGGCTGCGCGGCGCGCTTGCGCCCGCGAGGGCCAGGGCGACGAGCGGCATCGCCCGGGCGATCAAGGCTCTGAAAAAGCTCCGGCGCATGGCTAGAAATCCACCTTCCACGAGTTGTTGCGGTATTCGAGGCCCACGCTCTTCGAGAACGAGACGCAGAACGGACACCAGCCGATCTCGCCCCGGAGCTTGCCCGAGCCTTTCAGCCGCAGACCGTCGGCATTCTTCACGCCCACCAGTTTGATTTCTCCGCTCACGCTCACGATGCACAGCACCTCGCCGCTGGCCCCGAGGAGCATCTTGCCAACGTAGGTCGGCCCCTCGAGGAAATACCCCGCGCCCGCGCCCACTCCGGCGGAAATCTGGAAGAAACAGGTCGCCGGGATGCCCAGCAGCGCCTCGGACACCGGAATCCACACCTCGACGTAGGCGTAGGCGCCGGTGAACGGCGGCGTGCCCAGAATGCTCTGCACGTCCTTGTCCCAGAAGAACGGATCCAGCGTGCAGGTGCGGCCGAAAAAGATGCCGCCCATGCCCTCATACTTGTTGATGGCCACCCGGGCCGCGCAGGAGAAATAGTTCTCGAGCAGGCCGAAGCCCATCGAGGCGCCGAGGTACTTGATCTTGAAGGTCTCGAAGTTGAGTTCCCCGGTCAGCTCGATGCCGCCGCCGAGATTGATCAGCCGCGGCGGGCTGAGGCTCGGGTCGAAGGTGAACTTGCCATCCACGTTGGCGCGCAGGCCGTCGCTGATCCACTTCACGTCCACGTCGGTCGCGCCGAGCGTGACCTCCGTGGCCCGGCCACTGGTGGGCAGACAGGCCGCCGGCGTGCCGTCGGAGTCCAGCTCCTTGATCTGGAAGTAGGCGTTGAACTCCATCTCGGACGGCACCTTGAGCTGCGCGTAGATGTCCAGGCGCAACAGCTTGAGGGCGTCGCCGTTGATGTGGGCGTAGCCGTTGATGCGCCCGGCGCCCAGCACGCTGTTCACGTCGTCGGCCAGGCCGTTGATGGTGTTGTCCACCTCCGCCAGCGACTCGGAGATGACGTCGCGGATCACCCGGTTGACCTGTTGGAAGAACGAGTCCACACCCTCGCGCACGGCCGCCTCGACGTCGTAGAGCCGGTGCTTGATGGTCTCCTGAATCCGCTTGGCCACCACCGAGGCAAAGAAGCGGTCCTCGAGCTTCTGCCGCATGAAGGCGCGCAGCTCCGCCTCGGAATAGTGGACGAAAGGATTGTCGCCGAGGTTGAGAATCTGGTTGAAGCGGCCGTTGATGTCGTTGCGAATCTGGTTGGCGACCGCGGTGACCTGGGCGTTGAGGCTGTTGAGCTCGGCCTTGAGCTGCTGGCGGAAGTTGCCGGGCAGGTTCAGCGCCGCGCGGATGTCTCCCACGACTCCGCGCAGCTCGGCCAGCGCGGCCTGCACCTGGCTGAGGGTGGGATCGAGCGTGGCCAGGAACTCGTTCAGCTTGCTGTCCACGAACGCGCCCGCGAACTGCGCCGCCAGCTCGCCCACGAGGTTCTTGATGAGCTGGGCCACGATCTGACGCGAGCCGTCCGGCGCCCTGGCGAGCACCTGGTCCAGCTTCTGCAACGCATCCTCGATCTGGGCGAGGTTGGCATCGAGTTTCTTGACCAGGTCAAACTGTCCGGGTCCCGCGCCGTCCACCAGGTTGTTCAGGCGGTTGACCACCGAGTTGCCGCCGCCGGTGATAAAGTTGGCGATGGTGTTGCCCGGCTCGCCGGCGGGGAACGAGTTGCCGTTGGCGATGTAGATGCTCTTGAGCTGGTTGTAGAGGGCGTCGAAGACCGGGTCCACGAGCGTGTCGAAGACCTGGTCGTAAAAGACGTGCATCTGGTCCTGCAGCGTCTCGTTGAACCGGTCCACGCCCGCCTCGAGGGCGTTGCGCGCCGGGCCGAGCACCGCGCCGGTGAAGGCGTTCTGCGCGCCGCCGAGCTGATCAAAGACCATGTTGGCGAGGTTGATCTTGGGCATGCCCTCGTACTCGATGCCGAACTTCAACTCCGCGTTTTTCGCGCTCAGATACTTCGCCTGATGCTCGACCGTGACCACCAGCAGCTTGTTGGTCACGGGGCTATAGGCCATGAAGGCCCGCGTGGTGGTGCTCCACTTCAGCGGATAATCAAAGTCCACCACCCCCAGCCAGTTCCGCTGCGCGCGCACCAGGTACTTAAGGTTGCCGTCGGTGTTGCCCTGCCGGTAGCCGGCCACCGTGGTGTCCGCGGGGAAACCGCGGTTGTCCGGGTCGGCGGGGTTGGTGTTGAAGAAGTTCTGGCCGGCGATCTCGAAGCCCTTTCCGGGCCAGCCGCCCATCAGATGGATCGGCGCGCCGGCGCCGTCCTTGTCCGCGCTGGTGTGCAGATGGACCTTGAGGTCCTCGAAGAACGGCACGTCCAGCTTGCCGGCGATGTTGATGAAGCCGGGCGCGGTCTTGTAGTAATCCCAGTTGTTGTAGTAGGCGTCGTTGACCGGGGTGAAGGTGTAGCGCTCGCTGCCGGGGCCCTTGATCTGGAAGCTGTTGGGCAGCTTCAGGCGCGAGTCGAACGGCGGGTCCAGCGCGTTGTCCGCCCGGGTGATGAGGTTGCCGTCGGGATGCCAGCCCAGCGTGCCGAACAGCGGCACGTCCACGTGCTGCGCCCAGGCCATCACGCCCACAGTGAGGAAACCCTCGCCGGGATTGCACGCGGCGGCGGCCTTGCGGGCAAACTTCATCGCCAGCGGCGTGAAGTCCGCCTGCCAGAAGGCCAGTTCCTTGTTTTCCTGACCCGGGGCGACCTTCGCGTCGTCCAGCGCGCCCAGGCAGGTGAACTTGAGTTCCTCGAAGGCCAGGGTGAAGTCCGACGGGAACTGGATCTTTACCGAACCCTCGGTGCGGCTGTCCACGTTGCGGCTGTCCAGAAACGCCAGCCCGAAGTTCGAGAACTGGAAGTCGTACCCGTAAATCTGGGCCGTGGGCGGAAACGCCCCGAAAACCGCCTCGTGAATGCCGCTGACACCGCCCTTGCGCACATAGTACTTGGCCCGGGCGCGCAGCGGATACTTCCCGGTGGGCTTGCCGCCCAGGACGCTTTCGCCCTGCTTCGCGCCATCCGTCCCGACGCGGAAGTTCACACCGGGATAATCGCCCAGCCCCGCCTGGTAGGCCGCCTGACCGGGACGCTCCACCTGCCCGGGGTTGGCGGGTCCCACGCCGGTGAACAGCAGCGCGCCGGCCCGGTGCAGGGCATTCAGTGCGGTGTCGTCGCCGCGCAGGAATGACCCCGCCATGGCAAAGACGCTCTCGCTGAACGGATCGGTGCGGTGGGCATAGCTCTGGATCGCGGGCAGGCCGATCCATCCCCAGGTCAGCGGCGCCGGACTGGTCAGCGTCCCCGCGCGCGTCAGGCCGCCGTCGCGGGTGATGTCGAGCCTCGCCCCGTCCGGGTTGAACTCGAGTGTCGTCGGTCCGACTCCCCCGCCGCACAACGGCTCGGTGCAGTCGCGCGCGTACTCGACTTGCAAAGGCAACACCCCATCCAGATGGCTGCTTGCGCTGTCCACCACGTCGTCGGCCACCGCCAGCTTCCCGCCGCTGTGGCGCACGAGCGTGTTGTACGGGAAGTGGGTGACAAAACCGTCCGCGCCCAGGTCGAAGCTCGCGTAAAGCCGGGCCGTGGTGTCGGTGTGGGCGCGGACCTCGACCGTGGGCGAGGACACCGAGCGCACGGCCTTGAACAGTTGTTCGTTCGAGCGCTTGAACCGTTGCGCGGCCGGCACCGGCGCGACCGCCAGACGGGCCAGCTCGTTGCTGCGCACGTACTCGGCGCGGCCGGTGGCCTTGATCGCAAACCGCCCGTTGGCCACCGTCCAGGTCAGTTCCGATCCCTCGATCCAGACCGGCTTGGTCTCCTCCGCGCCCCAGAACGGCGAGGCAAAGACCAGGCTCGCCGGGGCCGGGTGCAGGGTTTGCGCGAGCTTGACGTTGTTGAATTCGAGGAAGCCGGTGGTGATGCGCGAGTTGGGCAGCGGCCGGATGCCGAAACCCGCGGGCAGCCACACCTTGAAGTTCGCGAAGCCGCCGCCGGTGTTCAGCACCAGGCCCGAGCGTTGAAACCGCACGTTGGCCACGGCGTTCGTGTCCGGGCTGGGGCCGGTGACCGCCACGTTGGCCGCGCCGGTGTACTCCGCGTCGCCGTTGTTGCGCAGCAGCACCGACAGCGCCGCGCCCGTGCCGTAGGTGTGCGACGGGCTCCCCACGATGAACCCGCCGCCGGCGGACACCGCCAAGGTGCTGGCCACGCTGGTGGCCGTGACCGCTCCCGGCGCGGGGTTGTTGTTGATGGCGGAGACCTGCGTGGCGATGTCGCCAAAGAGCAGTCGCCCGTTGAAATGCAGCATCCGCTGGTTGGCCAGGGTGACCTGGTTGGCCGCCACGTACGGTTGCCCGGCCACTTCCTCGTGCGCCAGTTGCACCTGCACCCGATACAGGCGCCCGGGCGAGTCAAGCTGCCCGACGGGCTTGAGGTTCAACGTCTCGCTCGAGTTCAGCACCGTGGGGGGAATCGGGTTGCCCAGCAGCGCAACCCCGTGGCTCTGCACCGCGCGCGTGGCGGTGAAGTTGCTTTGCACCAGCGGCACCGGCAGACCGCTGGTGGCGTCAATCAGCGTGGCCGTGAACCGCAGCGGGATGTTGGCCGAGCTGGGCGCGGCCGCAAACCCGTCGTACCGCCGCAGGGTGAAATCCGCCCGCACCTGCAAAGTGTCCCGCCCGGCAACCGTGTTCACCAGGTAGGTGCGCTGGTACGTGCCGCTATCGAGCACGGCAATGACATTGCGCTCGGGGTCGTTGCTGACCGTGCTGGGGAAGTGGTAATAGGTGCGCAAGCTGTCCTGGCCATTGGCGGCAATGGCGGAATAGGGCCCCGCCGCGGCGCTGGCCTTTTCCATCGTGACCCGCACCCGGCACTGCGTGAACGGGCTCAGGCGGTTCACCGGCACCAGCGGCGCGTCGTGGTCGAGGGTCCGGGTGTTAACGGTTATGCCCAGCACGGTGAAGGGGAGCGTCACGGACGTGCTCACCCGGTACACCGTGTTGCTGGCGCCGGTCTCATCCCGGATGGGCACCGCGTTGCCGGCGCTGTCCAGCAGCCGGAAGAAGATGCGGTAGTGAAACGTCCTCGCGGTGCCGCTGGCGGCGGTGTAGCGGATTTGCGCCCGGGCGGCGATGTTTTCGCGGTTGTACTCCGGTCCCAGGCCCGGATTCGCGTCGGAGGCAATGACGTACCCGGTGTAGTTGGTCACCGTGACCGAAAGCACCTCCCCGGTGTGCGTCCACACCCGCCCGGCGCCTGCCAGGGCGAGCAGTGTCAACCAAGCCAGAAAACGAACTCCGCGGACCGTGTTCACCATCGTTTGGTATTTGGGCTGGCAAAACCCACGGATATGGAATCGGACATGCCCGGGATGATCAAGAAAAAAATTAATTGTTGAATCACTTTCGAGTGCGTTCTCCTGTCACCCGTGACGGCAGGATAAGGCGCGCCCTCCGAGCGCGCCGTTCATCCTTGCCCGCGGGGGGCTGAGGACAGTCCGCCCGACCGGGCGATGAGTTACCCACTCCGGTAGGGCGCGCTCACCGAGCGCGCCGCCAATAACTGCTCTTGCGTATTCTGCGTAGCCTGTGGGCCGCCATCCACCGGGCTGGAAGCCCGGTTCTACGGCAGGCTGGGAAGCCGACCGCTACGGTAGCGGCAGCCTCCTTCCTGGCTGCCGAGAAGAGATCGAACGGCCTGGAAAACGCGAAGCGTTTGGAGTGCGGCAGCTTGCTGCCGCTTTGGGAAAGCGCCGGCCAGCCGGCGCACTCCAAGTGCTGGCGCGAGGAGCGAGCAGCCCCGTACTCCAAAGACGGCCAGCTGGGACAGCCCGCCCTACCTCCGCCAGGCTAGCCCAGCCCGGGCAGGGCGCGCCCTCCGAGCGCACCGCCCGTCTTTCTGCGTCTTCCGCATGGTCTGCGGGCTGGAATCCGCCGGGCTGGAAGCCCGGCTCCACGGCAGGCTGGAAGCCTGCCGCTACGGTAGCGGCTGTCCTCCTGGCTGCCTTGGAGGGCGGCTTCTGGCCGCCCGGTGAATTACGCTCGCTTTCCCCCCCTTAGCGCCTTGGCGTCTTCATGCGAGTCCACTCAGATCCCACAACGGGCGGGGGACCGCCCGCTCTGCCGGCGCCGACCTCATCCGACCCGGCTGGGGCGGCCGGGCGGCGCCATCGGGGCCGCACTTAAACCAGTTCACCCGCCATGGCGGGGAAAGCCATTCAGCCTCTTTGCGCAAAATCCGACATTACAGGTACATTCTTACAACGAACTTGTTGACAGACTTTCAACGCCACTTCATTCTTCGACTCGCGAGCGCGACAACGAAAACCGATTCTGTCCGGTTCTCGACCAGGGGCTAGGTTGTCATCCCCGCGTGGCTGCGGAAACAATTTCACATTGAGGACGGCACCAGGGCCATTGTCGAAGCCACCCCCGAGGGGATTCTCCTCAAGCCGGTGACCGCCGCCCTGACCCGGCGGGGGCGCGGCATCGCGAAGCGCAAGCCGGATGAAAGCCGTTTGCGCAATGGTGGGCCGAATACAAGGCCGAGGAAATCGCTCTGGAAGAGACCCAATATGCCCGCCGCACCGGTGGTTCTCGATAGTCACGCCTTGGTGGCCTACTTCCGCGATGAGGCCGGTGCGGAGCAGGTTGAGGCGCTGCTGGCCAAGGCGGCGGCCAGCGAACGTCCTCTACACATGACCGAGGTCAACTACGCCGAGGCCAAATACACCCTCATCCGCAAGGACGGTCCGGAGGCTTGGGAGGCGTCGGCGCGCATCCTCACCGGATTGCCGATTGAATTCCACCCCGTGACCCGCGCGCTGGCCGATCAGGCAGCCGACTACAAAATCGCGAATACGGTGGCACTGCTCCCAGGACGTAGGCGTCCATCACATGATACAGGCGGGCGGCCTTTGCTTTCGAATCCCAGCCGATCCACTCGTCGCGGGCCTTGATTGCATAAACGGGATCACCAAGGCCAAACAAGCCAATCAGCTTGCCGTTGCTGTCGTCGAAAATCAGGAATCGCAGTCGGCGGCCGTAGCCTTCTGAGATTGGAATGCTCCAATGCAAGCAGGCATAACGAAACAACTTCGACTCCAAAGTATCGGGCTCAACCTGAACCAAGCGCGGTTTGACTTTCCGGGGATCAACTTCATCGCCCGACGCGATGAAAGCCAGCAGCTCGGATTCGTGCTTTGCCAAAGCAGATTCCGCCAGCGCAATTCGTTTTCGCACCGCGTGCTCGTGCCGTTTGCGAATGCTTCTCTTATCGCGCCGCCGCCGAAAGCTGACGCGATTGCCTGCAATTCGGAATCCTTGGGCGCGGAGGGAACGCCGAATTGCTGCTCGGAGTTTCGTCGCATTTGCGGCGCGAGTTCGCACGCGGCATTTTTATCAGGTGCGGCTGGCTCACGCAACGCTGCGCTCGGTCATGGAGTTGGCTTGTTGGCCTGCATGCCAAGATTCTAGACGCGGTCGACAGCGGCTGGCCGCGGGTGCTGTGCCATTTCGCCGCCAAGGCGTGGCGGGTCTGTGTCTCGGCGGTAGGACGGGCGTCGGCACGGGCTGGCGGTTCATCGCAAGCTTGCTGCGCAAGCGACTGCACTCCTCAAAGCCGACGGCCGGCTCATGGTCGAGCTGGCTGACGGCCAGGCCGAGGCCGCCCGCGCGCTTTACACCGAGCACCAGTGGATTGTGGAGGAAATTCGGCTCGACTACACTTCGCGCGTCCGGGGCCGGGCCGGCACTCGTCGGACCGGACGAGCGACGCAGGCGAGTCGGCGTAACGGCCCATCGAGTGACATGGAAAGTCTGCTCATCAAAGGCGGCGTGCCCCTGGAGGGGGAGGTGTGGATCAGCGGGGCCAAGAACGCCGCCTTGCCGATTATGGCGGCGACGTTGCTCACGCCCGAGCCGTGCATCATCCACCGTGTGCCCGATCTGAGCGACGTTCGGTTCATGGCGCAGATCCTCAACTGGCTGGGCGCCTCGGTCACGTTCAAGAACGGCACCCTGCGCATTGAGGCGCGCACCATCAAAGGGCACGGCGATTACGACCTGGTGCGCAAAATGCGCGGTTCGATCTGCATCATGGGCCCGCTACTGGCGCGGCTCAAGCGCGCGCGGGTTTCCCTGCCCGGGGGTTGCGTCATCGGCGCGCGCCCGATCAATCTGCATCTCAAAGGCTTCGAGGCGCTCGGGGCCAAAATCACCATCGAGGGCGGCTACGTCCAGGCTTCGGCCCGGCGACAGGCGACCCTGAATGGGGCGTTATCGCGGTGGCGGGCGCGGGCACTGGCGCGGCGGCTGGCGGCGTGGGGCGGAACGCGGTGGGGCCTGCGGGCGGCGGGGTGGCGGCTGTGGGCGGAGCGGGAGGAAGCGAACATAACAAACATTGTGCGAAGTTCAGATGTCAGTCAACAAGCTGGCTGCCGTCCGCGTTTCGCCGGTTCGCTTCCGCAGTCGCGTGTTCCGATTCACTGAGCGCCCCAGCCCAGCCGCTCGCTCACCGGCCAGTAAACCCCCAGAAGCCGCCCCACCAGGGCCGTTTGCGGCAGATCGCCAAAGCGCCGGCTGTCGTAGCTGTTGACCGTGTTGTCTCCCAGGACGAAGACGCATCCCGGGGCCACGCGGTGCACGGCACGGCCATTGGGGAATTCCGGTGCCAGCAGGCCCGGTTTGATTCCCAGCAGGCGGGCGTGTCCGTCGTGAATGTGTCCCGAGTATTCGCCGTCGGCGGGCGGGCCGCGAAAGCTGTAAAGGGCTTCGAACCGGGGGGTGCTCGCGTCCAACCGCCGGCCGTTGATGCGCAGGTGGCGGTCGTCGCCGATTTGTACCGTTTCGCCGCCGAAGGCCACAAGGCGTTTGAGGTAGAAGGCGTTTTCGCGCAGGCGTGGAATTTCCGTGGCCCGGAAGACGATGATTTCCCCGCGCCGGGGCCGGCGGAAGTTGATGGTGAGCCGGTCAATGAGGACGTGGTCGCCGGCGGTGACCGCCATTTTGATGATGTAATCGCCGGGCTGGTAGGTGCGTTCGGGGTCCACGCCGGCGTGGTAGAGGAAATACAGGTCGCGGGGCAGTCCGGAAATCTCCGGCATTTCGAACCGGGGCAAGGTAACGGTGTACCAGGTGTCCCCGATGCGGAAGCGCTGCTGGGTTCGGCGCCGCAGTCGGCCCCACCAATCCGCGACGGGTTGCAGCGTTTCCGCAGCCTGCAGTCGTCCGGGGCCGAGGGCGCGGATTTCATAGTAGGTGCGTCCGTAGAGGACTTGTTCGATCCACTGCCGGGCCGGTCCTGGTATGCGGGCTTCCGGGTCGGCGAGGAGGTTTTCCACCCGCACGCCGTACAAGGTGGGCTGCATGGAAGCGGTGGGCACGACCATGGGCGTGACCAGAAACACCCGCAGGGCCAGCACAGCCACGACGGCAGCCAGGAGGGTTTCCGCTGCGTCTCGGAAACGATGCCGGCGCGGATCCCGAAGACAGGCGTAGGCGGTGGTGTGGAGGTGATCCCGGGCGGCACGGACGACTTCGGGCGGGTCGGCGGCCAGCAGGCTTCGGCGCACTTGATCCAGGGCGTGTTGGATGGCCTCGGCCGATTCGGGGGAAATGAGGTCGCGCTGGCAGCGGAGCTGGGTGCGGGTGCGGCGCCATTCGTCGGCCGCGCTCCGGTAGGCGCGGGAGCCGAACCAGCGCCAGATCAACCGCAAGCCGTTCACCGCCAGATGGGCCCGAAGCGGCTGGTAAAGGGCCAGAAGACGAAGAAGGCCTTGCCCACGACGAACTCGCGCGGGAAGTCTCCCCAGCCGCGGCTGTCCCAACTGTTCATGGTGTTGTCGCCGAGGGTCAGGTAGTGGTTCGGGCGGACCTGGAACTCCGCCCGGCCGTCGGGGAACCAGGGGGCGAATCCGCGTCCGGTGTACTCGAGGGCCGTCTTGTTGTTCACGTGACCGGAGTACACGCTGTCGCGGGGCGGGCCGTTGAAATCGTACACCTTCTCGAAGCCGGGGATGGTTTTGTCCAGGCGGGCGCCGTTGATGTACACGTGACGGTCGTCGCCGATGCGGACGCGTTCGCCGCCCAGGGCCACCAGGCGCTTGATGTAATGGGTATTGGGCACCACGCCTTGATGGCCGGGGTAAATCCTGAGATGCGGTTCGATGCCCACGGTGTGAAAGACGATGGTTTCGCCGCGGCGCGGGCGCCGGAAGTTGTAGGTAAACCGGTCCACAAAGAGGCGGTCGCCGCTGGATATTTTGAGCTTGAGGACGGTCTGGCCGGCTTGGAAGGGCTGTCCGGGACGCGCGCCGATGAACTCGGGCAGGCGTTCCGGGGGCCAGAAAAAGGTGTACGTGTCCCGGCCGACGGACAGGCGCTGGGTCCGGATAAATCCTAAGGTGGTAACCGGGGGCTCGATGTTCAGCAGGCCCGAATCGCGGGTGATCCAGTGGTGGTAGTCAATGCCACGGAACCAGTCCACGAAGCGACGCAGCCGTCCGGGGATTTCCTGTTCGCGACCCGGCGCGGTGAGGTCGGTGATCACGTTGCCGTAGAGCGTGGGCTGGGCCGAGCCGGAGGGGATTTTCATTGGCTGGATGAAGAAGCTGAAGATGCCCAGGATCATCACGCCGCTGACGAGGAATTCCTTGAGATTTTCGCGCACGCCCGGGTGGGGATACGGCTGGAGCCACTGGGTGGCGGTTTTTTCCAGCTCGTCCATGGCCTCGCGCAGGGCGGCCCGGGTCGGGCCGGCGCGCACGCGGGCGTCGAAGCGGTCCAGGGCGTCGCGCACCTCGCGGCAGGCGCGCTCGGACAGCTCGTCCCGCTGGGAGTTGAGGATGTACCAGACCTGTTTGCGCAACTCAGCGGCCTGCCGGTAGGTGCGCGAGACAAACCATCGCCAGTTCATGTGGATTAAAGGGGGTCCCCTGCCCTGCTCGCTTCTCAGGTCTTGAGCACTTGGATGAAGGCCTCCTGCGGGATGTCCACGGAGCCGATGGACTTCATGCGTTTTTTGCCCTCTTTCTGCTTTTCGAGCAGTTTGCGTTTGCGGGTGATGTCGCCGCCGTAGCACTTGGCGGTGACGTCCTTGCGGAAGGCGCTCACCGTTTCGCGGGCGATGATCTTGCCGCCGATGGCGGCCTGGATGGCCACGGCGAATTGCTGGCGGGGGATAACCTCCTTGAGCTTGGCGGCCAGCGCCCGGCCGCGGGCCTCGGCCTTGTCGCGGTGCACGATGCAGGAGAAGGCGTCCACCGGTTCGCCGTTGACCAGCATCTCCAGCTTGACCATGTCGGACACCTGGTAGCCGGCGTGTTCGTAGTCCATCGAGCCGTAGCCGCGGGTGAGGCTTTTGATGCGGTCGTGGAAATCAATGAGGATTTCGTTCAACGGCAGCACGGCGGTGAGCATGACCCGGCGGGTGTCGAGGGTTTCGGTGTGGTCCAGCACGCCGCGTTTTTCGGTGATGAGGGCCAGCAGGTCGCCGATGTATTCGTTCGGGCAGATGATGAAGGCCTTTACGATGGGCTCTTCGATGTGGTCAATGTAGGTGGGCTCCGGCAGGTGAGCCGGGTTGTCCACCTCCTTCACGGAGCCGTCGGTGAGCTTCACCCGGTACACCACGCTGGGGTAGGTGGCGATGATATCCATGCCGTAATGTCGGCGCAGGCGCTCCTGCACGATTTCCATGTGCAGCAGGCCGAGGAATCCGCAGCGGAAGCCGAAGCCCAGGGCGACCGAGCTTTCCGCCTGGTACACGAAGGCGGGGTCGTTGAGCTGGAGCTTGGCCAGGTTGGCTTTCAGGTGTTCATAGTCGGCGGTGTTGATCGGGTAGATACCGCTGAACACCATCGGGTGCACCTCCTGGAAGCCGGGGAGCGCGGGCGAGGGGTTGCGTGCTTCGGTGAAGGTGTCCCCCATCTTGACCTCGGCGGGGGATTTGATGTTGGCGGTGAGGTAGCCGGTCTCGCCCGCGGTCAGGCGCTCGCGCGCGTAGGGTTTGGGATTGAAACTGCCGACCTCCTTGACCTCGTAGGTTTTGCCGGTGTGCAGGAGTTTGACCTGCATACCGGGGCGCACCTCGCCGTTGAAGACGCGCACGTGGGTGACCACGCCCTTGTAGGTGTCAAAGTAAGAATCAAAGCACAGGGCCTGGAGGGAGGGCGCGCCGGTGGGCCGGGGTGGCGGGATGCGCGTGACGATGGCTTCGAGAATCTCGTCAATGCCGATTCCCTCCTTGGCGCTGGCACAGATGGCCGTTTCGGCGGGGATGGCCAGGATGTCCTCCAATTGGGTCAGAGTCTGGGGGACATTGGCGTGCGGGAGGTCAATCTTGTTGATAACGGGGATGATGGTGAGGTTTTGTTTCAGGGCCAGGTGCACGTTGGCCACGGTCTGGGCTTCCACGCCTTGGGCGGCGTCCACCACCAGCAACGCGCCCTCGCACGCGCTGAGACTGCGGGAGACTTCGTACGAGAAGTCCACGTGTCCCGGGGTGTCAATGAGGTTGAGCTCGTAGGTCTGGCCGTCGCGGGCGCGGTACAACATGGTGACCGGGTGGGCCTTGATGGTGATGCCGCGTTCCCGCTCCAGGTCCATGGAGTCCAGCAACTGCTCCTGCATTTCCCGTCCCGAGATCGTCCCGGTGCGGTGCAGCAAGCGATCGCTCAGGGTCGTCTTCCCGTGATCAATGTGGGCAATGATGCTGAAATTGCGTATGCGCTCGATGTCCATCGGATTGCCGGTCCGGCGGCTTCAGGCGCCGGTGCCTGCGTCCCCGAGAAAATACCTGCCGTCCCAAGGCAGGAAAGGGCAAATTGGAACGTCCGGAAGTTCGGGGGTATCGCATCGGCAGCCGGCGCTTCCCTTGGGTGACCGTGCCGGCCTGGGGCTGGGCGCCTGCGTATGGGCTTGCGGGCACAACAACCTTGGGTTGTTTGCGAGACTGGCCGGAATAGTGTCGGCGGACCTTACACTTTTTGTGAAATCATCTCAACAATTTGATTGCGAATAGTTTGAGAAAATATTCCATTCAGAAAGACCCTAATGTGTCTGATTGTCTTACGCCGTGAACTTTTCGCCTCAAGGGATGCACACCGCGGCTGTGGAATTCCTTGACATATGTAAAATGTTCTAGATAAGACTTATACGAATAATGACCTGCCGGAAAGGCACTGATTTGCCAGCTATGGCACTATTCATGCTAACTTCGTGTCCCAATTGGGAATCTGGAGATGAAATACATGGTTATGGGAACCAACAAAGGAATCATGGGGGTGTGCGCGGTTGCCGTCATCGTTGCGGGATTCGTCTGGGATCAGTCTGCTCATGCGATGCCGATTGTTATCGGCGCGGATCGGGTTCTGGGGATTGTGGTACCCGGAACGCCTGCCAGTGAAGCCAACGAGCAGGTGATGATCAACGGACTGCTCAACGGCTGGGACAGCGTGGTCGGGTACAAAGGCGGGGCGGCTTCCGGGACGGTAATGGGGGACAACCCGCTCGACCCGAAAAAGGAGTCTTACATCTTGAAGTTTACGACGCCCACCCTGCTGCCTCCGCCGGGGACGGCGCCCGAGGCACAACTCCCCGGCTACCGGACCGAAACCAGCAATCCGGTTATTGATCTGGGCGGATACCGGTATGATTGGGTCCTGGCCAAATGGGGCAAGAATGCCGAGGTGTACTACATTGGCGACTTGTCAGGGGTCATCGAGTTGACTCGGGTTAACTTGGAAAAGGGCGGATTGTCCCACTACACCTTGTTCAATCGCGTGGCCGTGCCTGAGGCCGGCGCCACCGTGGCCCTGTTGGGCATGAGCCTGCTTGGATTGAGCTTTTGGGCGCGGCGCCGGCAGTAAGGCAGGCGAACCGGGGTTTCCTTCCTGTTCCCGCTCGCGCATTGACCGGACGCGGCTAAGATTCCCGCGTGCGCACGCGCGCCCTGCAGATTCGCACGCTCCACACCCCGCAAAGCCTGGCGGAAATAGCCGGGCTCACACCGGGTTTAGTGCTGTTGGAAAGCGCCGGTCCATGGGCGGTGGCCGGGCATTTCTCGTTTCTGGCGACCGCGCCGTTGCTGATTTTTCGCAGCCGGGGGGCGCACTGTGAATTGCTGGCGTCGGATGCCCGATTGGATACGGCGCGCGGGTCGCTTCCGGCGGGTTTACCGGGCGACGCTTTCCCTCTCCCCTGCCCCTCCGCGAGCGTCAGTTACGGGAATCCCTGGCGGCTGTTGGACCGGTTGCTGGCGCGGTTTGATCTGGCCGCGGAGCTGGACCTGCCCTTTCCGGCGGGTTTCTGCGCCGGGTTTTGGGGCTACGAACTGCGACAATTTGTCGAGCCGCGGTTGCGGCCGCATCCGCAGCCGTTTCCCGTCCTCCCGGATTGCTGGTTGGGATTCTACGACAGTCTGGTGGTTTTCGATCACGCCAGCGCCGGGGTCTGGATTATTTCCACCGGCCTGGAAGCGGACGGGTCCCGCTCCGCTCGCCGACGGGATGAGCGACTGGACTGGTGGCGTCGGCGGCTGGAAACCCCGCCCCGGGAGGTGGAAGGTCCTCCAAGACACAGCCTTTGCCCTGGCGAACCGGTGCTGGAGGCGCCGGAGGAGGAAAGCTTTCTTCGGCAGGTGCGGCGAGCGCAGCAGTACATCCGGCAGGGGGACATTTATCAGGTGAACCTTGCCCGGTGTTGGACGGTACGAACCCGTCCGGACCCATGGGCGATTTACCGGGCGTTTGTCTCGTGTTCGCCGGCGCCCCAGGCGGCATATCTGCAGGGTGACGCCTTTGCGCTGGCCTCCGCCTCGCCGGAATTGTTCCTGCGGATGGACGGTGTCACTGTCTGCACCCGCCCCATCAAGGGCACACGCCCGCGAGGGAACAGCCCGTTGGCGGATCAGGCGCTGGCGGAGGCGTTGCGCCGCAGCGCCAAGGAACGCGCGGAGCTGACCATGATCACCGACCTGCTGCGCAATGACCTGGGCAAGGTTTGCACGTACGGGTCGGTGCGCGTGCCGGAGTTGATGCGGCTGGAGCAGTTCAGTCACGTGCAGCATCTGGTTTCCACGGTGGAGGGGCGTCTGCGAGCCGGGGTTACGCACCTGCGGGCGTTGGAAGCGTGTTTTCCCGGCGGTAGTATCACCGGGGCGCCCAAGCTGCGGGCCATGCAGATCATTGACGAGCTGGAGCCGGGGGGCCGGGGGGCCTACACCGGCTGCCTTGGTTATCTCGGATTCAACCGCCAGAGCCAGCTCAGCATTTTGATTCGCACCGCCTGCTGCGGTCCGGAAGCGGTTTGGTACCACGCCGGGGCCGGCATCGTGGCGGACTCGATTCCGGAACAGGAAGCGGCCGAGACGCAGGACAAGGCCCGGGGATTTCTCGATTGCCTTGACAACCCCCGGGGGGGGGAGGCCAGTTTCAGGGTGACCGCCTGCTCCGTGCCGGCGATCAAGGACCAAGTCAAGGACCGGCCATGGTTGTGTACCTGAACGGCGAATTCGTGCCCGCGGCGGAGGCCCGCCTCTCGGTCTTCGATCGTGCCGTTTTGTACGGAGACAGCCTCTTCGAGACGATGCGGGTGTGCAACGGCCGGGTTTTCCGCTGGCATCAGCATCTGGAACGGTTCCAGCGCGGGCTCGAATTCCTGCGATTCCACTGTCCGGTCTCGCCGGCTGATCTTCGTCAGGCCGCGCGACGGCTGCTTGAATTGAACGGCCTTCAGGACGGCCTGCTGCGGCTGATGCTCACCCGCGGGATGGGGCCGCGCGGTTATTTGCCGGATGGGGCGCATTCGCCCGGCGTGGTGCTGACCGTGGAGGAAACGCCCCGCCTTCCCGTCGAACCCCTCCCCCGTTGGCGCATGGTAACCAGCTCGCTGCGGGTGCCGCAGGCTGATCCCTTGGCGCAACACAAGACCGGCAGCAAGATGCTTCAGATCCTGGCCCGCATGCAGGCGGCGGCGGCCGGCGCGGATGAAGCCCTGTTCCTGAACACCGTGGGGGAGGTGGCCGAGGCGGCGAGTGGCAACCTGTTCTGGACGCGCGGGTCGGTGGTTTACACCTCGCCCACCGCGGTGGGGCTGCTGCCGGGGATCACGCGCGCCGTGCTCCTGGAGATCTGCGCGGCGCACCAGATCCCCGTGAAAAAACGGCTGACCAAGCTCGACGTGCTCAAGACTTCCGATGCTCTCCTGCTGACCAACTCGGCGCACGGTGTGGTGGAGATTGCAGCCCTCGACGATCACACCTTTCCCGGCAATCCGCTGGTGGCCCGACTGCGGCGGCTCTACGTCGAAGTCGTGTACAAAGAATGCGGCCTGTCGGTGTCTCCCGGGGACGCCTCACCCACCGCAGCCCCGCAGCCCTCCCCTGCCCTGCCATGAAGGAGCCGCCTGCGCCGCGGTTGCGGGACCTCAAGGCGGCCGCCCAGTTGCTCAAGCCCCAGCTGATCGTGGGGCGGAGCGGTGTCAATCCGGCCTTTGTCACCGCGCTGGACGCCGCGCTCCGGGACCATGAACTGGTCAAGGTGCGCTTCGGCGACTTCAAGGCCGAGAGACGCGCGCTGGCGTCACACCTGGCCGAGCTCACCGGCAGCCGGCTGGTTCTGCGTGTCGGACATGTGGCGGTGTTTTATCGCGCGCGACCGTCCTCTTCTGGCGCGCCCGCGCAACCGCTGTCCGACTGAGAGTTCCGAGGGCTTCCCGGGGAGTTGGGGCTTGCGGTGTCCCGGCCGGGACCATCGCCCAGCAGGCGCGGCCCCAGGACCCGCGCCAGGTCGCTAAAGGCACGCGCGGCCCGGCTCAGATAGCGCTGGGGGTTGCGCAGCAGATTCACCTCCCGGGTGGGCGGGGCGCCGGCCAGGGGGCGGAACACACACCCGGCGGACGACTCGCCGGCCATGGCCAGGCGCGGCGCCAGCGTCACGCCCAGGCCTTCTGCCACCAACCGGAGCAACGTTCCCAGTTGCGCCCCCTGTCCCGAGACAGTGAGCCGCAGTCCGTGGGCCCGGCAAATCTGGTGCACCTGTCCGGCCAGGCAGTGCATCTCCTGGAGGGTCAGAAACCGCTCCCGACGCAACTCCCGCCAAGCCACCCGCGTCCGCCCCGCCAGCGGGTGTTCGCGGGGCAGAGCCACCAGCAAGGGTTCGCGCCCCAGGGGCAGAAGCTGGAAATGGGGACGCCGCCGGCAACTTGACACCAGCGCCAGGTCGAGAACCCCGTCTTCCACCGCCCGCACCAACTGCTCGGTCACGTCTTCCCGCACTTCCACCGTGACCCCGGGATGCCGGTGCTGAAACTCCCGCAGCAAGGCGGGCAACAGATACGGGGCCAGCGTGGGGATGGCGCCGACGCACAAGTGGCCGATGGTTTTGCCCTGGTCCTCGTCCAGGCACCGGCGCGCATCGGCCAGGTCGGCGAGGATGCGGCGGGCCGGCCCCAGCAAGCGGCGACCGGCCTCGGTCAACACCGCGCCCCGCGGCAGGCGGTCAAACAAGGGCTGACCCACCTCGGCTTCCAGCTTGAGAATCTGCTGGCTGAGCGAGGGCTGGGTCACGTGGACCCGGGCGGCGGCACGGGAAAAGTTGCCCTCCTCCGCCACCGCCACGAAATACCGGAGCTGGTGCAATTCCATACGACCAAAGCCAGTCCCGGCAGGCTAAAACCGTGACGCATCCGGCTCAAGTCTTCCGCCCGGCAGATCGGCGGTACGGCGCGTTTTTTCTGGTCGCCGCCGCGCGGGAGGACTAAGCTGCGCGCGGCACCCTGAACCGACGAGGTTGTATGGACCTGAGCTTCCATTGCCCGCACTGCCAGCAAGAGTTGATCGTGGACGCCTCCGCGGCCGGCCAGGTGATTCAATGCCCCACCTGCAACGCCGAGATCGGCGTTCCGATGCCGGATGTCACCAACATCCGGCCGCACAATCCCATTCACGACTCGGCCGCCGCCCGGGTCGAGCACCACTTCGTGGTCCCCGTCCGGGAAGGGCCGCCGGAGCCGTTGATTCCCAAATCCACCCGGGAAGAAGAGGTTTCCACCGGCCCGGAGAAGAAGATCAAAATTCGCATCTTCCGCCATTCCGATTGCGTCGAAGTGGGGCGGGACCGGTATGAAGAGATGGTGTCCGCTTTTTTGAACAAGGTGGGCTGGGAAAACGTCCTCAGCGCCACGCCGCTGACCTACACCCACATCGACATTGCCACTCAGAAAATTCTCACCGACTACGCGTTGCAGATCATTTATCGCGGTTGACGGCCCGCGCCCGGAGGACAACGCCCGGAAAGCCGGCGGGGCGCAACGCCTGCACCGGACGGGAGTTCCTCCCGGTCCGTGTCGCGTCTGCCCCGCGGCGGGAAGTTTTTGAAAAACCAAAAGCCATGAACACCATCACCCAACTCAAGATCGTCAAAGGCAACACCCAATCGCGCGTTGAAGCGGAGCTGACCCGCACGGGCGGGTTGCTGCGCCTGGCGCCGGCCTGGGTTCCGCGCTCCTTTCTCCAGCCCGGCCTGCGGCTGAAGCTGCACCCGGAGGACATTTACGCCTACGGCGCACACCGGGGCGGCATTGACGAGCGGTGGTTTGCCTCGACCACCGAGGCCGCCAATGAAGGCCGCGTACCGGACGAGGGCCTGTCCTACTGCGTCGTCGGCAAGGAACGCTTCACCCTGCGCAAAGCTGTCGAGGACTGCGGCGCCACGCTGGTGGGGCGGGCCCTTTGGAAGAAATACGGCCGTTGGCCGGTGTACTCGAAGTTCTTCGACAACATGGGCCCCATTCCTCACCACATGCACCAAAACGACAAGCAGGCCCGGCTGGTGGGTCAGGAGGGCAAACCCGAGAGCTATTACTTCCCGCCCCAGCACAACAACGTGGGCAACAATTTCCCCTACACCTTCTTCGGCCTCGAACCCGGGACCACCAAAGAACAGGTCCGCCGCTGCCTCGAGAACTGGAACAGGGGCGACAACGGCATCCTCGACCTGTCCAAGGCCTACCGCCTCAAGCCCGGTACCGGCTGGCTCGTCGGCCCGTGCATCCTGCACGCCCCCGGCAGCCTCTGTACCTACGAGCCGCAATGGGGCAGCGACGTCTTTGCCATGTACCAGAGCCTGGTCGAGGGCCGCTATGTGCCGTGGAGCCTGCTTGTCAAGGACATGCCCAAGGAACGGCACCAGGACCTGGATTGGATCGTGGATCAGCTCGACTGGGAGGCGAACGTGGACCCCAACTTCAAGGACAACCACTACCTCGAACCCGTGCCCGTGGCGGACACGGCTTCCGAGGGGTACGTGGACCGCTGGATAGTCTATGGCAAGGTCCACGGCAAACAGCTCTTCACCGCCAAGGAGCTGACCGTGGACCCGGGCGTCAAATGCACCATTCGGGACAACGGCGCCTACGGCCTGATCTGCGTGCAGGGCACCGGCACAATCAACGGCCAGCCCCTGAACAGCCCGAAGCTGATCCGCTTCCACGAGCTCACCGAGGACGAGTATTTCTGCACCGAAGACGGCGCGAAAGCCGGAGTGACGTTCGAAAACACCAGCGAGACCGAACCGCTGGTGACGCTTCGCTACTTTGGTCCCGAGGTGAATCCCGAGGCGCCGGAACTGGGGGCTCATCGGAAACGCCGGACTTGATGCCCGCGCAGGGCGTCGGCCGGCGCGAGTCAAAACAGCGCGACCCGCGCCGCCCTCCCGACCCGTGAACCGGCGCGGGCAGGAGGCCGGATTCATCATCTCCCTGCGATCATTGCGGTCGGGGGGACGGGCCTTCAGCCAGGGGGAAGGCGCCGCAGAGAGACGGGGGTATCCGCGCTGGGGGCGGACATGCCCACTGGAAGGTGACCGGGATTGACCCGGGTCATCCAGACCCGTCATCATGACGCAAACCAAATACCCGCATCCGCGAGCAGGCAAAGCCGTGAAAGACTCCGTGACATCCTGGGCATCCGAAGCCAGCGTTTCTCCGGTGGCCGAACCGCCGCTGCGGCAGCGCCGACCGGAAGCCTGGTATATGCCCGACCTCGACCCCCTCAAAAGCGCTGGAGTCAAGCTGGCCGCCGGTGGTCTGGTGTGGCGACGCGAAGCCGGCCAGGACCGGTTGGCGGTCATCCGGCGCACCCGTCACCACGACTGGGTCCTGCCCAAGGGGAAACCGGAGGCGGGTGAATCCCTGGCCGAGGCCGCCCTGCGTGAGGCGCAGGAGGAAACCGGGATGCGCCTGCAGCGGGAAGGATTTGCCGGCAGCTATCATTACCTGGTGGACGGGGTGCCCAAGGTCGTGCTGGTGTGGCAGTTTCGCGCTCTGGCGGAGGACTATCCGGCCCCGGCCGGGAGGGACGAAATTGCCGAGCGTGTCTGGTTGAGTCCGGTGCGGGCGATGGAACGGCTGAGTCACGCCGCCGAACGGGCGTTCCTGGCCGAACACCACGGCAGCGCCGGGGCTGCGCTCCCGGTCTTTGAACCGTGTCCGGCGCCCCGGGAAAAACTCGACCGCCTGCGCGCGGCATGGCATTCCGTGAACGATGCCTGCCAAGCCGTGGGGGCCCGGCACCCTGCCGCTGCCCAGAGCTGGTGGGCGACCGCGGCGCGGCGTTCCCTCCAAACCGCCCGGGCCGCGTGGCAGGCCGGACAACTGGATGCCGGTTGGGGAGCGGTCCACGACGCCGAACGCTTTTTGGTTTTCGGGCTGGAGGATGCCGGTTTGCTGACCCGCGCCGCCAGCGTTCGCAGCGAAGCGGTCGCCAAGCTCAAGGGCTGGCGCGCCGCCGCCGTGGCCGCCCTCTTTGCCGGTGTGCCCCTTGAGGCCTGGCGCAAAGCCGGGAAGCTGCCGACCGACGCCCGCCCGGCGCTGGAGGCCGCCACCGTCGAGGCCCTCCGGCTGCTGCATGAACACAGTGACAATGTCTATCACCGAATGCGGCTGGTGGAGCGGCAGATGCACTGGATGGTGCTCTGGTGCCTGGGCTTGCTGGCGGCGGTGCTGGGAGCGGCCAACCTCGTGGACCAAGGGTCGCTGTTTCACTTCGACGCGTTATTGCCGGTCCTGTTGGCAGGTGGATTTGGGGGCGTCCTCAGTGCCTTGTTTCAACTCAGCCGCGTGGGCGAGCAGAAAATTCCCGAAGCGCTGCTCCACGGCCTGATCACCTCCGGTCGGCCCGTGATCGGCATGGTCTCCGCGCTCTTCGTCTACGTCGTGCTGCAGGCGGGGATCCTCAACCTCCCCGCGAACGAAACGCTGACCCGCGCGCTGACCCTGGCCTTCGCTTTTGCGGCGGGGTTCAGCGACCGACTGGTATTGCGCTCCGTCGGCACACTGACCGGGGGCAGCGGCGCCGACTCCGGCACCCGTCCGGGCCATGCCGCCTGACCCCCGACCCGCCGCGCCGAAATGGGGCTTGATTTTGCGTGGTCCGACATCAAGCTTGGTTCACCAACTGACGACGTTTATGGCTGACAAGGCAAACAAGTATCCCGAGAACGCCCCCGGCAAGTACTACGTGGACAATCAGTGCATTGACTGCGACCTGTGCCGGGAGACCGCGCCCAACAATTTCAAGCGCAACGAGGACGGAGGGTACTCGTACGTGTACAAACAACCCGAGAACGAGGACGAGGAGCGCCAGTGCAAGGAGGCCAAGGAAGGCTGCCCGGTCGAGGCCATCGGCGACGACGGAGACTAACCTTCCGGTTGACGATTTCCGAAAACCCGCCGGTCCGCCGGCGGGTTTTTTCATGGCCCGGCAGGGGTGCGGGGGAATCTGCCCCCCTCTTGTCTGGTACCGCCGCCAAGAGCAAAAGACGCCACAGTGAAGACCTGAAGCCGGTTCGGCGCAGGGTGACGCTGAACCAGACGGGGGCTGACGCCAATGCCCGGCAAGAGGCGGTGAACCCGCCCGTGGTACTGTGCGCCCTGTGCGCGCCGTTTCGTGCAAAACCGCCGCCGAATCCCGGTTCCTGATTCTCGCTTCCGTGGGGTCGGCGGGTTCAGCAGGCCTCTGACCCGGCGTCGGGGTTGTTGGCCCGCGGACTCCGCGGACCCCGCCGAGGGAGGCCGCAGTGGGATGTTCCCGCCGAATCCCGCAATTGGACCAGCCGCATAAGGGCGCAGAGGGCGCAAGAGCAAAACACCCAGACCGGCGCGGCCACTGTGGGTTGCTTCAGCCTCGGAACGCAGCCTCAGAACGGAATCGTGATGGCCAGGGTACCGAAGCGGGAGGCGCGCGCCTGGTTTTCGAATTCCCGGCCCCACCACACAAACGAGGCCGCCACCTGCACCCGGCGCGTCCACAGCACCAGCCCGGTCTCACCCGCGGCAAAGAACGGCTGTTTGTCCACGCTCGGGCTGTCCTCAAAGGTGTTGCCGTCCAGGCTGAGGTTGCGGGCCACGGCCACGCCGCTGGCCCCGGCAAAGGCATAGACTCCCCAGCGCGGCACGCGACCGCCATTGGCGGGGGGACGGGAAAATGGCAGCGTGCCAAACCCGCGAATAATGGTGGTGCCGAAATCGTCCGGCGCGTGGTAGCCCACCCGCAACTGGGCGCCCACTTGGGCTTGAACCAGCACATTGCCCAACATGGCGCCGCCCACGGGAATCAGGTCCACCCCCCAGTCCGATTCCGGGTCCAGCAGCGGGAATTTCCGGCGATGCTCATACACCAGGTTAAAAATGGGCTCGTTCTTGAGCTGATGGGCCCACCCTCGAGCCTTGCCGCTGCCGATCACTTGATGAAACCAGGCCTGCACCTCCTCCGCCTGTGACCAGGGCCCCACCACGCCGGTGACGAACTTCAGTCCGTGAAACTGATTACCCAGCCGCACCTGGGTGGACAGCGCGGCATAGAGCATCCCCACATAAGGGCGGTCTTCGGGATCGGGCACCGGCCGGTCCGTGTCCCTCGGCGTGACCATGATCTGCCCCAGGCTGTAATCGCTGGAGAAGACCGCGTCCTCGACGCCGAACCAACGCCAGACGCCCCCCAAAAGGCCGCGGCCGGAGTGTTGGTAGGACAGGGAAATTCCGTTGGAGTAATTTTCGTCGGTCTCCGCCACCGCGTCGTTTTCCCAACGGAAGGTCAACGCGTGCCAGGCCGGCGGCGACTCCGGACCCGCCGGCGGGGAAGCGGTGTCCTCCGCCGCGCCGCACCAGGGCAGGATTCCCAGCGCCGCCAACCCGAGCCGGCGCACAAGGGAAGTCTGCCGCCGACGCGCTCGTCCGGCCTGTGAACCTCTCGCCTCTTCCACCCAACCGGTTTGTAGATTGCTCATACCAGAAAACCAGACCGACCGTGAAATCTCACCGTTCCGCGCGGCAACCCGCCGCCACCGCCGCCATCGAGCCGCCGCGCGCCGCCCGGGTTACAAACCTGCCTGCGATTCCTGGCCGCCTCCCGGGTGGACCAGAGCCGATCCGAACCCGTCTTCCGCGGAGCGAACGAGGGCGGCGTGCTCATGTAGGTGCTCATGCTCGGCGTGTCCGGCCAGGACAATCATGAGCGCCACCCCCAGACCCGCCAGCAGGGCCAGCGTCAGGGCGGCCCGGTCGTGTCGGTGAAATTGCAGCTCGGGCAGGAGGTCGGCGCAGGCGATGGACAAGAACGTCCCGGCGCAGAAAGCCAGCGCCGCGCCCAGCCAGGGGGCATGTTGCGCCTCCAGCAACCCCACCCCCGTGAAGAACAGCAACGCCCCCGCCGGAGTCACCAGGGCAAAGGCCAGGTTCACCCAGTGACGCAGCTTCAGCGCGGTCCCGCTGGCCGTCATCAACGTGGTGATGGCCAGCGCGCTGAAAGGCTTGTGGAGGATCACGGCCAGCGCCGTGCCCAGTCCCAGGGCGGCCCCATGTCCCCGATCGCCCGCGGCCACCGCCGCGGCCATGGCCACGCCATCGAAGATCGAATGCAGGGACAACCCCAACGCCACGCCCAACCAGCTCAGGCTGCGGGCCGAACGTTCCGCCAGCGAATGCGCGTGGCCGCACGGCTCCAACGGGCTACCCTCTTCCACGTCATGATGGTGAAACGGCAGGAACCGCTGCAGAAAAAACAGCGTCAGGAAACCGCCGAGCATCCACAACGCACCCCGCTCCACCGTGCCCAGCAACTGCGCGCCGTGGGGAAACAACCCCAGCACCGCCAGCCCCAGCATGAGCCCGGCCACGAAACTCACCGCCACTTGCAGGCGGGCGTGCGTCAGCCGCACCAACGTCGGCAGGGCGCCGCCCGCCAGGGCCGCTGCAAACGCCAGTCCGCAATACAACCACAGCGTAATCACCGCGGCATCATCCGGCCCCGGCGCACGCTGGCAAGCCCGCCGCGAACGGGAAGCCGGGGAGAATGAGTGAAGGGTGAAAGGTTACATCACGACCCCTTCGCCGGTGCCGAATCCCCCTTGCCTCCCCGGTCTCCGATGATGGGAATTCGGTTTGCCACGGCCGGCCGTCTCTGGCATGGAGCGGCGCGGATGATGCGACTTATCCCAGCCACCTTCCTGGTCGGCCTGCTGCTCGGTTGCGGGGCGCGTCCGCAGGCCGCCGGCGAAGCAGACCCGCCGGACCTGCTGGTTCGCTGGCAATTCGCCGGCACGGACGCCCTGGCCGGAGACACCAACGGCGCCGCGCTGCGCGCCGTGCTGGCCAAACCCGCCACCCGTGCCCTGCTGGAGGAAACCCGCGAAAAACTGGCCGCCGCGCCGCTGACCAAACCGCTGGCGCCGCTGCTGCCGGACCTGTTTCGCGCCCGCGCGTTTGTTGAAGCCCGCGGTGAGCCCCAGACTCCCGAATGGACGTTCGCCCTGCGTCTGTCTCCGGAGCGAGCGGCCGTTTGGGAAGCCACCTGGAGCAACCTGGCGCCGGCGTGGGACCGCGCGGCCGCGCGCGTGATCCGCGTTGGCGACTGGGTGGTGGCCGGGGTGGGCGCCGCGCCGCTGCGCGGCCTGGAGGCGGTGCGTCAACGGCTGACGCAACATGGCCGCCCCGGCGTGCACGAGGAGCCCGGCGCCTGGTTGGAACTGGAAGCCCAACTGGCCCGTCTGGCGTCGCTGTTGAACTGGCCTACAACCGTCCCCTGGCCGCGCGTGCGCCTGACCGTGGCCGGACGGGGACCGCACCTCCGCACGGTGGGCCGGTTGACCTACGAGCGTCCGCTGGATCTGCCGCTCGAACCCTGGCGGGTGCCGACCAACACCATTCGCGATCCCCTGGTGAGCTTCACCGCGCTGCAGGGCGTCCGGCCCTGGCTGGCGGCGCATCCGCTGGTTCGCGAGCTGGACCTGCCGGCGCCCAACCAGGTTTTCGCCTGGGCGCAATCCCTGGTGCCCTACCTGACCCAGATCGCCTGGGAGATGCCCGAGGCGGCCAGCCGGTTGCCGGGGCTGAAGACCAACCTGCCCGCCGCCCTGCAGGCCCGCCTGCCCTGGCTGGACTTTGGCGAACTCCTGTATGTGCCGGCCAAACACCGCCTGGCCTGGAGCGGTTTTCCCATTGTGGTCCCGCATCTAAATCCGGCGCCGGACCCGGGTTTTGTCACGGCCGGATTGTTTCCCGTGGAAACCGCCCAGCCACCCGCGCCGGATGAGCTGTACGCGCAGATTCTCGGCCGGACCAACCTCGTGTTGTACCACTGGGAAATCACCCAGCCCCGGCTGGCGGACTGGCGGGAGTTGCGCCTGCTCTACGACATGGTGGCCGGCTACGCGCCGGGCCCCACCAACACCGCCGCAACCCGCTGGCTCCAGGACACCAACGTCACCCGCCATCTCGGCAACGCCGTCACCGAAATCACCCGCGTGTCCCCGCGGGAACTGGTCCTGTTGCGCAGCTCGAGCATCGGCCTGACGGCCTTTGAAATCCACTGGGTGGCGCGCTGGCTGGACGGCCGGCGTTTTCCCCTGCTGAGCCCGCCGGTACGGCTCATCGGCGCGTCCCGGTCGGGCGCGCCGGCCGGTTCACCCCCCTCCCCTCCCCCGCGCTAGGCTATGCTCAAACTCGGCGTCAACATTGACCACGTGGCCACGGTGCGGGAGGCCCGCTACCGGGGCCGTCCGGCGGGCGAACCCGATCCGGTGGAGGCCGCCCGCGTCTGCGAGGAGGCCGGCGCCCACGGCATCACCTGCCACCTTCGCGAGGACCGCCGCCACATTGTGGACCGCGACGTCTGTCGTCTGCGCGAGACGGTGCGCACGCGCCTGAACCTGGAAATGGCCAACACGCCGGAGATCGTGGACATCGCCCTGCGCCTGCGCCCGGACATTGTCTGTCTAGTGCCGGAGCGACGGCAGGAAATCACCACCGAGGGCGGCCTGGACGTGGCGGGCCAGTGCGCCGCGCTGACCGAAACGCGGCGTCGCCTCAACGACCGCGGCATCGAGGTCAGCCTGTTCATCGCGCCGGACCCCGTTCAGGTGGAGGCGGCCGCCCGCGCCGGCGCCCAGTTTGTCGAGCTGCACACGGGTCAATTTGCCGAGCATTTCCCGGACCCGGAGGCGCGGGTGCGCGAGCTGGACCGCCTGGTGGCCGCGGCCCGGCAGGCGCACGCGCTGGGTCTGCGGGTCAATGCCGGCCACGGGCTCAATTACGTCAACCTCCCGGCCCTGTGGGTGGTGCCGCACCTGGTCGAGCTCAACATCGGCCACAGCATCGTCAGCCGCGCCGTGTTCACCGGGCTGGCGCGCGCGGTGCAGGACATGCTGGCCCTGATGGCGGGCTATCGGGGCGGCCCGCCGGAAGAGCCTTCCGACCCATGATCCGCGGCGTGGGGGTGGACATCATCGAGGTGGCGCGCATCCGCAGTGCGGAGGAGCGGTTCGGGGAGCGGTTTCTCCAGCGCATCCTGCGGCCGGCGGAAATTGCCTACTGCCGATCGTTTCAAGACCCCGCGCCGCACCTGGCCGCGCGCTTTGCCGCCAAAGAGGCGGTGTCCAAGGCCTTCGGCACCGGCATCGGCGCCGCCCTGGGCTGGCAGGACATGGAAGTGGCCCATCACCCCGGCGGGCAACCCTATCTGGTGTTGCACGATCGCGGCCGGGCGTGGCTGGCGGCTCGCGGCGGCGGCCAGGTGCACCTGAGCCTGAGCCACACGCAGAACTACGGCGCCGCCGTGGCGGTGTGGGACGCGCCGTGAACCCGCCTCGCATCCGGTCACCCGTCCGGCGCTGGCTGGTGGTGGGCTACGGCAACCCCTGGCGCGGCGACGACGCCCTGGGACCGCGGTTGGCCGAACGGCTGTCCGAACTCCGCCTGCCCCACGTCACGACGCGGGCGGTCCACCAACTCGTCCCCGAGCTGGCCGAGTGGCTCGCGCAATGCGACGCGGCGGTGTTTGCCGACGCCCACCCGGGCATGGCCGAGGTGGAATTGCGCCCCCTCGAGCCGCACCCGGGCGCCGGGGATTGGAGCCATGTCCGCGACCCGTCCGCGCTGCTCGCCCTGGCGCAGAGGCTCTACGGGGCGCCTCCCCCGGCCTGGTTGCTTTGCCTGCCCGCCGAGCGATTCGACCCCTGCGCGCCGCTCACGCCCCGGGCCTCCGCCGCGCTGGAGGCGGGTCTGAGCCGGCTGCTGCGGCTGTTCGAGCGCGGCCCGGGAATGTAACGGGCTTGTCACCCGACGGTCACAATTCCACCATGCGGGGATGTTACCCAAGGCCCGCGTGAAATCGAAAATCCTCGTGGTGGACGACGAGCCGGACGCGCAGGAACTGATCGCTTTCAACCTCAAGAACGCCGGCTTCGAGGTGCTGACCGCCGGCGACGGAGAGAACGCCCTGCAACTGGCCCGCGCGCACTTGCCGGACCTCATCCTGCTGGACCTGATGCTTCCCGAGGTGGACGGCCTGGAGGTCTGCAAAATCCTCCGTCGCGACCCGGCCACCTCCGCCCTGCCCATCATCATGGTTACTGCCCGCGCGGCGGAAATGGACCGGGTGCTGGGGCTCGAACTGGGCGCCGATGATTACGTCACCAAGCCCTTCAGCCCCCGCGAGCTGGTCCTGCGCGTCAAGAACCTTCTGCGCCGCCGCCAGGCCGCCGAGGCCAAGACCGACCGTATTGCCGTGGGCGAGCTGGTCATTGACATCCCCCGGCACCTGGTCACTGTGCAGGGCCGGGCCGTGGAACTCACCGCCACCGAGTTCCGCCTGCTCACCGTGCTGGCCCAGCGGCGGGGCCGGGTGCAATCCCGCGATCAGCTCCTGCGCGACGTGTGGAACTACGAGAGCCTCATTGACACCCGCACCGTGGACACCCACATGCGCCGGCTGCGGGAAAAGCTCGGCCCGGCCGCCCGGTACCTCGACACCGTGCGCGGGGTGGGCTACCGGTTCATCGAGGCGTGACTCCGCTCGCGGCGCCGCCGCCTTCCCGTCGTTGGAATGGAACTGCTGGTTGCGATACTGGCCCTGCTGGGGGCGGGCGGCTTCGCCCTCCTCTGGGGGCGGCAACGCGCGCACCTCGCCGCGTTGAAACGGCGCCTGGACGCGTTGCAGGCGGAAAAAAACGGGTTGGCCGAGCGCCAGGCGCAGTTGGAGGCCGAGGCGCGCGCCCAGCGCGCCACCCTCATCCAGAGCATGGGGGAAGGCGTGCTCCTGCTGGACGGCGCGGACCGCGTGCAGATGTACAACCGCGCGTTCGAGCAGTTGTTCAAGGTACGGGAGGACATCCGCGGCCGCCGCGTGCTCGAGGCCCTGCGGTCGCACGAGTTGGACGAGCTGGTGCGCCGCACGCGCGAATCCGGCCAGGTCTTCGGCGCCGAGATCGAGCTGCGCAGCCCCGAAGCCCGCGTGCTCCAGATCAACGCCGCCGGGTTGGGCGCCGGCGCCGACCGCGGGTTGATCCTCGTGTTCCATGACCTGACCCGCCTCAAGCAGTTGGAGAACCTGCGCAAGGAATTCGTCGCCAACGTCAGCCACGAGCTGCGCACGCCCCTGTCCCTGATCAAGGGCTACGTGGAGACGCTCCTGGACGACGCGCATCGGGACCCGGAGCTGCTCCGGCGCTTCCTGCAAACCATCGCCCGTCACACGGACCGGTTGACCTATCTCATCGAGGACCTGCTCACCCTCTCGCGACTGGAGTCCGGCGCGGCCACGCTCTGCCGCAGCCAGGTGGCCCTGCGGGAGCTGGCCGAGCGCGCGATCGAGGACCTTCAGGCGCGCGCCGCCGAACGCGGCGCCCAACTGCACAACCAGGTGCCGGCCGCGCTGAGCGCCCACGCCGATGCCGACCGCATCCTGCAGGTGCTCTTCAACTTGGTGGACAACGCCATCAAGTACGGTCGGCCCGGCGGACAAGTGGTCATCGGCGGCCGCGAACTCGATTCGCGCCTGGTGGAAGTGTGGGTGCGCGACGACGGTCCCGGCCTGCCGCGCGAGGCCCTCGGGCGCGTCTTCGAGCGCTTTTACCGGGTGGACCGCAACCGCTCGCGGGAACAGGGCGGCACCGGGCTGGGGCTGGCCATCGTCAAACACATCGTCCAAAGCCACGGCGGCGAGGTGCGCGCGGAGAGCGAACCCGGCAAGGGCGCCTGTTTTTTCTTCACCCTGCCGCGCGAGCCCCATCTGCTTCCTTCCCCGTTGGCCGCGACTTGAACGGGCGGCGCCCGCTGCAAGCTTCTCCTCTCCGGGCGATCTGCGGGTTCGGCAGGCCGCCGCCGGGCGGCGGGGTCATCAGGCCGCGGCCCACGCCGGGCACGCCGGGGGAAACGGGCAAAAGCCCGTGATTGGAATGCCCGCAACAGGGCGCAAAGGACGCAAACACACAAGCTGAGACCGGTTCGGGCGTTTGATTCTGCTTCACCCCCAGGGCGAAGCGGCGGGCCGGGAAAATGCGGAAACTATGCCGTGGTTTTGCGCTCCTTGGGTTCTTTCGTGGCAATGCCAGGCCGAATGCCGGCTGCGCCGCCCCGCGCCATGGCTGGGCGCCGGAACGCGCAGTTGTTCCCGGCAGGGGCCTCTGCTAGGGTGTCGGGACGCACGGGTCGCGGATGCATCCATCCGCCAAACCGGCCCGGCGTTGAAGGACGCTACAAACGTATGGGTGCATTGCCAGCCGGGTCCGGCGCCGCATCGCCCGCCGCCGCCCCTGACGGGGACGTGGTGGTGGTAGTGCGCGGCCTGACCAAGGTGTTCAAGGACTTTTGGGGCCGCCCCAAGGCCCGCGCGGTGGACAACGTGGATTTCACCGTGCGGCGGGGCGAGGTCTTCGGCCTGCTCGGGCCCAATGGCTCCGGCAAATCCACCACGGTGAAGCTGCTGCTCGGGTTGCTGCGTCCCACCCGGGGTCTGATCGAGGTGTTTGGCCGGGCCCCCACCCACGTGGCCACCAAGGAGCGCATCGGTTACCTGCCCGAGGAATCCTACCTGTACCGGTATCTGGACTCGGCCGAGACGCTGGATTTCTTCGGCAACCTGTTTCATCTGCGTCCGGAAGACCGCCGGGTGCGCACGGCGCAGTTGCTGGACATGGTGGGGCTGAGCCAGGTGCGGCGGCGCACGGTGGGGGAATTTTCCAAGGGCATGCAGCGGCGCATCGGACTGGCCCAAGCGCTCATCAACGACCCCGACCTGGTCATTTTGGACGAGCCCACCGCGGGGCTGGACCCGATCGGCTGCCGCGAAGTCAAGGACCTCATCCTGGCCCTGGCGCGGCGGGGCAAAACCGTGATTCTCAGCAGCCACCTGCTGGCCGATGTGGAAGACGTCTGCGACCGGGTGGTGATCTACTACGGAGGGCGCATCCAGGCCATGGGCACGCTCAAGGAATTGCTCACCACGCCCGACCGACTGCGGATCACCGTGCCGGTGCTGTCGCGGCCCGCGTTGGAACGGGTGCTGGCCGCGCTGCGGGCCGAGGTTGCCGAGGACCAGATTCGCATTGATAACCCCACGCAAAACCTGGAAAGCCTGTTCCTGCGGGTGGTCGAGCGCGCCAAGCAAACCGAGGAGACCTCCGGCGCCACCTCCGGCGCGCGCGTCGCCGCCTACCTGCGCGGCGAGGGTGAGGCCGCGCCTTCGCAGGCCGAGCGGCTTCTGGAGCGGCTGACGCTGCCGGCCGACACCCCGGCGCCGACGCCCCGGGGCACGGCGGCGGCGCCCGCGGTGGACGAGTCGCGCCTGCGGGACCTGGTGGAGCCGGCGCCGGCGCCGCCCCCGCCCGCCGCGCCGCCGAAGCCGGTCCGCACGCCGACCGAGGACCTCGAGGCGGCAGACCGCAAACTGAAAAACCTCCTGGACGAACAATCGTGAGAAACCCCGGCTGGCGCGGCGAGAGGCCGCGTCGCCGGCTTGCGGCCCATGCAAGCCCTTCTGGCCATCGCGCGACTGACCTTCAAGGCGGCCTTCCGGTTCCGGCTGGTGCCGCTGATGGCGGTGTTTTTGCTGGGCGCGGTGTTTCTGTTGCCGGCGGTGATCAAGGACGACGGCACCGCGCGCGGGTTCGTCCAGATCGTGCTCACCTACACGCTGGGGCTCATTACCGCGGTGCTCGGGTTGACCACCCTCTGGCTGGCCTGCGGCACGCTGGCCCGGGACATTGACGAGTCCACCATCCAACTGGTGGTGGTCAAGCCGGTGGCCCGCTGGCAAATCTGGCTGGGCAAATGGGCCGGCATCATGGCGGTGAATCTCCTCCTGCTGGGGGTCTCCGCCGGCGTCGTGTACGGCCAGATGCTCTGGCGCGCCCGGAGTTTGCCACCCGAACAACGGCAGGTGCTCGAAAACGAAATCTTTGTCGCGCGCGGCGCCGCCCGCGAGCCGATGCCCGACCTCGAACCGGAGGTGCAACGGCGCGTGCGCGAACGGCTCCAGCAGGAGCAGATCACCCCGCTGGACCACAACGAACTGGCCCGCATCATCCGCGAGCAGGTGCGGGCCGAGCGGCAGGTGGTGCCGCCGGGCTTTGTCCGGGCCTGGGCGGTGGACCTGGGCGCGGTGGCCGCCCGCCTGCGGGACCAGCCCCTGTACATCCGCACGAAATTCTTCGTGAACGAAAAGTCCGAGTCCGGCACCTACACGGCGATCTGGGACGTGGGGCCGCCCGCCTCGCCGTTTCGCCAGCGCACCGTGCGCACCCAGGCGGCGGAGACGTTTTACGAGATCGAACTGCCGCCGAACCTGCTGGACGAGCAGGGCGTGTTGCACGTGCAGTTCATCAACGCGAACGAGACCGCGGTGCTCTTCCCGCTGGAGGACGGCTTCGAGGTGCTCTACCGCGAGGGCGGGTTTACGCTGAACTACGCGCGCGGCGTGACGATTGTCCTGTGCTGGCTGGCGCTGATGGCGGCCATCGGGCTGGCCGCCGCCAGCCTGTTGTCCTTCCCGGTGGCGGCCTTTGTCTCCCTGTCCCTGCTGGTGGTGGCCTTCTCCACCGGCACCATGAACACGATCATCGAACAGGGCGGGGTGCGGCCGGTGAATCCGAACACCGGACTGATTGACGCACCCAATCCGTTCGACCAGGCCACGGTGCTGTTTTTCCGCGCGTTGCGGGGCTATGTGAATCTGGCCCGGGACTTCGCCCCCGTCGAGGCGCTGAGCACCGGCCGCAGCGTTTCCTGGGGTACGCTCGCGCGCGCGGTGGGCCAGATCGTGCTGCTGATGGGCGGAAGCTTTGCCGCCGTCGGCATCCTCATTTTCAACCGCCGCGAGCTGGCCCTGGCCGGCGCCTGCGGCTGATCCCATGAAACGCGTCTCCGGTCTGGCCCAAAAAATCGCCTGGTTGGCCCTGGCGGCGGGGCTGCTGGCGGCCGTCTCCCTGAGCCAGCGCGACCTCAACCGCCTGCGCGCCGAGCTGGGCCTGACACGGGTGGAACCGCTGCAAAACGCGCCCCCGGTGCTGGTCTTCACCACGGTGGTGCTCGGCGGCTTTCGCGGCCTCATTGCCAACGCCCTCTGGATCCGCGCCATGGAATTGCAGGACCAGGACCGGTACTTCGAGATGGTCCAACTGGCCGACTGGATCACCAAGCTGCAGCCGCGCATCCCCACCGTGTGGGTGGTGATGGCGTGGAACATGTCCTACAACATCTCGATCAAGTTCAGTGATCCCAAGGACCGCTGGTCCTGGGTGCAGCGGGGCATCGAGCTGCTTCGCGACGAGGCGCTGCGTTACAACCCGCACGAAGTCGAGCTGTACCGGGAGCTGGCCTGGTATTTCCAGCACAAGCTCGGCCACAACCTTGACGACGCCCACCTCTATTTCAAAACCGCCTGGGCCACCGAAATGCACGAGCTGCTCGGCGGCGGACGGCCCAACTGGGACGAGCTGCTCAATCCCCAGACCGAGGAGGCCCGTCGGCGCGTCGCCCGTCTGCGCGAGCGCTACAAGCTCGATCCCGCCTTCATGAAGGAAACCGACGAGCGCTACGGCCCGCTCGAATGGCGGCTGCCGGAGGCCCACGCCATCTACTGGGCCAACCTCGGCCGCAAAATGGCCAAAACCAAAGAACAACTCATCAAACTGCGCCGCGTCATCTACCAGTCCCTCTACATGGGCTTCCATCGCGGGCGCATCCTCCGCCTCAAGCCGGGCGATTCGATCATCTTTGGCGAAAACCTGGACCTCTTCCCGCGCGCCCACGCGGCCTATCTGGAGATGATGGAAGAAGACCCCGAGATGCGCGAGCACATCGGCCGCGCCCACCGCAACGCCCTGCTCGACGCCGTATACTTCTACTTCGTTCACCAGCGGTACCGCGAGGCCAACCAGTGGCTGGGCACCGTCAAGCAGCTTTATCCCAAGGACTTTCCCGCCGACCTCAGTCTTGAGGACTACGCCCTGCGGCGCGTGGGCGAGGACGTGGGCGAGACCGACATGAACAAGACCCTCTCCAACATTCGCGGCTCGCTCGTGCGCTCGTTGGTCAACCTGGCCCTGGGCGAGGAGGACCAGGCGCAGGGCTACTTCCTCCTGGCCCGCAACATCTGGAATCGTTACCAGAGCAAAATCGTGGGGGGACCCTCGGAAAAACGCGTGGGTTTGCCCCCGCTGGAGGACCTGCGCCAGGAAGTTCTCGATCAACTGCTGGATCGCCTCGATCCGGAACTGGCGGCCGTCCTGCGCACGCGGCTGAACCTGCCGCCCCCCGGCGCGACCAACACAACGGCGCCGTAGCGGCGGACGCGCGTTCGGCGGCGGTTCGATCCTCGCGCCAGCGCTCGTAGCGGCAGGCTTCCAGCCCGGTGGAATGGGGATGTTGGCGCTGGCGGGTATGCGGGGCTTTTGATCCGGGCGGCTGGAAGCCGCCCTCTACAGCAGCCAGGATGGCTGCCGCTACGGGACCCCCTTTTTTTACACCCCGTTTTGACAACTCGCGCAGTTTGCCCGGATTGCCCCGGCCGGTCGCGGAGGCCGCGACGGGCGCCCGAAGGAAAAATCGCGCTCAATCCCATCACGCTGTAAGTGTCCCAAAATCCCGCCCCCCATCGCCCGGGGTCGCCTTTCACCTCGCGGGACACGCGCGACGGAAGGGATCGGACGCTGCGGGGGCGTCACGCGCAAAGGCCTGGCCGATCGCAGGTTCAGTGCACGGCCGGCGGACGCGCGTTCGGGGTGCGCGCCGCGTCCCCTGGAGGGACGCGGGCATTGGATTGATCTCCACGGTGAGGCGGGCTGTTGGAGGATGGGGGCGGGAACGGCGATGTTCGGGGGCGACGGCGTAGAGCGTCTGGCATTCCTGTTGCTGGGGGGTGGAGTTGTTCCGCGCGACGGCCGAGGCGTCCGGGCCGGTCAAGGCGACCGGCGGGGCGATGTGGGTCGGCGGGCGGGACGGGACACAAACACAACCGGTTCCGGGGTCAGAGAACCGGCCTGCCGCCGGGTGGCGGATGGGCGACGGGGGATCGGACCGCCCGGGACGAGCACAGGAAACAACCATGAACGTTCGAACGACCGACCGACGGCACGGCGGCTTCACCCTGATTGAGATGGTGGGTGTGCTGGCCGTGATAGCCATCCTCGCGGCCCTTCTGGTGCCGAAAATCTTCGCGGCGATACAGGAATCGCGCATCAACAACGCCGTGGGCAGCATCAACGCCTGCAAGACGGCGGCCCTGAACTACTTTGCCAAGTACGGTGTCTTTGGTAATGCAAACGGAGCGGCCTACACCGCCACAGAGTTGGCTAGTACAAATGAATGGGACACCATATTAATCAGCACGGGCTTTCTGGAAAAGCCCTTCAGCAGCCGCGTAGGAGCCGCCTCTAGCGATTTGTTCGTGAGGGGGGCGGTTGACGCTGATCCCGCTGTTGATAACATTCAGTTTAATCTGGATGGGGATACTAATCTTAGAGATGTTCCCACTGGTTCCGCCGTGGTTTATGTCAAACTGGACAACGTGGCCATTGACGACGCGCGTGAACTGAGTCTGCGCATTGACGGCGCTGGAATTCTGTCCCCCACAGCTGGCGACGACGTCAACGGCCGGGTCAAGTTCGATGATGCCAACACCACCACGGTGTACATCTATCTTGCCCACAAGTAACGGGAGGGGCTGAGGGCCCGGGGGACCGGGTCCCTGAGCGCCGCAAACACGCGCAACACTCTCACACGCATGATCGGCTGGGCGGGCGGATGCCCAGCAGGCATCCGCCCGCCCCAAACTGCCGAAACAGAGGGTCGATCGGACGGATCAGACGGATCAAGGGCATGAGGACCGGGGCTGACATAACTCCCGCGCCTGCGGCCGGCCAAACCGGCCTGGGGGAGCGGCTGGTGCAGCAGGGGCTGCTGACGCCGGCGCAGCTCGAGCTGGCGCAGCGCGAGCAGCGCCAGCGCGGCGGCAGCCTGGCGCGCGTGCTCACGGACCTCGCCCTGGTGCCGCCGGACCGACTGGCGCGGGTGATGGCGGAGGAGGCCCAGGCGACGCTGGTGGACATCAACCGCGTGATGATTGACCAGGCGGCGCTGGACCTGGTACCGCTGGACCTGTGCCGCAAGCTGCGCGCGCTGCCGATTTCCCGCCTCAACGGCTCGATCACCATCGCCCTGGCCGATCCGATGGACATCCGGGCGATTGACACGCTGCAGCAGATCACCGGCCTGCACGTGGAAGTGGCCACCGCGCCGGAGCAGGACATTCTGGCGTATCTGGACACCCTGCAGCAGGGCGGGGAGACCATCCAGCACGCGATTGACGAGATCATCGAGGACCGGGCGGACGGGCAACTGGCGACGCAGGAGGAGGTGGACCTGGCGGCGGCCAGCCAGGATGACGCGCCGATCATCCGGCTGGTGAACCAGATCATTTCGCGGGCGGTGACCATCGGGGCGAGCGACATCCACTTCGAGCCGGAGGAGAAGATGCTGCGCATCCGGGTGCGGATAGACGGGGTGCTGTTTCCGGATGTGCTGATTCCGAAGTCGCTGCAATCGGCGGTGACCAGCCGGGTGAAGATATTGGCGGACATGGACGTGGCGGAGACGCGGCTGCCGCAGGACGGACGGGCGACGGTGTACGTGGGGCGGCGGCAGGTGAACCTGCGGGTGTCGAGTCTGCCGGTGACCTGGGGGGAGAACCTCGTGGTGCGCATTCTCAACACCGGGGCGGCGGCGCTGACGGTGGCGGGGCTGGGGATGGCGCCGGAGGTGGAGCGGCAGGTGCGCTGGGCGATGGACCGGCCGCACGGGGTGTTCATCGTGACGGGGCCGACGGGGAGCGGGAAGTCCACGACGTTGTACGCGATTTTGCGGGAGGTGTCGGGCAGCGACGTGAGCACGTTCACGCTGGAGGACCCGGTGGAGTTTCGGATGCCGGGCATCCGGCAGACGCAGATCAAGGAGGAGATCGGGCTGACGTTCAGCGCGGGGTTGCGGACGCTGCTGCGGCAGGACCCGGACATCATCCTGGTGGGGGAGACGCGGGACACGGAGACGGCGCAGTTGATGGTGCGGGCGGCGCTGACGGGGCATCTGGTGTTCACGACGCTGCACACGAACGACGCGCCGGGGGCGGTGCCGCGGCTGGTGGACATGGGGGTGGAGCCGTTTTTGCTGCCGGAGGCGCTGATCGGGGTACTGGCGCAACGACTGGTGCGGCGGATTTGCGAGCGGTGCAAGGAGCCGGTGGCGCGTCCGGAGCAGGTGTTCGAGCGGCTGAACCTGACGCCGCCGGCGGGGGCGCCTCTGCAGTTGTGGCGGGGCCGGGGCTGCCCGGCCTGCAAGAACAGCGGGTATCGGGGGCGTCTGGCCATCTTCGAGCTGATGATGGTGGACGAGCGGTTTCACGACGCCATCACCCGCCGGGCGGGGGCGCCGGAGTACGGCCGGCTGGCCCGCGAGGGCGGGATGAAGACGCTGTTCGAAGACGGCCTGCGCCGGGCGCTGGCCGGGGAGACGACGCTGGACGAGGTGCTGCACGTGACGTGCGTGAAGTAAGCCACCGCAGGCGATGAAGACGTACCATTACCGGGGTGTGGACAGTCTGGGCCGGAGCATCTCCGGACGGCTGCTGGCGCTGAACGAGGAGGAGCTGGAGGCGCGGCTGCGGGCGGCGGGGTTGTGGCTGGCGGAGGCGCGCGAGGAACAAACGCGGGCGGGGCTCAAACGCCTGGGGCCGCGGGTGGCGCGGCCGTCGCGGCGGGAGCTGATCAATTTCTGCCTGCTGATGAGCTTCCAGCTCCGGGTGGGGATTCCGATGGTGACGGCGTTGAAGGTGGCGGCGGAGGATTGCGAGAACAAGGCGTTTCGGGCGCTGCTGGAGACGATGAAGAAGGACGCGGAGGCGGGCCAGCAGTTGCACGAGACGATGGCGCGGAGCGGGGCGTTTTCGCGGCAGTTTGTGAGCCTGGTGGAGGCGGGCGAGCAGAGCGGCACGCTGCCGGACTCGTTCGAGGAGCTGCGGCGGTATCTGGAGTGGCAGGAGCAGATCATCGCCGACGTGCGGCAGGCGACGATCTACCCGACGATCGTGCTGTTTGTGGTGATCGCGTTTGTGTTGATCCTGTTCACCTTTGTGGTGCCGCGGTTTGTCACGCTGCTGACGGCAGCGAAGGTGGAGCTGCCGTTGCCGACGCGGATCGTGTTTGCGGTGAGCGACGGGATCAAGAGCACGTGGTGGATGTGGCTGACGCTGCTGGTGGGAGGGCCGCTGGTGGTGGGCATCGGGCGGCGGGTGTCGCACGGGTTTGCGGTGTGGTGCGACAAGGTGAAGTTCCGGCTGCCGCTGTTCGGGAGCCTGAACCACATGCTGGCGATCTCGCGATTCGCGCGGAACCTGGCCATTTTGTACCGCTCGGGGGTGAACATCGTGGAGGCGATGAAGCTGACCGCGGGGCTGGTGGGCAGCGTGTGGCTGGCGGACACCATCCGGGAGGTGGCGGCGAAGCTCGAGCAGGGCGAGAGCATCAGCGGGGCGATGAAGCCCTATCCGGTGTTTCCGGGGCTGCTGAACCGGATGGTGGTGATGGGCGAGAGCACCGGGCAGCTCGACCAGGCGCTGGACAACGTGGCCGACTACTACAACCAGGTGGTGCCGCGGGCGATCAAGCGCATCTTCAGCGTGGCGGAGCCAGCGTTGATTTTGTTCCTGGTGGTGGTGGTGGGCACGGTGGCGCTGGCGGTTTTCCTGCCCATCCTCGGCATGGTGGGCGCCATCGGCAAATCCTGAACCGGAGGTGGTTATGCGACACGACATTCCCCGACTCGACCGCGCCCGCGGTTTCTCGGTGATCGAGCTGGTGGGCGTGCTGGCCGTGCTGGCCGTGCTGGCCGTGCTGGTGACGGAAAACATCCTCGCGCGCCTGCGCCTGGCGGCGCAAGAAGCCGAACGCGCCTCGCTGGCCACGCTGGCCGGCGCGGTGGAAAAGAACCTCATCCGCACCAAGAGCATCCCGGCGGTGACCAACCTGCCGGCAGTGGTGGCGGCGGACCTGGGAGTGCCCGTCCAGCGGGTGCTGCAAAGCGCGCAGGGCAACGCGCGCTGGTTCTGGGTGGACCCTGGACACGCGGTGGGCGCCAGCGCGACTAACAAGCTGCCGTACGTGCAGAGCGCCGCCGGCAGCGCGGTGGCGCCGCAGAAGCTGCGGCTGCTGGTGCTGGCCAGCGTGGGCACTCCCCTGCCCTCTCCGGCCATCACCGAGCCCACCCAGCAGCAGTTCGACGGGGCGTGGAACGCCGTCAGCGGCGGCGTGCCGCCAGTGCTAGCAAGCAGTTGGAACGGGTCGCCTGACGACCTGATCATCCAGCGGCTGGAGATCGGGTCGCTGTTCAAGCGGCTGATCCTGGTGAACCTGGACAGCGCCCGCAGCGCGCCCTACTCGATCGAGAGCACCAATACGCTGACCTGGATTCCCTCCGGGGAACGACGGGAGATGTGGTTCATGAGCGGCACGGTGATCAATTTTCACTACGCCACCAACACGGCGCAGTCGCCCGGGGCCGGGCCACCCGTGTTGCAGGCCCGGGAGTACCTGCTGGAGGACGCCAGCTACACCTTCGAGAACGGACGGTGGACGCGGTATCTGCACTACGGACCCGGGCGGCAGATCGGGTGGTTCGGCGAGATGGTGGACAAGTTTCTGGCCGCGCCGCCGCCGCCCAACGGCACACGCCGCTACGCGACGCAGCAATGGGTGGTGGATGCGATGTACCAGTTTTTGTACTGCTTCGGGCAGTGGTCGCTGGACAACTTTTACGGCGGGCCGCCCTGGCCGCACATCCCCGGCTACGAACAAGCCCAGGCCGGAGCGACGGGATTGTGCGACTACTCGAGCGATCTGCTGATCAATTGAGGAGGGGGCCATGCGCGCCGGCACACGACAACCACGAGGCGGAAGACCGGCCTTGACGGTCTCTTCCTCCTGCGGGGAGGTCGAGGGGCGTGGGGCGAGGGGCGAAAGATCGAGCGCCCCTGGACAGCG